>Ga0209935_1004019_pt1 | contig 14116 bp, 14 predicted proteins | sample ThiBio_1000_plan_2_FD_183958 | JGI IMG/M metagenome (GOLD analysis project Ga0209935, IMG submission 183958) | Wastewater bioreactor microbial communities from Cape Town, South Africa - Thiocy_cont_1000_plan (SPAdes) | ecosystem: Engineered > Bioreactor > Thiocyanate-remediating >... | reverse complement strand
TGATGATGATGATGATGATGATGATGATGATGATGATGATGATGATGATGATGATGATGATGATGATGATGATGATGATGATGATGATGATGATGATGATGATGATGATGATGATGATGATGATGATATCATTGGGAGCCTCTCGAGCGATTGACTTGGAGATCGCGAGCATCGCTTGCTGCCCTCGATACATCGGTGCTCACTGCGCTGTTCTGGTCATGTTCGCCCCCCTGGCTCGAGCACAATACACTTGACAATCGAACACATGAGGAAGAAGCTTTACTGTCGTTCCGAGGGAGCTTGCGGTTGCGCAGAAGCGACGGGCGGCGGCGGCGGTGGTTGCGTGAAGTCGAGATAGGCCGAGTAGGCAGCGTATCCGACGACAGCAGCGCCCCAGCCGATGGCGGCTACGCGAAAGCCACGATAGCGTGGGTCGAGGTATGCGCCGATGGCGGCCACTGTAGCTCCCGATGCTCCGATTACAACGTTGGGGAAGCCAATGCCTTGTGGTATGGATGAGAAGAAGATACACGAGCAGCAGCAGCATGGATTGACGCACGCGCAAGCACACATGTGGTACCTGGCAGGCTCTCGTTCATGACATTCGTGTGATCTCGCTGCGCCATGATGATGATGGAGGATTTGAGATGCCACGGTACTGTGCGTCTGGATCTCGTTGATTGGATTGCTCGATGAGGAGGATAGCAGAGGGGACAGCGACGACGCAGCAGCAGCGAAGCGGACAGCAAGCAACTACCCGCTGCCATCGATCGAGCGACTGACACAATCACAATGGTACAGCTCGATCCTCATCATTGAATGAACAGATTGGATTTGGATTTGGATTTGATATGTATTGGAGTTCAAGCTTCAGATACGGGCGGAAGTCCTCGTAGTTGACGTATTGTGCGTTGGTGCCATCGACGAGCCTGTGTGTGAGCGAGCGCATCTGAGTTCGATCGATCTGGCGATAGATGGAGCTGCTTGTCGCAGTATTGATGAGCGTACACTGCTGAATACATGGTCCTCTCCGTTGTTGTCGAACGGCATCAAGAACACGCAGTAGTACAAGGCGACCGCCGAACCGAGATACGATGCCAAGCGCACTCGATTGCGCCATGGCGCTTGCATCATCTCGCGATACTCGCGTTCACTGGTAACCATCGTGATTGTTCCTCCGCGCAGCCCTTCTGTGGTTATTTGTAATCTACGAGAGTGAGGAGGGATTTGGATGGATAGATTGAGAGGGGATGTTGATACACGGGTTCACGGGAGGTCCACGTGGTGCTTGTGAGCGAGGAAGCTGATGAATGAGGTCGAGGTCGAGGTCGAGGTCGACATTCCCTCGCTCGACTGCTGGCACACTCAACACTCAACAGACCTTCAACAGCCGAGCCAAGTGGCATTCGATCACCACCACCATCACGATCTCTCTCATACATTCCGAAATGAATGATGAATCAGGATCGAACGCATCGAGCGATATCGCGGCTCCTCTCGTGTTCCAATGTGCCGGCTGCTTGAGCATCGTCGGAGACTCGTGGCATTGGCTGTGCTCCGATGCCTCGTTGCAGAGCTTCTCCTTGCAAGCTGCGACCGGGATCGTGGTCGACACGGAGCGTGCCATCGAGCTCGATACATCTCGTAAGGACTCGGGAAGCGCGTATCACTCGCTGACGTGTGCCAAGTGCCACTCGGTTCTCGGGCGCGTGTACAAGACCACGACGCAGGAGCTCGACGATCTGAGGTGCCTGCGAGCACTCACGCTCCTTCCTACGCACAACCAAGCGAGCGACTGACACACCAGCGCGATGACGCGCGTTTGTGCGTGCACTTGTCCGTACGCGTAGAGAGATGTTCACGTTCTCGGTCGATGCAATCAAGAGCTACCAGCTTGGCACGATGACGGCTCGAGCTCCTGAAGCGAGCACCGGCTCGCGGACGCAGGAGATCCTCGAAGCTGTTGGCACCGAGATCCGAAAGGTGCGGTGCAGTGCGGCGCGTTGCCAACCAACGCGAGAGAAGGAGGCTGAACGCTGACTTGCATGTGTGAGCTTCAGATCAAGCAAGTGTTGCTTGTGCTGGATGAGCGAGTGGGTACATTGGAGCAGCAGACTCGATAGCACTCTCAAACACACACGTTGCTATCGCCAACGGCAACTTGTATTTGTACACGAGATCAATCAACATCACCTCGACGATCGCGAGTCATCAGAATGACGCCGAGGCTGGCACCCGTAGCGGATCGAAGAACTTGTGGCGGATGAGCTTCTTGGTCGCGGTGCCTCGGCGCATCTGGCGCAACAGGTCGCGACGCAGCTCGAGTGCCGACGGCGGCTCGGTCTTCTTGACGCCAGTCGGTGGCGCTTGGTCATCGGCGTCTCGCACACGTTGATCGCTGGCTCGCGGTGGCGCGGCAGACGAGCTCGAGGAGGCAGCACTTGCCTCGACGATGGCGACGCGATCAAACTCCTGCGCGAGCTTGATGATGTCCTCCTCGGGCAGGAAGGCGTTGGTCCATGGAGCCTTGACGTTGTACACCACCTCGCCACTATCGAGCGTCGCGCGGCTGAGGCCAAAGTCGGCGATCTTGACCGTAAAGCGCGAGGCGACGCACCAGCGGTCGAGACCGTCGGCGTAGATGGCGGCCATGGGCTTGTCGGGCTCGATCTGGCGCTGCGGCGACAGCACCACGATGGTGGGCGTCATCGGGGCGCCGGCACGCAGCAGAGGCGTACGAGGCATCGGTGTTCTTGGCATCTCTGCCGAGCCGGTGGCACGAGGCATCGGAGTGCGAGGCATTGGAGTATCAACCATCGGCGTTGAGGCCGTGGGCATTGGCGTAGCGGGCATTGGCGTGGCAGTAGCGGTGGCATTCGGAGTGGTTGGCCCACTCGCGGCAGGCGTGACAGGTGCAGCAGGCACCGAGGCAGCAATCGAAGGGGTCGTTGGCTCAGGCATCGATGCGCCTGCTGGAGGGTCGGCGTTCTCCAGCGCTGCCCGCGACGAGGCGCGCAGATCGTCGCGAGGATTCTCGATGCGGGCACGGCGCGCGGCGTGAGAGTCATTGGCGACAGCACGACGCGAGCGGCGGGCTGGTGTGACGGGCGTCGTAGTGTCCTCGATCGGTACCAGATCAGTGTGCGGCGTAGACGGCTGTTGCGTGTGGGTTGCAGAGGGTGTGCGGACCGAGAGGCTCTTGGCCTTGCGCGGGATGGGAGTACGTTGCGGTGCCGAGTACCGGGCCTTGCGCGACCTGGCATGCTGCGGCGTCGCTGCTGCGTCTTCGACTTCTGGCCGTACCACCGGAGTGGAGGGCTCTGCGAATACAGGAGCTGGCGACGGTGCAGGAACAGGAGCAGCAGGCGCAGCAGGTGATGGTGGTGGAGTGGTAGCGATTGGTGCTGGTGCTGGTTTGGGAGGCGTGGCCGGCTGCGTGATGACGAACGATGGAGGGATAGGCGAGTACGGGTCGGCCTGCACAAGGATGTTGCGCAAGTGCAGGTCGTTGTGCACGAACTGACAAGAGGTCTGTGCGCTGTGGAGCGCGAACAGGATCTGGAACAGGATGGCACGGTAGTCCTTGAGCGGCAGCTGGTGGTAGTCGGCCAGGCAGGTGTTGACGTATTCCATGATGAGGTTCATGCGCTGCCTGTGCTCTTGCTTGTTACCCGATGAGCGCAAGCTGTCACTGGTGCCGCCACGCTCTTCGATGGCCGAGGCAGCGACAGCAGCCGCTTCATCGAGCGACTTGACGGCGCCGTGGAGTCGCACAAAGTTCGGGCAGCGATGCTTGTGCGTGAGAACCTCCATGATGCGGTGCTCGCGGTACGCCTTGTCGTTCGGGTCCTTGGGGCATCGAATCGGCTGCGTCTTGATGGCGAGCGTCTTGCCCGTATCAAGATGCACGACCTTTACGACCGAGCCCGTGGTACCAGCGTTCTCCTTGGCATCGACGCGCGAGTACCGCTGCAACTCGCGTTGCTGTTCCTTGGTCGGTGTGGCGGTGAAAGCCGAGTCACTCGAGCGACCCAACGCTCGAGAGCTCTTTCGTTGATACATTGTAGGTCGAGCAAGTGGCAGAGAGTTGGACGCGAGCTCCCGTTGCTGGAGAAGCTGTATGTGTTGGGTCGAGTGGCTTGAAGTTGTGATCGAATCGAATGACGAGCGAGAGGTGGGCGAGGAGAGACAACGGTCGGGAGGAGCAAAAGCGCGGGAAAATCGTTAAGGCTCCCGTAGGGCCGTGTATGTGCTATGACTCGTGACGCATCTTCGATCATCATCGATCATCGATCACGATCTTCATCACTCAGTCGCTCGTTGTCCCTCTCTCGCTCACACCCACCCCGCTCTCTCTTTCTTTCGTGTCACTCTCTCACTACCATGGACTCTGTGATTGCTCTCGCCGGTAAGGGCTATGTGCTGATGGCAGCCGATACGTCGTTGGCGCGATCGATCGTCATCATGAAGCACGACGAGGACAAGATTCTGCAGCTCGACTCGCACAAGATGATGGGCATGACGGGCGAGCAGGGAGACCGCGAGCAGTTTGGCGACTACGTGCAGAAGAACCTCGAGCTCACGTTCTACCGCACCGGCCATCGCCTGTCGACCAAGGCCGCCTCGCACTGGACGCGCAACCAGCTCGCTCGCTTCCTGCGCTCGTCGCCCTATCAGGTCAACCTGCTGCTCGGCGGCTACGACGCCTCGACCTCCACCGCCAGCCTGTACTTCCTCGACTACCTCGCCTCGATGCACAAGGTCAAGTTCGCCGCACACGGCTACGCCGGCTATCTCGTGCTCGGCCTCATGGACAAGCTCTACCGCGACGACATGCCGCTCGAGGAGGGCCTCAGTGTTCTGCGCGCCGCCATCGCGCAGGTGCAGCGCCGCTTCTTGGTCAACGCGCCCAACTACATCATCAAGATCGTCGACGCCGACGGCTACCGCGTGCTCGAGACAGGAGCTGCGCCGCAGTAAGCTTCGTCGTTGCTCACGTGGGCCGATCCTCTCAGCACCGCCACCATCATCGCATCTCGCGCACTACTCCCTACTCTCCACGCTCCCACCTGCCACCTGCCACCCCGCCCTTCATCCTCTCCAATGCGCTGAGTGGACGCTGAAAGCTTGCCTTGCACGGCAGGTCCTCATCTCTACTTGGCGCCCGGTTTGTGTATAAAAGCTGCCAACCAATCCAATCCAATCCAATCCAATCCATACTCGAGCAAGCTTTACTGCTTGCGCATCTATGATAGAGAGATACTCGCTTGAGGCATCGAACAATCATCGCGTGGGTGCCTACTCGAACTTGAGGCCGCGCTGACTCAGCTCCTTGCGCGCTTGTTTGATCTCCTACAAACACCAACGCACGCACGAGTGCCACGTGAGCAACGAGTGCCTTGCGCTCGTTGATATCGCAGCTCGATAGATACCTCTTGCAGTTGCTTGGCGTCTTCGGGGCAGTCCCTGAAGGTCAGCAGGTTGTAGCCGATCACCGCCAGTGAATAGAAGCCGAACGATACCAGCAGATACATTGGCAGCTGGCCATTTTACGAGAGCAAGCAGGTCAGCAGTTACTTGGCGAGAGCGAGCTTGGCTTGACGATATCATCATCGCCGTCATCGTCACGATCGACATAAACACATACGAGAGGCAATATATCTTCGATCGGCTGTGGCAGCGTGATTGGCAGCAGCTTGGCCCATAGGCTATACCACACGAGCAAGAATACCGCGAGTGATAGCGTCCATCGTTGCCAGCGTTTCATGACGAGCGAGAGATTGATTGATTGATCGAAATGGCGATAGAGAATAGATGATATATGTCGATCGATTGATTGTGTACAACTGAGACTCTGGTGAACTAACTGACCGAGAGAGAGAGAGAGTGGCAGCTAGGCAGACAGATGGATGGATGGATGAGAGGTGTGAGCGGGAGCAGAGCAACAACGAATGAGAGCGAGAGAGCGAGCGAGGTCGCTCTCTCACGTGGAGGTCGCCACGTCAAGGTCTCCCGAGTCTCGACCTCAAAGACCACAACAGATGCGAATCCGAGAGAAAGAGACACACACAATCAACGTATACATCTATATCCATCGAGTTCTGCTACTGCTGCTGCTGCTATCCGGTATGTGATCGATCACATTAAATAGTGGCCTCGTGCTGGTTCGTGCTGGCATCGCATCGCATCGCATGGAATGGCACTCAATCAACACTCATCTACATCATCACCTCAACAAACAATGCAACTCACTCGTTCAAGAACGAGCTCGCGGCAAGTTGGAGCGTGAAGAGGCACGGTGTGGCGGCTTGGGCGCAGCGGCATCGGCGGCGGCGGCGGCGGCGGCGGCGTCGTCGTCGTCTTGCTCGGGATCGTGCCAAAACAGCGCCATCACCATGGAGCAGAAGACGGCGCTCATGACCAATGCAATCATCATGTTGTTGATGATATCGCCCTCGTCATCGCTGACGGCCGAGTCGCCATCATCATTGAAGACCATGGATCTCGTGGCCGTATTGAACATGACCACCAACATGGCGAACACTATCAGTGTCAGTAGGGTCGATAGTATCTGCCCCAGATCCTCGAGGAACGCCATATCCCTACGATCGATCACGCCACAAAACCACAACTTGGCACAGAGATGTGTGCGAGTCGGTAGTCTATTGGTCGGTCTCGGCTGTTTGCAAGCACTTGACCCACCGAAACAAACACCAAACACCGAACACTACACGTCAAACACACGCGCGTGTGTGTGTGTCGATGACGCGGGCACGAGAGAAAGAGAGATCGCGAGATCGTGTTGATCGATCTCGAACTCGATCTCGTTGTTGCTTGTTGCTCGCACATACACACCACATCACTCTCGATCATGGCTCTACGACTCATACTCCTCGGCCGTATCGCTACCAGGTGTACTCTTCTACTACCACCACCACTACCACGTCGATTATCTCATTCGACTCTCAACCTGCGCTTGTACGATCGAGTCGGCTTCTTGATTCGTGGAGTTGCTACGAGCGCCGCCACGCCTCGAACACGCGATGTTGCTGCCCCAAGAACGAATGCCTCAAGCACCACAATCAACAACAACAATACCACCACGACAACTGCTGTAGATCCTGAAGACTGGCTTGATGAAGAAGCAGCTGAGGTGGCAGCTACATCTACATCATCAAGTACAACGATACCAGCAACACCAACAATATCATCAACAACAACGACTCCATCAACACGATCGAAGCTTCTATTGGATGAGCGTCACTCGCGAGTACCATCATCATACACCCGACAACTACATCGTCTTCTACGAGACAATCGTCATGATGCAGCGATTCTATTCGAACGTCGTGTGATCGAGATGGGCCTCCAACCATCGGCCGAGATGCATCACGAGTTCCTCATGTACTACACGGCGCACAAGGACCCGCGCAAGTTCGCGCAGCGTGTGCAACTCATGCAAGCGACCGGCATCGATACCGAGTCGCGCGAGGTCGTCAACTTTCGACTCCGATCATGCGCCCATCGTGGCGACTTCACCAAGGCGCAGGAGCTGTTCGACGACATGCTACGACGCTCGGTGAAGCCGAACGAGATCACGTACCAGCAGCTGATTCGCGCCTACGTCAATGGCATGCAGCTCGAGGCCTTGTTCGAGAAGCTCGCACAAACCGAGCGTTGGGACGCCAAGCTGCTCACGTGGGCCGCCTTGCATCCGATCGTCGTGTACTACCGTCGCGCCAAGAACCCCAACGCACTGCAGCTGCTGATCGAGTTCGTGCAACGCTCGTTCGGTCTCGCTCCCAATCTCGCCGTATGCAACGAACTGATGCAAGCCTACTGTGCCGACGACAACGACGAGCTCGGCGCCACCGAGACGCTCGAGATCATGCAGCGCGCTCGCGTCTCACCCTCGGTCGCCACCTTCAACATCCTGGCCAAGGCCAAGGCCGAGCGAGGCAACTTCCATGCCATTCGGCAGTTGATCGACGTCACGATGCCGGGCTGTCGCGTCATGCCCAATGTCGAGACGTACGCGTCGCTCGCACGAGCCTACGCCAACTGTGGCTCGCTCGAAGGAGCGCAGCGTGTGCTCGAGGACTACCTCGCTGCATGCAACGCCTCCGGCGCCGATCGCGCCAGTGTGCCAGCGAGCCGTCTCGATGGCGTGTCGCTCATCTTCGCCGAGGTCATTCGCGCGCACTTGACGGTCGGCGACCTCGCGGCAGCCTTGCACGTACTGCATCACGACATGGTGCACGCCAACGTCTCGCCGACCGTACACGCCGTGCAGCCGATCGTCATGTATTACGTGGTGTACGGCGAGCTCGAGGCGGCCAAGAGCCTCGTCGAGCACGTCGCCCGCCAGTACCGCCTCGTGTCGCCGGCGCTCTTCCACCCGATCCTCTCGAACCTCGCCGCATCGCAAAGCCCCGACCGCATTCGCCAGATCCTGTCGGTCTCGATGCCGGTGCTCGGCTGCAAGCCCGACTCCATGTCGTTCATGTACCTCGCCAAGGCGTACGCACGCGAGGGCTCGTTGCTCGAGGCCAAGGACGTGCTGTTGCGCGACATGCGAGCCGCCAACATCGTGCCGACCGCCTACCACTTTAACAACATTCTCGAGGTGTGCAACAGCTCCAAGAACGTCAACCTCTCGCCTGCCGTGCTAGCCGACATCATGCCGACGCTCGGCCTCTCGCCCGACCCCGGCACCTTCTACGCACTCGTCAACAGCGCCCTCGCTGCCAAGGACCTCGAGGCGCTGCGAAAGATCCTCTTCGAAACCATGCCGCGCGCCGGTATCAAGCCGCTGCTGCGCCACATCAACCACTACCTCCACGAGCTCTCGCTCGTCGAACCCGTCGAGAAGCTCCTCGAAACCATCGAGAGCATGCGCAACGCTGGCGTACAACCGGACTCGGGCACCTTCACGTGCCTCATTCGCGCCTACGCTCGTGCCGACGACCTCGAACAAGCGCACCGCGTGCTCTTCGAACTCATGCCCCTCTCTGGCATCGACCCCGAGCTCCCGGCCTACGTTGCACTCGGCCAGGCGATCGCTCGTCGTGGCGATACGCAAGAGGCGCGCAACATCCTCATCGAGCTCCCGCGCAAGGCCGGCCTCATGCCCGACGCCGAATGCTACACGGCGCTGCTGCACGCTCACTACGAGACACGCCAGTACGAAACCGTCATCGAGATCATTGGTACCGAGATCCTCGGCAAGCAACCGGCGCTCTTCTCGCGCCGTGTGCTCGAGATCTTCCGCGAGAGCCTCGCCAGCCTCCCTCAAGGCGACTATCAACCGCCATTTGTGAGCGCGATCGAGAACTACATTGCCGATACGCCGGCGTTGGCCGACCACGATCGTCGCTTCGTGCCGTTCTCGTCATCACCCGTGCGTTCGATTCGTTCTGTGCCTTGGTAGACATTACACTGTACAACCGTGTTGGTTCGATATTGTGTCGAATGAAGGAGGCGGAACAAGCATCGTCAACATCATCAACATCACCATGGCGCACTGCCGTCAGAGACCTCCTGCTCCTCCTCCTCCTCCATAAGACGAAAAGGTGCATGCGTGCTTGCACCCCGTTGGGCACAGCTTCTGCTGCGAGAACCACTGCTGAAGATGGTGTGGATGACCACCATGCCCACAGCCCTGGCACCACGCATACAGGCCGCGAACGACTTGGTGGCTGTAGATCCGAGTGCAGCATCGCTTAGTATCGAGCATCGCACAACGTACTACTCGGTTCGCTTCGCAAGCGCGTACCAGATCGAGCAGGTGTTGGTGATGGATTTGCAGTTCTCGCACGAGTACGAGTTCGTGAGCAAGGGTTTGTTACATTTCGGACATGACTTGTAGATGACCGTCGATTTCTACTCGTTCATATCCGCGGATCAATCTCGTAAGTGGTCACAAGTTGTGGGCCTCATTGCAGAAACACGAATCACACGCACCTGGTTGATTGAACGAATGGCAAGAATATCGGTTTGGCATACAATCTCATTCACGGTGGTCCATAGTTGGAATCGCCGCAGTAAATCTGCATCGAGAGAAGTCAATTAGCTCTCTCATTCATTCGCTCTGGTCATCGAGCTGCATCGTACCAATATACGATAGAAACCACAAGGTTTTCATCTGTGCATCGACCGTAATCTTGGAGCCCAGGACGAGAAGCACTGGAATACGATGCGAGATCAGTACACTGGCGAATACTACATCCAACCATAACCACACTCACCTGTGACGCATGTTTGTACATCGCCGTGATCGGCGTGGAATTGCAGTGTTTCCTGAATGGTCGATTCGATACTCCATTGCGGTACCAGTGAGTGCAATGCCGGAATGAGCTCATCCATCGAATCACTCGAAGCATCCGACATGGGCGGCGAGAGTCCATCGTGCGTGCTTGTGAAGAGGCCCTCGACCTCAGATGGTAGGGGAATCAGTGGCATGATCGCCTCCTGAATCACGTTAGATTGGCATCAAGCAGCAGCTGTAAGTATCTCAAGGAAATCGAGAGTGACACAGTGAGTAGATAGTAGAAAGTACCGCAGCAAGGAGAGTGTCTCCCGAGCGAATGACGTCTGGAGTCGCCATAATGTCCTCACTAAAGTCGAACGACACGCCGTGGTGACTCGCTTCGTGGAATCCAAGGTGGTCGAACTCGTCGGTCTCGGCACTTACAACACTCAGACTGTCATAGTCGAGTATGGCGTTGTTGCGAGATACCGAGTACCCATTCAAGACATCATCGAAAGGCTTGTCTCGAGCTGATCGACTGCGATGGCCAGCATTCGAGTGTAGCGAGCGACGCGAAGCACCGATGGCAACTGGTTGCAGGCCAGTGGATTCACCTACTCACCAGTCAACTCGTGAGAGACAGCTCCAGGTCGAGACATGACGAACGCGAGCACGTACCCGTTGATGATTGTGACAACAACTCGGTCTCCAATTCGTTGTCTATGCGAGCGGATCGTCGTATGAGTTAGTACAGAAATCGCAATGCTACAGCACAGGATTCAACGTGGTACGAACCATCAAAGCAATAGGCTTGCTTGAGAAGAGACCAGAGTAAACTAATGTGGTGCTGATGTGCCTGTTGCGCTACTTGGCAGTTGTGATCGCACAAGAGTGCAATTGTCGGGAAGCGCTCGTCGATTGTGAAGCAGTACGACTTGGCGAGTGTCACAAACGTGCTCTGATCGAACCCGAAATCCGCGTCGACTGGCAGTATGCGGGCCGAATAGATAGACATGATGCCACGACGTGGATTGTTGCTACTACTCGTGATGGAGCTCCGCTGCGGAGTTGGCGCGGTCGATCGTTGTGTTACAGGTGGAGTCGGCTGATTGAACGATAGCAGGCTCGAGAATGCCGAGGGCTTGGGTGTACGACTGCATGAACTTCATCGTTAGGAAGCCGTTCATTCATGTTGATGTCACGAGGAGAGTGCGGGGGTGGGAGACGTACGACTTATCGACCACCGTGGCTGGCTTGACGGGCTCCTTGACTGGAGGCAAGAGATTGTCGTACTTGTGTCGGTCGATCACGTCGTTGACGATGGCGAGGTTGCCTGAGCCATCGAACGCCATGGCGGTGGTTCGAATATGGTGGTAGGGATGGTAGGCTTCGAGCGGTACGTGCGACAATCGAAGGAAGCCGTCCTTGGAGCATGAGATCAAGTGGTTGGGCGACGCTAGGTGCCATATCAGACCCGTAGCGACATCGTTGTGTTTCGTGAGCGAGTAGATTGGAATGTACGGTGTCGTAAAGTCCCTGCAGCCACCGAGCGGTCATCAGCACGGAGGAACAATTCGCGCACACGATCGTCATAGGCTCCAGCATACCAGATGTGGATGTTGGGGTCCATCAGCGAGAAGCTGCTTGCAATCTGAGACGAGTAGCCCGGCCTCCAGCGAATCTTACCGACAGCCTCAGCTGTTTGGATCAAGCTCACCGGCGATTGTGCGGTTTCAGAGTCGTGTAGATCCCACGTCTGATGACAGTGATGATAATTCGCACAGGCGAGTGAGTTTCGAGCCATTCTGATCAGAACCAATGGTTCGTGATATGTGGCACCTTGATGAATCGATCACGACCGCCACTCGCAAGAATGTTCCTATCTTCGGGATGCCAGGCTATCGTGAGAACCAGGCCTTGATGCGCCGAGGTCAGCTGCTGCAATGGACCTCGTCCAGTGTTCCTTGGATCCCACAGCTGCATCACGAGCAACCAGCTGATGAGTCATGCGCTGCATCACGGAGCTGTCCTTCCATCACACAAGGAGAGTATCGAGACCTGAATCGTGCCGCTATCGAGCGCACTCGCAAACTGATTGGCGTTGATCGGACTGAACTGCACCTCGCGCACCGAGTCGGTGCCACTCTTGGCGGTCGCGAACGTAACGTGCTTCGTGGTGTCGCGAAGATCCCAGAGCTTGATGGTGCTGTCGGTCGAGCCGGACAAGAGATAGTTGCCAGTGAACGGACTCCAGCTCAAGCTATTGACCGTGCGCTTGTGATCGGTCAGGATCTTTTCTGTGGGCGATTGGCGAGTTAGATGGAGATCGATCGCGATAGATACATCGCGATAGCTCATATGATAGATACCCTGTTGTGACTTGGAATCTCGTGTGATGTTCCATATGATGATGGCGCCATTGGTGGCTGCTGTAGCGACGGTATCTCGATTCTCTGATGGACGCACGAACATTGGCGGTTGGTTCGTGTGGTCGACTCGTCAACTCTCACGCACACGAACGACGTACCAGGATGAGGATTCCACTGGACATCGACGCTACTGAACGTGAGATTCGTGCGTCCGACGCGGAGGTTCTTGACCATGTTCCACGAGACCTCGCCAGCAGCCAACTCCTCGAGCGCAATCACCTTCAATACTGCTCGATCGAGATGCATCAATCAATCAAGCAATCCATCAATCAATCCATCAAATCAATCGATGGTAGCGAGTGTATGTGAGTGAGTGAGATGGGTACCATCTCGTCCGGCGACCATGATCAAGCGGCCATTGGGCGATGCGCTGATGGCGTTGATGGCGGTGCCGAGGTCGATCTCGCAGCCTCCACCATCGTACTCGATCGCGCCAGGAAGCTGATGATATCGAATGAGCGTTCGTTGTTCAGCTGGTTGTTGCTGTTGTTGTTGTTGTGATGGAGGCTGGCCCTGATGTTGTGCATGGTTGTTGTGGTGCGGTTGCTGATGCGCATGATGATGTTGATGCTGCTGTGGCGTCGCGACGCCTTGATGCATCATGGCGCCTCACACGACGACCGGTATCGATCAATCAATCAATCAATGAGTCAATACGGTACTCCCCCCTCCTCGTTGGTGGTCGTTACGGTCGCGGGCACGAGAGAGTGCTGGATGGATGGAGATGCGAGCAGCAGCAGGCAGCCAAGCAATAGCGACCTCGAGCGTCGACGTCGTGGTCGTTGTTGTTGGCTGCCTCGCTCCCTCTCACGTCTATCTGTCGGTCTATCTATCGATCCATCTCTGGCTGGTTGATTCCACTAGTGGATTGGCTAGTTGACTCACCATGGCCTCCACTACCAGACCCGACAAATCGCTACTCGATCTCGAGACCACCACGCAACGTACGTGCTCTCGCATGATCGCTACCAACCAGATACCTCGCTCGATCACTCACATCATCACGCGCGCTCTCAACCAGCAAGCTTACCTGGCGCACCAAGCGCCTTGCTGATATCAAGTACAACACCCACTGCGACTACCGCCTCACCAAACACTGCGTCAGCTACAAGAAAGACGTCGAAGCTACCGCCGTCGTCTGCCTTGTCTCGAGTCAAGGGCTTCCTGCCCGAGCTCGCACGAGCCAACTTTGATCTCGAGAACGCCATCGCCGAGCACGGACGCACCGAGTACGACATTGAGCATCTCTCGGACGACGAGGCGCCCTACATCGAGATGGACCTCAACGTCGGCGTCTTGGAGGAGCAGGTACCTCTCTCCAAGGACAACATCAAGCTGCCGGGTCGTGAGGTCGACAACGATGCAGCGTCAGCAGCTGATGGCTCGAGCGTCATCTGTGAGATCACCCAGCAGCAGCACGCCAACGATCACGACTCGA
>Ga0209935_1004017_pt1 | contig 14120 bp, 18 predicted proteins | sample ThiBio_1000_plan_2_FD_183958 | JGI IMG/M metagenome (GOLD analysis project Ga0209935, IMG submission 183958) | Wastewater bioreactor microbial communities from Cape Town, South Africa - Thiocy_cont_1000_plan (SPAdes) | ecosystem: Engineered > Bioreactor > Thiocyanate-remediating >... | reverse complement strand
CAATCAATCAATCAATCAATCAATCAATCAATCAATCAATCAATCAATCAATCAATCAATCAATCAATCAATCAATCAATCAATCAATCAATCAATCAATCAATCAATCAATCAATCAATCAATCATTGAAAACAACTCACGAACATATGAACCACGAACGAATCCACGCATGTAGGCTACTTTATGAAGGACAACGTCCTTCGGCTTTGTGAATATTTGTATCATACTGGACGACCGCTCGATGCGTCATGGAACGACGAACTGTACTTTGTACCCGAGCGTGGAATGGTCGATCCACCCGGCATGTTCTTCCTGAGCATGTTCTCTGATAACCTCAAAGTTGTACGTCAATGGCACGCAATTCACTCCGGGTGCCTTGTGTCTCAAGAATGCGAGCTAACCTGCAAGACTACCTTGCTCACGAACGATGGCGAACCATGGCTGGCACGACCTCCACCAACTCAAGGTCAATGCATCGCTCAATGCGACATTAACCTGCTATCCAAAAGTATCGATTCTCGTGAACGATTACATTCAAGACATGTCGATCGTCAAGGAGAATCCCGTTCAACAACAATGCGTCGAGCGTATCTTGTTTCGAGTACGAATTGCATTCCTATCATCTTGGGTCTATTGATTGATTGATTGATTGATTGATTGATCGATCGATTGATTCTCACGAACGTACTGCTCGATCGTTAAGGCACGAGAAAAGTTCGGAGGCGACTATCACTCGTTCATTCAGCGTCCAGATGATCCTCTCCGCATCACCGAGCCTCGAGTACTGGTGATATCTCGCAAGGGTCGACGGACAATCACTAACGAGGACGACTTGATCGATCTCATCGAATCACTCGGTCTCATTGCGATACAAGCGCGCATGGAGAAGCTACCTCTCCACGAGCAAGCGTTCTTGGCACGTAGTTGCGTAATGATGATTGGAATGCATGGAGCTGGAATCATGAATGGTACGGCTTATGCGAGTATATACTGCTGGACTCGTACAAGCTTGTGCTCGATTGCTTACTTGCTCACTGGGCAACCATCGATCAGGAGTATATCTGCCAAAGGGTGGCGCAGTACTCCAAATGGTTCCCAACTACATGGGCCTCCACAAGGACTGGAAGAAATTCGTCAGTTACGGGAGAACGATGGAGAACCACGGCCTCTACTACTACGAATGGCGCGACGAGTATGCCGACTACCCGACCAACAACACGCACACGTACAAGACCGTCACGACCACGCTCGACCTCGATGCACTACGGCAAATCATTCTGGAAGCAATGTCCAAGGGTCTTGTGAAGCAAGTTTTATCAAGCTATCAAAAACGAGACCAATAATAAGCAACAAAAAACTCGCAGACAATATATGTATATCGAGAGAGAGAGAGAGAGAGAGAGATAGAAATCGATAGAGATATGAGGAATGGACTCTGAGACGATGTGAATAATATAGAACTGAGCACGGAACATATAAAAGAGAGAGAGAAGAGATAGATGGGTTGATGGTGAGAGATAGCTTGACGCAACAACACAAACACGAATAACATTTAGATAGATAGTATCATACTAACTATCATGAAGTGGCAAGAGAGCATCCAAGAGAGCGCGATCAAGCAACGGGAAGAGCGTCGAGAACTTCTTGTAGCGAATCTGTTGGATCGTGGCACTTGCCTTGTTGATAGCAACCGGAATCGCCTTGCCAGCGTTGCCACCTCCAACGGCAATCAAGCCAGTCCAATCGACCTTGACGTCCACAACCGATCCTACACGAGGAAGTACATGCACATACGCCGTCCGTCAGTTCAACTCCAGCAAGATCATACAAGAGAGAGAGGAGAGAGCAAGTCATACCGAGGCCATTCATGGTAACAGTAACAAACTCCACGACCTCTGAAATCTCGGTAGCCTTCAACTCTTGGGTCAAAGCCTCAAAATCTACCGCGGGCATGGGAGCATAAGCGGAGGCTGAAGCTTGAGGGCTCACTCCAGATGCCGATTGTGATCGACCAGGCAACGGTCGACGACCGGCCGGAGATGCAGCAGGAGATGCAGCAGGTGAGGCAGTTGGTGTCGTGGTCGGCGGCGTCGTGACAACAGGACCACCAGCGACAGCACCGCCTCGGCCACGGCCACCGCGAGGACCGCCACGCATTCCTCTACCGCGAGCAGGAGATGCGGTTGCTGGTACTCCTGCACCTGGAGTCGGCGAGACAGGAGGCGAAGAGCCGGAGGGCGAAGGGGCACTCGGTAACGGGCGAGAGACAGCCTTCTTGGAGAAGACACTCACGGTTCCAGTTCGAGCTCGGCGCGATTCAACTGGCTCCTCGTCAGCACTTGCATTCGCCGAGGTCGGCAAGCGCGAGAACTCATCAACTGGCGGTGGCAGTTGTGCCTCTACCGCCGGTGCTGGGGTGAGCTGGGCAGTCGAGCCACGTTGGCTACCCATCAACAATCCAGCGTCGTTCGGTTGACGTCCGGCTCGAGTCGATAGCCGACGAGAGTTCCATGCCTTCTCGCCAGGGCTTCCAACGAGCTCCTCCATACCGCAGCCAATGAGCTGTGCCAAGCTGGCCGGCGTCGAGCCATCCTTTGCAGTTATCAACGGATCGGCACCGTGCTTCAATAGGAGCTCGACCATTTCGCGCGACGTTACACGAACTGCATAATGCAACGGTGACTCTCCCAACCTACAGATTTACGATATCATCATAGTCGGTCAGCCAAGAAGAAGAAGACCAAAAACAGGAAGAAGATACGATTGTGTGATGACTCGAGGTAGTACTTACAAGTTTTGCATGTCGACGCTGGCCGAGTGTACAAGCAACCAGTTGGCAAGCTGAAGGTTGTTGCTCAATATGGTACAGTGTAACGGAGTATCACCCGCAGCATCTTGTTGGTCGAGGATCGAGTTATCATTGCTCCTCTTGAGGATAACGCTGAGAACGGTTTCGCACTTGGCACTATCATCTTCGCTTATCTAGTGCACGAATAACAGCAGCAGCAGCAGCAGAGGCAGAAGAAGAGTGGTTGGTTGTATGCTATGCACTGCTCATCATGAGGAGGAGTGCGTACAGGTGATCGAGCCAAGCAATGAATCAACGACGAGCCATTCTTGGTACGTATCGAAGCGTCGACTGGTGTAGTGTGTTGTTGTAGCAGCACCAACAGTGCATCAATATGGCCCTTGATCGCGGCGCAATGCAAGGGTGTCCAGCCATTGGCATCTTGAGCATTCAAATCTACGCCTTGGCCCAGCATATCAAAGAGCTACAACCACAACAAGTACACATGTCAGCGTTTGATCGAGAGGTAAATTGAAGAGAAGGTCAACGTCGTCATCTTACCCGGTCGAGGCGATTCTCCAAGCAAGCTTGATGCATTGGAGTGCGATTTTCTTTGCCAGACACATCGCCTGCGATTCATCAATGTCAACGACAGTGTCTCGAGATCAAGCGCGTCGCAACAACAACCATACCACTCAAAAGAGCAAAGATAGCTGGGTCGGTCTGGTGTGCAATCGCAATCGGTGTGCCGGACTTGGCTTGCAGGTTGCGATCAGCTCCATTCTTTAGCAACAACTCAACCATGTCCTTCTGAGCTCCACGAGCGGCATAGTGCAATGCATTCTCACCCAAACTTCATCACAGAAACAACGATCAGTGAGCGGAATCATACATGCATACAGTGCAAAGTGACACTCTCGTACTTGTTGGTAGAGTTGATGTCGGCATTCGATGCGAGGAGCCACTCGACAGCTCGTAGATTATTGCGTCCGACAGCTTGATGAATCGGTGCCTCACCGAGTCGACCGCGGGCATTCAAATCCGCGCCCTTGTTCTTCATAATCTCCCAGATACGTTGAACCTTCTCGTTCTCGGAGTCGGATGAGAAGAACAAACGCATCAAAAAGTGCAGTGCAGTCGTTCCATCGCTTGCAGTAATCGTAACGTCTGTTGACGCACATGCGGGAGAGAGAGAGAGAGAGAGAGAGAGAGAGAGAGAGAGAGAGAGAGAGAGAGAGAGAGAGAGAGAGAGAGAGAGAGAGAGAGAGAGAGAGAGAGAGAGAGAGAGTAATAACATTAGTACGCCTGCAATACTCATGTATCACGAGAGTAATTAGACGGTACCAATATCTTTCGATTGCAAGAGAACCAAGACACAATCGACATGGCCCTTTGAGGCACCGCAAATCAATGCCGTTCGGCCAAATTGATCAGTGGCATTGACGTTGATGGTCGGGTCTCGGAGTGCAAACATCACAGTATCGAGGCGATTCTCGTATGCAGCCTCAATCAACTTGCTCGACCCTTGATCCTGGTCTTCCATCTGGGCAACGAATCTACAAACACACATACACATACACACATATGAGTATCGATACTATTACTACCACTACACTTGAGAAAGAGTTGTGCTCAAGAGTCTTGTGTATACATACCGACAGCGAGCTGCAATTCGCTCGACCAACTCGACCTTTTGATTGGTTTTGAACTTGTGCAACAATGCAGAGCCCTCCAACTCTATACCAGGCCGTGGGTATTGAGCAACTTTCTCTCTCTCTCTCTCTCTCTCTCTCTCCTCTCCTCAAGAACAAGGATATCGCACGTACGCATGATGAAGAAATCCTCATCGCCTGTAGAGGCGGCCACATCCTCGACTGACGAGTAGCCGTATCGAGCAATCAACTCACCACGGCGAGTCGAAGTCTCAATGTAGGCGCGGGTCAATCGCAACGTCACTGGCGTGTGCGTTTGATCTTCCGTCACGTGAATCGCGTCATACGTGAGCTCAGGAAAGCGTTCAGGCAGTGCAATCGGCGGTGGTTTCGTGACATAGCTCAAAATCTAGATACGAGATACCGCTGTAAGACACTACTCTACGCAAAAGACTGCAAGCCGACTTGCGCTTTTTACATACTTCTCGAGTGAAGGTCTTGTTCTTGAGAATCGCTCGATGATCAGCTCCATCGAGCTCGATAATCTCGACATCAACTCCTTGGTTCTGCCAGAACTTGCAGTACGCCATCGAAGAGTATGGCACCGTGCCGTCACCTATACACCACCACACCAATGTCGTTATAATCGAGATCCTCCTCGTAGTCGTCTTGGCACACGACAAGAACGACGACAGGAAGAGTTTCGTACCAGAACGCTTTTTACCACGGAGCATGTTTTGTTTGGTATCCTTGGTCTCGAATGCAATACCTCCTTCGCACTTGTAGTTTGGCATATGACCCTACGCACAGCCGACCAAACAACCGATAGCTCCAATGTGAATATCAAAATCCAGTGCTTAACATGACGGTAGCTGGCAACCTACATCAGGATCAAGCTCCAGAGCAGTGACGCTATGTTTTGCATCTGCTGGTCGGAAAAAGTATGCAGTCTCGGTCGGGAGATTGACGCCAAAGATCGCCTTGATCTTATCGACTGGTGGCGCCTTGAGGTATTGCTCCGGAGTACCGTAGCAAGCATCGTTCTATCGTACACGAACGACGTCAATACACAAGCAACCAACTCGGGGGCTGGAGCTGGGGTTGGAATGTACCGTATAATACTCATCGAGCATGGTGGCCAAGTTATTGGCCTTGCCATCAGCCAGAATCTGGGGGATGGTACGGCTCTCAAACTTATCACCCACGCGAAGATGCGCAAAGTTCTGGAACTCACAAAACGGAGTGATGGCCGGGTACATCCACGGAGTCGAGCCACACTTGCGAGACAACGCAACGCCCTCCTCTTCGTACAAGAAAAAGTCCAAGCCCATTCGTTCTCCCGTCAACTAAAGGCCACCGATCAGTAGGTGAGTAGATCATGATGGTAGCAGGAATGAGCAGGGACGAGAAAGAGATAGATACCGTGGCTCGGAGGGATTTGGGTGCTCCCAGCCACAAGGGCCCAATGGCCACCCAGTTATCAATGTAAGTGGTCCACCAATTTCGACCAGCCAACCGGGCAATCCAATGACTAAAGTAATGGATCACTCGTGTTCCTGCCAATGAAGCAGTGTCAATCATACTGAGCCTGAACCAAGGAATAATTGACCTAACCACACATGACGATAGAGCCCATCATCGTTCCATTCCATACCGAGAGAATGCGCAAGCAATACGACTTTTCGCTTGTTGTTGAGATTGTACATTTCCTCGATCGTGGCACGTAGGCGGGTAAAATACTTGTCTCGCTGTTCGAGCTTGCCTGGAGGCAAACGCCAGTCGTACTATTCCAAGCAAGCACATGGCCAGTGGTGAATTCTCAAGTGCGGTAAGCACAAGAGTGCGAAGGATAGTTTCTCATGTACCGTTGCAGCTCGAATACTGTTGTCATCATAGCCCAGCGACTATGGATGATCAATGACCAAGTTAGAAAACACGCCAGAGAGATGGACATTGAGCGTTCAGTTTGGGTGGGGTACCTTGAGAATGTCAATCAGCGGACCAAAGACATACGACAAAGAACTTGTCAGTGCACCGATGGATGGGTCAAGGTAGCTACAGCCGTCAAGACCTTCGATCGGTCGGATCTTGATGCCATCGGGATCCGTGGCTCCATCGTTTTGGAGCATCACATGTTGAATCCATTTCCTCTGTTGGTAGGTATGCAAGTCCATTCATCGATCACGTTCACGGTTACCAAGAGCCCCAAGTGCAGCCATACACGCACATCGACTGAATCGATGGATAGGTGGATGAATCAATTACCTTGAGCTTCTCATCCATCTCGTCCATCTCTCCAGGAAAGAGATACGACATGCGTCTGCGGCGAAAGTTCTGCAACTCGCTCGTGGGCATGGAGGAGATGAATCCCAAGGTCTTGGGGGCTCTCTCGGGCGAACTACACGGTACACAACACAATCAGCACGGCAATGTGAATCATATCAAAGGTGCGATACAACGTACTCTGAGCCGGTATCAGGTGACGGGGAACCAGCTCTGATCGGAGAGCTGATTTGCAAGGGCTGAGCGGCATCACGACGCGATACTCGCTATTGATTCCGAAACCGATCGATTGACGCGAATACATGTAACAACAAGCGTACTAGAGTTAGAGACTCTTCTCGTCTCGTAACATCTCATGGAACCAATGCAAAAGGGCATCGATACCGAGTATACACGCACAATTCGCGAGAGAGAGAGAGAGAGCGGTTTTGGCATTGATGCGAAAATATCAGACAACGCGCCACTCACCAAGCAAGCACCCATCCACACGACTATACCGAGAATATGAAGGAAATGAACTATAATCGCGACAATCATCATGACAGATAGAGTTGGATAGAGAGAGAGAGAGATATCTCATGGAGTAGGTGCTCTCTCTATCTCTCTGACGAAATCAAACCAATAACAAACGAAATAAACACAAGGTGATGTAATACGATGCGGTGGACGTTCGAGTAGCTTGATACACAGACACAGGCATATCCACACAAAGCAAAAGAGAGAGAGAGAGAGAGTTTGTGTGCGTGCGTGAGCGATGAAGGAGCGTACGTACGCCCTTCTTCTTGCGTTCGAACGCCATTGGCATCAGATTGGTGAGATCGAGCCACACGCGAATACCCTCCCATTCTTTGTATGGCGTCTCGACCACCTTCATAGCACTCGAACATAGTCCTTCAGCCACGCGCGTTTGTGTGTGTGAGTATACGAGAGAGAGAGAGCGTGTGTGTGTGTGGGCGTGATCTCGTGGATAGAGATACCTGGGATGATAAGGACGGGCTTGTTCTTGCGATAGCCCTTGGCTCGGAACTCCTTACCGACCGAGCTAGCCATGGCTCTCCGAGTATCGATCGATCGATGATCGTCCGATAGATGGATAGATAGATGGATGTGATCGGTTGCTTGGTGAGGAAGGTCGGAGGTTGATGGCGCGATTTACCTCGGCAACAGGAACTGTCACGCAGAGACACAAACGACGGATTGGTTCAGGTGGTGGTTAGAGAGCGAGAATCGATGGAATGGGTGGCTGGATGGGTCATCGTAGAGAGGGAGAGAGAGAGGCCATGTCATATCGATATGGACCACGACCCTCTCACCGATGTGGATGTGGCTGTGTGTGTGTCGCTCTCAATCACTCTGGCGAATGACTGACTCATCGAGCTTGTACGTACCTAAAGTCACTCGCTCACTTTGTGGGCTCGTCAAATCAATGAAGAAGAAATCTCTTGTACCACGCGTACGAGAGAGAGACAGAGAGAGAGAGAAGCTAGAGGCCTCCTCTTGTACTGACCTCAACCGTTACGCGTCACTATCCTATCTCCACTAAGACCAACGAATATCTAGATATCGAGATATTTGTTGTTGTTGGGGTGCGAGAGAGAAGAGATATTATTCTTCCTCGTCGTCTTCTTGTCTCTCTCTCTCGTCTCCTCCCGATCCTCCTCCTCTGTTGCGTAACGGCGGTGACGTAGCAGCAGCAGGAGAGCAGTAGTAAACAAGGAGGGACGAGAGTGCGCGCTCCGCTCTCTCGCGCTTTATCCGTTCCGCGCTTTTTCAGTGCTGCGGTGCGTGTGGCGGTTTCACCTTCTAGCGCGCTTATTCCCTCAGCGAAGGCCCTCCCTCCCTCCTAAACCCGAACCCAACCGAACCTTAACTGAACACCCACCCACAGTACCCGCAACGCCAACCTCGCGCGTCCTCGGTGGTTCGTTCTCCTCTCAATCTCACCCGCCACTGACCCTTGCTTGTACACCTTTCCTTTCAAACTCCGGCAACTTGCTCCTGATGCTACGTGCTTCACGTGCAAAGCCGACCGCCTATTTACCGTGTCTCTTCGAGCAACAAGTTGCAGACAGCGTTACTATCCATTCGACGCTACTCCAAGGCTACTGTGTATGATACGCCTTGGAATAAGCTTATGGATCTTCCCGCACTCATGATCCGGAGTACAGCCGGAGATATCGACCCACTCTCAAACGTGAAGGCCGCGCAGAGGTCGATCGAGCGATATCGATTAGAGTGGTCGTTAGCTTTATACCATGAATCATATGTGCAAGCCATCGTAATGGTTACAACGCTAACTATCATACGTGCGCAGCGCCTCTTCTCTCTCTCTCTCTCTCTCTCTCTCTCTCTCTCTCTCTCTCGCGAGCCAAACAAATATACACACCCATCCACTCACTCACTCGCTCATCACTGATCGCTGACTCACTCGTGGAAACTACCAAGCAGCTCATCAAGTACTTGATCATCAGCATCATCACCGCCACCGAGGTCCGTGTCATCTTGGCCGAGTAGTAAGTTGGTGTCGTCAGGATCATGGTCGGCAGAGGATTCGTTGAGGAGTTCTACCCAATTAACGTCGTCGTCATCAGCGCCATCAGCACTCGCACGTTGTTGGTTGGTATCGTTGTTGCTCGATCCTACGCTTGTGCTCGAGTCGTGTGTCGCAGCAACGCGGCTCTGATCGGAAGCTTGATGGCTGCTACTGCTGGCCGAGTCGGAGCCAGTGCCGCCGACCTGGCCACCGTCGAGCGAAGCAGGCTCGCAACGTTGAATCGAGTACTCGAGGGTCGAGTCGACTTGTCGCTGGTTGGCGATCAGCGTCTCGACGAAGCGGTCGACAGTGTGAGAGTCGTTCGGAACCGAGAGCGGTACGCAACGAATCAATCGCGCAAGGATCTTGTCGCGATACTGGTCGATCGACATCAAACCAACACCGCCCGAAGCAATGGTCTGTGGAGCGTAGCCGTTACACAGCTGCTCGGCGTACAAACAAGTATACACACCACAGTTGGAAAGATCGTGCGACAAGTCCTGGTGTGCCTTGGTGATGGGAAAGTGCCAGTGCGGTGTCGAGGCTTCGGTCGCGGTGCCGGAGGTGCCCGATCGGTGCTGCACAAACTCTTGCTCGAGCCAAGTCGACAGTGCGCGGTGATACGGCGCGAACGTCGTCGTCGTCGTTTCGTCGGTGGTCTCGGCAGCGGTGGCGGTGAGGTCGGTGCAAGAGGCGAGCGAGTCGAATACGCTACACGTCACGCGATCGCTCTCGAGCGAGACCGACGCCAAGATCCAGTGGCGTGCCGACTCGAGATGGATCGGGATCAAGAGCAGCTCGAGCTTCTTCGAGCGCAAGCGCTCGACCGCTCGCTGCACCGACGGCCATGCCGACACGGCAGCGAGGCCATTGTCACCAAGCAGACGAGCTGTAAAGAAGCTCGAGAGGCATTCGGCGTGTGGGTGGCGACGAGTCAGAAAGAACATGTACAGATTCACGATCTCGTCGTTCAGCCAGTTGCCGGGCAGCAAGGTCGCGACGCTCGCGACCGTCACCGAAGGATTGGTCGCACCGCCGCTGCTCGACTCGACCAAGGTGGTCGCCGTACAGCGGCCGAGTACCATTGAGCGATCGATGGCCTGCAGCGGCCTCTCGAGCCAATGGCGCATCCGAAAGGCCTCCTCGAGCGCCATGTCGTCCCATGACGCCTCGATACCGTCGTTGGCATCGACGTTCGCTCGAGCCAACGGCGGCGGCGATGTCGATGACGGCGGTGGAGAGGCAGAGAACAAGACACGCGGAGGAGGTGACGCTGGAGCGGCTGCTCGATTGGCGAGCGGCGCTGCAACTCGATCGTCCAGCTCGGATGTCAATAGAAGATCATCGCTCGCAAGCAAGCGAGCTTCTTCGTCGTCGTTCTCCTCCACCTCATCGACATTCGCATCGCTGATCTCATCGTCATTGTTGGTCTCGAGTTCGATCTCGGCAAGAAGCTCGAGCTCCTCTTGATCATCCGAGGTAGAGAGAGAAGCGGTAGTCACAGATGGAGCGACAGCGATGGTCGAAGACGAAGATTGTTCGAGCGCCATAGTGTCCTTAGATGGTTGTTGTTGTTGTTGTTGTTGTTGTGATGGTGGAGGGGCGCCATTGTCAGCGTCCTCTTGCGCCAACAACAATGCAATGTCTTCGTCAGATACAACAGTACCGGTTGCCGTCGGGGCAGAGGAGGAATCGTCCTCATCATCGAGGAACTCGTCGAGGTCATCAAACTCATCCAAGTCGCCATTGGTGGACGAGGTAGCTATCGTCTTTGTGGTAGTGGTCGTGGTAGTGATGGGAGCGACTGGAGAAGTGGTAGTAGCGGCAGGTGGCGGCGGTGATAGCGAGAGCCGTTGACGCTTAGAGTTCGTCTCCAGGTCGTGTTCGTTGCTCTTGTCGCCGTTGCCGTGTTCGAGCGAGGAGCGAGCTCGCTTGCGCGAGAGAAGTTCGATCGGCTCTGCTGGTCGATCGAACACAAACGGATCGATCGAGTCTGAATCGAGAGGGAAGGGGCATTGTTCGCACAGTGCCACGCTCGAGCCGAACGAAATGTTGCGCACTACCATCGGAGCAGAGCACTTGGGGCACTTGGTGGGAATCGGCGACGACGGCGACGACGTCACATCAGCCGAGACCTGGCCAACAAGGTTCGCTCGGATACCAGAGGGTGGCGATGCTGGTACCGATGACGATGCGGCCGACGCCAGAGGAAGCGCCGGAGCGCCAGGAGAGGCGCACGCAAATGACGACGAGATCATCGTCGTCGTCGATGGATGGTGGATACTTGATTCAGCCATGAAAGCTGCCAACATATCGCACAGATTTGTGGAGGGCCTGGGATAGATAGAGTGGAGAAGGACACGACGACTACCACAAACACGACGTACAAGGAAGGAACAGCTACACACACAAGACAAACAGCAACAAAGGGTTAACGAGAATCCAAGAGAGGAGTAAGTACCGTAGGACAGGGCAAGACACGACCCGATATGTGGATCGAGGTCGTCGGGCAAGGGGCAAAGCCGAGGAGGTAGGCGCTAGGCAGGCAAGGTCGGAACGCGTGTGTACGTAACCACGCTGCAACGGGATGGCCCTCGGTGGTAGAACGTGGGACAGAGAGGAGAGGTTCTGTGGTGGCTGTTGTTGTTGTTGTTGTTGCTGCAACTGCGGGAGGATTGGAGAGTAACGGATGGAGGAAGGGCCGCTACACGAGAGCGATGATGGCTCGAGTCGAGGAACAGGAGGAGCGGGTCAACGTTGTGGGTGGTTGGATGGATGGTTGATGCGAGTGAGATAACGACAACAACGATGAAGACGATATCTTGACTGATAGATGGTTGTTTAGCCAGTGATTCCTTCGCGTGTTATTCACCCAACACGCACGCACGAACGCACACACACAACGAAGATTGGAGTGATTGGTAAGGGAGCAAGGGAAGGGAACTCTCGCGTGTGTAACGAAGATACCACGACAGCGGAGGAGGAGAGAGAGGAGGTGCACAAGAGACCGGAGCAGTGAGCAAATAAGGAGAGAAGAGCAGTGGCGGAACAAGAGACAACCACCGCGAGCTCTGGCGCCACCTTCACCGCCATACCCCGAAGCCCGGGGTACTACTCATACCCCGTTCCATCATGTTTTTCCCGGTTGCGGTTTCTCGTGCTTTGGTCACCACGCTCCTACGCCACAGCACGCGCGCATAATATCTCACGCAGATATCTCTCTCATCGATCGATATCAAGAGCCTACCACACACACTCACACACTCGCCCCTCGATATCAGAAGGAGCTCAACGATGAAGGCAGCCAACGTAGCACTGATAGTGTCGGGTCTCAGTGTCATCGGGATCGTTACCTTTGTGCACCATCAACAGAAATCCGAACGAATGCGTATGCACCAAGGCGTGATTCGAGACGAGGAGCGACGGCTACGCAAGGCCGGCGCCCTTCAACAACAACAACAACAACAGCCACAACCAACAACAACAGCAGTAGTAGCACCGTCTGTATCGTCTTCCACTTGACCGTGATACCTCTCGAGATTTGTAGAATAACAACGATAACAACGATTGATTTGATCGAGAGTAAGTAGTCCATTGCTCCGATGATGTAGTAACTCAAACGAATCGATCAACAATAGATATCTCAACCTCACACACACACACACACCCACACACATATCAAGTACACCAGCGTCATCATCATCATCATATTACCATTGTGATGTGCTAGTTCGATGGCTGCCAGCGTGAGCGATCGATGTCCCTCTCGCTCTCGGGGCACGACGGCATTCTCGTTGCGCTTTCGCTCTGCACGCACCTCCCGACCCCTCCCTCCCTCCCTCCCTCCCTCCCTCACAAAGGGAGAACCTCGAAACACCGACATGTCTCGCGTACGTACCCTCGCAACCGCTTCTACATCCACCCGAGCATCTCAGTATATTTTTTTGCGGATTTTTCTCTTTGTTGGTGATTTTATCGGGGTGACTCACGAATCGTGGATCGCTATCGATCGATCGATCGGGTTCTCGTCGGAATAGCAATTAGAAGGATGGCTGGAGAAGCAAGGAGAGAAGGGTATTCGTCGCGGATGGAAGATGCGGTACTTTCGATTCGAATCAGGCAACAGCGTCGTTGGTATGCCCGCATATCTCGATATATCGATCTCTCTCTATCAATCGATATCTATCGATATCTATCTATCTCTATCAATCGATATCAATCGATATCTATCTCGATCAATCGATATCTATCTCTATCAATCGATATCAATCGATATCTATCTCTATCAATCGATATCTATCTCTATCAATCATCTCAGTGTCACTAATCCACCCTTCGATACGTTCTGCAAGATCGCAAACCGATCTTGGCGTACTATGGCAAGATCGACGACGTACACGAGAAGGGCCGCATCGTACTCACCGACGTACGTGCTGTATCCTCCGCCGATACCATCGATGGACGAGTACGTTTCGTCGCTATCTGCGACTGCCTCCTGCTGTTGGAGATGTGCCACTCGATAGCGAGTGAGTGAGAGGACTCTCGCTCTCTCTTTACTAAGAGCGATCATCGGGTTGGGCAGGCTCCCAAGAACGAGTTCATCATCTCGACGAGTAATCGAGTCTATCGGTACGGCGATCATCATCTCGACTTCATGGTCGTCATTTGCTTGATTCAATGCGATGAGGAATCGACTCACTCACTCGATTGCTTATTTACTTGTCCACCACTCAATCATCAATCAATCAATCAATCAATCAATCAATCAATCAATCAATCAATCAATCAATCAATCAATCAATCAATCAATCAATCAATCAATCAATCAATCAATCAATCAATCAATCAATCAATCAATCAATC
>Ga0209935_1004016_pt1 | contig 14123 bp, 12 predicted proteins | sample ThiBio_1000_plan_2_FD_183958 | JGI IMG/M metagenome (GOLD analysis project Ga0209935, IMG submission 183958) | Wastewater bioreactor microbial communities from Cape Town, South Africa - Thiocy_cont_1000_plan (SPAdes) | ecosystem: Engineered > Bioreactor > Thiocyanate-remediating >... | reverse complement strand
CCTGCAATAGCTTCCCGAAAGCATAGACGTCAACGGGGGGACCGTATTGTTTGGTGCCATCCCCCTTGCGGCCCACCTCTGGCGCTCGGTAATATGCGGTCCCGACGCCTTCGGTCATCCTCTCGCTTGCGAATCGCGACAAACCGAAATCCCCAAGTTTGTATATCATCCTCTCATCGGCTGCACTAAACTTCATCTGCCAGAAATAGATGTTGGTGGAGGTAGAAAAGCGGGTAACTATCCCCCCCCTTTTTCTCGCCGCACAAAAGATTTGTTACCAAAACATTGGCAGGCTTTATGTCGCGATGGAGAACAGGCGGCTGCTGCGAGTGCAGAAATGCGATGGCCGTGATAACATCAAAAGCTAACAGCCGCATGTCAACCTTTTTGATGTGGTCGCTTATGTCTCCTTCCATCAGCTCCATCACGAGATAGTATTCTCCATCTACTTCCTTTATTCCATACGTCTCTACTATCTTGGGATGTCTCAGTGTCCTGCAACACATGGTGGCAGGTAATGCGTTAGACCAAAAAGGGGCTTTTTGTGGTGGGATTACATCAACAGATTCGATTGATTCCGAAGTGCTTCAATATCTTTCGGTAAAAATCCTCGTTTTACAGCAACCGGACTTCCTGCACATTCGCTTTAATTTAACACAGCTAGCCTGGATACCTGTAGGTGTGACTTACCATGGTATCTCCCCTTATAGACTTTAGCTTCGGCTCCTGCTCCGAGCAGCTCCGTGATCACCTCAAGCCCGCCCTCCATATGCAAACAGGTTTTTTCCTTTCTTCTTCCACGAACACTTCGTTGTGCAATGAAAGAAAATTAAAGGCAGAAAAAAAAGGGTAATGAAGGGAACCTGGAAGCCTACAGAAGAGGAAAGAAGAATGGTGTTTGAGCGACACGAAGGTCATTGCTACATGTGCAACGACGAACTTCGCTTCGAAAACAGGTTACCAAACCAGCCCAAATCCTGGAACGTTGAGCACGTTATCGCGAAAAAGAATGGGGAGCAGTTCGACAACATCGAGAACGCCCTTGCCGCGTGCTGGGAGTGCAACAACAGGAAACGCGCTTCCTCCCTTTCCGACTGCGTCAGGAAAGGCTTGCCGGTCAAGCTGGGCCTGACCGAAGGGAGTGTTGAAGGAATCCCTCTGGCTCCTGCAACAGTACATGAGATTAAAGAAGCTCGTGAACTCATGGGTGGGTGGGCTGATGGGACAGGAAATCGTGGGAATAGTGTGGCCGACTTTTGTGCTGGGTATTTGTTGTTTTGATCTCATCTTAATTTTTTTTGTGGGCGGGTATCTTACGTTTCTTTGTCAATAGGGCATGTTTATGTGAGGGCACATGTTCTGCCAGGACCTGCTGCTGCAAAGCGAAGCAGAGAAACTGTGCTGCCTCTTGCAGATGCCTTGGGCAGTGTTGAAGGCCATTGACTGTTAGCAGTTGCATAAACATGGGAGCAAAGTTCTGTGGCGCACCTGCTGTGCTGAAGGAAGACCAAATTGCGATAACTGTTGCGATGGAAAGGAAAAATGCCACCGTGTGTTGCTTATGCGTCTGTTTATTGCACCGAGTGCAAGATGATGTTTTTCTCGTCAACAAACCACGGGACATCACAGGTGCATCCACACTGGCCAGACGAGGTTGCCATCACTCGTTGCATTTGTTCGCGTCAATTTTGAATTTGCATAACAAACAAAAACTGTGCGAAGCGAAGAAAAACGCAAATTCGCATCGACTTAGGCTTTGGGTCATTTAGCTGTACTTGGAAAAAAATTTTAGAGTGCAGAGAATCCGAAAACCACAAGGCCTGAGTCAATGCAAATCACGAACGTTTTCGTCGACGCGACGAATTCTACGTTTGCACACTTTGTGCGGCTTGCACAGGCTCTGGTAAAAGAGGGTGCAATGGACGGAACGCAAAGAGAGGAGTTCAATGGCGTATAACTTTTAGCAAAGCAACATGAAAGAACGAATAAAAAACACCACAACGTGGCCCCCAACAGTTTTTTTTTTGAACGACGAAAACGAAAAGTCGAAAAAATCGGTCCGGCACACAAGCATGGCTGAGTCAATACCTTAAACCAACACCCGTTTCCAAAAAGAACAAATTTCACGAATTCGCAACAGGGGTCCCCCTTTAAAAAAGGTTTATGAAGCGCACACCATTTTGCGTCGTACAGATGAACCTCGTACCACCTACCCCAAAACTCAGGGAAGATACCACAACACGTTATGCATTATTGATTGGCAACACGCACTATGAGCACTCTGATCGTCTACCTAAATGTGCAAATGATGTGGACCTACTGGAGTCAACACTGAGCTCAAAACTTCCGGCCAGGGACCGTTTCAAGGTGCGTGCTCTCAAGGACCTCTCGTCGGACGAGATGTGGAAAGGTATCACCTCCTTTTTTGCCGATGTGCAGAGATTTCAAGAAATGGAGCGCGCAGTTGTCCTATTCTTCTTTTGTGGGCACGGTTTCTATGAGGGGGATACCACCTACCTGGTGCCTACAAACGATGATATCAACCAGCGCAAAAACTGGGTTACCTTGCGATACGTGGTGGAGACTTTAAGGGAGCTCAGCAATGTGGCTATCGCTTTCCTCCTGATGGACTGCTGTAGAGCAAATCCGTTAGGCGAAGAATCGAGACAGTGTGTAGATGTAGCCAACAATGTGATGATTGTTACGGCTTGCGGATCAAACAGGCCTGCATATGAGACTGGTGAGCCTTTTTCACAGTTCCTTTCTTTCCCCTCCCACTTTTGTTAACTTTACCTTTCTGAAGCAAAAAATGGCATTTTCACCCGCGAATTATGCAACAGTATGATCAGTGACGCTGCCCAAAAGGGCCGATCCTATTCTCACATGTTTAGTGCTGTGTGTTCTCGTGTGCGAGAAGCTGCTGAGCAAGAATGCGCTCAACAGGAAATCCATTGCTATGGCACTCCAGGCTATCCCTTTAAATTTTGGAGTTCTGCGCCCGACCACCCCACTCCCGTCGTGCCGAGTCTTCCATCGAATTCTAAGGTGCCATCAATTTCTCCCTCTGCGTGGCATCCTTACTGCAAACAGCAAGGAACGCCTGCAATCAATAACGGAGGACAGCCGAACAACCAGCTGCAACCGCCCATCTCGGTACATATTCATTCCTCTCAAGTGCTTCGGTAATGTCTCATCTGAAGGTCCTCAACAATGCTGACGAGCAAGCAGCCCCTGTGAGGCGAAAAGCGGAATATAACCTTTTGGCCCTCAGATGGCAGACGGGCGGATTCGACCGGTATGGCGCCAGAGACCTTCGTTCCCGTGATCCCACGGATATATGCTGAGAGCAACATCTCTTACGACGGGTGGCTGGAGAGGATCGCCGGAGATGGTGCGTGCCTCTATCGTTCGCTGGCGGTCGACATCTTCTGTCTCTTCACTAGGACGAATTTTGCCCCCGGAACCAACTTCGGGGGCGCCTTTGCGCGCGGCCAGCCTGACGCATGGTCAAGATGGAGCAACAGCGTGCTTGAATATATGCTGGCGCTGCCCGTGCCTGGCGCACAGTACGTTATCATCGCCGCGATAGTGCTGAACGTCCTAACCATGTGGGTAAAATTCTACGCCTACGCGGTGTTGTGTACAGGCGAAGACATCCCCTCCGAGCACGTTCGTTACTACGATGGCATCGTAAACCTGCAGAATGTGGTCCCCATGACCAAGATCTCGGAGCTTCAGGACACGAGGGCATTGGATCGGATACTAGGCAACGACGGCACCTTCTATGTGCCCACGCTGGATCTTGTGGTGAGGTATCTGCTTGCTGTTTACACCCGACCTCGCGGAGGTCAATCCTCCCGAGCTGGTGGCACCCCTCGTACAGGACGTCCCCGATGGATACTTTGAGCTGCTGGTGAAGCCATCACTGCAACCCCTGCTGGTGCTGCCATGGGGAAAGGGCCCGTTTGTCACCCCGGCGGGCATACCCAACAAGAGGGTGCAGTTCGCGGATCCCTTTAGCCCGGAGGTCGGGGAGACCACGGTTTTCAACCTCCTGCAGTCGAGCCCGGATTTTACCGATCTGCAAGAATCGCGGGGCGTGCGGGATGAGAACTCGGCCTACGAGGCATTCTGTGCGAGCATGAGGACATTCCAGTCGTACGGCGGACAGGGAGAGGCGATTGCCCTTGCATCGATATTCCTGCAACCTACACGGCCCCTTCCTTTCCGCACCGTCCTCATCTACGAGCGCGACGATCCGCTCTCATTCCGGACCACCACCGGTCTCGCCCACCCGAATCTCAACCAGCCTAGACCGCTGGTCAGACCGGAGAGTCAGCTCCGGGTGCTGTCGTACATACGGCTGGAACACCAGGGAAGGATCATCGAGAGCCTTGAGCATTACGAGGCGATCTTGCCGAACGGCGATCTGCCACCCATGAGTGTGCAGGAGCTGGAGAACCTGTACGCGCGTGGCGGACAGGAGTCATACGTTTCGGCGGTGGATCTGCTGCCGCTGCGGAGACGGGTCGGGCTGGTGGGAGCGCCAACAGTTACGATTGAGCGGCGCCCACCATCCCCGTCCCAAACGTTCGTTTTTCCTGGGTCTCCGACGGTGGGTGGCGCCGCATTCCAGCTCCTCCCGCCACCTGTGGCTCAGAGGGAGGAGAAGGGCAAGGAGAAGGAGGCGCATGTCCTCGGATCCGAGGAGATCGCTGTGACCATGCTCCTGAAGATTCTCGAGACACGACACGACCAGCTGCCGTCGCCTGCGCTCGCCGAGGAGTTCCGGCAGGTGCTCGGGCAGATAGGACTCAGCATGGAAGATGGCAGGGAGGCGTGGTTACAGGTGTTTGGTACAGAGGAGGGGTGAGCGACGCGTGAGCCCCCGTACTATTATGGCTCATGGTACATAGAGAGCAAGGAGTTCTTGAGTTCATGCTATTGTTTACTGCCCGAAGAAAAGGCTTTGCCCGTCGTCCCCTGTGTTCCCGGGACCAACTTCGCCTTTGCCCGCTCCTCGCGAACAGTACGCTATCATCGCCGCGATGAGTGCTGAACAGCCCCTTCCTTTCCGCACCGTTGCAAAAAAGCCGGAAAACCATTGTAGTGAGGGTTGTTCAGTTACAACGCTCTAAATTTTCACCTTCTTTTCACAAGAAATTAAAGAAGATGTTGACAGCGACGGAAGCTGCACAAGTGACAAAGGAGGCGTTGACTCGATTCCTTAGCTCTCCCGAAGAATTCAAGTTGTGGTGGGCTGGTTGTGGTGCGGTTTTGAGAGCGAAAATTGTTGAAGAGGTTCTAAAGACATCTTCAATCGAAGACAACTCGTGTCTTCATGTGCGGCAATTCGTTCACGAAATCTTCAGAGACAAAGACCACGGTACATGCCACCAATTGCCATGTTTCATTTTGTTTTCTCAATTTGTATTAACCAAGGTATTGTTTTGGCGGATCCAAAGCTGCTACAACGCTTGGCTTTGGGTAGCCAGTACTGTAAGGCGAAGACTGCAAAGAAGCGAAAAGATGAAGTGATCGCCACGTGCTTTAAACTATATCACGCCGGTTTCGAAGTGCAAGACTTTCTCGATGAAACATATTCCAATGACAGGGAAGTGGCAACAGTAGTACAGCATCTTATCAACGCCGGTGATGGTAACATTATTCCACTTCATAGTTTGTTTCACTCGTGTACCAATTACCACAGGCACCGATGATGTGTGCGTGCGCTTTCTTGCCGCGTTTACGCAACTTGGCAACCAGCTGCAGCAGCTTCTAGAGGAGATGAATGCGGCCAAGCTGATATCGCAACGGTTTGATTATGCGAAGGAAGTTCGCCAGACTATAGCATCGCTCACCGATTTCACTGCATATATCGCTTTCGAGGGAGTGATGAAAGCGGGCAAGTCTACTTGCGTGAGCAGTCTGATCGGGAAAGCTATCCTGCCCTGTAGAACGAACGCAATGACAACCGTGCCTACGGTCGTGATACATACACCTGGCCAGCAAGAGCCGGTGTTATTAATGACCCCAGAATTCTGTGAGGAGCTCTCAAAGATGGCCAAGCACGTGCGACAGGTTCAGGAAAGCTTCACCAATACTTTCGACAAGCACACCGCAACGCTCTTATTCAAAGAAAAATGGGAGCCAGCGGTGAAGACGGTGGGCACCGAGGCCGTCCATGACAGCTTGTATGCCTTGCACGACCTCGTTCGTTTGCACCTCATCACTCCGCTACCTGGCGTCCGGGCACTTGACGATGTCTTTACCTCGATGAGCACCTTCCCGATCATTGCCATCGAATTTCTGACGCTTTCGACGAAAACAGTCTCCTTTCAAGATGCGGGACGACTGGCTTTGGTCGATACCCCCGGATGGGACCAGCCTTGGCTCAGCGCGTTGCTTCAGCCTATGCTTAAAATAGTCCGACGAGACGCGCATGCCTATTGCATCGTAATGAATTGCAGACAACCCGGTAACGAGGCCGAATTGACGCTGATGGAACAGCTGCTCTCCTACCTGGGCCGGTATCGCTATATCGTGGCCAACATGCTCGACCAGACACCCAAATCTGTTGAGGAGATCAAAAAGGAATACGCCAGCGCCTTTGCCAAGTATCAGGACCACCTGCGGACGGAAGAATCCAAAACGGAGAAGAAAGCAGAAGGCAAGCGGGCTGGAGAAAAGCAATATAGGCCGACATCAGCTCGTCTGGAATTGAGTCCTGACCAGGTGTTTCCTGTCTCTGCCTTCTCCGCTAAGGTGGTGATGATGTTTGAAGAGCACCTCATGAGGAACCCAAACGCGCTGCCCATACCGAGCAAGCAACCTCAGAGGGCAGTCTGGCAGGAAGCCTATGAAAATATATTTGGGCAGGCTTTCCATGAAGAGGAGTTGGAGGGCGTGACCGTCCCGGCATTTCGCAAAAGACTGAAGCAGGTACTCGAGAAGTCCAACATGGAGACATTCATTCACGATGTGATCGTTGTCTCCATGGCTGCCGCAAGCAGGATTTCATGCATTAGCTCCGCAGAAAAGACCAAGAGAATGCTCAAGGACTTGCTGATCGAACAGAAGAACGAACAACGACTGAAGGAGCTAGCGCATGACAAAAAGGACCTGGAGAAGACAAGGGGGTCGTTTAAAGAGCTGCTCGTCAAGATTAAAGAATTACGGCAAGGTGCAAGGGAAATCACCCACAATTACCGCGCCAAGATGCTCAAGTGCTGGGATCAGCTAGTCACAAAATTCGAACGTCGGGCTAACACCTTCGTTAATGGCTCCGAAAAAGATATGTGGCAGCGAAAGTACGGGCGGTCTGGACCCCTTTTCGGCACAAACCAAATACAGAAAGGTTCTAGAGAGGCGCTCTCCAAGGACATCGAAACGAAGGTGCGCGACGCTGCAACGGTGATCACTGCCTTTCTGCATGACTTGGAACAAAAGTTCGCCCGAGTGCACTACGAATCGTTTGCCCTGAAGATGAAAAGCGATTTGCTGCTATACATCATGCCCCAAGTTGAGGAGGTGAAGAACGTTCTGGCCTCGGATCAATTGCTCATCGAGGTACCCGAGCTACAAATGCCGGCACCTCCTCGGTTAGATTTCACTGTCAAGAATGTGAAGAAGACCAAGTCCCGCGCGCTGAAAACGGTAGATTCCTCCCCCCCCCCTCTCCTTCTTTCATAAAAACTGGGACCTGACAGCTGGTTAATTGGAAGGTAAGACATTGGTATAAGCTTTGGATTGCAGAACAGTATTACGAAAGCACAGTCACCTTCACCGTGAACCCGGCTGACTTGCGGAAAAAAGTTTGCGTGAACATTAGCAGGATTGCTGCACAAGCCCGAGGGCAGATCAAAGCAACTGTTAAGAAGGAGCTGCGCAACATGACTAATCTCTTCTTCACCTCCCTTACCGGATCGATCAACCAACTGACCGAAGAGCTTACACGCGCTGAGGCGGAATTGAAGGGTGCGTCCTTCATATATGAGGACCATATACGGTTTTGTAAGCAGGTAGAAATGCAATTGCTGGAAATGCTCCAAACGGTGGATGAGTTGTTAAACACTCTGCCTAAGCAGAGTAAATAAACAAGCCAGCCAAGCATGTTTTTCAGTATGTTATTATTCCTCCTCCAAAGATGTTGTTGTCTGTGTAGCCTTTATAAGGGTCGATGTCATCGGGGCGTCTTTGTCTTCTTCATCGCTGCTGCTACTGCTACCCAGTTTGCCTTCGGGGATGTTGTTGCGCTGGTGCTGATGATTGGATCCTGCGGACTCATAGGGATTATGCGCGCATGCCAAACTTCTTGCGCTGCAGGACTCCTCGGCAGCCAGTAGGTAATTCTCGTTTTGTCTCCAGGCACGTCAGCAAACGGTTAACAACTTCCCTTTGAAGTAAAAGCGATTTAATGAAGCTACTAGTGTAAAAGGTCCATTATTCACAATGGCATATCTGTGCGCCTTGCCTACTCCAGGTCAGCCAAAAAAGTACACGTGAACGGAAAGAACACAATTATATTGAAAAACTCTTAAGTATCTTTTGGGCCAGAGGGGGGAGGAAGATGAGCCATCCATGGCTGAGCGTACTTACAAATCCAATGCCATATCTCCACCTCAGAGAGTACCCGCAATCCTTGCAGGAACCGCTTCACTTGGGGCCGAACGATTGGATCCTCATCACCAGCATAAGCATGCATTTCAAGGCAGCTCGGAAGGATGATGTCCTCCAACTGAAGCTCCTGCCAACTGTAGTCGCTGCCGGTCGCTTCACTGGCCAGCGACTTGTAGAGAAACTGAACCGTCGCTGGTACCCCACAGTCCTTCAACCGCTCAACTACCACACCGCGTTGTTTGGCAATGAAACTAGTCACCACGTCCTTCTTGAGTTCTTCTTCCTCCGCAGTCTCATCAGCCCGGTTGAGTAGAATGAGTGTAGGTGTACCACTTTTCAATATTTCGGCCAATACCTTCCACAGCTGTTCATAACCTGACGTGTGGACTCTCTTGAGTTCCGTAACAACTAGTTTCAAGTGTAAGTATGAAACAAGGATTCTTTGCTCCCTTTCTCTTCCTATAGTTGTTGGTTTTCTTTCCTTCTTTCGTTCTTTCTTTGTTTTGGAGTGCATACCGATGGCAAAGTTTAATAATACAGGAGCAAACTTGAACCAGGCGCGGACCAGAGGGACGTCCTCATCGATTCCAGGAAAGTCGATCAGATAAAGATTCGGACTGTCCGTGACCGGCTGGCTCAAGATTTTCATCGTTCGGTCTCTATCCCTCCCTCCAGCAGTGACTTGAATTCCATAGAGATGCCCAAACAGTTTCCCAAGACAATAGGATTTGCCCATTCGCCCAGTCCCAATGAATCCAAGAGAAAATACATCCATCTTCAATTGGCGGAGATTGTGTATCAGGCAAATAGATTTGACCTAAATACAATGAACGTTAACATTGGCTAGCTAACGGGAGGAAAGGAGAGGGAGGGCAGGTCTGTATACCAAATTCCCATAGGCTACTTTCGAACGCTCTCCATCCAATGTTTCGAGCATCTTCTTGAGATTTTCTCTCTGCTTATCCAGCTGAGGCCTCTTTTCATCCGGAGAAGATGAAGAAGAATACCGTACATCCAACTCACGATGCAATGCCCAGTCCCCATCGAGCACGGATTTCCAATCGGGGGAGGAGAACATTTCCCATACCTTACGTTCGCACCAGTACGAAGAATCAGAAGGATAGGCACCACATAGTTCCAACAGGTGCTGCATTTTCGACAGATAGACCAGCGATTTGTAGTCCTTGTACACGCTACCAAGGTCAGAGTATTCCGTCAACCCAGCTCCCTCCAGGCCGACATACAGATCCTCTTTGGCCCAGGATTCATAGTTTGGCAGGTACTGCCGCTCTCGGGTTGGGAGGGTGTCTGCTGTCTCTGGTCTCAGAGTTTTGTCGTCGCTCCGTCGCCCATACCATAGTTTTAGGATGCCACGAGCGCCCAGAGCAGCCACAGGAACCCCAGCAAGGCACATATTGCTCACAAGAAACAGGTCGTTCTCCAAGCCGGCTACGACAGGCTCTTCCTCCCAGGATTTCGTCGAGGAAATCGCAAACATGTTGGCATCGTCTCGGCCCTGGGCGGCACGTATCGTTGAAGCTACTCCCTTGCCGATCCACAAGAAGGGCGTGGCGACGAGAGAAAGGAAGCCGAGGGCAATGCTTGCCAACAACCCAACAACAGTACCGAGCAGGACGTGGCCCACAAAGAATGGCATCCTCACCAGGATCGAAAGAGTATGGCGCGAGACTTGAAAGAAGTCGGGCATGCATAGATGTGTGTCGACGAGCGATGAGGCGAGAATGTCCGTCACCTTGAAGGGATTCTTCATCTCGGTGCATCGGATGTCAAAGATTAAAGGCTCTGGAGTCGTTGAGGGAAGAAATTTCACTGACGTATTAGCGATGAACCAATTTAGCCGTTTGCGCACAGGATACGGAAGCTTCTGTTCCAAAAGCTCTGATCGATTGTTCAGCAGACCTCTCAGTTCGCGGAGAAGCTGCTCGACCACCTGGCCCTCATAGATCTTGCGTTCCTCAGCTTTCTCGCCTTCCAACAGCGTCATGTTCGATATGGGTCGCACGGAATTTTGGAGTCCAGCAAGGAGATAAAGATCGATGCGACTCAACGAAACCAGTCGATCCTTCCACCAGCGTCCGTCCCTGATAACCTCCTGCAGCTTTCGGGGCATAGATATCTTCGTCCTCTTGTGCGCAGATGAGATGACCTTCATCCGCAGCAACTGCGCCCACAGGAGATTCAGTGGATCCAAGTTGATGAAGCGGGCTTCCTCAAGCGAGCAATACTCGACCGCATGCAATACCTTCTCTCGCATCGGTTCGATACCAGGAAAGACCGTGGTGACCTCCACCCAACAGTGCGCATTGCGTTTGATGAATCCTCCTTGCAACTTGATCTTACACTTGAAGGCCTGTTCGTTGGTTGTTCCAAGCGCCACCGATACCTGAGTAGTCGAGCCTTTCGTGTCCTGCTTCGCCCCCGATTCGTCCTCGCTCACCAACAACTCTACTTTCGATATGAAAGCAAGACACCGCCCAGCGAGCCGCACCTCAGCCTCGTCAGGGGAAATCCACAACCGCAAATGGCGGGTATCTGGCTCGAACCACGAATCCCTCGCTCTCTTCCCTGTCTTTTCCGTCTTGTCCCCCTTTTTCTTCGAAGTGACGGTAGTCCGCTCACGAATGATTGCATCGAACGCATCCCAGTTGTGCTTGGCAAAGACCTGAGCCAGAATCTCAGGCTCAATACCAGTGAGGGACAGCCATGGCAATGTCACATCTTCAGGCTTAATCCTCGACAGCACCATGTTGCCCTTTTCGTCCCGTTTCATCCGTGACAGATTACCTGCCATCATGAACGATGGGCCATCAAAATTGAATCTCGTGCATTCGCTTTGCATAGGATACGGTCCATCGCCTACTCCTGTCTCTCTCACCTTCTCCCTCTCGTCTTTTTCGCTGCTTCCTTTTTCTTGCTCCTTTTCTTCTCCACCTTTTTCTTCACGCCGGAGTAATCGTCGCAACAGAGCTGAGGATTTCTCAGGTAGGAAAGAGGAGCCTCCCGCTTGGGAACATCGCCTGACCTGGTTGTATTCAGATGGGTAGTGTTAGTTGTCGGGTGTATTTGTTAACGAATATTTTCTCTTTTCTACGCTACGTGGGTATACGAAAGAGAGAGGCTTACTTCATTCCAAAACTGACGCAACTCCTCGGCGGTGGCCTTGTGTCGATGCACCCGGTCAGCCAGAAACGAAGCAAGCGCTACCACAGGGTCTTCATCAACCACGATGTTATGAAACCGACACCTACTATTCTGCACCAAGTGCGCAAGCGGTGCGTCTACCACGGCTGGTGCACTGAAAACGAGCGCGCTAATCCGCTCGGGCTGTCTCTTGGCTTCGGCAATTAATTGCGTCATCATGGTTCGGTTAGTCTTCTCGTGCTCTTTCTCTTTTCCCTTGCTTGTGCCCAAGTCAGGGGACGGGATCTCGAAGGAAGGATTTTCGATCGGCGAGTGAGATCCAAAATCATCTTCCAACGGGGGCATCGGCGGCAAGATTTCCTGAGACAAGATAGCAAGGTAGCCAGCCATTGCCCGCAATCCTACAAGCATCGCAAGCGACCCTCCTAGAGAGTGACCCGTAAAGAGCACTTTCTTCGGTTCGTTCTGTTGCTTGCCGCTACGGTTCGTGATTATCGTGGAGAGCATAGTGTCTGAAAACTGCGCCGCGGCGGCCTGAAGTCCCTTGTGTACGCTACCGTAATCATAACCGCTTGTGAAGCACTCTCCAACACATTCTCGATCCAGCAACCGAAATGCGATGATGGTTGTCTGCTTGCCCCGCCATTTCGCTAGCAAGAAGGATACAGAAGGCAACTTTCCGTAGCGGATTTTGGTGATCTCGGTGTCCTTCAGGAGAAGGGTGAGAGCTTCGTCCTCGCCACTCGGTTCTATGACCTCTTTTTCTGGATTTGAATTCTCGAGAAGCTTACAACAAAGAGCACAGGCCAGTATGGCTTCGCGTTCCGTTGCCTTCAGATGGCTTTCGCATTGCGGTTGGAGAGATCTAAACAAGTCGTTGCTACAGCTGTTGAAGATTTCATAAAGCCTTTCGTCGTGCTGAGGGGCTTTATTAGCTGCGGGTTTGGCCTGCTTTTGTCCCATGCCAGCAGTTTGTGCAGTTCGCACGTTGCGGATTATGGAAACGGGTTGGCGTCATTTACGTTGGCAATTGCCCAATAATCAAAAAACCCAAATAGCCCACACGAAAACAATTGAAGACGGGATCATGGGTAACTCCAACGTCAGCGCCTTGAGTAAAGGACCGTATCTAACGAAGAAGGTCGTCACCACCAGCAGCAGGGAACTCACCATTGAAGGATATGCAGATATAAGCACAGCCGCGTTTCTGTGCGACCTCGCTTCACAGACCTCAGATATGCCTATCAATCAAGTAGGGGACACAGAGAGAGAGGAGATCCTATGGGTTGAAAGAGACGTAGAAAACAGCTTTCTGCTTGCTTTGCGCGCCGACAATGTTATCTTCATTACGTTCGGACTTTTTGGAGAAGCAGGCAAGACGCTCTCGCTCCAACGCAAATCTCACAAGAGGCTGGCCAAACAGTTCCCATTGCGGTTACCCTTTCGCCTCTTGCGTGTCCAGGACCCCTCCGTTCGGTTAGTTATCACCGGCCACTCGATCTGTGGTGCGGTTGCTACTCACGTTGGTCTCCGCTTTTTGAAAGCTGCAAAGGCGGCCTCTCTCAGTGGTCCAATCAAAAACTTGAAGGTACCCCCCTCCAAAAGCTCCCCCCTTCCAACTCACTCTAATATCTTCTATCAATTTATCTGTTCATTTTTATTAATAACTACAAAGATTATCACTTTCGGCGCTCCAGCCTGTCTTCGGACACGCCAAGTAGAGAAATGGAACGCGTACGCCAACCTGTTTCAGAATGTCCTCATCAGGGGTGATTTGGTTCCATTGATAACGAGTCTAGTCGCAGACGGCCTGTCCTCAAGTGTGGGTCAGATCGAACAGCATTTGTTCCCCCTGATCTGTCCAAGACGTCGGGTCTACCAGGCAGATGATAGTGACGATACGGTACCTACCCTTCTATCTGAGCGCGGTGAGAGAAGAATAGAGAAACCACTCATTCATTTGTCTTTCTCAGGAGTACGCTGTGCAAAGATTACAGGAAGCAGTGGTACTATATTTAAAGGAATCGAAAGCCGATATAGCCAATAAGGCAGGATATGTAGTATTCGGGACCTTCCTTTCCAATCGAGGCAAAGAGGCGCAACTTGTGTGGGTTGATTCCCAGGTTCGTACACTCTTTCACAATCGAGATTGATGACACCACGTACGTCGCACTAACGTCGAGTAGGAGGCAGCCAAAGCGATACAACCAGAACCCTTTGGAAAACTATTTAGCCTCCCGAGTTTGGATTGGGTGCAGCTACACGAGATAACCAGCTATCGCGCAGTACTGTTACAACAGGAATTATTTGGGAGCAGCAACGCACTTAGAATTACAGCCGAC
>Ga0209935_1004015_pt1 | contig 14136 bp, 15 predicted proteins | sample ThiBio_1000_plan_2_FD_183958 | JGI IMG/M metagenome (GOLD analysis project Ga0209935, IMG submission 183958) | Wastewater bioreactor microbial communities from Cape Town, South Africa - Thiocy_cont_1000_plan (SPAdes) | ecosystem: Engineered > Bioreactor > Thiocyanate-remediating >... | reverse complement strand
TATTGTGTTTCATTCATTGAGGGCATTTCATACATACCTGCGATAACTCTCTATGTACACTCTGGTCCTTTCCCACAAATAAAGATGCACCTCAAAATTCCAGACTGACGTGTTTGATAAAGACCATCGTCGTTCTGTCTCGCTCTCACCTCCCTGAAGTTCCAACCAAGAAAAACACTTCTTAGGAGGTGCCAACCATTTTTTTTAAAGGGGCAATACCATTGAGGGTAATTCGCCACTCTTGCTTTCACTCTGGCAGAACAGAATTCCATAGAATCCCCTTCTTCCGACCAACTCCCTCCAGACCCCAATTCTTCCTTTTCCTCCCCCTGTCCCATAGTTCTAGTCTTTGTGCGAGGGCGAACATAATTCAATCCTGACCCCACCTCCAAACTCAGCCGCCTCGCTCCTGTGTTTTTTTTTTTGAAGTCTCTGGTGGCTGGTCGTTCGGGAGGTGGCCATGAATTGGTCTCCATTTGTGTGAAACTTATTCTTCCCTGCACTCTTGGCCAAGAGCGCCAAATGGCATTCGATGACCACGTCTTAGTACTACTACAACGCACCTTTTCTTTCCCTTGTTCTTGCACACTGCGTTTCTTCTTGGCTACCTTTCAAACAAAAAAAAAAAAAAAAGAGAGAGAAGTGGATGCACAATTATTCCTTCTCGTTCAAAGGCGAACAAGAGGACCCCGACCGAGTTGTCCTCGATTGGTAGGAAGGTCCCTGAATCCACCTTCGTGCCACTCAGCAACCCATCCTCAGGTTGAGGTCCAACTACAAAAGGAAGAAAGGGAGCAGAATCGAGGTGGGCTGTAGAAGGGGACTCGTGTAGAACGAGAAGCAGTAAGTAGAGCGTGTTGTGAACCGAAAAGCACGGTGTCGGCCAAGTTCCGCGGAACCCATTCTTGGCGAGGAGGGAGGGGTGTTGCCGGAACCCGAACATTCCATCGTTCACCACTCCATCTAGAGGGTGAAACCTAAGACTCGTGGCTGATACCGTCGGACCCACATAGACAGGCGTGCGGCTGCTTCAAACAATAAAGGCCTTCTTGGCATCTCTTCATTCCGGCGTCTGTTTCCGCTGGTCAGTCTAAAAAATGTAACAGATGCACTTGCAACAACACCGCGCGAAGGACGGGTTCTGAGTTATTCGCAACAGCGAGCACATTTGCTGTGTTCATCGAGAGACCACAAGAAAAACGTGAAGATCCAGCGCGCTCTTTAAAAAAAAAGGTCGTTAAAAATTCACCTCTCCGGCAAGATAATGAAGGGGTGTAGCATGTACCGTCCTCTACAGCCAGTCAGGTGGCAGGCAGCTATGTTTTTTTTTTTCGTTAAGAGCTTTCCTCCCTCCATAGACACCTTGGCCATGGCAACGGGTTTGTAATTTTCGTCCTCACGAAACCGATGGCACAGACAAGCGTTTGTTTTCCCCTGTCACAACCCCGCGTAGGGATGCAGGCAAATGGCAGTAGTGGGTGGGGGAATTTGCCGCCCGAGCTGACGGACCTCGTTCTCCTTCAAGTGTGTGGTCAACATGGGCGGGGGGGTTGACCGCCACCTCATGTGGGTGCTGATGGAGGTGGTCCTTTCTTTCGTTTGCCGTTCTTGGAGGGAGAGGAAACCGGCTTGGCAAGCAGGCCCAGGCGACCGCGTGAAGGTTGGAGCCATCGAGGGCGAGGGGCTGTTGAGTCGGTTGGCTGCGGCTTTGGGGAGCATCACTTTGTTGCTCTGGCTTCGGGACCAAGACACTTGTGGGCAGCAAAGGGGGGAGATTTGGCAATGCTGCAGTGGCTGAGGGAGAATGGATGCCCCTGAAGGATGAATCCACGTGCGAAATCGCTGCGGAGGGGGGCCACCTCGAGGTGTTGAGGTGGGCGAGAGAGTACGGCTGTCCCTGGGACACTCGCACCTGTGCCGCTGCGGAAGAGAGTGGGCACGTCGCCCTATCGGGAGCAAACAGGTCCTTATCCAGCCGCCGGTGGCGATGAGGACGTGGATCAACGAGGGAAACGGAAACGCAGAAAGTACCAATGATGTGTGTGAAGTTATTTCCTTTGTCCAAAGGTTACTTGCTTCTCGCTTGGGTGTGCTTCAGCGTCAGCACCTTTTCTGCATGGACACCGCGTCCGTCACACGAATTTCAGACCTCCCCTGATGATCTCAAAGAGGAATTTTTCTCGCCAAAGAATGCCGTGTTCCAAAGCACATGCCAGGGCAAAACAGAGAACAGAAAACAACAACAAAGCAGCAATGGGTGGCTTTTGGTCGAACCCAACTCAATGGATTTGCTTTCAAAGAGAGGCCAGCCAAGGGAAACGCTTCGTTCCCTCTCGAGCCTCTATGCGCAGCTTTTGATCCAACCTTGACCAAGGAGTTTATCGGACGCCTCCAGGCCCAAAGAGGATATGCGTGTTCACTGAAGGCAAAGGTGGGCTATTGGGGGGTGTGGCTTGTTGAATCTTACCCAAGCTTATAACAAAGAGATAACTTGGACTCGATTACGTGGAAAGGCCATACCCATCCGACTAGCTCCTGTGGCCTCCTATCCTCCAAGAGGCGACAACCCGACAAGCTGAGGGTTGCCTTTTGTTCTATCCTCTTCCCATTGAAAACAAACTAACTCGCGGGTCAAATGCTGAGCATCTCCACTGTGCCGCCCAACAGGTTCATGATGCTGGGATCCGTCTTGTCGGTCGACGGAGGAGGGATATCCTCGCGAAGGTGTTGGACCACAAAGAGCTCGGCCGCCTTGATCACGGCCTCCCAAAGGAGATCGTCACGGCGCACGCGATAATACGAACTCCTCTCCGGTGCCCACTCGTGAAGATAACCTTCGTCGACTCCCACCTGGATCTGCGCATGGACCTTCAACAGGTATTTCGGGTGGGGGGTATTCATCAGTTTGCCGCTCACTGGACATTTGGCCTCGTAGGAAGCAACAACGACACTCCCTTCCCGGATATATAACCTTGCCATGCCTGCGAGCTGCTGGTTTTGGTTACTGGGTACTGTGTGTGGTGTGGTCGGCACCTGGCTTGTCTTCCGCTACCTTAAAGGCAAGGAAAGCATGCGTTGCAATGTCGATGGAGGTTTGATGAGCTCGCCTCCAAAAGAGAGGAGCTGCAAGAACTTTTGGTGAGTAAGGACACGACGAACTTTGAGCAAAAGAGTAAATAGCATTACTTTTCCTGCAGGTACATACCATTGTTGGCCTTTCTTTATCCTACTCTCCCGAAAAGGGTTTTTTAACCGGTGCCTTTGCCGCCTGCACAGTTTAGCAACGCACTTGTTTTTTCACAGCGTCGAATTTCTCTAATATAGGTACCACCCGGAATTACATTCTAAATACGACTTTTAATGAAGAAGAAAAACACCATAGTTTTACGACATGGAAGTGAAGAGAGACAAACGGTTGCCTGCTCAGGGGGCGTTAGCGAGTACCGCCTTCATCCTTACCACCAACCTCACCGACACCATTGCCGGTGGACAAGAGATTTCCTTGTCGAGGACCGAAGAGACGGAGGGATGGGGAGAATCTCCTTGACCAGTTGACCCAACGAGCCCTTCCAGGGAGAGAACAGGGGGAAAACTCTTTTGGGGTGTGGGAACTGGTCGCCGATGACTTTTCCCCGTGCTCAGACTCCATCGGTTCGAATCAACCGAAGCATCGTCAAACTTCCGTTCGGTTGAGAGTTAGCAAGACCTGTTTGAAGTGTCTCTTTGGGGAGGAATCAAGGTTATCTTGGATTCCTTCGCCTCCCAGCAACACGATAAATGTTGAAGAAGAGGAATCTGATGCGATCGTGAGAAACAAGGACAATACTGTCTGGACCAATCAAAAGTTCAGAGTGAAAGGAATCACACTCGCTCTTCACCAGTGCGGCTCAGCGGTTCTAAGCTTGATGGTGGAATGGATCCCGGATAGCCCCGACTCGCATGAAAAAGCTGAAGAAGAAGAAGAAGAAGAATCTAAAGGGGACCGGAACAAAGATCCCCCACCAAATCTTCGACCGCTAGAAGAGAGGTTGAACGGTATGTCAGACCCCGTTCTAGTGCAATGGGTTTGCACTTGCCCGTCAATTGACCTCAAGAGCTCGGACCCTTCGAAGGGCAAGGAGAAAAAGGGCGATTCCTCGTCTTCTTCCTCCTCAGCTCGCAACCTGAGAAGGCGGGAAGCGCACGTGCTTGCCCTGGGGAAGCTTGCGAATGCCATCAAAGAAGAAGGCGATGCTGGAGCCTCCCTTGCAGATCTGGCCGATTGGTTGGTAGCGTTGCCCACAGAACCCCCTTCCGCTCCCGTTTTTAGGGCTGACCGAAGTGGCTCCTGCTTTCTTCACAACTTTGTGGCTGCCACTCAGCCGGGGCATCGAGCACAGCTGCTGTCAGGTCTGCAAAATGAAGGCTTGAAGACAATGGCATCACTCCAGAGGACCCTTGTGCTCTCTACTGACAGCCATGCAGAAACCCTTTGCATGAGCCTGTTTAGGGAGATGGTGGAGGACATCCTTCTGGCCAAGGATGTCCTGAAGAGGATCTCTTGGAATTCTCTTCGTCACGCAGAGTTGTGGGAGACAGCACGACTCGACCACGAGAACCGGTTGCACATGCTAACCCTCGGCAGCGACACCACACCCCTCGAGACTCAGCAGCAAGACATTGAAGAGGCACTGGCTAGGGAGGTCTATCGCCTCAGCGTGTTATGTGCGGGCGTCACTTTGCGATCGACGACCGACTTTGGATCGCAAACCCGGCAGAGGAGGCTCGATAGGTTGTCCCAATCACTTCTATCCTGTTTGACGGAGTTCCGCTCAGAGCTACAAACGGTCCTGGGGGTCCCCTCGGTTTCCATGGCTGTGGAAGGTCATCTCCAACAGCAGCTGAACAACATCAAGCAAGCTACAAATAGTAGACACAAGCGGTCTTATAGACAGGACAGGGCGGAAGCTGACGAGAGGATCAGAAGGCTGCTTCTCAAAGAGGCCAAACGTCGGCGACTCGAGATCATCCTTCAGTCCATCTCCGCGATGACTCTTCCCATGTTCCTGGTGACCAACTACTTCACCATGAATGTCCCTGATGTGCCGCAGATCAGTTTCTGGTATGTATCGCTCTTAACGCTCTTTTTTTTTAAAAATGCATTAAAAAAAAAAAAAAAAAAATACAACAGGTATGTCTTCCTTCTTACTGCCGTAGTGGCTATCATCCTCCTTGCTGCCCTTCTATCTGTGTGGGCTTGTTATTTCTGGAACAGAGCGAAGACAAAGCAGCGCCTAGTGAATGCCACAACAAAGCTCAGGCATAAGGGCAAACTCACATGGAACAAGCTATCTCCTCATCATCGTTCTAAAAAGAAGCCTCGAAGTGATGTATTCGCTCCTCCACTCAAAGACCACCACGAACATGTTGATTCCCTCGACGAGCCAAGGGCAACATCAATGGATGTCCTCCTTCACCCTTCAAGAGGTATCTGAAATTTACAAGTAAAAAGATGATAAAATAAACAAGTTCTACTCGCGGTTTTTTTTATAGTGAGTTTTTTTCCCCAATGGGTTAGGGTTCTACGCGCGCACTAGCTTATCAAATGTACTTGCACCCAAGCCGCCCTTCCTCCCCCCCCCCCCAACCTCGTCGCTGCGTTGTTGCATTTTTCAACTTCAAAAATTGAGGAGTTGAAAATTAGAGCTTCACGAACTTGAAGTCAAAAAAAAACTAGCATTATTCCACTTGCCGTTGAACTTTTATAAGACGAAGATATAACCAGATGGCAAGTGTTGCCGGAGGTCGACATTGATAAATCTTTAAGAATATCGATTGACCTCCGTAAACTATTCATTGTTTATTGTGTAACTGTGGAATATAGTTTCCCGGTTCTTTGCTCTCTACTTTCTACGGTCCTCAGCTCCCGTTACAGTTTTCTCGTTCTTCGCACTCCCGCACTCCGTCTACAAAGGCAGATTTAAGCGCAGTTTATACGCACAAACTTTCCTATCATTGTTGATGTGTGCTGGTTCCCTAATGACATGGGTCTCTTCCGCACAATTACCCAACTTATCATGGCACAAATGAAATGAATGCCAATCACTATTACTTCGCATGCCTGTTTTGACTATCTTAAACGAGCAGCGGAGGAATGTTCAGTCAACCTTTAGATATTCAGCGAGTACTTCTGTCGCCGAATTATGCTCGCTGAGCGGGACAGGGTACGTGGTTGTGTTGTAGGTGTGTACAGGCGTTTCGGCGTTGCCGCCTCTTCAGCTCGCAGAGTTCCTTAGACAAATAAAAACGTTACCCGCCTTTTTACTACGGCCGCGGACTCAGCGCTCTTTTTTTTTTTTTTTGCAGGTAGGCATACTCCTTGTTGAGGTTGAACTCGATCCATTCACGGATTCTAGGGCTGTTATCCAATCGGTGCGAGGGGACCGGATTATCCCCTCGGCAGTTGCTCCGCTGGCCATCAACGGAGATGTATGAAGTGAAAGTCCATTGGAACAACAGCAATGAACACTTCTACAGCCAAGGACCCGCCCTCACAAACCTACGACATCCACAACCATATCACGCAATTAAGGGTGATCATTCTTTTGGTGGTTGGTTCAAGGCGTTTGCGTCTCATTCTCGGATAGAGTCCGCTTCACTAAAAAACTTCAATTGGTCCGTCAGGCTCCGGACGAGAGGCCTCATCCGCCAACTGCAAAGATGAGGGCCGAAACCATAAAGCGTGCACTGGACGGTCGAGTTTCACACCAATGCACAGCCATCTACTGTATCTGGGCAGAAACTTGGTCTCTTACGGCGATGTCACCTTTCATCGGCTACCTCGCTTCCATGAATGCCGACGATGGCCAACTCAATTGGGTCTGGATGCCCCTGTGGCCAACCGCTACCTCCCTCGGGATTGTCGGCTCAACCGAAAACTCGGCATATCACCGCATGTTATGTGGCATGTCCATGCGCTCATGCGAGGAGAAGGGTGCATTCCATTATGACGCATCGACCTGGTCAACCGATTCCAGCTAACCTTCATTTTTAGCCTGGGCAACAGCACAGAGCCTCTCAGGGAATGGTGCAACAGGGGAGCTCCGTGGACACAATGCCTTTTATTGTTTCACTGCCTCATTGATGATTTATTTAAAATATGTATTTACCTCACCCATCTTCAGAAACCAACACACTTTATTTGTTGTTAGAAAAATCCGCAGTGGCTGCGCTTCGTTTGGGTTCTTACTGCTAGTTGGACGCTGACAAACACATTTTTCATAGTACACCCATATCTTATTGCCTCTCTTTTAGAAGTTTGAAATACCTAATCATCAAAAGTATGGAAAAAGGAGGTTCTCTGAAAAACTGCTACACGATCAAATGGACCCAATCAACCAACACAAGCCAATATCGAGAACATCAGAGGAATGGCTCTCCTTTTCTTTTCATCCTCGAAAACATATCGGCGGTCCTCACCTTCCACCCTCTTCACTCCAGGCAGCTGGTCGAAGGTGCTGAATGGGTATTCGTGGAGAAATTTCAAGTGCAGCCCAACATGCAACAGGACGTTGATTATCTCTCCCACTGGGTGAAACCATTCGTAATCTTTCCTGTTCTTCAATGGGGCGGCCTGCTCGGTGTAGGTTTCTGGCGAATCGTGTTCGACCAGAGTGGGAAAGTAAGGATATGTGAACTCCAATTTGTCCTCGCCTCCATCAAGCACACGGGCGAAGGGATGGAATTCAAAGACATAGAAAATTCCCTGAACAGGATCCAGATAATGTTTGATGACGCGGCTCCATTCATGGAGATCGGAGAGCCAACCCAGCACCCCCTCATTGGTGATCACCAGATCGAATTTCTGATCCCTCAGCTCTGCACAGTCAAGGAGAGTCAACACGTTGGAGCAAACAAATTTCGCCCTTTCGGAGTACCCCATCTCGGCGGCCAATCGGGATGCTGCTTCGATGGAAGCAGAGGAGTAGTCCACCCCAACCACTGTCTCCGCACCCAACCGCAAGAAGGACAGGGTGTCCTGACCGAAATGGCATTGGAGATGCAGCACCCTCTTGCCCTACACCAGTAGAATTATGTGATCTCATTATTAACAACTATTTGAATTTACAGCTCCCCCTCTCCCCCCTCTCCCCCGCCACATACAACACACACCACACTCCCAAATAAATTTTTCTGTCCGACACAATTTTTTTCTTACCTTGATATCGATGTAAGGGGTGAGGTCTGCAAGGATTGCCGAGTCTATACTAGATTCAAGAGCGCCACTGATGAAGTCGTTGACGCGATAGTGCGAGGACTTCATATGGATGTCTGACAAAGAGAAACTTGAACTGTGTATCAGATTGATAAACACATATGAGGAGGTTGATGGCTCTATTTCTCTTGTTTTTTTTCTTTCTTTCTACTTCTTTACATTTTTTTTTTTTGGTACCGTGAACAAACGTTACAGAAAAATGAGAACATACCAACTAGTTCATCCCAACGAGCCTTATTAACATTATCTCGATCCTGGGTGGTGAGCATTTGTGCGTTTGCTTCTTCTTCTCTCACAACTGCGGAGATAGCGACAGATGCCCGAATTTATTTTTGTCGGCAGATTGAAAAAAAAAAAAGTCAAATGCTGCGAGAAGAGCCAGCCAGATGCAGAAGAAGAGGCCTCCAGAGGAAAGAGCGGTCATCCCTCCAAAGCCAACACAGTGTTGAAGGAATCTGAGTTGTCGAACCCCGTTTCGAGTAGCAACACCTTGTGCATCGTAACAGGATCGTTCTTGTAAAGACTGTAAAGAGAACCCACCCGCGACGGCAAGTGGTGAAGGATGGTGGTCACCCTCCCTGCCAGTTTTCTGTTGATCCTCGGGGGGGGGAGGTCAACTTCGCTTTTGCCAAAACAAGGATCCCAGCAAGAATCGAACAGCTATGTACCCGACTTGCATGTCAACACCAACCCCCACCACTCCACATGAGAACTTCTAAGCCAACCTTCTTCCAACCCCCCCCCCCTTGGCTGTCCTTGCTGTGCAGTAAATAAATATGACCAGCCGGCACCTATTTGTTCTCAACAAAGTAGCGCGGAAAGTTGCCCGTCTTAGCCCCAAAATTACACATTTAACTTTGCGCTTTCCCCAAGCTCGGCGCAGCGGGGACAACCAAAACAAATGCCCTCTACACCAAAGTTCTTCACTCGTTATTGGAAAAGCCCTGTTGTTACTGGAAGGCGAGAAGAGTTTGAGGTGGTTTCTCTACTCCGATTGTGATTCTGGACGAGGAAAACCAACAAAATGTTGGTCCCTCCTTGTACACATATTGTCCACTATCATGACCAGTCACAATGAAAAAAAGAATTTCTGGGCGTGTGGGGCAGGTGAGAGGAGGGTGGGGGAATGGAGGGGATTTCAAGTCAGGGTTCCCTTTTGCCTGAAAGTAAGAATCCCTCGCTGTCTAAATTTTTTCAAACCACCAAGAAAAACTGAGGTATTGGAGTTGGGAAAATCGTGCATTACGCGTTTAATGGCTCAAAAACCAACGAAACATTTGTGAGTTTTGTGATAACATAGAATGCGAAGTGATGGCGAGACATGCCATGCCGCTATGGAGTCTTCAGGCACTTCCAATGCTTCAGCCTCTTGTTTACCTCTCGATGTGTGCCCAATGCAGTTGTGTATGCATGCCATTCCATGTCTATTCTAAGGGTGACAGGCTGTCCCACTTCCCTGCCACAGTAGTAAGAAAGACTGGACATCCTCTGTACCCTTTATCCACAAACACTCTCTCTTGGTAGCAGCTGGTAGACAAAGCAGCCTGCTACAATGGTGAGGTCATGAACTGACCCTGTAATCCCTTCCAGAACCCAAACTATTATTCCTGTCAGGAGGTTCACAACCACTTCATACTTCAGTACATGTCTTTTGCACTTAACACAAAAGTAGTTTTGTTGATTTTCAATTGGTACAGCAACAGGACAGCATGTAGTATCAATGTTACTAGTTGAGAATTATTGAAAAATCTATTATGAAGTGGATCTGTGAGTTATTAAAGTTATATGAGGGCAGGCCTTATCACATCAAGATGGAGGTATAAGAAACCAAGGACAGTTCATACCCATTTTTGGTATGTTGGCCTTGTAGTGCCAAAGAAGTTTGCTAAAACATCTTCGGTAGTGTAGACTTTCAGAAAGTGGAAAGCTCAGAGGAGATAATAGAGTGAAATTCTTAGTGGTACAGTTTTCTGGCCAACAAGTAGCCACACTACTTACATGACAAGCACACTGACTTCAAAGTGTACCTTCACAACTTTATCTGTTATCTATTGTAAGTAAATTCCATAGATGTTGTTTTAAAAGGATGTATCTATCATGAACATAATCAAGCTTTACTCTTCTACTAGAAAAAAGCTAAAAGATATCACTCTTAAACCTCGGGGCAAAGTTCTTCTGAGTTGCTTTCAAAGGAGTTTTTATTTTACTAATATCACTGTTGACATTGGAATCAAACAAAACTTAAATTAAAGACACTTAGTTGTCCTCTAAGAGTAATCAAGAAGAGAGTTTGGTGTCGTAATTTCCTATCTATGGGGCGAGAAATAGTGTCCACCAAAGTGTTGGCAAGTTAGTCTTCCAATGCATGCTGGCACTCTTTAGGGTTACATTCTCCAAAATAGTTCAGCATGTGTGAAAGAGGATAGAAACCAAAGAAGGATGTGGATGCAAGGGAAAAGCAGCCAGTGGACTATTTGAGAAAAATTTATCCTAATTTTGCTTTTGTTAGTAGTAAAAAGCCAAGATATATTGCTAAGTGCTACTGGCTTTGGATAGAGTTTATTATTTTCCTATTCATCTGACACACTTATTCATTCACTGTCCCCAATTTTAGTGACAGTGTCACTTATTGGCTCTATTTCTGGACTGTACTTAAAAAAGACAAAGGTGATTCTATATTAACTTTTTAAAAGAAAAGCCTACTTCCTGCTTTTATCCCCCTTGTGTTTTTATCAAAGTCAATTGAGGTGCATTTCACATCATCTACTCCCCATTCAAGTTGTTGAAGGTGTTCAAAAAGAAACTCCCCACTTTATTTCCAGAAGAGTTATTCACTTAGTAAATTCATGAAGAAAAATCTACCTCATATGTTATTCCCCTCTCACACACAATAGAAACATCCCACAAGCACATCAAAAAGGAAGTGAAGGGTCAGTTTGTCGCGTACTACATTCCATTTGAGCAATACTAGGAAGAATTATTCTAATTCCAATAAAAGCCTGCTTTTTACCAACTCCAATGAGCACTACCCCAGAATGGTCGGACGATTCTCTTGTTGTGTCGACACAGGGGCAACCACCTGGCGATTTCTGCGAATTGTGAACAGACATTTGCCTTTTCAGAGTTATTGCTAGATGGATGGAAAACCAACCGCCAACCACTTATCATCGCGCTCGCGTCCCACAGATCCCAACCTGCCTTCCCCCAAAGACAGGAGCACGCAGTGGCTGGTGGTCCAGCCTCCGAGGAATGAACCACGACAAAGAGGCAGGGAAGAACCACGAGGGGAAAGGCTCTCCGGAGGTTTCCCTTCCTGCAAGAAAAGGCCGAACGGCACCACATGGTCGCTATGGTATGGCCTGCGTTGCATGCAAGGAAGATCATAAAGCCTGTGATGGTAACCGGCCTTGCTCGCGTTGTGTAGCACTTGGAATTGTGGGGTAAGAGGACTTTTTCTCCCCTCCTAGCATGCATGATCACTTGCGCGAAAAAAAACCTCTCCTCCAAATCACCGTAGTTCTTGCACAGGCAGAGCTCGAAAAAAGCCTGCTCTTGAAAGCATCGAGGATATTCCTCGCGCGGTAAATCTCGTCTTTTGTCTGGAACAAATAGGTAAGAACGGGAAAGACTTCGTGGTTTTCTATCGTAAACGCATCGAACTTTTTCAGATCAGCGTTCTTCGTCTTCTTTCTCCCCCTCCGCTTCGTTGTCAGACAGTGCCCGCCCCCAGATCCTTTCTTCCACCGCCACCAGAATGCCCTCCAACTACCGCTTCCACACCAGCAACTTCACCCTTCTATGTAACAATACTTCTCGACCACCCAACACCTCGACCTCCGACGATAAGTCCAGGCCTGCTCCCGTGGTTGGAAGAGAGAACCCCAAACCCGCAGAGACAGAGGTGGCGACCCTACGAGTGGAGGTCCCTTCATCCCCGCCTCCGGAGGAGCAGCTCGTATTATACGAACCACAACATCAACCGGTGCCTCCTCAGTCTCTTATTGGGTATCCCCAATCTGTGGGAGGCGCCCATCCCGCACCATCCTATCCGCAGCCACCACCTCAACAACTACAACTTGCGCTTGACGAATACGCCTTTGCAGGCCCAGTCCCCTCCTCTCAACACGCTGGGTCTTATTCGCAATTCCTTTCCCATGCATCTAGAGCACCACCACAACACCAACACCAGCTCTCATCGAACGACCACCTCGTGCTCCTACAAAAGCGGCTGGAACTAGAGAGAGTGAAGCAGACGAGATTGCGAATGAAGCTTCGAGTGCAACGAGCGGAGTTGAAGCGCGAACAAACGAAGCGACTTTCCTTGGAGGAACAACACCAGCGCCTTTTACAATCCTCACCACCTCAAATACAACAAGAATGGAGACACAGCGATATCAGACCCCTCCAACCGCCCTGCCGGCCCTCACCGTGGAACAGGAAAAGGAAGTGCGATGACGGCGTCGTCTCTGTATATAGATACCTCATCAAAAAGAAACCCGCCCGCGAAGAGCAGACCGACCTCCATCGGCAATATGAAGAGGAGTTAGAGGATTCGGAGGAGGATCGTCTGCTCAACCTTTTACGCTGGTGCTGATGAAGGAATGAGGAAGATGGTATCCATAACACTCGATCTTTGGACATCTATGTGTGGAGTGCTTTTTTTTTTTTGCGGTTACAGGAGCCAACAAAGCCCTGACTGGTGGCCAAGCACCGTCATCAATTCCCCCATATCGCCGTCTGCGATTTCGGTAACCTCTGCCCTTCTGAACATGCTAGTGGCCCCATCTTTGCACACCAAAATAAACCCCGCTGGAGTGCATAAATTTTTGGCTGCCCGATGGAGGTGAAAGAAGGTCTGTTTGAAGAGGTGGACACCAGCGCGGTGATACGAGACAGTCTGCTAGGTGATGGTAGCGATGGTCGAGGTGAATCAGCCAGTTCTATCATCAACCTTTATTCACCACCAAAAAGAGTACAAGGCAACATGGAGGAACCGTGTCGTTGCGGTTAAGGAACTGGTGCGCACTCTTCGCTCGGGAATTGCACTTCTTGGCTACCCTTTGCTCACCCCTTTCTGGTAGAATGCTTGCCCCTTCCTAATTAAGCACGTTCGCGTTCAGATGTCGCTTCTGTTTTGATCTTCGAGTTTCCGAGAGGTCGCTCCTTCTGTTCGTTCGACCGGTCTGAATTCCTTCCCGTCACTACAGAATATTCCTCGTGAGAAGTAAACAATGCACTCTCCCAGAAACTCCAGAGATTCCTAAAAGGGAGGTTGTGGGCTAGATCCGAACATTCATCGGCAGTCCTGTTGTTTCAATGGGATAGAACTCAAAGAAGGAGTGGTGATTTCAAAAATATGAGGCAGCTCGAGGGAGCACATGCTTGTACTTTGCAAATTGAGCCTCAAACAGTCCTGCCTCGGGTAGTTCACAGTTTTTCCGACACCACACATCCTAACCTTCAGGACAAGCTGGCTCCGATATTCAACAGTGGCGCAAGCCCTGTCGGAGGCAATGAACGGAGTGTAAATTTTGTCTAGGGAAATAGCTGGGAGGAGTCGTGTGACAGGTTCCTTTCCTTCTTCCATGTGCCCACACTGTATTCACACTAACAGCCCTCCCACCTGCGACCTTTCAGCTCACACATCAGAACGCACGAAAAGTTACATTTGCCGGGAAGTACAAAGTCAGGGAGGCAAAAAGGACCGTACCCCGGTTAGCAGACGGTCAATTGTAAGCCTTCCACATTCACTAAACAAGTGGCGCAGTGCATCACAACGAGGGAATATTTAACAATGGAGCCCTCTGCCTTAGTTACAAGGGATAGTGATCGTGTACAATGTCTCCAGTGACTACCAAAAAAAAAAAAAAAAAAAAAAAGGG
>Ga0209935_1004011_pt1 | contig 14146 bp, 18 predicted proteins | sample ThiBio_1000_plan_2_FD_183958 | JGI IMG/M metagenome (GOLD analysis project Ga0209935, IMG submission 183958) | Wastewater bioreactor microbial communities from Cape Town, South Africa - Thiocy_cont_1000_plan (SPAdes) | ecosystem: Engineered > Bioreactor > Thiocyanate-remediating >... | reverse complement strand
TGATTGATTGATTGATTGATTGATTGATTGATTGATTGATTGATTGATTGATTGATTGATTGATTGATTGATTGATTGATTGATTGATTGATTGATTGATTGATTGATTGATTGATTGATTGATTGACTGATTGATTGATTGATTGATTGGTTGGTTGGTTGGTTGGTTGGTACCTGGTTTGGTTTGGAGGGTCATGAACTCTTCACGAAGCAGCGTGAAGCCTGACACTGATTGGTTGTACGTGAGGCTTCCAATGTTCAAGGTAGGAGCAACCGAGCCACATGAGAGCGTCGTCATTTGGTGTCCATCGAGCGACCTACAGCAGCAACGAATGCATGAGAGAGAAGCTCTCGCGGCGGCGCGCTCGTTGTCTCGCGTACTGGAGGCGCAGTGGGAGATCGGGGAAGGGTACTCCGCAGTCGTCGCCTTCGTAGATACCAGCGAGAGCGACGACGGTTACACGAGTGGATGGAGGTAGCTCGAGAGCTTCGGCGGCAGCGAACGCTTGCTGGAGACCGATGCAAGGGCACTCGGATGTGGTGCCACATGATGATGGCGTTGTGGTTGATGATGTATCATTGGTGCTGGTTGTGGTGTTGCATGACGGCAGCGGTGGAGAGGTACTTGGGAGTGTGTAGATGATGACCTCATCGGCAGATACGAGACTGAAGAGCGATACGATGAGTAGGAGAGTGAGTACACGGAGTATCATGATGACGATTGTGTGCGTGAGTGTGTGTGTGAGTGTGTGTGAGGCAGGAGCAACAACGAATAGCGGCCGCCTATCGATCTATCTATCAATCAGAATCTATCATACAGCAGCCAAGGAATCCATCAATATGTGGTTTACTTACTAACCTACTCATCAACCAACAATGCCTCATCTCGATGCGATGCTACTCAGTCAGGCACGCCGTCCTTGTAGATGTAGTACTCCTGCTTGTGTCCCGACCATTCTTCCTCGCGACCTTCCGGCGTGTGCGAGAACTGCGAGGCGTTTCGTCGCTTGAGCTCCTTGATGAACTCGAGCGCCTCGTCTCGTGAGTTGAACGAGCTCTTCATCGTGAATCGATGGCCATGATCATCGATCCGAATGACTGAGTATTCGGACCAGGCGCGTATGGTGATCGTCGTCGTTGTTGTTGTTGTTGTTGTTGTTGGATGACGGCACGATACATCCCGTGTTCTCGCCAGCGGGCAACGGCAAGCCCGCATAGAACGCAAGGCAGTCAACATTGATAGGGATTGTATTGAATAGTTATTAAGTTAGAGTGTTGCCGGCGTTGCGAGATCATGCACCGCGGGGCAGCCAGTCATAGGGCGGGAGATATGGTGGTCGCCTCGGTAGGTAGTGGAGGGGGAGTGGATGGGAATGGTACTGCTGTTCTTGGCGAGCCAATGCGCGCGACACCTTGGCTGCCTGGTCCCATTGGAATAGCCGACGCACTCTCACACTCTCTCGCGCTCTCTCACGTAGGCTCGGTATTGTGGCGATCGTCACTGACACTTCCGGCCTCGTACTGATAGATAGCTTGCTTGGCGGTGCTTATGGAGCATAACCCGCTGGGCGCTACACGCTGAGGCGCTTGGCCTTCTTCTTGGCGCCGGTAGCGCTGCCGCCTGTGCTGCTGGCAGAGCTGGCATCACCGCCAGCTCTGCGCTCCTTCAGCGATTGCAACCACACCTGTCGGTCCTTCATTGGGAACTCGAGCTGGTGGTGGTGGAGAACGTCGGCCGCGAGCGGATCAGGGTCAGGATTGCAAGAGAGCGTCGCTGCAAGCTGCAAGGACAGGGTGTGTGTCGCGTACTGGTTCGTGGAGAATGCGGAACTCGAATGGGCCGTGCTGCAGAATGGCACGGTCGTGCTCGTTCTCGTAGTCGAAGAGAGCTTGACCAGCGACAGGTGGCTACCAAACAGACAGAGAGAGAGAGAGAGAGAGAGAGAGAGAGAGAGAGAGGTATAGAGTTAGCTGTCAACACAGCAGCCATATGATCCGAGTGCCGTTCGGACGTACGGGGTTATTGATCTCGACGATCCAGATGCGATCCGAGTGTGGGTCCAAGGCATAGTCGATCGTGTAGGTCGAGATCGGAATGCGATGTCTCGTGGCGAGATGGAATGCGAGCAGACGCTCCTGGATCTCGTGCTTGCGCGTCACGAGCTCCGGTACGAAGCAGTCGCTGTAGTACTGCGTGCAAGCGGTCATCTCACCATCGACAACGAAGCCTGAGGTGCGTGTGCGTGTGTGAGGGAGTGTTGGGGCGTAGTCGACCCAGCAGCATTGGCGCAGTGCCACCCACGTACAGCGGAACTCCCACTCCTGGAGAATGCTCTCCCACTTGCGCACGATCAACTTGAGGCCGAACTGGTCAGCGCGCAGTTGTCGACTCATGGCAATGTCGTCATGTACGCGTTGACTGCAGGTCGCAGCAGCTCACCCACTCAGTCGCGCGCTCTCTCGTACAGGCGCTCGCTCGCATATACCTTGCGACAAAGAGCTCGAGTGCTTGCTTGCCTGACTCGACGCGCAACGCCTTACCACACGAGCGCGTGAACGCAATGGTCTCGATCACGCTGTCGTCAGCATCGCGGTACAACTCGCGCACTGCCTGCAGCTCGGCGGCGTAGAGGTCGGCCATTCGCGCGCATCGCATGGCAGCGTCCTTGGGACTACGGAGCGGGGCAGCAATCAACGCCGTGCGTCGCGTACGCGCGCCATACGGCACTCTCGCGGGTGTACCTGCGCGATGAGAGGCGCACGAATGCGCCAAGCGACGTGGCGCCAGTCGCTGCGATGGCCGAGTCGATCGAGGCCTCGAGCTCGTGCAACGTTGCCTCGAGTTGTTGTCGCTTGGCACGAGTAGCCTGCGTGTGTGTGTGTGATTGTTGTGTGAGCCTGCGAATGAGAGCGAGCGAGCAAGTGAGCATTCAGCATACTGCGTTGGACGACGGAGCAAGCTTGCGAATCTCGAGGATGGCATTCGCTTGCTCGACGGGTAGCGGCAAGAACACGGTCTCGAACGTGAGATCGGTGATCCACGTGTACCACTGCTCGACGTGGAACGGGCTGTCGAGCGCAACGATATCGACGAGGTTTTGGCGGTCTTGTGAGAGAGCCATATCTTCTCTCTCTCGCGAGACGAGCAGCAAAAAACAACAACAGGACCAAGAAGAGCAGCAGGAAATATCACCCGTCTCGACGAGTGAGAGAGAGCCGCTCACTGTATTGATGACGATGAGGAGGGAAAAGTGCAGCGCTCTCCCTCTCGCTATCGCATTGTAGGTCCGATCGAGTGCAGTCACGCTTTGGGCTTACTCTGATAGGAGGGGCAACCACGATAACCTGAGTTCTAGATGGTGTTGAGGTCTGGAGGGAACGAAGACAAGCGAGGCACTGAAAGAGAAGAACGAGCAGCATACGAGGAGGAACCGGCAAAGTCATCTGAAGCACGGAGCGCGGTACTACTCTGCTCCCGGCGGCATACCATACCAGCGCGAGCTTGCTGGCGAGCACCACTACCACAACCACCACAACCAATAACCAATAAATTTACGAAGTCAGCCTTAACCAACACCGCTTGCCACCTCCGTCCTCGCTCGCTCGCTCGCACCCTCACTGGCGCCGCCACGCGCCCAGCTCCAAGGCGACCAACCACCGCCACAGCAGCGAGCGCCGGCTGAGCACGACGACCGGCGGCGACCGACCACCGCCCGCACAGAGCCACGTGGTTCGTTGCGGGGTACAAAGATAATGTTTGACGACGGCCCAGCGGCCTACAGCCGACCAATCGCGTGGCGTTGTTTGCCTGCGCGTTTTTCCTCCTCTCGTTCATGCCGGTGCGCGCTCGCTCCTCTTCTCTTCCCTTGTTCTTTGCTGTCCTCGCTTCCTCGCCCTCTCGCCCTCCTCGCCGCTCGTTCCTTGGCTGCTTGAGCGTTCGCGCGGCAGCTTCCTCGGCGATTGCAAGCAACCCGAGCGTCCCACGTGCTGTGCCGCGCGGTTTGGGTTTCGCGAGTACAACGCGACCGACCGACCGACGTGCAAGCGACCAGCGCGTTATATCAACAACACCAACACCATTCATCATCATCATTCGGGAACTTGCTCGCTGCCTTGTGCTGGCTTCGAAGGCCGCTGAGTTCCCTTCTCCCTATCTGTGCGCGCGTGTCATTGGTGGCAATCGATCCCGCCGCGCGCGAGAGACTTCGTTTCGTCGCGGCTGTTGCTGTTGCTGCAAGCAAGAGCGCCAGGCGCAGATAGAGAGAGATTTCGTGCGCCTATCGCGTTTTAGGCAACACCACGCATACACGCGTACACATACGATAGTGAGAGCGACACACCCACACCCACACCCGCGCGTACTCGATTGTACTTCGATCCTCTCGCGCGCGCGTGTGTTGTGGTTGCTTGGGCTTGGACTCGATTCGGTGTTCTCTCGCCCACGCTCTTCGCATTGACGACATTCGGCCACTCCAGCACCTCAAGAACTCCCCAAGAGCTCCTCCATCCTGTCGTGAGTACGCGCTTGCGGTCATGATGGCGTTCGCCTCCGCTGGTTCACTCTACAATTCGCCGCGAGATATCGCGTATCCATCGTCGTCATCATCAGCGGTAGTACGTCGCGTTCTCTCTCTTTGTGCGCGACACAACACGCCATTCCTCGCGTGCGCACCACCTTCTCATCAACTGATTGCGCTCGCTGGTGTATAGCTTCGCCAACATCACCAATTCCAGCAACAACAACAACAACAGCAGCAGCAACAGCACCAAGTACAATCGCACCACCAGCATCAACACCACCAGCAAGCACCGACCTACGCTGCGGAGCTATCATCAATGCCCTCCTCCACCTCCAATGGCAGCCGTATGCCTTCGCATTCCTCCTCCTCCTACTCCTCGCCCTCTACCTTTCCCAAGCCAATCGCGTCAATCTACAAGCGCCGCAAGAGGGAACACAAGTCGTCGCATCTGCAACCTCTCGCTACTGGCGAATACGGCCCGCCTGCTGGTGGTTCGGCCAGCAATACGCTCGCCGCCGCGTCGTCGGTGCTCGGGCCCAACATGGAGGTGCCCGTGTTCGGTTCGCCGCAGCACCAGCAACTCGTACAGCTACTGCCGCAGTTGCTCCTGCTCTCGGCGCAGGAGCCGCTCGTCAGGGCGGTCGTCGAGCGCTGCTGCGACAACATACGCCAAGTGCGCGACACCATCATGCCCTACGTACCTGGCGTCGACAACTTCCTCCTCACTTGCTTCATGATCCCACCATCGCATCCTTCCTCCTCCTCATCCTCATCCTCCTCATCAACGTCATCTTCCTCATCCTCCGCCCCCAGCTCATCCGTACCGCTCATGAGACCACAGCAACCCTCGCAACCCTCGTCATCCTCCACCTCAACGCCGTCGTCTTCGTCATTGTCCTTGCCGTCGCAACAACACCACCACTATGACCACGCCTCCAGCGCGAATCCGACCACTATCGATGGTAGCTCATCGGCACCGAGCGACACCTTCAACATGGCTGCTGCTGCTGCATCTCGCATGCATCCATCGATCGGCAGGGGACTGCCATCACTATCCTCGCTCCCGCCTGCTTCCTCCACCGGCCTATCGCGCTCGATCGCTCCACGACCTACTTCCGTATCAGGAGGAGCACCACCCTCATCCTCGTCCTCATCCTCCTCTGCCTCCTCTCCTGCTGCTCCTTCTTCTGCCTCCTCGCCCAACGTGAGCAAGATCCCAATCCCTCCAATCAAGAAGCACCCGCTCCCTCTCCCTGGCCTACCTACGTCCTATGGCCATGACCGTCTCGCAACCGCTCTGCCGCCTCGTCCCTCGAGCTCCGCCACCGCGAAGCTTATGTCGGTCAAACCTTCTGGCATCGCCTTCTCGTCCACCGTTCCTCTCACCTCACCTGCCACTCACCACTCCTCGAGCTTCTCGTCCTTCTCGCCAGCCTCTTCCTCCTCTGCGGCCTCTTCCGCCTCTTCATCATCATCATCTGCTGCGGCTTTGGCGCGAGCCACGGCGCGCCCCTTGACCTCGGCTGATGCCACTGCCGCTCCTGCCTCCTATCCCCATCACCCAACCTCGACGCTGCAAGCCACCTCGGCCTCGATCCCTGCTGCCGCCTTGTCAGCCGCCGCCCCCATGCTCCCCGCCTCGCGCTCGAGCCTCTCGAGCATGCCGACCATCGCCACGCCCTCCAATTCTGCAAGTAGCCGAATGACGCCCAGCACCAGCACCAACACCACCAAGTCCACCTCGTCGAAATACTCGCCAAACCCAAAGGTCGTTCTGCCCAACCTGCCTACGCTCGAACCCATTACCAACGCCGAGTTGCCTGCTGCAAAGGACAACGTCACTTCCTCGGCCTCCATCAAGAACGCCAGAATATCACCATTGGCGTTGGTCGCGGCCTTTGCCTCGCCTGCTACATCCTCAATGACCTCGAGCTCCACCACCGCAACAACTGCTTCTGCAGCGTCGGCAGCATCGTCATCATCACCATCACCATCACCATCATCGATTCCTATGCCTACCACCACCGTAGCAAAGCCCACCAAATCCAGGCCCTCTACCATTCCGAGCACCAAACCCGCCAAGGCCAAGTCGCCACCGCTGCCGATTACGCGCACTCGCTCGCACATGTTCGCCACCACTCACGGCCGCACACCTGTCGCCTACATCTCCGACCACTCCAAGTCCTTCTTGCGCGTGCTGCTCAAGTCTGCCTTCGAGGAGCTACAGTGGGACTCCTTGGCTGCTGCCGAGGTCGCCAAACTCACCACTGTTGCCTCTACGACAACCACCACCATCACAACCACTTCTGCTTCTACTTCCACGACCTTGCCAACCGATGATAGCAACGCTGCTGCTACCATCACTACTGCCGTCACCACTTCCACCTCCACCTCCACTCAACCTACATCACCAGCCCATGGCGACTCATCATCTGTCACTCTACCACCGACGAGCTCCGCTGCCGCCAGCTCCACAACTGCCACCGACGCTCCACCTGCGCAACCGACGAGCCCCGCTGCCGCCAGCTCCACGGCTACCACCGACGCTCCTGCGCCGACCTCACCGCCGTCGTCCTCAGCGGCACCGGCGGCATTCTATGCGCCGCAGTCCTCGGCCGTTCCTCAACTCGAGGATCTCGACTCTCAACTCTCACTCCTTACTTCGTCCTCAGCCCCAGCTGCCGATGGAGATCGAATCGAAAACGACCTGCCAACCAAGCACCTCGAAGATCCCATGGCGCTCGCTCTCGATGACGATACGCTGCCTGAACCATCTGAGCCTTACGACTTTGACCTTCAGTCGTTCGGCCCTGCTGTGCTTGTTGCCGCAACCGACCTTGGTGCCCGGCCAAAGCAAGCCAACGAGCAGCAAGAGCCACGAGAACAGCAACAACAACAACAGCAACAAGAGGAGGAGCAAGTCCAGGAGATAGAGCTTCCCACTGATGCTGCTGATGATGCTGCCGATGCTGCTCATGTTGATACTTCTGCTGATTCCGTTGTCTCCGAGGAGGACGAGCAAGAGGATCGTATGGCCGTGGAACAAGCACTGCTCCAGGCTGACGACGACGACGACAGCATCGACAACTCACAGCAGGATGAAGCTGTGGAGCCGTTGGTCGTACCGGCAGCTCCACCAGCACTCCCTACCGCCACGCTGCCCTCGTGAGCAGGCCACCACCACCACCACCTTGTACCATCGTGAACACCTTAGCCCATGCACTGCTGCCGCTGCTGTTATTATTGTTTGTTGTTGTTGTACCATATCGGTCTGGCTCGTGTATGTATCAATGTACCAAGCAGCAGCAGTAGTACATTATCTCCGCCTCGTACACCGCAACTCTCGTTCTCTCTCGTTCATTCGCCTGCTCGCCCTCGCCCTCACCAACCAACATGAGCAGCAGCCCGTCGTACTCGAGCTTCCTCTCACTCCACCAGCAACAGCTCGAAGCCGCCCATGTACCACCGACGGTGTGGCAGACACTGTATCGCAAGCTCGTGTCCGAGAGCTTCGATGCTGGCGCCAGTCTGTCGTTCGAGCTCGACGAGAGCAGACCGCTTGGCTTGTGCTACTCGCTCGTGGCCGTGGCGCCGATCGCTCGCGAGAGTACCGTGTTCTTGGTCGATCACATGTGGACCTTTGAGAGCGACGAGAACGTACGCCAGCAACTGCGTCATCTCCCATCGTTGCGACAGCGACTCGTGAGCTTGTTGGAGCTCGACATCGAGCACGAAAGTCATGATGACGACGATGACGATGATGATGACGATGATGGTAACCACGGCGACCACGATAACGACAACGATGATGACGATCATGATGAGATCGATGAGCAAGATGCTGAGGAACACGATGATGATCACAATGACAATGATGATGACGCTGATGAGGCTGCGGAGGCGACCGACGTCATCGACGACCCTGAACACAATCCAACCACGCTCGATCACGAGCAAGAAGATCTCGATGCCACGATCGAGTCGATCGTGCAGAACCTATGGCGTTTGCAGTGTTCGATCACGTCGGACGATGGACGATCGTTGTACTACGTGCTCGATGAGGTCGGCTCTCGATTGACACCGGCGCTCGTCGAGCACGCTGCCTTCCAATGTGTACCACTGCTGAATCGATTCACCAACGAGCTCGTGAGCATCTTCTGGCCGATACGTGACGTCGCACTCGGAGAACGAGCGACGTGCGTCGGTATACCCAACGCATCGGCCAAGCGTCATGCCTTGCGCTCGGTGCTGGCGTGCTTCGATCCACGACGTGCTGGTAATGCCTTGCGTCTTGGCAACGATGCCGCACTGTCATCATCATCATCTTCATCATCATCGTCATCGGCAGAAGCATCGGTGCTGGCTCGATTCCGACAACGTCTCGTCGACGGCCTGGGCTATACGGTAAGTAACGTGGCGCAAGCTCTCGCACTCGACGATCACCACACGCTGCCCGTATGGTGCTTCACGGCCTCGGTGCGGCAGAGCCTCATCGCCTCGCTGCGTGCTGCCACCGATCGAGAGCCATCGATCTCACCGCGACACCTCGATCTCGCGATCCGCTTCTTCCTCTTGAACGACTCGCTCTCGCTCGCCACCTTGGAGGCGCTCTTCGATGCCGAGATCGTGGCGTTGCTCGAACGCTTCGGACTCATCACTCGGCTCGGTTGTCATACCGCGACCGACCCTGCTGGTCTACGCTCGAGCCTCGTGCAATTGGTGCCGCTCACCGGCATCGCCAATGTCCTGATCGCCACCGACTTCTTTCACAACGGAGGCGCCGTGAGTCGAGCCTTCCACTTTGACCCCGTCATGTACGTCGGCACCGATACCGTCGGCTTGCTGGCTGCCGTGCCTCCGCATCATGCTTCTTCATCCGACACTTCTACCACTACCACTGCCACTGCCACCACGACCTCGATCCTCGATCTGTGTTCGGGGTGTGGCGTGCAGGCCATCGCCAACTTGGCCACCAATCGCAACTCGCGAGCTACCACGGTCGAGCTCAACCCTCGTGCGATACGCTTCGCTCACTTCAACGCGCTCCTCAACGACGTTCACTCGCGCATCACCATTCTCCACCAAGACGTGCTGCTCTTTATGCAACAAGCCGCGGCGGCTGACAAGTTCGATCTGCTCCTCGCCAACCCTCCATACATTCCGAGCGCCGGGGCGCGTGACGGTGCTCTCGCCAAGTTCGGCGATGGCGGTCGTATGGGCGACGACATACTCGCCGCCATCGTCGCCAACCTCCCGCGCCTACTCCACACCGGCCATGGACGCTTCTACATCGTCTCGAACCTCGTCAACATCGAGCACTACTCGACCATCGTCCACGACTGGCTGCTTCGCTCGCCCTCGCTCTCCGTGGACCCTGAGCTCGACTTGCGTGTCACCGCCTCGGTGCTCCACGGTGACCCGTGGACGCCGCTTCAGTATGCGGCATTGATTCTCTCGCTGCCCGAGTCCCATTCGCAAGTGCAAGAGTACGCCAACGGTCTCGCCGAGGCCGGAGTCACCTCCGTCGCCAACGGCTTCGTGATTGGACGACTACACCACGGCGACGCTCGCTCCTCCTCAGCCATCACAATCTCGCAGACTCTGGTCGATCCAGAGGTCTGGCTGGCAGTCGCTCGTAATCCTTCACTACTTGCTCCCTATCACGTGTAACAACAACGGCAATAATAACGATAACGATACTGATACTGATGCTGATGCTGATACCGAGCAAGCAAGTGAGTGAGCTACTTGATATACTCTTCTCATTATCTTTATCGTTACGGTACATTGATGCTACCACCAAAACAATCGTCGAAAGTGGATTGCCGCGGCAGACCAATAATGACCTTCTCTACACTCGGCTCGCTCGATAGAGAATCTCATCACCGCTGTCGTTCCTCGGCTCCAATGTGCTGGCGGTGCAGCTGTAGGGCGGCAGCAAGATCGCCACCGTACCGAGGCGATCCAGTTGAATGCAAGCCTCTTCCAACATACTCTTTACAATCTCGTGGATTGGATCTTGCGCGGCACTAGAGATTGGATGCGATACATTTCGTTGGAGGCAGCGTCGTTTGTCAATCATGTAACTATACACGGTTGCTCTCTGGGGCAGCCAAGACACGTACGCGTTGGGTGTATAGGACTCGCTCAAGTGCTTGACTTGCGCAAGGTTCATCGAAGGGAACATCTTGAGGTCCTCGACTTGGCTCAGCTGCTTACCTGATGGCAACAGCATCAAAAGCGTCGACGCTTCCTTGGCGTATCGCAGTTGATCGCTACGGCACGATGATCATGGCGATGGCACGAGTACTTTGAGTCGGTGCTTCCATCCACGCCAAGAGCAGCTGGCATCAAACGTACCCGCAGGTATGGAGTGCCTCGTAATACTCGCCCGAGTCGCATGCAAACAGCCACGCCTCGATGGCCGACAACACGAGCTTGGTTTGAAAGCCGTACGTAACCACGCACACTTGCGGGTTGCTCATAAACTCGTTGAACACCGTACAACTAATGTGGTACATCATTCGATCGAAGAGCTGCGACGCCACCGGTAATGGCCACCGGAACTCTCGCACCATGCTCAAGACCGCCTCGCATGCCTTGATGATGCGTGTCTCACGGCCAGGACCGCGGAATTTCCTGTACACACCGTCCGACGACGGAGAGGCATCGGTGTTAGTCAGTCGATAACGCGATTGCATCGAGTCTCGCTTTAACCCTAAGCACACGAATAACTACGTACTCATTGCGATAGGCATCGACATCATTGGTGGCAAAGAAGATTCGTCGTAAGCGCCGTTCCGACAGCTCCTAAACAATCGATTCGCACTCGTTAGTGTACGCCCGGTATCATGGGCAACACAGCGACAGTACCTGTACAAAGTTCTCGTACACGTACGAGAACGCTTTGAACGCTAACGATCGCGTGTTGCCTATCCATTCGACGAGCTCCTCTTGTTGCCGCTGCTCCGATGCTTCGCTCGCTGCCGCCGGTGCCGTCGTGGTGTCGTCAGTGTTGGGCAGCGGCGGTAGCTCTAGCGAGAACTCGCTCGCTTTGCATTGTTCGATGGCTCCCAGCAACGTGGTCAGGTTACCGAACCAGAATGCCAACTGTCTCGAGCTGCCGGCAGCGCGTGTGACACACACCGAGCTCGCCGCCGTGTACTCCTCGAGCACATCGTACAGTTGGTTCTTGTTGTCGTGCTCGCTGCGTGCACTCGCGATCGCGCTCGCCAGATCGCTTGTACTTGCGTCGAGCCCCTCTTGCGTCAGCTCGGCGCAGTAAATCGCTCGTGTCATCAGTTGCTGCAGCTCGTAGCGCCGCCGCAGTGCCTCGAGCTCGCGTTCACACGTGGCCAATAGCTGCTGCGACCGTTGCAACTGCGCCGCCTGTCGCTCGGCTGCTACCGTATGCGATGCCTCGAGTGCCTCGATCTGAGCCGCCAGCGCCTTGGCGCGATCGGCCGCTGCCTTGTCGGCGTTGGCGCTCGCCTCTTCGAGCTGCGCCACTTGCTGTTGCAGTGCGTCGGCCGACTCTTGCGCCGCTTGCAGTTGCGCCTCGAGCTCCACGATCCTGTCCTGCTTCTCGTTCACTTGCACCAGCAGCTGTTGGTTGCGCTGCTGTGCCGTGTCGCCCGTCTCGTTGCTGGCCTCGAACGACACTCGCCACCGCTCGCTGCTCTCCGTCACTTGTTGAAGTTGACGCTCGAGCTCGTCGATGCGGCGCGCGTTCTCCGCCTTCAGCACTTGGAGCTCCTCGGTCATCACCTCGAGCTGAGCGTCGAGAGCCGCCTTGCTTTGCTCCAGTTCGCCGATGCGTGTCTTGCGCTGCGTCGCTTTCGCAAGCGCCGCATCGCGCTCCTCCTCTGCTCGCCGAGCACGCTCAGCATTGGCGCCGCTCTCGAACGTAATCCTCGCGAGATTGCTCTGCGCCTCGCTGACCCGCTGCTCCAATCGCTTGCCTTCGGCCATAACGCGCTGCCACACTCGGCCCACCTCGTCATCCGAGCTCGCCTCGCCGTCGCCGTGCTCCGTGGGATCATCGCCGTCGCTCGCCATCAACGAACGCATCGAGCGCATAGACTGCAGCACGGCTGCGAGCTGCTCTTTGTCGGCCGCACGCTGTTGCTCAAGTACAAGCGCCAGCTCGTCGGCATCCTGTGCGCGCTTCGTGGCGGCCTTGGCTTTGCTGGCTTCGCTCTCGTACATCTCTTGCCACTTGTTCACATCGGCTTGGGCCGCCTCGAGCGCTTTTCGAATGGCGGCGAGCTCTTCACTCGATACTTGTACTTGCGTCTGTGCGCGCTCAAGAGCGCCTTGTAGTTCGAGCTCCTTCAACTTGCGCTCACGCTCGAGCTGTGCAATTTCTTCGCTCTGCTCCTCGAGCTTGGCCTTCGTGCTGTGGAGCTTGGTCTCGAGTTGTTCGATGTGAGATTCCTTCTCGGCGATGATCGATGATTGCTCTTGAACCTTGCTCTCGGTCTCTTGAAGACGTGCCTCTCGAGCTTGAACCACCAGCGTCGTGTCCTTGAGAGACAAGCTGAGCTCTTGCACCGTTCGTTCGAGCTTCTCCTCAGTCTCGTGGAGCTTGCTCTCGGTGGTGCCAAGTCGTTCTTCGGTCTCGTGAAGCTTGGTCTCGAGTTGTTCGATGTGAGATTCCTTCTCGATGATGGTCGATGATTGCTCTTGAACCTTGCTCTCGGTCTCGTGGAGCTTGGTCTCGGTGGAGCCAAGTCGTTCTTCGGTCTCGTGGAGCTTGGTCTCGGTGGTACCAAGCCGTTCCTCGGTCTCGTGAAGCTTGGTCTCGGTGGAGCCAAGTCGTTCCTCGGTCTCGTGGAGCTTGGTCTCGGTGGAGCCAAGTCGTTCCTCAGTCTCGTGGAGCTTGGTCTCGGTGGAGCCAAGTCGTTCTTCGGTCTCGTGGAGCTTGGTCTCGGTGGTGCCAAGTCGCTCCTCGGTCTCGTGAAGCTTGGTCTCGGTGGAGCCAAGTCGCTCCTCGGTCTCGTGGAGCTTGGTCTCGGTGGTGCCAAGCCGCTCCTCGGTCTCGTGGAGCTTGGTCTCGGTGGTACCAAGTCGTTCCTCGGTCTCGTGGAGCTTGGTCTCGGTGGAGCCAAGTCGTTCCTCGGTCTCATGGAGCTTGGTCTCGGTGGTACCAAGTCGTTCTTCGGTGTCGTGAAGCTTGGTCTCGGTGGAGCCAAGTCGCTCCTCGGTGTAGTGAAGCTTGGTCTCGGTGGAGCCAAGTCGCTCCTCGGTCTCGTGGAGCTTGGTCTCGGTGGTACCAAGTCGTTCTTCGGTCTCGTGGAGCTTGGTCTCGGTGGTACCAAGTCGCTCCTCGGTCTCGTGGAGCTTGGTCTCGAGTTGTTCGATGTGAGATTCCTTCTCGATGATGGTCGATGATTGCTCTTGAACCTTGCTCTCGGTCTCGTGGAGCTTGGTCTCGGTGGTACCAAGTCGCTCCTCGGTCTCGTGAAGCTTGGTCTCGGTGGAGCCAAGTCGTTCCTCAGTCTCGTGAAGCTTGGTCTCGAGTTGTTCGATGTGAGATTCCTTCTCGATGATGATCGATGATTGCTCTTGAACCTTGCTCTCGGTCTCTTGAAGACGTGCCTCTCGAGCTTGAACCACCAGCGTCG
>Ga0209935_1004006_pt1 | contig 14161 bp, 11 predicted proteins | sample ThiBio_1000_plan_2_FD_183958 | JGI IMG/M metagenome (GOLD analysis project Ga0209935, IMG submission 183958) | Wastewater bioreactor microbial communities from Cape Town, South Africa - Thiocy_cont_1000_plan (SPAdes) | ecosystem: Engineered > Bioreactor > Thiocyanate-remediating >... | reverse complement strand
GTATTGGTTGATCATTTTTAACATTTTTTTCTGTTGTTCTTGATATACTGAACAGACAGACGAGTTTGCTAAATGATTACCTTTGCAGTTGCTACATTTAATTGCATCGTCTGCGGCGGTACATTGGCAGAAATAGCTTATTCTGGTCGATTTGTAGAATTAGCCATATCTTCATTAAGCAAACGAATTCAATGCTAAACTTGTAGGCAAAGAATCATGGCAGTGAGACTGGTCGAATGAGAGAATCAGAAGTCATTTTTACATTCATCACATTGCAAGCTCTTCATTCCATAAAAAAACACTTTAGAATACTGTTGTATAACCGTTACACTGAAAAACAGTAGTCGACTTAATCTGTGTTGAAAAGGTGAAGATAACATGGTTGGCTTCTTATGGATAGAGAAGTATATTCGAGTGAGGACATGAATATGATATTCACCTCTGGTGGGAATACCCTTACTGTCTGGGAGAAGTTCTTCCACTCGCTTGGCTTCCTTTAGTGATGCCTTAGGTTCCGTCTACTTCGTTAGTTGTTTGAATTGTTATCTTTTTTAATATTTCTTGAACTATTTCATACTCGTAGATTCTGTGTGTTTCTCAATTTTCATTAGTTTCTTGAACTCTTTGGGAGTTTCGCGTAATTTGAGTTACTAGAAATCCATTAATGCCTTGGATTCGCTCTGTTCTATAAGTTGATTGATAAAATCAGTTTCTAGAATTCCTATATTATATGGAATTCTTTACTTTTCTTGATTTTTACGTGTAAGAATTCGAAAACACTAGGATCATGCTCAGATCTCGTCGAGATCGAACACGTTTTCTTAAAGTTTGCTGATATTAAGAATCTAATAAGAAGTATCCAAGATTTTGCATCAGATCTTATTGAGAGCTGGCTCTCTATTTATTTTCTGGAACAACGAGGATAGATGATGGAAGGGTATAAGAATGATACTCATATCTTGATTCTGACACCCTCATCTTCTGGAATCTATATAGAATTTATATATACGATCTATAATAGTCCAGAAAAAGTTTGGCAAGATCTAGGAGAGTCGGCTGCGATGTTCGGAAAGTTATTGGGCATATAGAGTTTATGATGGATGCGAGTGGAAGTGTGAGATAGAGCCTATCGGGTAGATCCTAGTGCAGGCCCAAAAATTTTGAATATAATGAAAACTATCACCAAGATTATCTGAGAGATGTGCGAAGTCTGCTAGTCACCGATACAGACAAGCCGAAAAGAAAAAATTCGTATCTGCAGAATGACAACTAGATGTAAACATTAAACAAAAAAAATCTTGAAAAAATCTTGGATCCGATGGGCTCTAGTGTCGGCCAGTGTAGTCGTGTGTTCATCGAAACACATTGATTTTCCTCTACTCGTCATCGTCATCCAGAGAGGATTCCTCTCAGAGGAATCCGTTTCTGTTTGTCAAGGTTTTAGACAGCGTTAAGGAAAAACAGAAGTGCATCTCCTTTTTTCACCAAGAAGATGTAGAAATGTATCATTAGTAGTTCTGTCTTTCTGTATTGTGACAGAGAAGTCTTTCCACACACACAATAACAAAAACAATAATAGTGATAATGACGATTTCTTTTCCTTTTTTCTCGGTCATTGCAGTCATACACAATATTCCAGTCAATGCTCAATGGACACAGAACGGAGTGATTGTTGCTGGAGGTCACGGACGAGGCAATGCCACCAATCAACTCGATGATCCTAGGGGTCTCTTCGTGGATGATGACCAAACAATAGTCATCTCTGACAATAGCAATTTTCGTATCATGCAATGGAAGGTGGGTGATACGAACGGAAAAGTAGTAGCTGGTGGCAATGGCCAAGGAAATCGTTTGGATCAATTGAACAAAGAGACACATGTTCTAATCGACAAAAAGACGGATAGTCTCATTATCTGCGATCTGTATAATCGACGAGTCGTACAATGGTCTCGTCGTAATGACACAACTGAAGGAAAAATTCTTCTCGGTAATATTAGTTGTTTGGGTTTGGCTATGGATGATCAGAGATATCTCTACGTTTCTGACATCGAAAAATGTGAAGTAAGACGATATCAAATTGGAGACAATATTGGAACTCTCGTGGCTGGTGGCCATGGACCAGGTGCTGGCCTCAATCAACTCCAGTCGCCGTATTTCATCTTTGTCGATCAAGAACAGAATGTCTACGTGTCAGACAATGGAAATCATCGTGTGATGAAATGGAAAAAAGGTGCAAAAAAAGGAATTGTTATTGCTGGAGGAAATGGTGCAGGAAACAATCTCACTCAATTGCACCATCCCAACGGAATATTCGTCGATACGAGAGGTACATTGTATGTGGCAGACGACGTCAATAATAGAGTCATGCGTTGGCTTAAAGGAGCGAAACAAGGTACTGTTATTGTGGATAGAAATGCTGGAGGACAAAGGGTAAATCAATTCAATGGTGTGGCGGATTTGTTTTTTGATCGATATGGTCAACTTTACGTTGTCGATCGCAGAAATTATCGAGTACAACGTTTTTCGCTTGATGGTGAGTTTGGCTATGCTTTTGCTTATTTCTGTGCAGTATGAGAATGAAAGTGATTTCGATTCATGATTCAGCTGTAGGTATCGTATTTATCCCGCTGACTTTGCACATCCACATTCATGTTATGCGTAACATGTGTAAAATCTACCGTGATAATCGGTTTTTCATATTATTCATATGTTCTTCTGCAAAGAGAAGTCAGTAGTGCTAATATATCGATAACCACTGTAGGTACTTATATTAAACCAGTCTCACTAGTAATGAGTGATGATCATATCTTCATTCTCACATCCTCATGCTCAAGATAATAGACAGGTGATCGGACAGATCGTCGGAGACAAAATGTTGTAACATCTTATAGCACAAAGTATATATGCATCAAAAAACGTTTTTGTAAAAAGTGATAATAAAGAGTGAAGAAAAATAATAAAAAAAAAAAGACTACCCTTTCTAGAAACATTGGATACTGAATTGAAAACGAATCTGTTGTTTACGTAGTTTAAAATAGCTTTTGTCAAGATTTCTTCGAATGTAATTACAAAAAACCTTTGAGAATTTGGTACATGTGTTATTCTTTTTCAATTTCGTATTCAATGTTTTTAGAAACTGTAATCTTTTTTCGTTGTTTTACTTCACTTCCAAGATGAAACGACCTCAACAATTTGTCCTAACGCTGATGGACAGTGAATTTTTTACCTCATCGATGTTACGATGGAATATCCCAGGCTACTTTTCTAACAATTACCATGAAGTATATGTGGACCAAATATAAGATCTAACTATCGATCGATTAAAAAAAATTGAAATGACTTCGGTGTTTCCTTACTCTTGGTTCACTCTGTACCACTATTATCGCTAGCGAATGTTTTGTTATTTGATCTGATTCGATCAATCGAGAAAGTTTTACGGAAACCACAAACATTAATATCAGTATATCGAAAGATAGTTTTTCTCAGGGAAAATCGGAATTTTTTTCAGATTCGCAGCAACTTTGTCACTCTTACGCTATTGGGCGAAAATTGACTCTGTAGCTTACAAAAACTACGTCAATCACGCTTGGACAGTTAGATTTCCACTGTTGATAGTTTCCATCAAATGACATGCAAAACAATCGATGAACTGTGTGAGCTTTATGTTTAAGATCCCCCCTCCCCCATTTAAGCGATGACGACGAAGAGAATGCAGTTACTCATACAATATGATATAGAGTAAAATACAGTAGTGAGCTAGTTCTTAAACGGTCTGCACATAAGTCACATATACAGAAGGAAAAAACATTCTAACGGGTATCTACTTTTCATTGTGCAATTTCTGACAAGATATAGTAGTTTTCTTCAGAATTAGTGTTTCCAGAACTTTTCTGTATAGCTAATCTATGAGGTTTTCATGATATATTCTGCTAGTAGTATCATTGGTTCATTCAATAATGTTGCTGCTACTAAAATGCAACCTTTTTTTTGCAGGAGGTGTCATTGTTTCCGGTGGGACCTATCAACTAGTTCATGCCGCCTCGAAGATGACTCTCGATATCTATGGGGAAGGCGCAACAGATGACACAAATGTTCAGCTTTCCACCAACTACAAAACCGACAATCAACTTTGGGTCATCTATGAAAATGGAGACGGTACCGTTCAACTGGTTAATTCGAAATATGGAAAGGCGTTGGGTGTGAACGGAGATCATATTTCAGATGGCACCAATGTCCAACTCAACACAGGCAATAGATCAGATCCACAAAGGTGGCGTCTCATACCAGCTGGAGATGGATTATATAAGCTGATTCATGCGTCCTCTGGTAAGGCACTAGATGTCACAGGTGTCGCAACATCCAATCGAAGGAGCGTCGAAATTTGGTCGGAAAATGGTAGAACGGCTCAAAAATGGCGACTGGTTCGGTATTATTTTGAGGGTAAGGGTGTGAATGTTGTCTAAGTGGTACCCTCGCTAGTCACATAGCTCAATAGTCTTCAGAATGTCGATTGAGAAAGAATGCCTTTATTTATTATCTTAGAGACAGTTCAGAGGTGCATCTTCATTCTAAAAATACTCAAGCTTGTATTTATGTGCCTTTTAGAGAAAATTGATTGATAAATGTTTCAATGGGAAAACTCAGGGGATCTGCTTCTTATTGATCGAGAAATATATTTGAGCAATCTTAGGAGACAATTTGAAGAAAGTTCAGAAATCACTGAATTATGTGTATCTGTATTAGATATATAAGTTCCCAGGTCGAAAGTGAGCTGTCAGATCTTGTCGGATGGTTTTCAAACCGACAAAATCAGACCGGCTTAACTCGGAATTTCCTTGCGTCCGATGATCAGATTCAAGCAAAATTTCTGATCGGTTTCCAGGCGCCAGGATTCTGGCTCAAGTCGATTGAATCTGGTCAGCTACGTTATTTTTTCCGTTTACTTCTATTTAGATCGATTTCCCGATTTCTCCATGAAACCGAATTGGGACTACTGGGGATATGATCTTTACTCATCAACAGGACAAACCACTTATGCAGAGTGTTGTGGTAAATGCTCTAATGATAGCAGATGTAATACGTTCACGTGGAATCGGCTGACGAAAGGGTGTAATCTCAAATCAAGTATTGGTAATGATGGACAATCACATCCTCATACTATTGCCGGACGCCGTCGAGGTAAGACAGATAGATACGAGATATCACAGTTTTTTCAAAAGATCTGCGTAAAGAAAAGATTTAAATAACGCTGTATTCTGTCGAATTCTTTCTTAGAATTGGTAAATGACTCTTTCGATAGAATCAAGGAGACACAATGTGAAGTGTATAAGAAACAACTTTCAGTTTCTTTATCCTTCTTGTCGATGTCAGAGATCGAATCAAATCAGGTTTTCCTGGCTTCAGTTCGGTTCGATTAGGATTGACGTTTGAAAAATTAGTTCGGATTCCGTTCGATTTCGGTTTCTGGTTTCTAAACGGTCTATACTCAATTGTGTATATCAATTTTTGACAGGATATAGTAATATTCTCCAGGATTAACTTTTACATAGATAACCTGCGAGTTTTTCATGATGTATCCAATTGGAAGCATTATTTTTCCATTGCATAGTATTGTAATTGTTAAAATGAATTTTTTTTTATGTAGACAATAGTGATGTGGTTTTTGGTGTCACTTATCAACTTGTTTCTGTTGCCTCAAACAAGGTTCTGAAGATGCCGTCCAATCTCGGAGACGAAAATCCCCTTTGGGTAATCTGTATGAATAACGACGCTACCGTCAAACTAATTAATCCGAAGAATGGTAAAGCATTGGATGTATGGGGCGCAGGCACTGCTGCTGGCACCAATGTCCAGCTCTGGACAGACAATGGATCAAATGCACAAAAGTGGCGTATCGAATCACTTGGAGATGGATTATATAAGTTAATTAATCCGCACTCTGGCAAGGTATTAGATATCAAAAATGGTGGAACAAGCGACGAAACGAACTTGCAAATTTGGTCAGATAATGATATGCTGACTCAAAAGTGGCGACTACGTCGATACCATCTTAAAGGTGAGATAAATATACCAAACAGTGCTGTCCATGCCTCTTTGTACGTCGGATCTTTATCTCACTGAATTAAAAAATTAATTAGTGATTTATTTATAGAATTGAAGCTCTTTTTAAGGTTTCCGTGATGTATCCGGCTAGGAGCATGACTTTTCCATTGCATAGTATTGTAGTTGTTAAAATGAATTTTTTTTATGTAGACACTAGTGATGTGGTTTTTGGTGTCACTTATCAACTTGTTTCTGTTGCCTCAAACAAGGTTCTGAAGATGACGTCCAATCTTGGAGACGAAAATCCTCTTTGGGTAATCTATATGAATAACGACGGTACCGTCAAACTAATTAATCCGAAGAGTGGTAAAGCATTGGATGTATCCGGCGCAGGCACTGCTGCTGGCACCAATGTCCAGCTCTGGACAGACAATGAAACAAATGCACAGAAGTGGCGTATCGAATCACTTGGAGATGGAATATATAAGTTAATTAATCCGCACTCTGGCAAGGTATTAGATGTCAAAAATGGTGGAACAAGCGAAGAAATGAACTTGCAAATTTGGTCAGATAATGATATGCCGACTCAAAAGTGGCGACTACGTCGATACCATCTTGAAGGTGAGCATGTCCGTTTCGATTTACCTCTGGATAATATTCAATCAAACTCAACTACCTTTTAATTTCTGATTATTCCTGCATAGAGGTATCTCACAGCTGTATTGCGATCAACAAAACAGATAGAGAGAACCCGAAATGATGTTGAAAATCGGTCAGAAACGATGAAAAATACGAATTTTCGACCGAGTCACAGGCCTATTCCATTATGTTCGTTTGGTACTATAAATTTCTACCTCTGCATCACATAAAGAAACAAGAGTTAGCCATGACTGCTACAAGTAATAAAAGAAAAACATTATTCTCAGTGCGAAGAACTTGTTACTTTTTGACAACATGTTTCACGAATAGGTATACCCTAATCCCAACGTATCCCATTAAGGTTTTCTCGAGAATACGGGAGATTCACTGTTTCTTCTTGGGTGTTTTCTGAAAACGATCTTCTGGCGCAGAATTTTGGTGGAGTGAGTACTTAGACCGTCTTCCTGTATCTAAAGCAAGATTTGATTGTCATTGGCAGAGTTTCCGATCGTTCAGAGAAGTGACGGTAGCTAAAGGTTCGACATTCCCGCAAAAGTGATGCTCTCAATTCCTGTTGTTCGCTTGACGCGAATATATTACGCCATCGAAAGAGATTTCTTATGATCAATAAATGTCAACTTTGAATAGGTTTTTCACTCAATCGACCGAATTTGTCCCAGTGCGCAATTTGGAATCCCGATGCGATCACTTTTGCTGATTCAACCACCATTGGTTCTTCACCAGTTGGGCTCTTCGTCGATGTGAACAACTCTGTTTATGTGACCGATAAAACGAACAACAGAGTTCAAGTATGGCTCGAAGGAAATAACACTGTAGCAAGAACGATCAGTAGATATTTGGGTAAGCCAGCCAGTGTCTTCGTTTCCATCGATGGCAATGTTTACATTGACAACCACTGCGAGGGTCTCTTTGTGGACACAAACTCGACTCTCTACTGTTCCATGCCACAGAACCATCAAGTGATGGAGAGATCGCTCTACAAAGACCTAACAACAACAACAGTGACAGTCGCAGTCGCAGCAGGCATCGGCTCTCCTGGGTCAGCATCAAACATGCTCAATAATCCTCGTGGAATCTTCGTCGATGTCAACTTCGATCTCTATGTGGCCGACGCCTTCAATCACCGAATTCAGCGATTTCATCGCGGAGAGTTGAATGGTACGAGTGTCGCCGGAGCCGGAGCTTCGGGCACGTTAACGCTCAATTTTCCATCAGGAGTCGCGCTCGACGCCAATGGTTTCCTTTTCATCGTTGATACGGGAAACAATCGTATAATCAGATTGGATTCACTCGGGTTTCGATGTATTGCTGGATGTTCGGGCACCTCGGGTTCGGGATCAAACCAACTGTACCATCCGCGGACGATGAGTTTTGATAGCTATGGAAACATGTTTGTCAGTGACACGGATAACAATCGCATTCAAAAGTTTATTTTGGATCGGAACTATTGCGGTGAGTCGAATTGATCGATTTTTTTGCTTTTTCGAAAAGGATTTTTGCCCGTCATTGTTTTGCGCGAACTGTCTGATGCGTTCACTAGTAGAATTATTCGCTGAGCTTCATCCTATCATGAGCCATAGCGATCACAAGAGCGAGTTCTTGACTAAAATGTTTCCTCTAGTGTACCTATTGTTTTGCTCTTCGCGAACGTCAAATATAAGAAAAATATAGATTTTTATACATTATTCAATCGAGAATTGTCTTTTCTATTCGCCACTTATTGACTGAACTTTAAAATAGAACTCAATCATATTATTTGTTGATGAACCACAAGCAAGTGGTAATATTTGTATTTCACTTCTGAGTCCAAAGAGAAGCAGTTTTCTGTGATTTCATGCGAAAAAAACCACGATTGTTCGATTCTCTTTGTTTGTATCATGTTTTGGATTTAAGCATAACCTGGTTAGATCTTTCATTTCAAATATAGACAAAGGGAATCGAATAATCGTGGTAATATCGAAGGTGTTTAACTGATGGTGTTCCTTTCACTAAGAAGCAAGACACACAAGTATGGCTCGTAGAGAAATTATAGAGATTTAAATTTTCTATCGAACTATATCTAGAACATAGATCTACTAATTCGACGAGAACGAGTGAATTGTGTTGATGAGTATAGTAAAAGTAATACTTACGGTCTTGTTTAGAATCTTGAAATTTTGTGGAAGCTACTATGAAAATAGTAAGTATAAGCTTATGTTCGAAAACTTTCTACACCTCCATCCCTTACAGACGAGTCATCTCATATATACACACTCCCTCTTGCGAACACAAGGGTAATTCTCCGCACTAGTGACGAAAACTCTCGAGGTATAACCTCATTTATTCCTGGGAAGATATTGCCCAACAAAACGACATTTTCGAATTTCAACCTGAAACTTTGTTGAAATGAAGACTTTAACCAGCCTAACTAATCAAAAGAATTTGAGAATTTGAGGACAAAGTCTCGTCTACATATGCAATTTCTAAGATACTGTATAAGACAGTACCTAAGAAGTCGAATAATGAAACTAATTTCATTCAAATGTATGTTCTAGATCAAGATGACAGTAAGTTTCCTGGTAGTTTTCAACGACCACCGCGCATTGAAACAAATGTTACTTATCATATTCAATCGAATGCAAGTGAATGGCACTCCACTGGTACGTTTCTATGCTGCTATAGTGATTAAATAGCTTTGAAGGAATATGCACATTTTCAAAAATCTACCGATTGCTGGAAATTAGATACAAAATTCGTGCAACTTTTGACTGCAAGAATCGTTATTGAATTTCAAACGACTCCTTATTTAATGTTTTACAGTCCAGACGGGATAAAACGTGATTTAAAATTACATGGGTCTACGAATTGTTGATAAATGAAATGCTTTTCCTATATATTAGCCGATTACAAGAAGATTCTTGTCTTGTAGAGAGAATAGATACAGATTTTTATTGATTGTGATCCGAGTAAAAATACCTCTTCATTGATGTTTTTTTTTGGAAGAAGTGCGCATCTATTCTAACCACCAGTCTCTTTTAGGATACTATGTCGCTGCTCATATTCCCATCGAAATCAACGTATTGGAACAGGTGGGTGCCTGTGAATGGTCGGTTCAAATCGGCTGTCATACCGATGACCTCATCGTAAGTTTGCCACTTGGCACCGGTTTTTAACTCTTCCTTTTACGGCTGTTTCAGAATTTGAAGGAACAACACCGACCGCCTCGCATTTCTCTAAGTAAATCGTTGAGCTCGAACAGTACTCAGATGAGTTCACCGTTTGGCGGTCTTCTGTTTCTTAAAAGTCCAGGGACTTCTGGATGTTCGATCACTGTTTCTTTACACCATGTTGTTCTCACACCGACTTACGACCTAAATGATTCAAAACGAGCCATCAATTGGCATCATCGGCAACATCATGCTCAAGGGCTTTGGGCAGATATTGCTAGTCGCTATATGGTTTTTAATCTGCCGTCGAAGAGTGTATTGCATATGACAAGCACTCAATTGGATGATGCCCTTCAATTCTGGGATTCTGTCTTATTGGCTCACCATGATCTACGTGGAACAAAGCCGACCCATCGAGAACGAGTCGTCTCCGATGTAAAACCTAGAACTGGTTACATGCGTAAGCGTATTCAATCGTTCTATATTTGACTAGTTGAGAACTATTTTAGATGCCGGTTATCCGATAGTCACTCATATGGATGTGGCTAATTCGAAGTCTGAATCGTTTATTCTTAACACCGATTTTCTGAAGAAGAACGGCTGGCGGGGAATTTTTCACGAAATCGGTCGTAATCTGCAACGGGATTGGTGGAGTAAGCAATGTGTTATTAATTTCGCATCCCTTTCTTTGAACGGTTTGTTTTCTAGCATTTCATGGTACTGTCGAGGTGACTGCGAATATCTTCACTTTGCACGCTCTGGACACTGTCTGTCACGTACGTCCAGGGATTCATGAGTGGAACGAAGATGCAATATCGAGTACACGTCAATACATTGAAAATGGAACAGATTTTAATCGATGGAAACAGGATGCGTTTCTTGGTCTCCGTATCTATACTCAATTGGCGCGTGAATTTGGTTGGGAAAGCTACAAGTCCGTTTTTCGTCATTATGAGAATACTAAACCGAATCTATCTAATGATCAAGAAAAGATCGACTATTGGATCAAAACCTTTTCTCAGCAGGTTCAACAAAATCTCATACCGCTGTTCAGATTCTGGGGTTTTCCAATTTCTCAATCGACCGTAGATACATTGGCTAATCTGAAACTAGCTATCATATCCGACGAACTCATTCAAATAGCTCCACAACGCTATCATGTCTAAATATTTATATTTTCTTCCCAGTATGTTAGTTTTTCTCTTAGCTAGTGTGATTTTGTCCTCGCTCATTCTCACCTCTATATAATCATGATTTTTGCCAATAAAGAGAGAGTTAATTTTCATGTTTTGATCTGTTAGAGCGACAATAATCCTCTCCCTCTCTTTTTTCTTTTTCGTTTCACTTGAATTAAACAGACAATGACTAATAAAGAAGTTTCTAATTAATCTTTACCTTTTCGCTCTACTGCGTACTCTTCATATAAATACAGTCATTTTTTTTGCATGTGTTATTATTTACTTACAATGGCTAAAGCTTCATTGAGTACACTGTGGACAGGTAAAATACCAAGTTATGGTGTCTGTCCTGGTGTTGATGAAGATGGCAAGATCAATTCATTGCCACAAATACAATTGAATTGTACTCGTCAACAATTGCGTGATTATTTTGACAATACATAGGCATTGACTGAAGTACTATTCGATGCATTAGTCAACGATGATGCATTCTATCGACAACCTTATCATAAACTACGTCATCCAATGATATTCTACTATGGACATCCAGCTGTATTGTATATTAACAAACTTCGAGTTGCTAACCTCATTCAACAATCGATAAATTCAAATTTCGAGAACTTATTTGAAACAGGTGTTGATGAAATGCGTTGGGATGATTTACATGAAAATAATCAAGACATATGGCCATCAGTTTCTGAGGTCCGTGATTATCGTGCTGAAGTCTATCGAACTATTTGTGAACTTATTGAAAATCATCCATCGTTCGATGAAAAAGAAATGCCGATTACAATGAATAAACCATCATGGGCCTTAGTCATGGGCTTTGAACATGAACGTATTCATCTTGAAACTTCATCGGTTTTAATACGTGAACTGCCTATTGAATGTGTGCGTACTCCTTCTGCATGGCCTGCATTGATCTTGAGTCAAAAAGATAGACAATATATTGAAAATCCAATGATTCGACTCGAACAATCCGTCGTAACTATTGGCAAACCTACGGATTGGTTGAGTTTTGGTTGGGATAATGAATATGGTAAAGAAAGTAGAATAGTGCGTGCGTTTACTGCAAGTTCGAAACTCATTAGTAATGCAGAATTTTACGAGTTTGTTATTGCAAACGGTTATACACAGGAACGGTATTGGTCTCGTGACGGTTGGGCATGGCGTAGTTTTCGAAATATAAAAGCACCAAGTTTTTGGATACAAAATGGCCCCGCTGGTTTACATGAATATAAACTTCGAACAATCTTTGAAATCGTTGATATGCAATGGAATTGGCCGGTGTGTGTTAATTTTCATGAAGCTAAAGCTTATTGTGCTTGGCGAACACAACAAGAAAAACTATCTGTACCCTATCGACTAATGACTGAGGCCGAACATCATGCACTTCGAGACGGCAAAGACTATTCATGGAATAATGATTTACGTTATGGTAGTGAAATCGATGTTTCTCGCAGTCCTGCAAACGAGAAAGGATTTCATGATGTATTCGGTAATGTTTGGCAATGGTGTGAAGATCATTTTCATCCATTACAAGGCAGTGTTCCACATCCTTACTATGATGATTTTAGTGTACCATGTTACAATGGTCAACATCAAATGATTCTCGGTGGTTCATTTGTTAGTACAGGTGATGAATCAAGTATCTGGGCTCGATTTCATTTTCGTCCACATTTTATGCAACATGCTGGCTTTCGACTTGTTTGCAGTGAAGATCAAAATGTCAATTGCGATGCTCAACGAATTCAAAACAACGCAGCATACGAATCGGATGAAATGCTCAATAGATATTTAATGATGCATTGGGGTGAAGATAATGAGCGTTTTGATGACTCATTCAAAACACAAGTTGTCTTTCCACAAGTCGTCGAATTGCCTATTGCATGTACTGAACTTGTTCGACGTTTTTCTACTGGCAAAGATCGTGCTTTAGATTTAGGTTGTGCTGTCGGACGTACTACCTTTGAATTAGCATACGATTTCAAAGAAATTATCGGTATTGATTACAGCCATCAATTTATCGATGCTGCTCGTCATCTACAATTACATGGTACATTAAAATATAACCGTAAAGATCAAGGCATGCAAGTCACGTCATTAGTAGCATCTGTTCATCCTTCGATCGATCGTAACCGTGTTCGTTTTGAAGTAGGTGATGCATGTGCATTGCCACTTACTCTCGGTGATTTCGATGCTGTAGTACTTGCGAATGTATTATGCCGTTTAAAAACTCCAGTCAAATGTTTAGAACGTATGCAAGGTGTTAATGGTCTTGTTAAACCTGGTGGTATTCTAGTAATGACAACACCATTCAGTTGGTTACCTGAATATACACCTCCGGAAAATTGGTTGAATAGTGTCGAAGATATTGCGGCCATTCTTACTGATTTCGAACTAGTACATCAACAGAATTTACCATTTCTCCTTCGAGAACATCGCCGAAAATTTGAATATATTATTCCATTGGCAACTGTATGGAAATGTCGAGTATCAGCAAATTAAATTCTAATTACTTTTTTTTCATTCTAAAACAAGGTGAGATTACATTTATAAGTGTTTTACAGTTGATATTGTAACATCACAATCGAAAATATACATTCTGATGGTCTATACTCATAAAAATATAACTATGTAAACGTACAGAATAGGAAAAAATAAAATAGTGATGATTGTAGATAAATCAAGAAAAAACGCATCGATCAAAAAAACGAGACAATGCTTGTCAACATTTTACCTTGACTGATTAGAAAGAAACGAAAAGACAGTATACTGTTTTTAAAAGAGTATATTATCCGAATCATTTTTATTTCTTCCATATTAATAGACAAATGAAACACAACTAAATATAATCATAAACAAAAAAATGAATAATCCATCAAACGACAGTCCACTCGAATGATTTGAGATTGGTTTTATTGCTTCGTCGAATGTTATATTTATTCCCCAATAATTTGTTGTAGAACCGCCGAACATTTGATATAATGTTGCATTAACAACCGGACTTGAATAAAACCAATCGATTCCAAACAAATTTTCTTTTAAACTACAATTATAATCTATCGTTTCCAAATCTAAATTCAATTCTTGTTGATATAAAAATTGAACTATAATTTGTTCTGTACATGTTGC
>Ga0209935_1004005_pt1 | contig 14164 bp, 10 predicted proteins | sample ThiBio_1000_plan_2_FD_183958 | JGI IMG/M metagenome (GOLD analysis project Ga0209935, IMG submission 183958) | Wastewater bioreactor microbial communities from Cape Town, South Africa - Thiocy_cont_1000_plan (SPAdes) | ecosystem: Engineered > Bioreactor > Thiocyanate-remediating >... | reverse complement strand
TTCGAATATTTATCATTCGTTCAAATTATTTTAATTATCATTTATACTGTTGAAATCATTATATTCGTCTATTTATCTACACCTATTGCCAATAAAACCTTTCATGAAATATCATCGAATGAAAAAATTGATGAAGAATTTTAAAAAATTATAATTGGAATTAGTCAAGATACATACTTATGTTATCATTGTGTTCAAAACCAAACAACATTCAAACAATTAGAATTATTAATCAAAAAACAAAAGGAAAATTAGGAAATTTTAAATTCAATAACATTTTTACGAGGTGTTGTCAATACAATGAACATCATTAATTTAATGGTCGTTTTTTTATATATGGTGGTCCCTTATTTCATTTTGTTATTTCATTATTAAGTATGATAATACGTATTATATGGGACATTCTTTTTAAGTCAACGTACTTTGATTATGTTCGATTCTGTCATTCTGATAGTATCCATGTTGACAATAATCAAATGTCTTTGTTCCCTTGAACGGGGAAAATTTGATATTAATAATTTAAATAAGAGACAATAATTTGTTAATATTCTTTCAACTGCTTAAAAAAATTAAAATAAAGTTATTCCTTCTCGTTCTTTTTTGTTCTTAGATCGAATAATGTCATCATATTCAGATGCATATAATACGAATATGATTGAAATAGATAATCAATACGGATATTTAGGTCTAGGAAACAAAAACATTTAATTATTTAATCAATCGAAATAATCAAATGATATTAATCTTTTGTTTGATATTAATTATTATCTATAGTTGCTTCATATTCGTATCGGTTGATATGATTAAAAACGTTCAATCACAAGCAAAATCTATTCATAAAAATTTAGAAATTGAACGAAATGAATTAAATCAAATGGAAGAAAACATTAAATCAACCAAAAAACATATTTCCAATGCTTGTCAAAATCGAAACAGAGAACCATCTGATGTTTGTTATTTGATTTTTCATTGGAGATTCGATGAAGTGACATCTCAAATCTTGAAAAATGACCAACATATGAAAAGATCTTATGATGATTTATTATTTCCTTTACACTATTTCTTCATTCTATTTTCATTTTTCAATGTAATCATCATCAGATTTATATTTGAACAACCACTTCGTTTGTTTTTTTATCTCAAGTTTATTTGTTATTCTCATTTCATGTATAGATAGTGGATATTTTCTATCAAATCTTCCTAATGTTTACTATACACTTATTCTTGGTGTTTTCTTAATTTTATTTTCATTATTCGTATTGTTCAAAATACTAATAATATTGTTAGCTATTGTTCATTATCGAACTATCAAAGAATTTTTCTCAAATCACTAATCAATATGTAGAAATACAAAGATTTCTTATTTCTTGTTCAATAAATACTGTTTGCAACTTATTCAATAAATAAAACGAAAGATGTGTCGCTAACACTTGAACTCATTCAATTTCTATCACATGTCACCTATTTTCTAAAAAACTATTTTTATCAAAATGTCAACTGCTCTATGTTTGAATTATTCATATGGTACAACTTAAAGTAACTGTATTTGATGAAATTCTTCTTCAAAATATGTTTTCAACAAATTCAGATGATTACTGTCTGTTAATATCTCCTCTATTTTAAGTATTAAGTGTCATTGGTATTGTATTAATAATATTATTGAGTATGCTTGAACTGAAATCATTTATTTGTCATGTTAAGAAAATCGTTCGACAAACAGATCTTTGGATTTGTAATCTTGAAGAATTATTTAATTTGTATTAAAAGATAATTGCAAAATGTTAAAATAATTGGTAGCGAAGGTTCTCTAGAAGCATAAATATAATCTTGTTTCTTCATACACTAGATCATGTATTTATCTTAGAACTAATTCTTTGGCTAGAATTTCATCCATAATCCAATCAAACATTACAGTTATTGATATTTATCAGATAATATATTTTTTACGTAAAGAACTGTTACATGTACAATTTTCATTCTGTTTTAGTTGTTTTTTTTCTTACTCATTTTACGTGTATACGTACGTATAAACACTCGTGTATTTAAATAACTGCGTGCTGAGTATACCTTGTATTTATTATTGATTTACTCTCAAGAATGATTATTTTATTCAAAAAGATAAACTAAAAAAATCCGATGATTAATATGTAGATAAATATAATCAAAAAGTTTTCATTCAGTTAAATCGTCAAACAAAATCAAATTTTACTATTCTCGAATATACGAAAGTGTTAAGTCAATCAAAATTTTGTCATAAAAAAGATGAACTTATTTTCGGTGAACAATATCCGTATAAAAATTGCAGATAAAATCGTTTCTCGTTAGTCAATACAAAGAATTAATATCATTCATCGAAGTGATATTCATTATGATCAATTATCAAAAGAACGCGATCCAAATCAGATTTGGTTATTTTGGCATGATTTAGCTGATGATGTTCAACCAGAAGCTATTCCCACGAAATTTAATTAAACAATATCTTTTCGTTTCGATTCTGAAGCTAGTATGGGTGCATATGGTATAACAGTTCTTAGTCCGAAAATGCTATCAACTGATGAATTCAATTCTTATATCGATGAACAATTTACAAAACGTCAATCGTATGCTTTGTGGTTTGTTAGTAATTGTAACTCGAAAGTTCGTCTTAATTATTACGAACAATTACAATCAGTTTACCCAAGAATAAAAATTCATGGCGATTGTGTGAAACAAATCAATCCGAACTATGTTCTCGAGACAGTGAATGTGAATCTTAAGCATGTCGAGATTATATTACCGAAAAATGTTGGCGTTCGCTAACTTTTGAAATAGTACCAATTGTATTCGGACCAAAACAAAAATGCTCTATTGAAAAAATTGCACCGCCAAGTTCGTTTATTTTTACTGGTGATTTTTCTTCCGTTGAACAACTTCGATTTTGTGAACTTTGCTATCGATTAAATACAAATACGAAAGCAATTTTCTATCACAATATCAGTTAAGAAAGTTTTTCTCGTCGATGACAAGCTTTGATCAAAAAGCTATTGCTCGTTTATAATTCTTCAATAATTGAACAGATGTCGCTCGATTGCAAGTCATTATTTTTCTCTAGTTGAACAAAAAAAATCGGTGATAAAAAGAAAAAACAAGAAGATTTTTTTGTCAATAAACGAAATTTTATTTTCGAGAAAAATTTCTTCAGAAATAAAACAAATAAACAACATATTGAACAGATTGACCGTTCGATAATTGATAACAACAATCACTCACTCAATCATTCAATCTGACTAACGCGATGACCAATACTCAAGTCGACGATACAATAACAACTCCAGCTGTTGAAAAAACGTAAATTCATTCGAATTAGTTTCTCTTTCGTAACCAAAAAAATGATTTTTATCTAGTGATGAAAAACTCTACGATCAAATCACAAAACGACTTGGTCAGTTTGATTGTTTATCAATGAGTATCTGTCATTTTCCTTTTCTAGAACCATTAGAATCAGTTAAATTCGCAGCTTATCGTGTCGCATGTAAACTCCGAGTTATACAAAAGTATCTCAAATGTAAAATCTTTCTCTCAGACCGAAACATTTCAGTACTCTTTGCTGTTTTTTTTGCAGTAACATATGTTGATTATAATATCCTCGTTCGAGTTTTTAATACTCAAGATTTACAATTTGGAATTGATAAATCAACGATAAGTTATGCCGATGCTAAGCAAGTTTTGGTCGCGATCTATCAACTTATTTCATCGTACCATTTCAATGAAGCGACGATGGATGAAATTATCGAGACTTTATTGAGATTTTTCTGCGAAATCTTACAAATGTAAACATAGAGTTTTTTTTTTGCATTAACAAATTTATTTGTTTTGATAGACAAATCAATGAGGATTTCGATTTGAACGCATTTAAAATTCTTCTTTTTACGTTATCAAACGCAAAATTACCGGAAAAATATCGTTGTACGTAATATGAAAATGTATTCGGCCGTTTTATTAAGTTTTTCTTTTCTTTCGCAGGTTTTTTTCGTCAAATAACCTCGCCGAATGTCATTGCTTCTCAAACGAAACTCATTGAACTATTCGAAATTCTCTTAAAACTTCCGAATCATTTCGATAATGTCGATTCATTTCATCCCGAAAATATCTCGAATTGTGTTCAAAGTTGCCTTGATCACGTAAGAAAATCTTCGACCCAAAAAAATGAAACTTCATCTCTTTCAAATTCAGACACATGATGGAGTTGTTCGAGAAGATTTATTCGTCAATTGGATGAGTCGAGAACCGCAGACATTAGTCTGGTTGCCAACATTGCATCGGCTAATTGCAACGGAAACAGGTTGATGATTCACTTTTGAGTTCTATGATTCGAATTCATCGAGAATATTTTAGTTCGACATGAAGCACGATGTGACACATGCAAAGCTTATCCCGTTATCGGCATGCGGTAGGTTGATATCGGTAGATTTCGATGAGATATTTAGAGTTTTGAATCGAATAGATATCGATGTCTTCGTTGTTTTAATTATGACCTTTGTCAAACGTGTTTTTTCACGGGTGATCACGCGAAGAAACATGATGGATCACATCCAATCGAAGAATATTGCAAACAAGTAATTAAACGTGATGACAAAGAGATTGATTTATTCATTCGACGTTTTTGTTTTCAAAGGTAACACCGTTTGAGGATTTGAAAGCATTTATGGAATTTGTCAAACTTAAAGTGGGAAAAAGAGAATTGAAAAGAAAAGAACGTTATTTAACAATCGAACGATCGAAATCATTGTAATTTTCGAATGATTTTATCGAAAGAAATTATTTCGATTGTTGGTTTTAGTTCGGAAACGCCTGTGAATTCATCGGAAGATAGTTCCAGTCAATTGCTTATCAATGGTCATCATTCGTTAACTCATCAAGAACAATCAGATACTAAGGTTGCAATTGATTTTTTTTGTTCTCGTTTATTTGTGTATCGTTTGATTTTCATTTTAGGCTCTACTTCAAGATATCTATCGATCAGTTCCCAAATCTGAAACGAATTCGTACGATTATTTTCAATAAATAAAAAAAAACAGTCGCTCTAGTTTAATTTTTAGTGCACGTGAACCGATTCTTCCAATGACTGGCTACGATAATGTTCCTCATCCGCCTCTTGAAAAGAAAAAAATCGAAATTCCAATTAAAAAACTGCTAACAAAAGATGATTCACTCATTGAAAACTACGCTAATCTTGTCGGACAGAAAAAACGGACGCAAATCTCGGACGATGATGATGAAGCTGCGCCAATGCTCATGCCAAAACAACATACGCCCTTGAAAAAATCCCTATTCAACAAATCGAGTACATCCGAACACTATCAATTGCCAGGCAAAACAAACGGAAAAAATGTCAACGACGATGATGACTACCAGCCACCTTTACCACCGAAACAACGTCAGAATACATCGCGTGCAATGGTCTACGATTTTATTGGAAGTGAATTGCAAGAATTGCGTGTTGCACTTGCACAATTTGATGGAACAGCTAAAGTTTGAAGCGTCGTTTCGTCGTGAATATTGTTTGCTGTGAATATTATTTCTAGCTGATTTTTATCCTACATTTTTTTCTTTTACCTTTGCACTAATAGAGTCAGATAGTTTCATGTTATATAAATCTCTTAATCATTTCGTTTGAAAAATAAAAACAAAATCGGGATTTCTCAGCCGTAGATATTCTTTGTATGTTAATAATAGCCTTCGTTTGTTTTTTTTTAATGAGAAGTAAACAATTTATTGATCTTCTTGAACGGAATTTATTTACATAAACCAAAAAGAAAAAGAAACATCGAAGTTACTATTCACGGAAAAGACCGATGTTTGTTTAATGAGAGATGGATTTCAGTTCATCACTTGTTGGTTCGAAATTTTTGGCTACGAGAACAACGGGAACTTTCATTGAATGATGTCGCCTAAACATTGTTTTCAAATGATCACCTGTTGATCTGCATGCTTGTAAAAATCGTACATCAAGTGCCGCAATAACAATCGGATCCAGTGTTATACTTATATAGTTTAAAATCTGCGCTATGATACCAATTGGAGAGTTTTTATAGAAAAAAGGAAATAAAAGAATATGTGGCGACCAAAAAATAATCCACAAGGAATAGAATACTGTTGATTGAACAACGAGTTGCCGATGATATTTATGTCGTGCATCGACTATCGATGGTGTTCGAATGCCGTCTGTATTACGAATATAATTCAAACTTAGCGAAAGAAATACGAGTGTAAGAATAACTGGAATGAAATATGATAAAAGAAGATATAAGATACGAATCTTCACTGAAACAGGCAATAGATCGCATGCATTGCCGCGAGGATTTTCCAGACGTGTCCATTCGAAATACGCAGCTAAGATATGACCGAATAATGGTATTAAATAAATAAATAAATGCATGAAAATAATTGTACGACGATTGGATGAATAAATATCGTGATTATGTACGATTTGAACATAACGACAAATATTCAATGCTAAGAGAATATAACTTTGTAAAAGATTTAAATAATTATCGAATATTGCTTCACTATAACAGATCATTGTCTGAAGAATACGTGGCACACATGTCGACCACCACCGATAAATATAAAGTAGAAAAAATCGAAGCAATAACAATAGATCAGTCGCAAGATACGCATACAACCATTGCATGGATCGTTGACGTACACTTGGATATGTAATTAATTGAATCCAGAAAAGAAGATGAATCAATGTTGCAGCAATGCAAACATACGATAGTGGTTTTTCGATTTTACCACCTTGTTCTCGCCAAGAAATAAGATCACATGTTGTTGTTGCCGTTGTATTATTCATTTCTGTACGATACAATTCATCTAAAACAATTAATTAAAAAATTGTCGGAGTTCTTTTTTATTCATTCTTATTTGTCTATCAACAGAGAAAATGTTTTCTATTGAAAAAAAACAACAACTTTTCCCGATTTATGCAAATGAATATATATATATACGTACTTATCGACGACATTCGTTTCCAGAGGCATATTTTGCTGAATACTGTTAATAACGTTTATGCTCTTCACTAAACTCAATACAAATAGAGGAATAGGAAAACATCGAGCAACCATTCACTTACTCATATAATCGTCTGTAGTGAGTCTTCCTTGTTTTTTTCTCCGTTCTACGCATTCGATGAAATGTGAATGAATACATAGAGTTGAAAGAAAGAAAAAAGAGTCCTTATGCCCAATATGTAAGAACCTTTTCTCTCGATTGTCACGATCTAGTATGCTTTTCACGAGACAATATCATAGAAAAACAGTTCAGTTAGTCTTTAAAAAAATCATGTTTGAAAACGTTTGTGTTCTTCTTTTGACAGTAAATGACGATTTAATAATATAGTTAATTACAATGAGAAAAACGAGAGAAATTAATATTAACGAAACCTTAGGGAATACAACCTTGTTTTTCTTTTGTATGCAGTAAATCTACTCTAACATCCTGTCAAGATATACACAAAAAAGCGATCTGTGAAAAGATCGAGCTGTTCTCCTGATGGATATGAGAACTATTGTTTAAAAAAAATCTGCGACAAATTTTTGCATCTAGCTAATAATTAGAACAAAAATAAATGGGGCGGAAATCCTCAACACATCAGAACGTCACATTGAAACTAATTTAATTCTTTTTAGTAGTTTTCGGACCACTAAAATGAATTAATTCAACGTCAAATATAATAAAATAATACTGGAAATATAACATTTTGCTCCAAAGTTTTCCTTCTATGAATATACATTTTTAACCAAGTCATGATTCTTTGACAAATAGAAAAAAAGAGTAATAAATATTAACACGATGGTTTAATATAATAGAAAAAGCACACTAAATTGTCGACGTTGTTTTTCATTCACGTCGTTGGAAATGTGCTGAGAATCAATTATTGTCAGCTGCAGAACAGCGACAGCACGAATGCGAAAAGAATCGGTTACTCCTTGAGATACTGATCAAACAGTTCTGTATACTAAACTTCGTCTGTAATTATTTATGAATTTTTTATTTCCTTTTATTTTCTCATTTAAATATACGTTCCACACTTTAAAATTAGAATTTTTTTGACACATTCTTGTCAGTTATTAGCAGTTCGTGTCAGTATCGCTGAAAACGTCTGCAATTTATATATATCAATGTCAAACAAATTAGATTTCAATTCGATATCATTCTTTGTTCTAGTTTACGGATAAAAAAAATATTTATTAAAACTATGATTGGTTTATTCTTTATTTTCAGACGAATACATTTACATACTGACTCAATCAGAATTGCATAAAAAAAGAGATCTTATTTTTATTTCCTTTGTTAATTAGATTTAGTTCACTGTGATACTATGTTCCATCGTGCGTTCTAATGAATATTCTAAAGAATATTCCAATGAATTACTTGCCGTAATCACTCGTGTTCGTATAGTTGTTTTTCTTCGTGAACGTTTGAGTAAATGTCCACTAGTCGATCGCCAAACTTGAAGAAATCTTACATCTAATGCTGAAATTGTGATTGGATCGAGTGTAATATTTGTATATCGTAGAATTTGTACAATCATATTGACAGTTGAATGTGTATTCGAAAATGGAAAGAGAAGAAGATAGGGTGACCAAAGAAGTAACCAAAGTGAATAGAATATTGTCGATTGAAGAACCAATTGACGATGATATTTTTGTCGTGCATCGAGTATTTCTTGAGCTTGAATACCATTGGTATTACGAATATGATTAAGACTTAATAAAAGAAAGATTAATGTCAAGATAACCGGTAACAAATAAGAAAATAGAAGAACTACGATTCGAATTATAAATGAACTTGAAACTAACCGACAAATGTTAGTCAACTGATTTTCAATCAAAATTTCTCGAAAAAAAATTGCACTCGAATAACCAATTAATGGTAAAAGATAAATTAGTAAATGAATTAAAAGAATTAAACGACGATTCGATATGTAGACATTATAATGATGAGCAATCTGAAGATAACGACAAATATTCAATGCCAAAAGAATATAACTTTGTACGAGATTTAAATAATTGTCGAATATAGCTTCGAAATAACATAGAATCATTTGATAATGTTTGTGTATACAAGTTGGCCATCGTCGATAAGCATAGAGAAGAAAAAATCGAGCGAGTAAAAATAAATCCGTTGTCAGATATGCATAGACCCATTGCATTGAACGTTTATGTGCAGCGGGAAAGATTTGCAATTGTATACGAAAAAGAAGATGACTGATTGATGCAAAAATACAAATATAAAAAATTGGTTGTGATGTTTTTAGAAGTTGTTTTGACCAAGATATAATTTGACAATCGGTTCGATTTGTCATGGTCAAATTTAATTACGAGACATCAGTCTGTTCGATAGAAACAAAAATAATGATGTGAATATCAAGTCTGATCTTACTGAAATTATTAGAATTAGAATTATGTGACATAATTATTTGTAAACAAACAACAACAACCTCGGTCATTGGCTTATTTTCATTGATAATATGGTGAATTAGCTAATATCTTCTAAACATGAAGAGGATAATTACGAAAATCAGTCTCATATTAACTTTAAAAATATTTCCGTTCGTATTCGACATGGATAAATCATCATACGAGCTTGTCTGGGTACAATGAGAGAAAGAAAAAACTTTACTATCTGTATTTTAGGGACAAATACAAATAAAAACCTCTTCAATAGCTAAATGAATGACGGTTTTTATTTAACCTAAAATAGACTGTCGATCAGTTTGTCCGATTTGCGCGTTATTTTTTCTATATTGCTATTATACTTCGATTTTAAAGCGTTGCAATCACGGTTGATTGATCTCAATGTAAACTATCGAATAAAATCCACTTCGAACTATGTAAATATTTCACGTTCTGTTCTCATGTTATAAAAATCAACGTGTACGTAAATAATATTATGTTTTCAATGCACTTTAGTCGAATTTTTCATTGCATTTATTTTTTTATTGTTTCAATACATTTTATTCAAGTCTATTCATTATCATCGAAATTCGATAATATTGTTGTATTCGGCGATGGTAATTCGGATACGGTAAATGCATATAATCTAACAAATCATCAATGGCCTTTAAGTCCACCGTATTATCGAGGTCGAGCATCGAATGGTCCTATCTGGATCGATGATTTACGAATTTCAAATATTTTAAATTATGCTTACGTTGGAGCAACTATTGATAATGATAATCTAATCGAAGGATTCACAGGACCCAATAAGACAATAGTACCTGGTATTCGTCGACAAATTGTTGATTATCTATCGACACATGATGTTTCACAAGCTGATCTATCTCGGACATTGTACGTCATTTGGGCAAGTGGAACGGAATATTTTCTCAATGAAAGTCTCACGTCGAATGTTATTGTAAATAGTTTATTAGCAGCTATTCATGATTTACTTGTTATTGATATAAAATATTTAATTGTGATTAATTTACCTCCATTAGAGTTCTATCCTGACAAACATAATGATTCAAGATTAAGTTCATTGGTTAAAAAACATAATTCAGACTTAACATCAAATCTTCTTCAAATTCAATCAGATTATGAACAAATCTCGGTGGATTTATTCGATATGTATTCATTCATAACGAATCTAATGTTTAATCAAACATTGCATTTAAATTTCAGTGAAAAAAATGATAGCTGTTTGAAAATTACTAATTTTACTCTTATTTCTCAATGTCAAAATGCAAATGAATATATTTTTATTGATAACTTTCATTATACATCTGTTGTACATCAATTATTTGCTAATCAAATTTCTACATTCGTTTTCTCATCTTCAGTTGTTTTTCATGTTTCAAAAAGCTTGTTTTTTCTTTCATTGTTTGTTTTTCTATGGAAAAAAATAAATTACTAGAAATTGAATTATATGTGTCAATTTCAATAATTGTAGAGAATGAGAAAGAAAAACAAACGAACGAACGATCAGGTGCTCGATTTGTTTTTTTTGTACAAATCATCTGAGTACAAAATATTTACGTATTTCTCATTGTAAAGCAACACGACATTAACTCAATGTGATACTACTGTCACTTTACACAACGAGATAAATTGATGGTATCAAATTTCGTTCGTTTTATATTACATGGAATGATTCAACATTTTTGTCTTCATATAAAATTTCGAAAACGAACTCAGAATAAGTTAAAATCTATCAAGTGTCAATAATTATAATCACGTCACATTTATTATTTTACGATTGAATCAAATAACAACTGATAAGGTCTTGATGACGTCGGTGCTCTCTCCCTTCCTCCCTCCCTTGTTCCCTTTTGATATCTTGAAGACAACTCTTTTTGTTTTAGTCAATCACAAAGGTCAATGATTGTACGCCATTGGATTGTTGCCAAGAATACATTCGAATGCAAATGTATGGATACAAGCAAGGAACAGAAAAGAGAAGTTATCAATGTCGATAATCGACGTCATAAGACGACGATGAAAATCGTTTTCTCTTGAAAATAACAATAACTAAGCCATATATTTTCTCGTCTTATGACATCAATTGTAAGAGAAAAAAACGTTTCATATGTTCTAGTTTTTGTACTTTGATCGTAACGATAAGAAGCAAGATCGAAGAGTTATTGATCATCGAAACCAAACATCTGTTCGTTGCGAGAAAATCACATGCTGAGAATCATTAAAAATAAAGTACAAATTGACGACAGTAAAGAAGAGTAGGAGGTAAAAGCCTAGATTTGCCCTCTCTTTTTCTGTCTGTATTATATTGATTAATTTAAGAATCAAAGTGCATACATAATTTGATGTATCACGGTTACTGTTTGATGTGTGAGTACAAAAGAGTATTCTATTAAATGGTAGTTAATAGGTTGTAAAGCGATTATTTATTCCGTTAGAAATTTCTCGAATCGATTCTTTTTCTGGTGCACTTTGTCCTGACGAAGTCTAGACATGTTGCTTGCTGTTGACGATAGAAACGCATACTAAGAAATGTTAACTAATCGATACCGATATGGCACTCGAAGAGTACTGACAATGCTACTGTTACATAAATAAGACTGGATAAATAGATATATGCTATCTATGCAGTTGACAGAATTCAGAAAAGAAGAGCAAAAAAACAAAGGCACGGAAACCTTTTGATCCGTACGTATTATTTTGTAGTTTTATTGTAGACTAATTTTTTTCGAGTAACTTAGAATATAATTTTTGTGCGTTGTTTTTGTTAACACACAGTTCTTGAATTGACATAGTTAGTCATTATTTACATACAACTCAGCTCTACCTTCATACCTGGCTATTCTTTCAAACAAAAAAACAAATAAATAAATACGAAAATGACGATGTTTCTATATTGTAAATTGTGAAGTATTTCGTCACAAGTAACAAGGTCATGTAAATGATGAAGACAAATTTCTTTTTTATTTTGTTTTTACGTTGATATACATTTTCTTTGCTTGATAAGACTATTGACTAAAAAAACTAAATTTAGAGTGCCCCTGTGTATGTGCCTATGACAGTCATACGATTTTTTATTTTAAGACCCGTAAGTCAACATGACAGAACAAATTCTTCATGTTTCTTTTTTTTCTCTAATTTGAAGATCTGGTCAATAGGACGATCGAGTACCATTAAGGGTTAATTTGTTCTCGAGACTTAAACTAGACTGTTATTGCTGAGTTCGAGTAATTATTTTTCCATATTGCTTCACAATCGTTTATTGTTGGAAAGAGCAAAAAAAATGTCAGAGATAAATATTAATAACAATCGTTAATAGATAGACAGAGAAAAAAGCACGATATTAAGCTTCAATTCGACGTGCGTGGGCCAAAACGATTTACGTAAATGTGAAGAGTAAGTTTCGAAATATTATTTCTCACAGATTGTCAAAAAAAAATGCACATGAAAATCGAAGGCGAAATGAGGACAAATAGACAGGAATCATTACGAACAGCTGTTGTTTTCAAATATCTATTCACTTTTTCTACGAGAAAAACAAATGTGTGCTAAGTTCGATTAATGTTTATCGCGATGGAAGATTTTCCGACAGAGAAATGTGTATTTTCATGTTGAATAGCGGCCTCTCTTTTAGTAATTTTCTCCAATTGGATAATTTCTACTTTGATCTTTGATCTTCCTACTATACAGACAGACATACTCACACATGCATAAAAAATACTCTGTTTTTCGGATGTTATTTGGCTTTAATCAGACAAATATCAATAATAGAAACCTTTAAAAACTGGGTACGCTCGACAATAAAAAAAAGGAAGAAAAACGTATAAAATTGAAGCGAATATGCGCATCTGAGTATTTCGAATTTGCACTTTTTTCGTAATCGCTTATGTCTTTTCTTTTTTCGTGTGCATGTTCGTATTTTGCCTTTGTAGACAGACATTATGATGTTATTACACGTTGAAAATGAGAGAACGACAAAAAAAATAAAGAGACCAAGATCAATATCGTGTATGCGTCATCGACATTTTTCGAATATATAAAATAAAGTATTCTTACTCAAGTAGAACCTATTTACCCCTTTGAAGAAAATAAAAAAATATTTTCATCATAAAAGTATTTATGCTTTTCAGATTTCGACATCAATTATCAATATTGAATTATTTAATAATGTGTTTTCTTTGGTTAACTAAAGAAATTCTCTAAGTATATTTCTAGTCAGATTTTATACTTTATTATTCTAAACTCTTTCAAATGACAACGAAACCACCTATACATAATGCCAAATCAGGCTATTTGACAGGCCATAGTGTAAATGATACGCCAACGAATGGCATTGATTCGAAGTCGAGTCGAATTTACGTTAAACGCCCACATACAACAAATGGACCTACGAGCCAATTAAAAACCTGTTCGTCACAGTTTAATAAATCTCCTAAATCGAATCAAACATCATCAATATCGGAACGAATCAATGGCTATCAATCGTACGATTCAAACTGGACCATTTCATCTCCTATTGCTATGTTACACGTGTCACCCGATGATTACGATCGATCAAAACAAATAACCAACGGAAGCCATAAGGTAGTTTACTTCTATGTAAATTTCTTGTAAGATAAACATTTGAATTCAGTGTGAAGGTATATTTAAAAAATCTCCAAGAACACGATGTACTACTTGTGTTCCTACTTTTGAAAATTGTC
>Ga0209935_1004001_pt1 | contig 14177 bp, 17 predicted proteins | sample ThiBio_1000_plan_2_FD_183958 | JGI IMG/M metagenome (GOLD analysis project Ga0209935, IMG submission 183958) | Wastewater bioreactor microbial communities from Cape Town, South Africa - Thiocy_cont_1000_plan (SPAdes) | ecosystem: Engineered > Bioreactor > Thiocyanate-remediating >... | reverse complement strand
AGCGTACGTTGAACTTGACACCGCTGGGCTCGTGGCCGACGTGCTTCTTGATCACGTCGACACCGAGAATCGTCTCGGCACACGCGTACGTGATGGGCTTCGAGCACGACTGAATCGTGAACTGGTGCTCGACGTCGCCGAACGAGCGGACCTACAGGAGCGACCGCAGCACGAGTGAGCCAGTGCGCTTCGAGAGAGCGAGAGCGCGAGAGCGCGAGAACGTACTTGGCCATCGACCGTGAAGACGGTGACGCCGAACCAGTCAGGATCAGCGCGGGCGAGCTTTCCAATGAACGCGCGCAGTGCCAGTGAGCCACAGCGCCGATACACGCACGATGTACGCGCGGGCGCATCGTACCTGTGGGATGTAGGTGGCAGGATGGCCGCCGTGGTTATTCTTGACCTCTTTGAAGATTTGCTCGAGCTGTACACGCCGTGCGCATAGCGTTGCGATACGTTCGCGTGCGTGATCAGCATCATACGCCTTGGGTCAGCGTCGCTCATCGCGCGATGCACCAAGCACTCGACGTACGTCATTCGCAAAGTTCTGGAAGTCGGGGATCACGAGCTGGCCTGTACGCGCGCGCGAGAGAGTTCGTCAGTACGCCATGTGTGTCGCTCGCGCGGCAGCGTAGGCGCACGCAGGCACGCACCCTTGAGCGCGCGCTCGATGATGTCCGAGTGCATCTCCTTCAAGTGCTTGAACTGCTCGAGGTAGATCTTGCGCGTGTTGTCGGGGTCGAGCTGCTTGACCGCCTGCTTGATCAGCGACGGCGCCAAGCCGAGCTCCTCGAGATGCTACACACACGCACGCACGGCAGGTAGGGAGCGAGAGAGATAGATGGCGCGTGAGTTCCATGAGTTGCCTCCACGACGTACGGCGCGACGTGATGCGAGAGATAAATTGGCTACTGCCACGAGCGCAGCAAGCAAGCGCGCTAGCGACGTACATCCTTCAAGGCCGACGTGGTAATGTAGTCGCGGTCGCTCTCGACCAGACTCGCAAACACCTCATGGAGCTCACGGTCCTTCGCGCACTCGATGGTCTCAGCCATTTTCCTTTCTTTCACGGGCAACAAGCGGAGCAGAGGAGCGACGCAGCAGCAGCAGCAGGGAAGCGAACAAGCAACAAGGAGTGGCGCAGAGGAAGGAGAGGGAGCCAGAGCTTACGACCGATCGACCCGAGAGCAATGGCGAGCTCTCGATCGCTTGGCGGCCGATCGGGTCAAATCGTGGGCTCGTCATTGCGCTACTGCCTCACTGTTCTTGTCTCCTTCCTTCATTCCCTCATTCGTTTGTTGGCTTGTTCTCGTTTGCTAGTTGGAGATGCCTGCGGTACTCTCACAGGCTCCCACGCTACAGCCGTCCTCGAAAAGTAAGGCGTCTGATGGTGCCGCCAAGGAGCATTCGACGCCGACTGAAGGCGCCGCTGTCGTCGTGACCTGCGTCTCCTCATCCTCCGCAACAACCACGCATCTCGCGAATGAACTCCCTTCGACTCCCTCTTCCGATACCGTGTCGCTCAAGCTCGCGACTCCTCAGGGTACCGTGCAGCGAATCGTGATCGATACGCGCAACCGCGTCGGCCGACTGCACTACTATCCACCGTGGCACTGCTTGTTCGAAGACGGCAACATGCTCTGCAACCTCGTGGCTCGTCGCCTGCCGCAGCCCTCGTCGTATCTCGCTCCACTCGAGCAAGGCGATGGCGACGGCGATGGCGATGGGGCGCAATCGTTCGTGTGCGGTCTCAATGGCTGCCGCTTCGTGTGCGAGCGCGGCACGGCCGAGTGGCAGGCGCATATGCTGGCGTGCCACCAGTTCGTGTGCAGCGAGTGTGGACGCACGCTGCACTCGGCTCGCTTCCTCGACCGCCATCTGCTCGAGAGCCACGACGCGCTGTTCAAGACGCTCGCCGCCACCAAGAAGATGTACGAATGCCTGGTCGACGGATGCAGCAAGCTCTTCTGGGACGCCAACGGCCGCAGGCAGCACTTGCTGCGGTACCACCAGCTCTCCGAGGCGTCGGCTGCCTTCTTCCTCTCGCAGGTCGGCAACTATCGCCGACGACGCAAACGGTATCCTCTTGCAAAGAGCGTGCCATCGCTGCGAACGAGAAGCCGATGAGACTCATTGTGTGTTGATTCATGCGCAGGAGGGACTATCTACGAGCCAAGAAGGAGCAGGCCGTTGCTGCTTGTGCCACATCATCCGACGCGACAACGACAACGACAACGACGACAGCAACCAAGCCACATCGAACAGCGCCTCCAAAGCAGCCACGGTCGACCACTCCTTCCTCGAGCGACACGATGGCGATCGACCAAGAGAGCAGTCAGACCCAATCACAACCTCGACCACGCATCCCGACCGAGATCTCGTTCGGAGGCCGCAGAGGCCGCGGCGGCCGTTCTGGCGCCATGTTTCGGCAGACGGATTGGAGCGCCTACCACAAGAACGCGCCCGGGGCGGGCGGCAGTGGCAGCGTCGACAAGCAGCGCAAGCAACGCCGCAAGCAATACGAGCAAAAGCGCCGAGGAGGAGGAGGAGCGACTGCGCAACCTACTGCGCCCGATGAGAGCATGCAAGAGCAAGAGCCAGAGCCCGAGGCCACACTGTAGAATCAATGAGCGAATGCACCATCGTATCACGAGGCAAGATACAAGCGCCCTCGGCGCATTGGGAGTATGTATTGTTTTGGTGATGTTGATGTTGACGTTGATGGTGGTGGGCTCTCGTTGCTCGAGCGAGAGTCGATACGCCTATCGATCTCGTTGATTCGTTCGATGATGCTGCTGATTACGCGCCACCAAGCTCTCCGAGGAAAATCGTCTTGTCTGAGCTCGCTGATCCAATGACCGGCTCGGTCGGGTGGAATGCCACGTCGTTCACGCTTCCCTATGTGCATAATGCCAACGGCAGACGTGTGAGTCCATCATGTGGCCAATCAAGCGCCTGGTCTACAACGCGGTTCGGTGGTACCTTGTGACCAGGCAGCTTGTACTCGATGTTGCCGCTCACGGCGTCCCAGATATACACAAAGCGATCGCTCGAGCCGCACGTGACCTGCTTGCCATCGGGCGACCACGCACAGCGCAAGAGGTTCTGCTCAAAGTTGTGCTGGTGGCCTTGGAGCACCTTGGTGCACCGACCGCCCATGACGAAGGCGCGCAGGTCCCAGATGCGCAGCGTGTTGTCCATGCTGTTGCTCAGCAGGAACGAGCCGTCGTTGCTGACGCTCAAGCCCGTGATCGTGTCCGTGTGCTCGGTGAGGCTCTCTGCAACCTCGCCCTTGCGCAGATCCCATAGCTAGTGCCGCATTCGTGAGTGAGTGAGTGAGTGAGCTAGCTGCATCATCGTGAGGTTCGTCGTACTCGAATGACATTGTCGATGCTGCCAGTGATGAGCTGATCGCCCGAGTCGTCGAACACGACGCTCGTGACCTGGAACCCGTGCTTGAGCGACTGGACGCAGTGCTTCGAACGCACGTCCCATAGCTTGGCGGTCGAGTCGTCGCTGCCCGAGGCCAGCAGCGTCGGGCCGCGGCGAATGATGTCGCAGCTGTTGACGACCGCCGTGTGACCCGAGCACTTCTTGACGCGCTCGTCGGTCTGCGTGTCCCAGAGAAAGGCGGTCTTGTCGGCCGATGCGGAGAGCAGGCGTCTGGCCATCAGATGATCGAATCAGTGAGTACGTGGGCCAAGGAGAGAGAGAGAGAGCTTGATATCGATATCGTACGCGCCATCGTGCGACCATGCGAGGTCGAGCACGGCGTTCTTGTGCCCGCGCAACAGTCCATGGTTGACGCATTCTCCTTGTGTGTTCCACAACACTACACCGACATCACACACCCTTCGATCAGCTGCCACGATCACCAGCAACAACACGACGAGGCGACTCCGTACGAATCTGCTTGTCGAACGATGCCGACGCGGCAGCGACACCCGTCGGATCGAACCGCAGCGCGTACACCTCGCCGCCATGGCCCTCGAGCTGCATGATCGGTGCCGCCAATGACGAGGTCCGTTTCACACCCTACCGCAGCCACACATACACTCGCATCAGAGCACGATCTCCCCATCGATATCTCGAGGTCTCTCGAGCGAGATCGAGATATCATACCGCAGGAATAAGCGCCTGCTGCGTCGACGACGAGCTCGTGCTCTCGCCCTCGCCCTCGGCAGCGGTACGTTGCTTCTTGACCTGCACGAGCGCCATCTCAGGCTGGCCCTCGGCTTTACGTTTGGCGCCGCCCTCGGTCATGATCGAACGACGTGTATGAGCGAGCGAGCGAAGAAGCAACAAACGCGGGATCGATCGAGAGATCGGTAAGGGAAGGATGGGTAGCGCAGTAGGAGGCTTAGATGGTTTCTTCTAAGCCTGTTGGTTGCTCTATCTCTTCTGTTCTTCTCTCCAATCCAATCCAATCAATCCATCAATCAGTCCAATCCATTCAATCAATCTCTCTCTCGTCATGTCTTTGGAGGCTCACGCGCAGATCGAGGCCATGTTCGATGCGGCCAAACACGGCGATCTCGGCAATCTCGTTCGTTTGGTCGAACTCACGAGCAACATTGGTGGCGGCGTCACGGCGCGCGATGCCATTCGAGACTCGCTGCTTCACTGGACGTGTCTGGCCGGCCACATCGAGTGCGCTCGTTGGCTGATCGAGCACGGCGCCGAGGTCAACGCCGCCAACCTGTACCTCTCGGTGCCGCTGCATCTCGCCAGCATGTACAACCACCTCGAGCTCGTGCGCCTGCTGCTGTTCTCGAACGCGCGCGTCGATGCGCGCAACAACGTGCGCCACACGGCCTTGCATCTCGCCGCCCAAGCGGGCCACACGGCCGTCGCCGAGCTGCTGCTCGCCAACGGCGCCAACGTCAACGCGCTCTCGTCCGTGCGCCGATCGCCGCTGCACTTTGCCGCCGCCGCCAACCACATCGAGCTCGCGATGCTGCTGCTCGAGCACCGCGCCAACGTCGACCAGACCAACTCGGTGCAACACACGCCTCTCGCCATGGCGTGCATCGAGGGCAACACCGAGATCGCCGAGCTGCTCGTGCGCAAGCGCGCCAACATCGAGGCCACCAACTCGGTGCTGCAGCGGCCGCTCCACCTCGCTGCCGCCAAGAATCGCGCCCAGGTCGTCGAGCTGCTTCTGTCGCTCGGCGCCGACCCCACGACACGCACGCGGTACGGCCAGAGCGCTGCCGAGCTCGTCACTTCGTCCGATCCCTCGCTCAAGGCCACGTTGGAGCGCGCGGCATCCGAACATCCACAAGTACCAAGTACCGAGTAACGAGATCGCTGGATTTACTTTTTTCTCTTGAGCGATCGAAACAAAACAAACACACATTTTGGGCGAATGGAAGGAATAATAGCGCAGCGTATTAGATACTGATTGCAAGGAAGGAAGCGAGAGAGAGAGGAGGGAAGGCAAAGGTAATGTTGATAATCGTGATATGGTCGCGATGACGCGGTGGAAGTGGAGTACGAGGAAAAGGGTGCAACATGCACGTGATTGAAGTGATTGAAGTGATTGAAGTGAGAGTTAGGTAAGGGATTGGATTGGATTGGATTCGATATCAACGCGAGTCTGGGCGACTTAGGCATCGTTCATGCGAGTGCCCGACTGGTTGACCAACGAGTAGAAGATCGAGTTGCGGTCCTCCAGCAATCGCTGCGGGGCATCGAATTCTGCAACGAGGCCCTTGTCGAGCACCAGCACGCGATCGCTGTCGATGATGGTGTTGACGCGATGGGCTGCACAATACCGCTTGTTAGCGAGAGAGAGAGATCGAGAAGTAATCAGGAGTAGTGAGACGTACCAATGGTCAAAACAGTCATGTGCTGGAACTCTCGACGAATGGTCTCTTGAATCAACGAGTCAGTCTCAAAGTCCACGGCTGCCGTGGCCTCATCCATGACGAGAATGCGCGAGCGACGAAGCAGTGCGCGACCGAGACACATGAGTTGTCGCTGTCCAACCGACAGGTTTCCGCCAACTACACCCATCGATAGCGAGAGTTAGTGTCTGACCTCGCTCACTCTCGCTGCCTCAAACATACATTCGGCAACCGGGCTGTAGAGCTTCTCCTCCATGTTCTCGACCGCCTCCTTGAGATGCACGGCCTCCAAGGCCTCCCATACTTGTCGGTCAGTGTAGGCGTTGAACGGATCGAGGTTGCTGCGGATCGTGCCGGTGAAGAGCGTCGGGTCTTGCGGGATGATCGAGAGATGCGAGCGCAGATCGAACAAGCCGATGCTCGAAATGTCGATGCCATCGATCGTGATGCTACCACCAGCGGGCTGCGAGCGATTCACGGGTGGTGAATGATTGATCACACTCACGACACGAAAGTGAACGAGTTGGTGGTGGTGGTGGTGAGCAGACGTACCTCGACGAGACGGAAGAGCGCCAACATGAGCGTCGACTTGCCGGCTCCCGTGCGTCCGACGATACCAATCTTCTCCTTGGGTCGAATGTCGACCGTGATGCCCTTGAGCACGAGCGGCAGGCCCTCGCGGTAGCGGAACTGCAGGTTCTCAAAGTGGATGCGACCGGCGTCGGGCCAGCTGGCCGGCGGGCGCGAGTGCGGGATGATGGGGTCGGCCTCGCGCTCGAGCACCGCGTACTCTTGCAGACGCTCGACCGACACCATCTGCGTCTCGACCTCGGTGTACATGCGCACCATCCAGTTGAGCAGCGACGTCGTCTGAAGCGCGTACGTGATCGAGAGACCGGCGGCGCCGGCCTTGATATTGTCGCGCTCGAGCACGGCAAACAACGCCGCCAGCGTGACGACGATCGTGCCGAGGAACTCGAGACGGATGCCGAGCCAGCGGTTCGACGAGTTGGACGCGAAGAAGGCGCGCTGGTTCGTGTCGAGGCGGTACGCGTTCTCTTGCATAAACTCTTGCACACGACCAAAGGCGCGGATCGTGTTGACTCCCGTCAGCGTCTCGCCAAAGTGCGCGTAGATGGGCGAGCGCGAGATCGAGTCCAGGCGCTTGAGCTCGCGGCTGCTTCGCAGGTAGTATGCTTGAACAAAGCGATACACCCATCCTACCGAGTTTGCAAGAGCGTGAGCGTGAGCGTGAGATCGTGGCAGCAGCGTTCGTGGCGGGAGTGACGTACCAAGCGGAAGCAAGGCGGCCAAGAAGAACGGCGTCACGATGCCAATGACGACCAGCACCGAGGCGGCGGCAAAGAGCATCGTGATGAACATGGACAAGGTACGCGGCAGCGCCTCGTCGATCACGTACTGGTCCTTCGAGAAGCGGTTCAGGATGCGACCGACGGGCGTCGTGTCGAAGAACGACATGGGCACGCGCAGCAGGTTGGTGAGCAGCTCGTCGTGCAACGAACGCGCCGAGTTGATGCCGGCCACGGCCGTCAGCAAGCCTCGTGCGAGACTGGCAGCGGCGTTCGCCACTCCGATCAACGTGTAGATGCCAAGGTAGAAGAGGTTCGAGTGCAGGAATTCTCCCGCGGCGTTGGTGTTGTCGGTCCACCATGAGACCCACCTTGAACGAGCGAGCGAGCGACCATCTGGTGAGTCACGTGTTGAACGTGGTCGTTGGTGAGAGAGGCACGTCACGTACATGTCAGCAAAGACCTTGGAGGCCTGCTCGGTAAAGAACGACACAATGATACACACGCCCATCAGCGCTCCACCGAGCGCCATAATGTACGACAGGTAGATGCTCGCCTTCACCTCGCCGATCTCGCGCTCCTCTTGCTTGATGAGCGTCGCGCCTTGCTTCTGCTCCTCGACCGAGTGGTCGCCAGCCTTGCCGCCCTGGCTCGCCTTGAGGCCACCGCGGCTGTCACGAATGCCACCGCGGCTCGCACGGAGCGGCGTGCCGGCGGCCGACTCGGAGTCAGACTCGCCGTCGGTCTCTTCGTCGTCGGCCACCACGTGCTTGTTCATCAGGTCGGCAAAGTCGAGTCCGGCCGCCATCAGCTCCTCGTAGGTGCCGATCTCGGCGAACGTGTGGTCCTTGATCACCACCACGAGATCGACCTTGGACAGGTACTGCAGCTGATGCGTCACCAAGATGCGCGTCTTGCCACGCAGCGCACCAACGATGCAGTTCTCAAAGATGCTCTTGCCGACATGTGCATCGACGGCACTCAATGGGTCGTCCAGCAAGTACACGTCGGCATCGGCGTACACGGCGCGCGCCATGCTGACACGCTGCTTCTGGCCACCACTCAGGTTGATGCCCTTCTCGCCAATCTCGGTCTGGTCGCCGGCTGGCAGCATGGCGATGTCGGCCTGCAGCTCGCACACCGTCACGGCGCGCTGGTAGCGGCGCTCGTCAAAGTCCTTGCCGAACAGCACGTTGTTCTTGAGCGTCGTGTTCTGGATCCACGCCTCCTGTGCCACATACGCCACCGAGCCGTTCAGCTCCACCGTGCCGGCGAGCTTGTCCAGGTTGCCGAGCATCGACTCGAGCAACGACGTCTTGCCCGAGCCCACTTGTCCGATGACGGCAATCAGCTTGCCGGGGCTCGCCGTGAAGTTGATGTTCTCGAGCGTCGGCGGCTGCTCGATCGCCGGAGCCGAGGTCGAGGCGACCGTATCAGCGCCAGCGGGTGCCGCCTTGTCGTCTTCCTTCTTTGGCGCCGCATTCCAACGGAAGGTGCCGTTCTGGATTTGGATCGCCGCTACAGAGGGAATGGCAGTGTTGTCGCTCGAGTTAAACCATGATGAGGTGCTGCGGAAGTGCAGGTGCTGACGTACGCAAGGCAGTCGATGCAGGTCCGCGACGGATCGCGTTCACATCGAGCTCATCGGCAAGCAGATAACCCTGTTCACAAATGGCGTCGGTCAGTGAGGGGGATAAAGGGGATAAAAGGGCGTATTGCAAAGCAATCGTACATCGAGACGCTTCAACGAGACATTGGCCTCGACCATACCAGAAATCACGGACGGGAGCATGTTGAGCGGGAATCGAAGAATATTGAAGAGAGCTGCATTCGCGAGTTAGACTTGCGCATGACGTACGAGAGAGAGAGAGCGAGGACATACCGAGTGCCGTGAAGGCCTTCTCGGGCGTGAGCACGCCACCGGCCACGGTGAAGACGATGAAGGTCACCATCGATACCAACAACGGCGTCGACATCCACAGGAACGTGAGCACGGCGCGGAGGTACGACGAGCGCTTCAGGGCCACGAGCTCACGCTCACGGATCTCGGCGATCTTGTTCTGGAAGCTCGCCTCCCACGCAAAGAACTTGATGAGGCGCATGCCCTGCAGCGTCTCGTTCATGATCTTGACGCGCGCATCCTTCTCGTTCATCATGTCCTTTTGCATCACGCCGAGCTGGTCGTGCAGAAGATGCTTCGAGGTCAGCCAAGCGAGAACGTGCGCGCTCTCGTAAGCAAGAATGGCATGGTGCGCGTACTTTCTTGACCACCCAGCTGTTCAACGGGATCATCAGCACCATGACGGCGACACCGGCAAAGACCGACCAGCTCACGACAAAGTACAGCATGACGACCGACACTGCAACCACTCGGCCAGTTAGAACCAAACCCAATCTAACCAACCAATCGCGCCTCGATAGCGATGCCGCCCACGTACCGATGACTTGCAAGGGGCCCGACCAGACCATGTGGAGGTACGGCACGAGGTTCATGAGGCGATCGGCATCGATCGACATGTGGTTGACAATGTCTCCGACCGTGCTGCCTTGGCGTGCCTTGGGCGACAACAGGAACGACTTCTTGTACACGATCGACACGATAGCCGCTCGAATCTGTGCGAATACTGCTGAGTGAGCCAGATCCATCGAGATTAATTGCAGGCACAAAGTACGTACGTGCATGGCAATGCGGAAGACGTTGTGGAAGTAGATCTGCAACGCCAGCGACTGGATGATGGACGAGACGCACAGGCACAGAACGATCACCAGACCGTACCACAGCGGCTCGCTCGGGTCGCCGACGAACGACACGATCAGGTTGAGGAAGATCGGGCCGGCGAACGTCAGCGCGTCCTGCACCAGCTTCAAGATGCCGGCCAGCGCAAAGTGCCAGCCAAAGGTCGCGATCAAGGTCCACATGGTCTGGCTGGTGGCGCGCGTGCTGTGCACCGCCCACTTGTCCTCGAAGCGCTCGTTGATGACGCGAGAGGCATCTTGACGACTGAGGTCGAAGAGATCGTTCTCCTCGAGGGCTCGATCGTGGCTGGAGAGTAGCGTGGATGGCAGCGATGAATACGAGCGAGCGAGGGGGCACGGGATGAGCGAGGTCAGACGCACCCGAGAGCCAGGAGATCGTTGAGCCACCAGAAGACCATGCGGGAGAAGATGTTGGCTTCGTCCTCGGGACTCACGGCTCGCATGTTGACGGTCTGTTGTTGATCGAGATCAAGGCATCGTCATCATCGAGTAAGATACGAGCAAACGCAGCTTGAGATGGAGAGCTTGACAATACCTTGGGCAGAGCGCCATAGATCGCCTTCTCGGCCTCACGGCGAGCCGACAACGGAGCGTAGTCCGAGGTCGGTGGCACGAACTCCTCGGGCAGCACGCCGAAGAACAGCGCCAGGATCGCGATGATGACGATCAGCACGTAGACGCCGACGAAGACCCACAGCTCGTATTTGTAGTCGTCGGTGTCGTTCCAGAGAGCGACCATGGTCTGGAGCTTGATGGCGCCCATGATGACGGCGAGCGTCCACGTGCTCTTGATGGCCCAGTTGTGCTCGGCGCCCTTGGACCATTCGAACACGATCACCAGCATGCTCAAGGCCTACACACATCCACACCCACTCGCTCAGTCAGATATCGATCGATGTCGCGTTCAATCGCTCTCTCGTTCTCTCGATTAAACGAGCGAACAATCAATAGATCTCTCGATCGACGTACAAAGAGAGCGACCATCATCCAATAGAAGATGCCTTGATACAAGGCGATCGAGTAGTCGTTCGCAAAGAAGCGAACACAGAAGGTCGCGAACTCGAGCACCACGATCAGGAGGCAGCTCACGATCTTGGTCGAGTGCGCCCAGTACATGGGCACCATCTTGCTCGGGAGGCCGCGGAGCTGGATGCAACGCACGAGCATCGCAAGCACGCCCCAGATGAACACGATACCGAACAACACGCTGCACGCCCATCAAGATGGTGAGCCTCAATGGATCAATCGAGATATTCGATCAGATATCGAGATCGAGACGTACAAGTCGGTGAAGCACGGCTTGATGAAGCCATCCTCGAACGGGTCCTATCATGGCGATCGACGAAGCACCGTGAGAACAGAAGAGGTATCTCGGGCAGCGGTGCGTCTCGACGTACCAACGAGTCGCCGCCACACAGGTCGGACTGAAACGTGTCCCACGTCAGCGTCATGTTTGCGCGCGTGCGATATCGAGATCGAGATAGATAGGACCACCGCTACTGACGACTTGCTGTTGTTCTCACTCCCCACGCTCACTCACTCACTCACAGGACCTACGGGAGAGGGGAGCAAGTCCTAGACGAGAGGAGAGGAGAATAGAGGGCTGACGCACAGTGACGCAGCGAGCAGCAGCAGCGAGGCGGCAACGAAGCGAATAGCTCGATGCGCGTGAGGCTGCGGCGCCTACGAGAACGACCGCGGGCTCGGTCAGCGAGGTCGGTCCGACTTCCTCGCACGCGCACTCACCCTGCTCTTCCGGCTCGTTCGCAGGCTTGGTTCGATGCGGCGGCTTCGTTGTTGGCTCGGTGACCTCCTCCCACGTGAGGTGCCGCCAGTACGGCCTCGCTGGTCGCTCGGTTTCGATGAGTGAGGGTAAATTTGTCGGTCCGCGCGATGGAGTGAGATATTTGGTGCTAGAACAGGAACGGGCATTTATTGTCCGGCAAGATATTCGTGCTCGCCTGCGATTCCGGGTCAGCCAGGTAGCTGGGGCTTGAGGATTGGATCAATCAAGCCATTCCATTCCAATCCAATCCAATCTCGTTGGTTCATCGTGTCTGACAATCCTCATCCAACAAACCAACAAACCATTCATTCTATCTATTCAATCTATTCTATCTCTTTCTCTTCCACAATCAAACAAAACAACCACAAAAACCAAATCTAAAACCAAGAGATATCGATCCTTCTCTCTCAATCACTCTCACAAACTCTCACAAATCATTCAATCATGACAAACATCAAGAGAGAGACTCATCAACATTGAGAGACAAACAAAGACAGACACAGACAGAGAGTTCTCTCGATCAAACGATGTTGTCGACTCCAAGCTCTCCTGTCTCATCGAAACATCGAATCAACTCATCGAGACTTGGTCGACGAGATGCATCACATGACACTGCCCTCCTCAACATCGATGCTTGCTCCGAGCCGAGTCGATCTGCCGAGATCTGAGCAATGTCATCATCGCCATACTCGATCCTTCCTGTCGATCGAGATGTGACACTGAATGGATACTCCGACACTGGATGGCAGCCATTCACGATCTCGAATCCAAGAGCTCCAAGCTCGAACACTGATTGTCGAGAGTAATCAAGCTCCACTCTCGTCTCCTTCCGACCTCTCATCGCCGATCCAAGAGCTGAGTGGAGCTCTGGTGCAATGTGAGATGGATTGCCCCATGGCGAAGCAACACTGATTCCTGGTCCAGCGATCACGATCGCCTTCATGTCGTCACTCAATCGACAGCTCGTGCCAAAGTCGATCAACACACATCGAGTGATCTCGATCTCGTGAGTCGTCGATGAGTCGTTGATTCGAGTCTCGACCATGATGTTGTCGGTCTTGAGGTCTCGATGAGCCAGTCGATGACGATCAAGGTGTCGGAGACCTGATCCGACTTGACTCATGATCGTCGCCACCATTCGACGAGGAACGATCGATGGTGCTGCGAACCTCGATGCCAACAGCTGAGCGAGACTCATTTCGTGCAGCTCCATCACAAGAAACTGAGTCTTTCGATTGGTTTGTCGGCCTGGTGTGCCGTACGATGCTGCTGCACGAGCAAACTCGGGAAGATGAGCTCGAATGTTGTCGTGGATCTCGTCGACGAACTCACACAAGAATCGAATGATGTTCGGATGTGATGGAAGCTTCACGAGCTCCATGAACTCGTCGACGAACTGCCGCCGAGCTTGAGACGAGTTGAACTCAAAGTTGAAGCACACTTTGAGAGCGTACTGCTTGTCGCGCCACAAGAAGCCTGGTGTCGAGCACGTCACGAGAGCAACCATGCCGAAAGCTCCTGAGCCGAGCACTCGAGACACTTGGAACTCGTCGGATCGTCGACAAGCGGCAGACATGAATCGTTGCTCGTGGATCTCGTCTCTTGCTCGCTGCAGTTGAGATTCAAGTGATGTTACTCGACGATCAGCATCTCTTGCTCGAGTCTCACAAGCATTGAGCTGCTGCTCGAGGGCATGATAGTGAGCTTGCTCTCTGGCAAGTGCCGCCTCGGCATGTGTTGCTCGAGTCTCACTCGATGATGCTCGATCGAGTGCATCTTGGAGTTGAATCGATGCTGCTTCTCGAGCAAACAACTCATTGGCTCGAGATTGAGCCTCTCGTGCTTGAGATTCAGCCTCTTGTGCTTGAGTCTCGGCAGCAATGGCTCGAGATTGAGCTTCTCGTTCTCGAGATTGAGCTTCTGCTGCTTGAGCCTCGGCAGCAGTGGCTCGAGATTCTGCTGCTGCTGCTCGAGATTGAGCCTCTCGTGCTTGAGTCTCGGCAGCAGTGGCTCGAGATTCTGCTGCTGCTGCTTGAGATTGAGCCTCTCGTGCTTGAGTCTCGGCAGCAATGGCTCGAGATTCAGCTTCAATGATTCGTCTCCTTGTTTGAATCGTCTCTGATTGTCGCGGAAAGCACAACCAACCAATATCGAGACCCAAGCAAACGAGAGTCAATCATCAAGAAAGAGACTTGGTGAGTTGATGAGTGAGAGATCGAACCTCGAGTGAGAATCATGTCTCGAATCTCTTGATCTTGAGCAACATCAATTGCTGTCTTGCCGCCGACTCCAAGAAATCCTCTCTGATCCAATCCAATCCAATCCAATCCAATCCAATCCAATCCAATCCAATCAATCAATCAATCAATCAATCAATCAATCAATCAATCGAATCAATCAATCAATCAATCAATCAATCAATCAATCAATCAATCAATCAATCAATCAATCAATCAATCAATCAATCAATCAATC
>Ga0209935_1003999_pt1 | contig 14184 bp, 19 predicted proteins | sample ThiBio_1000_plan_2_FD_183958 | JGI IMG/M metagenome (GOLD analysis project Ga0209935, IMG submission 183958) | Wastewater bioreactor microbial communities from Cape Town, South Africa - Thiocy_cont_1000_plan (SPAdes) | ecosystem: Engineered > Bioreactor > Thiocyanate-remediating >... | reverse complement strand
ATTGGATTGGATTGGATTGGATTGGATTGGATTGGATTGGATTGGATTGGATTGGATTGGATTGGATTGGATTGGATTGGATTGGATTGGATTGGATTGGATTGGATTGGATTGGATTGGATTGATTACTCTGTTCGTACCATCGCGACGAGTACTAGAACCTTGAGGCTTTCGAATTCGTCTCAATTGAAGCCTCGGTAGTGGGCGACGTCGTGTGGCAGGGAGCTGAGGCAATGCATGGCCGGTTCGAACGTGCTGAACGAGTGCCCGACCTTGTCGAAACGGCACGTGGGAAATGGTACACGCACGCCAGCGGCACACGAATCCCGACTTGGAATCCATACGATTTGACAATCGCTGCTCGGCAACGTGGATGTCATCAATGTGCTTCAACAAGTCCAAGAGCTCATTGAATTCCACAGTACACTCAGGCCAACCACATACAAGTCGCGTATCTACTCCATAATCCAATTCCAATCAAACTCCATCAATCAAACTTCATCAAGGTAATCAAATCTATGCATAGTAGGTACCTGTCTCTGGTAGTAGAGTTGGTGATGATGATACACTCGAGGCTGACTTGGATCGGAGATACTTTTGGCGTAGCTGTTCGATATCCTGCTCGGCACTTCCAACACCATTCTCTCGCTCCTCTTCATCGACAGCCATCTTGCTCTCTCCATTCGTCTCGTTGAATGAAGCTCCTTCAATATCGATCCTCACGTCGCCTACCTCAACTCTCTCGCGCTCCGCATCTGGTCCTCCTTCTAGATGAGTCTCCTCAACCATGTGATCCTCATCATCCTCTTCCTCTTCGTCTTCGTCTTCCTCGTCGTTTTCTTCCTCTTCGTCAACTTGGTCCTCTTCCTCTTCCTCTTCTTCTTCCTCACTCTCAGATTCAGAAGTAGGGATACGAGGGTTGGAAGAAGCAGAGACTGTTCGATCGAGTATTGCTGGGAACTGCCCGGCTTGAAACCATAGCAGTGGTCGAATGGTTTGAGTGTCGACAGCTGACTCGAGTGCGTCGCCAATCTTGTCGTGCGATCGCCCAATGGTCTTGATGATGTCGAGAGTCGCCCATGTTTGATTGCGATCAAAGTCGAACGAGCGTCGAAACGAGAGAGAGTCGACTACCGAGGTCGCTGGCGCCGCTTCGCCATTGACCGCGTCTCCGTGAGGCTTGGAGACGGTGAAGGCAACAATGTTGTGTTGAAACTCTTGATCGAGCTCTGGAGACGGGCGTGGCTTCGAAGGCTCCCATGGACTCGAGACCGAGAGCGGATATTGGATCATTCCAGCCGGTGCTCCATTCACTACCTGATTGGCAAGGAGCTTGTTGAATCAATCGCAACATGATGGTATGGTTAGCATCTCATCGTTTGATACAGGATTGATCATTTGGTAGCATGCGTACTGGATAGGAGAGCTCCAACAAGCCGACAGCAACAGCGGACTTGGCCTCCTCGGTCTCGAGCAACAAGGCGACATCCCAGCCCTTGGAGCGACGATAGCGCACGATCGATAGAACGAGTTCGGTCAACGAGGCACACAGAGCGATGCCCGGAGCGTGAGCGAGTCGAGTGCTCGGTAGCAGCGGCACCATGATTTGGAACGGGCTTGGAAACGCGTCGGAGGAAGGGGTCTCGTCATGAAACAGCACTTGCGACGTTGCTTGAAGGAGAGAATCACTAATGTCGTCGGCAAAGACGACTGCGAGAACATCGACCCATGAGCATCGGTTGGTGTTGGTGTTGGCGGTGGTACTTGGTGATTTCAACGACGAGGAGGATGAGGAGGAAGAGAGCGAGGAGGAGGAGGAAGAGGAAGAGGTCGATCGATCTCGTTCTGAGAGAAGGGTAGATGAGATGACCAGCGTGTCTGCCGCTTGTTGAAGGAACGAAGGGTCGAGAGGCTTGATGGTAAAGACTGAGGAGGAGCGCGAGCTCTTGTTGACTGCTGGGAGGTCATTGTTCTTCTCGAGGAATGCTATCAAGTGTTGTTGATAGCGATGGAACGACTCGCGTATTGGTGTTGGAAGCATTGTTCGTGATGTTGTTGAGGATGATGCAGTGGTTCGTTCGAGAATCACTTGGTACAAATTGGAATAGGATAAGAGATGAATCAAAAGAAAGACCAATGAGTAGAAGGAGATGGACGAGATACGAGATACTTGTGATGGAGGTAGAGATGATGGTAGAGAGGATAGTAGTGGTGAAGTTGGTGTGGTGAGTTGGTGTTGGAGGTCAGTCTGAGTAGGTAATGAAGCCAGTGAGATGGATAGTATATAGGAGCGCGCAGAGGATCAGAGGTGGGTATCGAGGCTTTGAGATGGAGTAGCCAACAACAAGCCGCGTACTGGTACGTGCTCCTTTACAAGCAAGCAGCGAGTAGCGACAGCAAGCGAGAGGAGGCAGCGAGGAACCAAACCTCCACGCGCAGCAACTACAACGAGACACAGTAGAGATAGAGAAATATGACCAATCTCAATAGATACACTCGTAATCGATAGATACGAATGCAGAAGCACCACCTACAACCAGCGAGCAACACGAACAATAGATGGATAGATGGATGGAGAGATGGATGGAGAGATATCACAACGAACACGAGAGGAGCAGTGAGGCCGAAAGCACACGAGCAACAAACAACAACAACCAACGAGGAGCTCCAACCAACCCTCCTCTCGAATCAACTCACTCATCAAGCGAGCCATCTCTCTTGGTCTTGGCATTGATCATTGTGAATAGATAGCCCTCCATCTCGATACTCGTCGTCTCCTCCCAAACCTTCAAGACTGCCTCTTTGCTCTTGCTGTCATCCAAGCGAGCCAAACCCAACTCGCTCTTCCTCACTTGCTGAAGGCTCCTCGCGTCTCTTTCACCTTGACTATCCTGAACAAGCTTGTTGATTATCCTCGTGGATGCAAGCATCATGGCTTGCATTGTATGGCATCATAAGCACACCGATAGATTACGCGACTAGTGCAAAGCTATTTCATAGTGTATCGGGTGCTTGTATGCTGGGAGGGAGAAGAGATACTGCATAGGATTACGACTGCTTCGGCTTGGGCTTGGGTCGCAAGGCTGATCCGATGAAGAGACCCACGAACACCAAGCCAGCGATCAATAGCGCCAATGGGATGTTCAGCGCCCAGCTTCTTGCCAGAAAGTATCGCTGTAGCGAGCTGTCGGCGCTCAAGAACGGCTGCTCTCGCACAAGCACCACGTCGTTAATAGCTCGTACAACTCCCGTAACTGAGAGAGAGACGTACGAGAACAAGCACCCAGATGGAGTAGTAGGTGAAGAGCACCGCCGAACCAACCAACAGAGTCAAGCCAAGAACCACATCGAGGGCACCCTAGACAGTAGCGACACGCGCACGCACACACGCAAGAGTTGGTTGCGATACCATTGAACGCATCGCACGCCGGTCTTTACACACACCATAGTGTCTGCTTCTATTGAAGAATAGTCGAGGCACGAGAGGTTAAGAGGAGTGGTAATGACCAACACGACAACGACGACAACAACAAGAGTTGATGATGCTGGTGATGTTGATGATGATGTTGATGGAAGAGGGTTAAGAACAGCACTACCCGATCTACCGCGCAATGCATCGCTAATCTCGATCTGGATCCCGAACTGCGCCAGTTAGCCTCTCCTCCCCGCTCGAACCAACTCTCTGGACCTCCTCTGGACCTCCTCCACTACCAACCAGACCCTTCGCTACAACCATCGCCCAGTGAGTCGAACGACCATCTAGATCAACAGTGGCCGCACCTGTCGTGAGGAGGTCGGTCTGGCCACTATTACCCGCCCAATTCCATAGTTACATATCTCCCGGCCCGAAAAGATCGGGCCTCTCGAGCTCGCGATTCGTTGTTTACGTCGTGTTGGTAGATATCGGGTGCTCATAACATGGGAGCACGTTATGTCTGGACGTGTCACCGTATCCAACCCACCATCAACCGTAAAATCCCCGTATGTAGTGCCCGTACCTTGGGCTGCGGGGTAGCGCGTTCCGCTGTGAACGGCACTACTCTGCCGACCCCTTGCTCGCTCCACGCTCAGCTCGTGCAATGGCCTCGCATGAAATGGACACGCACCCTGTCTCGCCTCACAAGTTGTTGTACGCCACTGAGCACGCATCGCAGTTACTGCGAGACGACGCCAATGCAGCGAGTACCGTCGGCGGGGTCGCGCCGGTAGTGGGCGACGGCGCCAAGGCAGCGTGTGCCGCCAGTAAGGCAGCGCCGCCAGCCGCACCTGCTCAGGTGGCTCGCGATGAAAACGGGGCCTTCTCGTCGGCGAAGAAGCCCACCAAGAAGCGACGCTCTCGTGCCATGCACGAGGACAATCAAGAGTAGTCGACCACGCGAGAGTGGTGGTAGCTGCCGCTAGCCGCGACAGCGACTACCGATCGCGCACAACTCTTGTAGGCGCCTGACTATCTCGCACGCTCGCTCGCTCGCATTGTAGTCGCATACGATAACGATAAAGCAAGCTCAATCAAACACCCAAACTCATGGCGCTCTGTTCCTGGGTCGTAGACTGACGCATCACGAACGCGACGCTGCGTGCTTTGCAGTGTGGGTTGCACGTTGCACATCACATCATATCGATGCGGTCGTGAGTGCTCACCGCAGAAGCCGCACTATACGCCATCCACATGGCCACACTCTTGCTACTGCCACACCGTTCCTTGTGGACGTCATCAAGATCGCGCGTCGTTTGGGCGTTACTGGCGTTTGCGCCACCTCCAAACGACGCAGGCGCTATGCTCGATCTGCCACTCGATCTGACTCATGACGGCGCGGCCGCGCCCACTCCCGAAGTTCGCGAGAACAAAGTAAGAAAGGGCTATGGTCTTCGAGGCTCACTAACGAGCATGATGCTTTATTGGGTACACTGGCGACTGCCAGCGAGCGCAAGCCGAGGCCAATGAACTCGCGATAGCGTCTGGGTCGGGGTCGCGCAGCGCAACCCAAACATCGCGCAGAATGATCGAATGTCGCCTCGGTGTATGGCGAGTCGATCGCCAAGACGCACTGCAGTGGCTATGCCTTGGCACGATTGAAGGGGATCTTGTTCGGTGGTGGGTCTGGCTATCGCGAACTCGATTCTGTGAAGAGAGAGAAGAGACACCTCGGCTCTTGTCAAAGAGCAAGCCGCGCCGCTTTGGGACGCCAGTCGTTCGTGTTTGATAGCGTTCGTTCGATCGTGGTCGAGCGCCTCGTCCAAGCCGTCAAAGTAAAGTAAACGTCATTCACGCATTCTCTCGATCGAACGATCGTCGTGCCTGTGTGATTTGACAAGACTGTGGAGACTTGGACACTCGCGGGGGCAGCTCACTCGTGTCGGAGAGTTGGCGCGGTTTTAGGCCCATGTTCCCGCCTTGACTCGGGAAAGAGCGCCAAAGAGGCCGCGGCACCAGGTCCGGAAGGCCTCCATAGAGGTAGCGAGGGCGGCGTAGTGGCGGTAGTGTTGTTGGTCGAGAGGGACGATGCCTCATGAGAGTGGCGTGTGAGTCTTCTTGCCAGCTGCCGCTATCGCCGCCACGCACGTCCAATCGATCACGTAGCCCCATTAAATGGCGTCTGCCACCGCTAGCTCGTTCGACGAGACCTCTGCCGCCGCTGGCTGGTACTCGAGGTTCATCGCCCATCATCGTGAGACCATCCAAGCACTACGACAACATCGTTTGGGTAAAGGTAGGTCGCGCGATATTCGCTTGCTGCTCCGATTCATTCGCGTACCAAAATATCTCGCGTCGTCCGGTTCACACACACGTCGAACTTGCCATTCGTATTCTGGTCCATCCGCAGAGTATCTGAAGAGCCTTCAAGGCCATCCGAAACCTACCATCATACTCTTGATCGCCAGCGAGGTGCCAGTCGGTGTGCCACGTCGCGCACGTCGCGAGTAGGCTGCCTCGCCATCGCCTTCGTTTGAGATAGAGCGCGATGAATAGATAGTTTGTTAGTTAGTTAGTTGTCTTGCGATCGTGTATGAGAGAGAGGCTCTGTACGTATGCATTCTATGGAAGAGTGCTCGTTCGTCTTATCGAGTCGTAGTGGAGATGATCCAGCAGTAATGTACAGTGTTGTCTGTCGATCACTCGCTCGCTCGCTCGGTCTGCCTCTCTCTCATATGTGTACCTTGTTTGCCCTTGTACTTGAAGTAATCACCGAAAATCATCGAGAAAAACCCATCGTCATTATTGTCTACGGTAGAAGCCCATCCAATTCGATCCTATCTCTCTCGTGTATCAGTGTTGTGATGATTCAAGTCGTGGTAGCCATGAATCATCCACATGAGAGAGAGAACCAGAGATTTCGAGAGATACTTTGAGGTGAAGCATAGTCTCTCGCTCTCTCTCTCTCGTGTGAGTAGAAGAAGCCAATCGATCGATCAATCAGTCATGAGATAGGTTCATCAATCAATAGACCAATCAAACGATCCTAGCCTCGATCAGACCTACCAAGCACCCAGCGCACCGAGCAGCGAGCAGCGAAGCAACCAGTGAGCCCATCGTGCATCGATCGCCTCAAGAACACAAGAAGCGTTTCCGGGGTACGCGAACATGTCTGCTTGACGAGCAGCGAGTCGATGGGATCGGACAGCTGATTGTTTGGTGGCTTGCTCTGTCGATGTGCGTGTGTCGCTCGATTGGAGGGGCTTGATAGAATGGCTGATAGTGATGCTCTCGAGAGGTTTAATCTCATGAATCAAGAACATGGGATTGGGGAGAACGATGATCAGCAAGTTGATGATGAGGAGGCGGATGGTACAACTCGCAGCAGCGATGACGACGATGATGACGATGACGACGACGATGGCGAGGAGGAAGACGAGGAGGAGGAGGAGCAACCAGAGTTCGAGGCACCATCAAGTGGCAGCTTCGAGCATGCATGTGTGTATGGCATGATCCAAGTCGTGAGACGAATGTTACTCGAGGGCGCCGATCCGAACACGATCACGCGCTACCACGACCTCGCCGTTCTGCCGATCGCCATTCGATGTGGCCACACGAATGTCGCTCGCATTCTGCTCGACTTTGGAGCTCGTATCGAGGACCATAACGATCACTCCTACAGTGCGCTGCATTACGCAGCGTATCATGGTAATCTCGAGATCGTTCATGAGCTATTAGCGCGTGGAGCTGAGGTCAATTGTATCGGTGCCAACGGCTCGACTCCCTTGCATACTGCCGTCTGGAAGGATCACGTCGAGATCGTTCGAGTGCTGCTGGAACGTGGAGCTGATCTTACGATTCCTAATGTACGTATTGGAGTTGGAGTTCTATACTCAAGATATTTTGCTTCAGAGAGTAGATATTTGATGAGTGAGATATTTGATGAGTGAGATATTTGATGAATGGAACTGATCAATGGATTGATATATAGAATGCCAATGTACTCCCTAAAGATCTCATTCGATCAGATGAAATGCGTCAAGTGATCAACGAGGCATCGAGGGCTCATTCGATGATTCAAGTCAATGTCGTGATGCGTGAAGGATCGATGGAACAACACCACAAGGTCTCGATCACACAACGCGCGACCGTCGCAGAACTCAAGGCCGCGATTGCGCAGAGCTTTCATATGGCGACGTTGGCGATGAACGAGCATCAGTTGATGTTCAAGCAACGTGTGTTGTTGCATGAGGAGCAGCGATTGATCGAGTGTGGTATCAAGGATGATGCATTGATACGTGTCCAACGACAAGGTAGCCACGCGAGTCGTCGCAGAGATGACACGCTGATGCTCCACTGCCTCTCGATCAAACGATCTCATGATGTCTACACTCGTGTAATGTGATTGATCATTGTAGAGGATCTCATGGCTCAACTCGCTGCAACCGAGACACGACTACAAGACGCCGAAGCTCGTGCTCGACATGCCGAATCCAAGTGTACACACTTTATCGATGAACTCGCCTACGAACGAGATCGTGCTCGTGTGCTTGAGGAATCTTGCAAACGACTCGAATCTCAATCGCACGATTCCAAGACCGAACTCGATCAATGTCGCACACAACTCGCTCAATGTGAACAACGACTCGCCGACTCGTTGGACGAGCTTGCCGCACTACAAGATACGCTCGAGCACAACAAACAACTCCTCGCACGAACCGCGCAACAACAAGATCGTCACACCGAAGCCACAGTCAACGACTATCGTTCCATGTTGGAGCAATCGGATTCGATGCGTCAACAAGCTCGAACCAAGGCCAATATCTTTCTCGGTATCTCGATCGTACTCGTTGTTGTATTGTTGGTACGTCGACTCGAAGGCTTACTATCTATCCTTCACTCAAATCGCTCTCGTCTCACCATGTTTGAGGTTCATCAATGTATAGTGGGATCGTTGTTAGTCACTCACACTCACGTTGCGGTTGCCGTTGTTGCCGCGTGTGTATGTACTCTTGTTTGTATTGGACTCTCGAGACCAAACAATGCTTGTGTATATCTATATCAATTGAGTTCGTCTCGAGAGGAGGGGGACATCGTAAATGTAGAAACTAGCGAGAGCGAGATGTTTACTTGTGCGTTGAGATGGAATGAGACGTAGAATCATCAAGCGATTCTCGCTTTGAAAGTAACGAGTAACAAAATACAATGAGGATAGTGGGATAGGGAAGAATGTCCATCCATCTCTGCAAGTACGATTGAGTGAGTGAGTGTGAGTGAGTGAGTGATAGAAAATAGATAAGATAACTGGGTGAATCGATCGGTTGCGTTGGATCGATTGAGAGAGAGGGAGAGAAGATCAAAATACATGATTGACGATAGAGATACTGAGTAGTGATAGGAGAGAGGATCGACGATAGACTAGCCAGTATATGCGGGGGTGGGAGAGCGCACGCATGCACGCGTAGAAGGGGTATAGCAGAGGAGGCAGCGTTCCACGTCCAAAAGGAACGAGCACAGAATAATGATCTCGTAGAGCACTTCATGAGATCACCAACCAAACAAGTTCAGTTCAATCCTCTCCGGGGTCGAGAGCGATTGCAACTGCAATCTTGCTTCATCCAAACTCGTCTAAACTATGTATCAGAGTAGGACAGTAGAACAGGTATGGATGGTATGGTAAGAATGAGAGCAAGTAGTACTGTAGAAGGCGAGGAATGTGTAGCAATGGCATACCACGAGTTGGGGATGATCGCCGTGTTGTCGTCGTTGCTGTTGTTGGTGATTCAATACCATTGCTTGTATGAGAATTGCTTCGTGCTATTCGCAAAAGAGAGAGAGAGAGAGAGTTGTAAGTAAATCATCACCTCCAGTCCAAGTCGTTTAACGTACTGGTGACATCCAAAAGCAATTGAGCAACATGGTCGTTAGTACTGTCGTTGGCTGAGGACGAGGAGGACGATGATGATGAAGAGGAACTGGAGGTGACAATCATGGAGCTTGAACGAGACAAGCTACTACGACTGCCACTCTTGGAGGACGACGATACTGAGGCGACGACAGCAGGGCTCAACATTGAAGCACCATCGCTATGCCGAAGACGGGACTTGGGTTGCGGCGCCTCGGGTTCGGGAATGAACTCGATCATGACGGCCTTGGTCTCGTCGTAGTCCTCGGCCGTGAGCTCGAGCTCGATGGGCTTCTTGCACGAGGGCTGAATCGTCACACGCTCGTCCAACGGGCCGTACTGTCGAGGTGCGAACCATCGACCGGTCAGCGCAAAGATATCGAGCACGATCGCCGAGACTTGCCGGCCGTCTGACGAGTCGCCACTGATCGTAGCAATCGGTAGCTCGGTCGTCATTGCTGCGGCAGCTGCAGCGGCGGCGGCTGCGGCAGCTGCGGCAGCCGAGTTTGATTCGATCGTCGTCGCCGTAGCCGTCCTTGTTGGTGTGATAATAGAACCGCACATCAACGTATCATCAGAGAGTGTTGCAGAAGACGAATCGACTTCCATCGAGGTGGAGGTTGACGCTTCGATGGCAGTTGTCGCTGTTTGGGTTCTCTGTGCCTCGTGAGCAGAGGAGCTGGTCGTGGTCGTCGTGGTCGTAACAACTCCCGCATCCATGAGATCGACTGTTGCTGCTCGTTGAATGGCTTGCGTAGAGGCAGCGTCGGTGATTGACGAGAGCTTTGTTGGTGAGAGAACAAATTGACCTCTTGGAAAGGCGATCATCGAGGCGCTCTGGCTCAAGTAGTGATTGGGCTCGACGACACCGCGATTGGAGGTCGAGTTGGTGGTGATGGGGTGGATCAGGAACTTGGCGATCGCCACGCGCGCCGATGCCTGGTGGTCGACGAGGCCGTAGGCGACGCGGTAGTTGCCCTTGCCGAGCTCCTTCTTGCTCTTGTAGCGGCACAGGCACGTGGCTGTGAGGTAGTAGAGCGAGCAGCCGGCCTCAACGCGCTCGAGTTGCGGCGCGCTCGAGGTGAAGAAGGCCGACGGCAGATCGAGGTAGGGCTTGACGCTTGGGTGGCGCGTGGCGACGAACATGTGAAAGTCCCAGCAGCACACGACGGGCCGCGAGGTGGTCATGGGCAACGCGATCGGCACGAAGCAGCCGTTGGCGTTGGTTCGGTACGCCAGCCAGGCTGCGTGCGCCCACTCGGTGTGCTCGACGAACTGGCGGAACAAGAGCATCACCTCTCGCAGCTGTCCGCCCTTGAGGTTGAAGCCCTCGTCGGCTGCGTCGCATTCGATCTTGGCTCGACGACGACGTGATGCCGAGTTGGTTCGAACTGGTCCGCCGCCGCCAGTCGTGGGAACAATCGCGGTGGCCGTCGATATGGATGGCATCGATGCTGCTAATGGGTGTGGTACCTTCTTTGACGATGATCCCGATGAGGAGGAGGAGGATCCTGACGACGACGACAAGGACGACGGAGAGGTTGCAGCTATGCTCGATGAAGGAATGATGGTGGTGGTGGTGCTGGTTGCATCGGCGGACTCTGCTGCCACCAACTCGGGATCGGCATCGGCCTCAGCGATGGCCATTGCGTTGGTATCGGTGAGGCTTGTATCGGAAGTGGCCGCTGGCGACGGCAGCGATTGCGAGAGTGGCGACACGGTGATTGCCGAGTTCGAGCCTCGAAGATCGACCTTTTTCCCTGCTGTTCACGAACGCGCGCACGGTAGTGTGAGCCGAAGCGACGATCACAAAGAGGAGGGCAAGACTTCATACCATGGTGGTAGGGATGGGAGCGAGTGACAGACGAGTTGGTCGTGGCCGCTGGTACAACTATCACGTTGGGCGAGGTAGAGCCAGTCGGCGATGTGGTGCCGCTTGCTGCGCTCGCCATCACAGTGGAGGTTGGAGCCGTCGTAGTCGAAGGAGAAGTTACGGTGGCAGTGGCAGTAGTAGTGGTAGTGGTGGCGGTGGTGGAGGTGGCAGGTGTTGATGGGCCAGGAGGAGCAGAAGCAACAGTGTTGGTCGCTGAGGTGCCGAGGAAGTATTGAATGGCCTGTGCGAGGACGGGGTACGGTACCCATAATGGTGAGCGAAACACACGGGGGCAATAAATAGGAAAATCTCGACGTACAGGCACTTGCAGCGTTGGCTGCTGCGCTGGAGCAGGCGACGATGGCGGAGACGACTCTGGCTGCTCCTGCTGCTGCGGAGGAGGAGGGGACGACGCTGGCTCGGTGGTCGCTGCTGCGGTGGCATTCGAGGCGGCATCAGCGGGCGAGGTGGGAGAGTGAGTCGGTGAGTGCGAGGAGGCAGGCGGCGGCGAGGAAGAGCCTCCTGAGGCGGTGGAGTTGTTGGCTGCAGCGGCGGCAGCGAGTTGGCTTGGCGGCGCGGGAGTGAGGAGCAAGCGCGCTGGAGGAGGGAGCGCGCCCAACGCTGGCGGTACACTGAACTCGAGCGCCGAGCTGAGGTCCGCGAGAGTGAGCGCCACATCGGCATCGGCCGCAGGTTCTTTGGGCGTGGAGCTCGGGGACGACGAAGCTGCCGCGGCCGTGGAAGATACTTCGCCCGCGTCGGATGGGTCGGTGGTGGTTTCGGTGGTCGTGGCGGCGGGCGTCGATGGCGGAGAGCTCGCAGCCACGTCGTCTTGCGTGGTGCCAGGCGAGCCAGCAGAGGGCGGCAGGACCGATCGATCCTGCTCCTCGTCCATGGCGACGGCGGCGTCCATCGAGAGCGCGATGGTTCGGCGGTGCGGGAGCGTGGGCACGAGCGCGGCCTCGCGATCGCCTCCTTCCCACTGTTCTTAGCGCGACTCGCGACGCAAATCACCCACGGTACCTCGAAGCGCGCGATCGAATCACCGCTCGGCCAGTGGTAGCGATAGCACTACTCGCAAGGAGAACAGTGATGGCGAGGGTATTCGCAGTGGGCAGGCACGAGAGGAGAGCGAGAGCGCGAGCACGGCAGCGCCACACGCACGCGAGAGAGGAAGGGCAGCAGCGAGTGAGAGAGAAGAGGACGAGAGAGAGCAACGACCAGAGAGCCTCTCTGCCTCAGCAGAACACAGCGGCGGTGGACGAAAGCACTGAAAAAAGCGCCGCCGAAAAAAGCAGGGAAAGCGGAAGCGAAAGTGCGAAATGTTCGGTATCGCTCCTTGGATTGAGTTCGAGCATCAACAGCACCAGCACCAACAGCAGCACCAGCACGCCGTTCATCGATCTGGGATCAGTGCCTGTCGGAGCATCGAAGGTCGGCGAAGGAGTGGTGTCGAACATCGGCAACGCAGTGCTGGATCTGAGCGGTATGCTGGTCGATGGCTCGTCGTCGACATGGCTGTCGGTGCTGTCGTCTCTGCCGAATCAACTGCTGCCCAACGCCTCACTGACCATCACGGTGGAGTGCATGCCAGCGAGCACCGGATCGTTCTCGACCTCGATGATCTTGTTGTCGAGCTCGCCGTTGTATCCTGAGCTTCCGATCTCGGTCTCTTGCACAGGAACGGCATCGTGCGGCGATGGATATCGCAACCAAGGCGAGGTCGGCATCGATTGCGGAGGTCCATGCGAGCCATGCTTCATGCTGCCTCCTCCTCCGCCACCTCCGCCTCCTCCACCGCCTCCGCCATCACCTTCACCATCGCCTTCACCCTCGCCATCGCCACCGCCACCACCAGGCACAGTCTCTTCGAACTCTTCGTCTCCTCTTCCAGCAGCGATCCCGTCGAACTCATCATCGCAAGCGGGAGTCTCTCTCGATGCATCAGCAAGCGGCAACAACGGCACGAGCACCAGCAGCGGGCAGCCACTTCCTCCACCAGTGAGCCAGCCTCTCGCCACTCTCGACACGAGCACGTCGGCTCCGACGATCGCAACTCAAGTGATCCAACCGCTTCCGAGCAACGGCTCGAGCACGATGGTGGTCGTGACGTCGCCGTCGGGCCTCTCGGCGTCATTGACTCTGAGCTCTGTAGCAGCAGGAGGTATAGGGCAGTACTGGGCTTTTCGGGTCGTAAACCATTCTCACGCTCCTGCGCTTCGTTACAAGTCCGGCCTTGCGGGCGAGGTGCGCACGCTCTTCTAGCGCGCCCTCAGTACAGTGAGTCACTATCCTCCTTGCCCGCGTGTGCTTGTGTGTGCGCCAGCATCGTGGACAGGCTATCTATTGCACCGTTACGATCCATTCCTTGCGTTATTCTGGGGATGGCACGCTGGAGTTGCGCCTCTCAGTGGTCGTTGCTTGCCCACTGGTTGGTGGTAGCGGTGATGTTTGCCCTTTTCTGCCCACCACCCGTCTGCGCTGTGGCTACTCCCAACGAGGCACAGCCAGACCTTGAACCATCGCCTCCATCATATCACGGATATGAAGGCAGCGATTTGGTCAAGCCTATGACGCGGGTCCCCGTGCCACCAAGGAGCAGTATGTGTTGAAGCCTTCTGTCTTGCGAGATCCTTCGGGTGAGGAGACAGATCTCGATCGTGTTGGACAGTGCGAGAGATTCACGTAAGCCTACCTTGCTCTTACTCCGGGCCACCTTGCACGTGCAGATCCTTCCTATTCGCGCTCCGCTCCTCCGGAAGTTGGGCACTCTGATGGAACAAAGTCCGCTAGGTTGGTGACGGCTGTACCAGCAGCACAAGGTTCGCAGGGTCTGGCACACGAGCTGCTGCTGCTGCTGCTGCTGACGACGACGACGACGATGATGATGATGATGATGATGATGATGATGATGATGATGATGATGATGATGATGATGATGATGATGATGATGATGATGATGATGATGATGATGATGATGATGATGATGAT
>Ga0209935_1003993_pt1 | contig 14191 bp, 6 predicted proteins | sample ThiBio_1000_plan_2_FD_183958 | JGI IMG/M metagenome (GOLD analysis project Ga0209935, IMG submission 183958) | Wastewater bioreactor microbial communities from Cape Town, South Africa - Thiocy_cont_1000_plan (SPAdes) | ecosystem: Engineered > Bioreactor > Thiocyanate-remediating >... | reverse complement strand
TACCGCGAGTCTTCCGGTGACGTGCTCGGCTCGTCGTTCGCATTCAACCGCTTCCGACCGACTTCGACAGTCTCGCGCAAGCGCAATAACTAGTCTCTCTCTCTCTCTCTCTCTCTCTCTCTCTCTCTCTCTCGCGTTCTCTCTCGACCATCGTTCGATTGTGGATGTAAAGATGTTGTTTATTCGTTGGGTCCTTTTTCACAACAACAACAACAAGCATTGTTAGGTCTCTCTCTCTCTCTCTCTCTCTCTCTCTCTCTCTCTCCTTCCCCCACTCAAGCGAAGCAATACAAGCGTTCATTCAATACTACCTTTATCACAATGGGGTTCGATTGTATTGAAGGGTCAAACAGGAATGAAACTCGGAAAGTAAACGTGATAACAAACGTAAGATGAGAGAGAGAGAGAATGGATAGGTAGGTGGGGGTTGAAGGGTGGATTTCGAGGATAGATGGATAGATAGAGGGTGCAGATACGCTCTGTTGCTTGGTGACTTACTCCTGAATGTCATCAGCATAGTGAGCATCGTCGACGCCGCCGTCACCACTTGCCGTAGCGACAAGAGTGTACTCGTCGTAGCTCTTTTGCTTCTTGAGGTAGATAAAGACACCAGCAGCAATGGTCACGAGGAGACACACGAGAACCAAGCCTCCGAGCACACCGAGTAAGATCCACCAAATGTCGTTGTTACCCTTGTCCTCGGGCGGTTCGGTGGTATCTTCGGTGGTGGTGTGGGGAGGGACGGGTGTTGGTGTCGGTGTCGGAGTCGGTTCGATCGGCTCATCATCGCAAGTGGTGGCATCGTCGCTGTACCAGTTGTGTTGGCACGAGTATTGTGGCATGAGTTGTGAGAGATCGACGCTGCAAGCCTTCTCGACCTGATGGCACAGACTACGGCATGGTGTGGCGAGATAGCCGGCGCTATCGCAAGCCGGCATTACGGTCGAGCACGCGAGGCGAGCCAAGGTCTCGTTGCAGGCGGCGGTCGATGGTCGACAGTGGCAGTCCGAGCGACAAAAGAGTTGCTGGTACATTTGTTCAAAGGCTACCTTGGCGCCACGCTCGACGTTGGCCGGCTGACCGAAGCGCCACACAAAGGTGTCGATGCTGTTGCAAAAGTTGCCTTGATACACGATGCAATTTTGGTCGAAGCCGACCGTGTAGGCGAAGGAGGCGGTTGCGGGCGAGGAGGTTCCAGGTGTGTTCGTGAGCACGATCAAGAAGTCGGCATCGTCGAAGGGTCGGAGGTTGGCGCGTGAGAACGGCAACACGCACGAGCCCGTGTAACACGTGTAGCGCATGAGTGGCACCGGGAAGCACGCTTGTCGGATCTCGATCTTGACCGGCGTGCTGTCGGTCGATACCTGCAGCGCGAAGCTCTTGTCGCTCGTGGCACCCTCGACCTTGAGGTAGGTGCGCGTCACGAGTGAGTTTGGCGCCGTCGTAAAGTCGACGGCCTCGTTGGGCGTCAAGACGACGGGCGTCTCGAGCGTGATCACGAGCGAGTAGACCGTGATGGGCGCGTCGGGTACACGACGCAGGTGTTGCACGTTCAACAAGTACTCACCGGGCACGGTGCAGCAGGCCGAGAGGAAATAGTGATCTTCGACCAAGAGCGACTGGCACAAGCACGTGGCGCTCGTGGTCGGGGCGTAGAGCGTACCACGCACGAGGCTCTCGGTCGCACCCACGAGCACAATGTCGAGCACGGCCGACGAGTCGACGTCCTCACCGACCGTGAACGAATACCAATCGGACTGACCCGGGTGTACCAAGGCCTCGACCGCGGCGCCCGAGCTCAATACCATGGGGTCGGAGATGTTCTCGGTGAGTTGTACCAACGTGTAGGTGACGCCGCCGCAGCCGACGTCGATCGCCAACGGCACGACCGTGACGTAGAGTGTGACGGGCTGCTGTGGCAGATCGCAAAAGCCGAACGTCAGCTCGAAGGCTGAGTTCGATTCGCCGCTGATACCGCACGTCATATCACCGATGCGGTCTTGCGTGATCCAGGCACTGATCGAGCCGCCTTGGATGGCGTAAAAGTAGACGCCGGCCCTTGTGAAGCGCAGCTTCGTGGGATCGATCGAGAACGAGTAGGTCTGATAGTGCTTGCCATCGGTACGACCGAGCATCGGCACGCCCGAGACGAGCGGCGTCAGATTGAGCTTCTGGATCACGGGCTCGAGCGAGAAGAGATGCCTCTCGGCGTCGTTCACCACCGTAAAGTACACGGTCTTGCCGGCCTCGTAGTCGCATGCCAGCAGGCAACCGTCGGAGCAATCACGCTCCCAGCAACCGAGTTCCTCGGACGGCGGGCCGGTGGAGCTGTACAGCAGCTTGACGTCGTAGTGCGTGTTGAACTCGACGCCAAAGAGCTCGTCGTCGGCCAACTCGGGCAACACCATATGGTAGTGCTCGCCGATGGTCGAGACGGCGTTCAGCATCAGCGGCTCACTGACCTCAGGCTCTGCCGACCACGCAATGTAGTACGAGGTCTCGCCCTTTTGTTTTTGTGGTGCACCGACCACGAGTACCGTCAGGTTGTAGGATTGATCGGCGCAACGCACGTCGATCGCACACTCGACGTCGCTCGCACTGCAGCTCACGTGCCACTCGTAGCACTCGGGCGTCGGAAACGGTGCAAAGCGCGAGACGTACACCTCGACGCCCTCGTCCTCATCGATGCCGAACACGCGTACGGTCACGACCTGGTTCGCCGTGCCGCCCGTGATGCTCTCGGTGTTGACCAGGAAGAACTCTCGCTCGGTGAGCGCAAGCGTCGAGCACACGGGCTCGTCGCGTACCAAGGTCATGGCGTTGGCGTTGAGCGAGATGATGAGCTCGTACTCGACCGAGGCCTCGGTCGTCGTGGCTTGCTCGACCGTCAGCCAGATCTCGGGCGACAGCTGCAGCGCACACGGCTCACGCAACGAGCACGAACGAATGCCCTCGTCACCCGAGACGGCGGTGGTGCAGAACTCCTCGAAGCAGCCGGCGCCATCGGACGGCGGATAGGAACGTGCCATGTAGAGAGTCACGTCTCCGACCTCGGACAGGACCTTGACCGTGGCCGTGAACAGGTAGTCGCTGTTGGCAATGCTCTCGGGATCGAGCATCACGCGGTAGTGCTCGACCGACGGCACGGTACCACGCGGTGCGCCGGCGACCGACTCTTGGTTCGACACGATGCCGCGCTGGCGCAACGACGAGTCGGAGCTGTCGTGCATGTGCGTGGCGTCGATCTCGCGCACAAACGGCGACGCCTGCTCGACCAATATCCACGAGCCGGGTGGCGTCGTGGGCGTGACGGCGAACGACAAGTAGATCATCTGTCCCGTCGTGCAATCTCCAGTGTGGAAGGTGCACGATTGCTCGCCCGGTGCCGGCGTGCAGCCATTGACGTAGCCGTCGTCGCACACTCCGGCGATGGCGTTCGAGGCCATGAGCACACCGGCGTCCGAGGTCTTGTTGGTGTTCTTCCAGTCGTAGTCGTCGGGCAGCGAGAAGGTCACCTTGGTAGCGGCCGAGTACGAGGCCAGCGAGTCGATTCCGTACACGTACACGGTGCTCGCATCGAGTACGACCTCGAGCTGGCCCGACGTGAGCGTCACCGTGTGCAGGGCCTCGCCTGCGACCACGACGGCGCGGATCGAGTAGCGAATGGGCTCGTTGCCATACTCGGGGAAGGCGCGAGCGGTCGCGAGCACCTGCACGTAGTACTCACCGTACGCCACTCCGCGCAACGACTCGCACCTGGTGATCGAGGCGCTCGCACGCTGGCACTGCCCACCGGCGAGCGATCCACGGAAGACGCTCGTGGTCACGTTGCCACACACGCCGTCGACGACGAACTGCACCGATTCACCGGCACGCAGTTCGCCGGGCGAGGCGTCGACCATGTAGTAAGCGGCCGCCGAACGATCGCTCAACGATGCATGGATCGCTTCGCCGCCGAGCGCGAGCTTGCTCGGTGTGACGTTGACCACCGAGTACTTGGCCTTCCAGGTGCCGACCGACGAGTGTACCAGCAAGTACACGGTGCTGCTGGCCGGTAGCTCACACGCATGCAGGCGCACCTCACAGTGCTTGTTGTCGGTGGTGCACGCCGGAATGATGCGCGAGCCGCACGCCTCGCCGGCGCGCGGGCTCTCGACGCCCCACGAGACGGTGAACTCGGCAGCGTTGGCGGCCGAGAGTTCCAACAAAAAGTACGAGGTCTTCTTCAGCGACACGCCATTGGTGGCCGTCTGCAACACGACCTCCGGCACCTTGAGCTGTAGCGTCTTGCCTGGAGAGAGCGGAGTCAGCGGCGCCTCGGACGAGACGCTCGGCGTTATGGTGTACGGTGCCGTGGCGCCCTGGAGACCGACGAAGAACGAGCCCGTGGCACCGCTGTAGCACAACTCGATGGTGAGCGTGCAGGACGGCGTGTCGTCGCCGTCGCTCGCGGCCGGTACGGTGCATTGTGCCAGGTTGCCGATGCAGCCCGTGTTGTCGTCGGCTCCGGCGGGCTCGAGGTAGTTGATGTACGCCGTCATGGGCGCGGTCGAGTCAGCCGAGCCGGTGACGACGAGCGTCAGCTTGGAGAACGGCGCTACGACCGTGCTCTCGAGCGACAGTGAGTGTTGCAGCACGAGCGGCGCGCTCGTCGGCGTGGTGGTGAATTGGTTGGCGCTGCCGAGCTTGAGCTCGGCCGGCTCGGCGAACGAGGCTGAGACCGAGAACGACACCTCGTACTCGAGTGAGTTCTCGATTCCGATCGTGTAGGCAGTCGGAAGCAGGCGGCCGCACGAGCGGAAGGCCTGGAAGACGTAGGTCGGAGCTGCGGTATCGTGTGCAAAGTAGGCGGCGCCGCACACGGGTCCGTCGGGATTGCCGGCCGGCCCGTTTTGCTGCAGATAGACGTCGACCGACTGCGTGTCGGACTCGGCCGTCACCGAGACCATCAACGAGCCACCGGGCAGCGAGAGTACATCTTCCGAGAGCACGAACGTGTAGAGGAAGGCGTCGTTCGACTGCACGACGACGTTGGTCTCGCTCAATGGCAGCTCTACCTTGTTCTCGATCGCGACGACCTCGAGCGTGTACCAGAGTGAGAAGCTCACTGTGTCCTCGGTCGATGGGTTGTACACGGCAATGTAATACGTGGCGCCGGCCTTGAGACAGCACGAATCGAGTGCCACCTCGCAGTCGGTGCCGAGGCACTCGAACTCGTAGCACGTGCGACCGTTGCTCGGGCCGCCGTACTTGTTCACGGTGCTGACGTACAGTTGCAACTGCGCGTCGCTAGGATCCGAGGCGTCGCTCGAGATGGCGAGCGTCTGGAAGGCACCGGCCACTTGCTCGATCTCGGCCGTGGCGAACTGCAGCCACGAGAGCGGCGTGATCGAGAAGGTCGTCGTCTGGTCGCCTGGCGTCAGGACGGTTGGTGGCTTCGGGCGCAGGTAGGTGACGTCGGCCTCGATCGAGTAGGTGATGGCCGGCGCGTCGGGTGCATCCTCGGTCGTGGCACTGATGGTGATCCAGTACACCTCGGTGTCGAAGGCCTGGAATTGGCAGGCCGGCAAAAAGTACGTGCACTCTCCGGGCGTGTCACCCGAGCACTGCGTGCTAAAGAGATCCAAGCCACAGCGCTCCTCGGCGATCTTGACGTTGATCAGCACGCCAGGTGGCAGATCGCGCACCGTCACCTGCAGCGTCGGTGCCTTGCTATTGTCGAGCTGCTCCTCGATCTTGAACGAATATCGATGCGGCACCAAGAAACTCACGCTCTGGTCCTTGACCTCGACTCCGGTCTCGAGCGCGTCGGGCTCGACTGCTTCGAACTTGATCGTGTACTGCACCGGATCGGCCGTGTCCGAGTGGCCGAATACCGACACGTACCGTACACCAAAGCACGGAAGGGCGTCGGCGATACACTCGGGTGCCGCGCGCAACGAGCAATGTACGCGCACGAGACACGACGAGTAGCTCGCCGGCGCGTCGTTGGCCATCAGTACCTCGACGCTTCCGCCACGAATGTCGGTCACGTGTACGAGCACTTGCGCAAAGTCCGGGAAGCTCGCGTCGAGTGCATAGAACGTGTAGCCGAAACTCGCGACTGTTTGGTCGGTGAGAACTTGCTCGGGCGAGACGGCCAGTACGTTCGGCGTCGAGTAGTACCGCACCGTCACCACATACTTGGTCTGCGGCTCGGTGATGTCCTCGTTCTTGGCCTCGACCATCAACGTGTACACCATGCTCTCGCACGCCGGGTGGAGCTGGAGCGTGAGCGTCGGGCCTGGCCCGAAGCGGCGCGTCGCGTCGTTGAAGCAGCAGTCGGGACTGAGCGAAAAGTCGTAGGTCGCAAGCAAGGCCGCCACGGCACCACCACGGATGTTGCTAATCACCACCTCGGCCCATTGACCCGGCAAGGCCTGTGGCTCATCGCCGACGAGCGCCATCGAGCTCGCACTACTGCTGACCCACTCGACGGTAAAGGTATGATACTGTCGCTGCGTCGCCACCAGTTGGATCGATGTCGGTACGTTGACCGGTAGCGGATAGAAGCTCGGAATCAGCGAGGCTGTCACAGTGTAGCGGAGTTGCGTTTGTGCTTGCTCACCGGACGTCACCGAAATGAAGTACTTGACATCATTACCAAGCTCGCAAGAATCAACCACCAAATGGCTACTCAAGTAAATCATCAATCATCAATTGATAAAACCCTCTCTCTCTCTCTCTCTCTCTCTCTCTCTCTCTCTCGCTCTCGCGTTCTCGTTCTCGCTTATGTAGTGTATCATGATTTACATACCAATAAGACCTGGTGAGACATAGTTGCTCGTTGGAATAGCATGGCAGAGTGCCAGCAGGACGGGAGTCGGCAAGGAACAATTGCACGGCACCGGTCTGGTCGGCATCAACGTAGAGTTCGACGATCAACGAAGGATACGACTTGTCGGTAGCGCTCGGAGTCTCGATCGTGTAGTGACGATAGACTCCAGGCAACGCAACGTTTGCAAGCGAGACGCCACTCTTCAATGGCTCGGGCGTCGACGCAATGCTCTCATAGTTCACCGTGTACAGGAGCACTTGCGTGATACCGGTGGCCGACACGACCAACAGGCTGTTGTCGTGGTTCTGGCCATCGTAGAGGCACGGCTGCAACACAAAGGCACATTGCTGCGTGGTGGCATCGAGCGAGCACTCGTATGGCACCACACAGTGCTCGCAGTAGACGTAGTTCGACACACCCGGGTAGAGAGTCAAGGTTAACTTGGCACCAGGTGCCAAGTTGGCATCGGTCAGCAGCGAGAAGCGCAATTGAGCAGATCCATCTTCGATCTGGACGCTGTACGCATGCTCGGGAACAGCCAGCAAAACATTGTCCTCGACGAAGCCTGAAGAAATGGACGAGTTTGGCTTGATGGTCTTTGTCGGCTTCTCGGTACGTGGAGCGGCCGGAACAACTGACACCGTGAACGGAACGTTGATGTCGACCGAGTCGGCCAAGTTAGCTGATACGCTGCGAGCCGCTGGTGAATCAGGTGATGGCGCCGGAGGTGGCGAATCAGGTGATGGTGGCGGCGAATCCGGCGATGGCGATGGCGGTGGCGAATCAGGTGATGGCGGTGGCGAATCCGGCGATGGCGGTGGCGAATCCGGCGGCGGCGAGGGAGGAGGTGGTGTAGGGGGTGGCGGGACAGTGTAGGCATACACGGCCAATCGTCGAACACCAGCCTTGACGCAGTCGCAATGAGAGGCGGTGATGACTGCAGGCGAGCCAGGAGAGACCTGGAAGACCGAGTCGGCATGGTAGCACGGCGAGTCGGCGCAACTTCCAGCCAAGAGGTCGACCTTGCCAGCGTCGCCCGAGTTGAGAGTGTAGACCGTCAAGCGGTGGAGACTCGAGGTCGAGGACTCGGGTACGGCGACCGTGATCGAAGCACTCTCACCGAGAGCGAAATCCACATAGAAGTGCTCATAGGTGCCAGCTACGACGGCGTAGTTGGCGAGCGACTGCTGGTGCGAGAGCACGACCGGCGAGCGTGCCTGCACGCTCAAGGTGTAGTGTACGCCAAAGTCGGCGTCGGCACCGGCACCGCCGAACACGCTCACGAACCAAAGTGCGCTGCTGCGCAACTCGCACGAGCTGAGCTGCACGATGCACGCAAGCTTGTTGAGGCCGGTCTCGCATTGGCGTTCCGACGCGACACAACCGGTCTGCGACGCCTCGCGATCGACATAGAGCGTGGTGAAGCTCGAAGTCGTGTCGACGTAGAGCTGAACGTCGAGCACAGCCAGCTGCTGCTGCTGCTCGGGCGTCAGGCTCACGGTATAGTAGCGGTACTGGCTCTGATACGCGACGCTTGCCGTACGACTGGTAGTTGCGACGGCGACCGGTTTCTCGGGAGCGACGAGTGACACGAGCAGTCGGTAGCTGAGCGCCACTCGAGGCGACGCGAGTACCGTCGCCTGAACGCCGACGTAAAAGCTGGTGGCAGTGTTCTGCAGCTTGCAGCCGGGATAGATGGCCGAGCACGAGTAGTGCGCCGAGCACGCTGCGAGCGGCGTGTCACAAAAGGTGAACGGAATGTACTGGCTCGTTACGAGGATCGCCGTTGCTTGGCCGCCCTCGACCGTCGCCAGCGTCACGTTGATCGACGACTGTGCAGCGACGTTCTCCGGCAACTCGAACGAGTAGTAGTTGACCGCAAATGCCTCGGTCAGACGATCGATCGAACTCGTCGGCGGCGGTGCATTGTTGATAGTCGGTGTCACGGGCGTCACTTGGTATTGCAACAACTCGGCCGACAGCGTGAAGGACAATGGCGCATCGTTCACTCGGATCGAAATGTACCATGTGCCAGAACTCATGTAGCACTCGGGAATCTCGAGATGTTGCGTTCGGCTCCAAAACTCGGCACACTCGTCTTCGGTCGTAGCAAAGAAACCAACTTGTGCAAAGATACCACCAAAGGCAGCTATAAAGACCAACCATGCATACCACCCAAATTCTTGAATTAGATGCACTTCTCAAGAGGGAGGAAGGGGGGGGGGGGGGCTCTCCTGTTGTAGCTTCTACTCTTGCGTACTTTCGTTGTGGAGGTCCGTAACGTCAATCGTCAGGTACGAGCCAGTAGGCAACGGACTCGGTACCTCGAACGAATACAACACGTACTCGGTCTCGAGTCGCTGTGGCACCGGTGCCGTAGTGACGGTCACTTGCGTGGGCCCATCAAGTACGGCCACTTGCAGCGGTACCGACGACGTGGTGATGTTGTACGAGACCGCGACGCCGTTCGCGCCCGATACAAGAATGGTCCACGTCTCTTGCACAACGAACTGGCACGAGAGTACGACCGAGCAGGAAGTGCTTGCATGGCAGCTATCAAAAACGACTCTGTTCCATAGAATCAACCAGTCAGTCAATCGATCGATTGAGTCAGCGGGTAAGCAAGCAAGTATTCAGGTGCTCACAAATGTTTGGTCGCTCAGCTGACGAAATCTCTCATGAGATATGAAGAGCACCACCACGACGATGACGATGACGGCGACGGCGACGACGACGACGACGAGGAAGAGGAGTGATCTCAGCCAGCTTCGTACCCAGAGGGAGTCAAGACATCGAATGACAAGAGCTGTGCAGGATCGCTGAGCTCTTGTTGCTCGAACGTGAAGAGACCGTACGAGTTGGCCGGCAGCTTCTGCGTCGACACGGTGTACTCGGCCGTCGCGCACGGTACCAACTCGCCGCTCACGAAATCATTGGGACCGAGATTCTGTTGCAGCTGACCACTCACGAACGTACTCACCAGCGCTAGGTGTAGTAGCAGTAGCACTACCACCATCACGCAGCGAGGCAGCATGGTGGTGGAGGCGGCACGCGAGTGGTTGGTTGTGAAGGTGGGTGGGTGGTTGGCGGGTTGGTGTGAGCAGCGCGCGAGAGGGAGACAAAGACACTGCGCTCAACACAGCGCGTGGTGTGTGATCCTCGACTTTTCCGACTTGTTGGTTTGTGTGGGCTGCTGCTCTATCATAGAGGCCTGCGGAATCTCGCATGTGCGGACATGCTCAACCGCTTCTTCGCTCCCCCGACATCGACGCCCTGGTATCCCCACTACTCACTCAAACTCCTCGATTTCCGGTGATACACGGAGAGCGAGAGATCCTCCGGTTGGTGGAGAGACCGACAGAGAGAACCCATACTTGAGTTTTTTCCTTCGATTTTACTCTGCCTGAGGCCCGCTCCGTACTCGAGCGACTTTCTCTTTCTTTCTTCGCCACGTCGAGAGCACACCATCCATCCCACGCTCACACTCGCAAGATCCCTCGAGAGACTCGTTCGATCTACATCCATCCTACACTACCGAGCGCGTGTACGCCATAGCGTGAGTGTGCGTGTGCGTGTGCGTGCGTGTGTCGCTCATCGGGATATGCAAGCACACGCGATGCATCATCACTCGCGTTTACACGCCCCGAAGGCCATCAAGCTCTTCAATGCCCACGATATCTTCCAGGCCGTCCACACGCATCGATACATCAAGGACGTGCTCAAGAACGACCCCGGCGAGCAGAACGATCATTCGTTCCAGCATCTACAACAACACCAGCAGCTCGTCGAGGACTTTTTGTGTTTCGGACTCGGATATGCGGCACCTCGCGTTCCGTTCGTGTTTCAATGTTCGCGCCTGTCGGGAGGCTCGTTGCAACCGAGCAGTACGTAAACACCATCCATCCATCCATCCAACCAACCAACCATCCAATCAGCCAAAGCATAGCCACTATCACCACCACCAGACTCTACGATATGGCGGCGATATCAGTCATACTGATCGACCTGTATTCCACCTTTGATGATGATATTGGTCACACTCTCTCTCACACACACACACCAGGCCCAAAGAATATCGCCAACAAGCTACAGCTTGATCTGTGCTCCTCTACTCGTGACGAAGTACGCTATATACCTCGCTCTTGTAGTCACTCGATCGAGGTGTTCGTGCGTGATGAGTATTTACTCACCATATACATGCGTGCGTGCGTGGGTGCGTGTATTCTCGTTCATGATAACGATGCAACACTTGGGGTGCGTGTGTCCATGTACACAGGGTCAATGCCGAGAGCTAGCGTTGGCAGACTTTATCGATGCCTTTGTCATCTACAACATTGATCGGCCAAGCTCGACTCATATCCTTGTCAATCTCGTGAGATGGCGTTGTGTTCCACATGCACTCGTACCATCGCGATGGATCGACGATCTTAGTCGTTATCCATACGCGCTCGTTCCTTGTAGTATCCGATTGCATCGTTGATTTGCTGCTCGCGTACTCCTTAACTCCAGTGTACAGAAGACCTTTCGTTGCCGCTTCGATGGAGCTCTCTTCGTCTCGGTGCAGTTGCTTCAGCAGCATATCTGTACCAACCATCGTGCCAACATCGAAGAGCTCATCCGATTTGTCATCAATGGTACGCTCTCGTGCTCGCTCTCCAGCACTTGGCCTGGTCGCCTTTTTGCTAATGGCCTGCTGGCGTTCATCGGTAGACTCGGACAACGAGGCTGATGCAATGGGCAATGCACTCACGAAGCTCATCTACTCGGATCTAATCTACAACTTACCACCTGAGGAGTCGATTTCGATGGAATATCCGAGCGCCAGGGCTGCATGGTGGTCACACCGATACAATTCGACCGAGAGTGATGCTGCCAAGAAGGTATGCCGTTGACGACGAATCAAACCCAAATCAATCAAATCAATCAAATCAATCAATCAAAACAATCAATGCCAACTAACTACCGCACGACAACCAATGTGATAGACAAAGAAGAAGCGAAAAGATGCTGGTCAATCTGAGGAACGAACTCTTGCTCCACAGTGCGAAGGAGTACTCGCATTGGTATGACTCGATAGCTCTACTCGTACAAGCAAAATGTTGCATTGAAAGGTAGTAATTGATGGCGTTGTAATGGTTGGTATACCGATAGACCTACGAGTTTGGTGAAGCATTCTTTGGTCGCAAACGGCCTGATGTACCAGTAGTACGACGCACGCTCGCTCGCCACACAGTGCGTATCGAAGCGATTTCTCACTTACTGACTGGTGTCTCGTGTCGCACGCACGCTGAACCCTACAGCCCGAACGACCTCCTCAAGTCGTTCCTACACCAGGTTGGTTTGCTGTGCACCACACTCGCCTTGCATATATTTTGTGAGATCATTGCTAATCGTATCAATAATGCTAACTGCTCCACCAGCCAAGAAACCGCCAACTACCAAATCAACCAAAACCGAAACGCAACCACCGTCAAAAGGTACTCCAGGTGCAACGTGGCAGCGCGTGTGCGTTGATGCTGATACGAACAAACGACCTAGATATGGCGAGTAAGAGCACTGCAAAGGGCACGAGTACCTCCGAGCCAGAGACCGACAGCTCGCCACCAAGCACCAGTCCTCCAATGTCGCCTGCAGAAGCGGCAAAGGCGAAAAAGGTACTCACGTTCTGTGGTAGATCTTGCAAACGTGCGAGAGCACCGAGTTGACCTTCTCCTCGTTGCTGATTAGGTTGCCGCCGCCGCCGAGGCCAAAGCCAAGGCCAAAGCAGCAAAGGAGCTCGAAGGTGCGGCATTTAGCAGTTTGCCAACGCTGTTGACTTGGTGGCACCCGCAATCCTAACGCCCCGTTTGATCGCAGCTCTCAAGCGCCTTGGAGTTGGAGTGAGCATCGAGATTACCGATGAGCTCATCTCCGAAGTCGTGAGCAACCTATGCGAGAAAGTGGCAACTGTTGCTCTGCAGCAAGCGCGCGTTGTCGAAGCGCGCTTGCGCAGTGAAGGTACCTGGTTTTTGCTCGCAAGCGACACTCTTGTACGAGATCGCCTCTGACACAGTTCGCGCCGCGCGGTTGCAATGTAGAACTTGCACGCCAAGAAGAGCAAGCTCGTTTGGAAAGGTTGCAAGCACGCAAACAACGCCGCGAACATCGACGCCAACAAGCCGAGATGATCGCCGAGGAGCTACTCCAAGAGGTTGTCTCGCAAGAGATGCATGTGATTGCCACGACGGTGCTATCTCAACTTCACGTATGATCTCTCTCTCTCTCTCTCTCTCTCCTTCCTTTGGGATTCTTCTTGCACTTGCATCTCGTCTCATACGAACGTTACACCGATCACAGGAAAAGAAAGCACGAGAGCGCGAGCGACAACAACGAGAAGCACAAAGGCGACAAGCTGAGGAAGCTAAGGCACGCGCCGCACAACCGACCGCCTACGCACCGACGGGTTTCGGCTTCTCGAATGGTGCCTCTGGAAACCGTGTCGGTGTTGGTATCGGGCGAGGTCAAATGGTCCAGCAGCCTTCAGGCCCGAGCTTGCCGAACTCCAACCCGAATCTGAATCCTGCTCAAGCAGGCCTTGGCCGACAGCAACTACAGCAGCAGCAGTCTCACCCAGCCGACCCGGTTCAGTCAATCATCTCCGACGTCAAGCCAGAAGAATACGATTCGGTACTTTCGCGCTTCTTCCCGACACTGCCGAACAACACGCCAGGCCAGCCGGGAGCCGAGAATTCGTTACTCGGAGCGGCGCCCAAAGGCATTCTTCAGCGACCTGGAAGCACCGACTTGCCGGGCAATCGCACCGGCATCAACCGCAGCGGTGGCCTCCTGGGCAACGAAGACCTACCGATCCTTGGCATTGTGCCCGGTCCACCGCTTCACCTCCACCACCCTCACCACCCTCACCATCCTTACGCCAAGAACCTCTCGATGCCCTCGACGTTACCGTCGAATAACGACGGTATTCTCGCGCCACAACCCACCGACCCGCGTCGAACGCCTGATTTCACCGTCGGTCGGCATGGTACGCCTACGCCAACAGCCGCACCCCCGATTGCTTCAGGTGCGTATTCGTTCCGCAGCGTACGCATACGTAGTCACCTTCCGGCTCCCAATCCTCACTCCGTTCTCCACCCGCTTGCTTGCTTGCTTGGTTGTTTGGTTGTTGAACCCGATCAGGCTCGCGTGCCGCGTTACGTACCAGCAAGCAACCGCCACAATATCCCGAGGACTTTGGATTCGATCCAGCCTTGTGTGTTCGGTGTGCGAATTTACCGAGCTACGCTGAGCTGAAGGATGTTTGTCGATTCTTTCGTGGGTGCCGTATTGCGTTCGGGGCTCCTCCCGAATATCCTTACAAGGTCCTTCGCTCGCCAC
>Ga0209935_1003992_pt1 | contig 14196 bp, 13 predicted proteins | sample ThiBio_1000_plan_2_FD_183958 | JGI IMG/M metagenome (GOLD analysis project Ga0209935, IMG submission 183958) | Wastewater bioreactor microbial communities from Cape Town, South Africa - Thiocy_cont_1000_plan (SPAdes) | ecosystem: Engineered > Bioreactor > Thiocyanate-remediating >... | reverse complement strand
TGTTCCACTATCGTGCGCCACAAGCCATGCTGTTAGCGTTCGACCTGAGCTCGCATCTGCTGTGCTCGTTACCCTTCGTTGAAGCAGAGGCTCTTGCCAACAAGCTTGGTGCGTTGCTGGCGCTTGGTATTGACCTCCAACTCAATACGAGTAGAATGACTCATTTCGATGTGTCGGTCGTTAGTCGAGGGCGGAATGTTGCGAATGTCGTTCTCGATCCCAAGCGAGACAGAACTATCCAATGCCCTGCTCCTTTCGGCCCGGAAGTTCCAGATCCTGCTGTGCCACTCACTTGATCTCGTGGAGCCTGTGGCAGGAAGCTTTTCGAGCTGGCTTCAGGCTTCTCGCGAGCTACCACTGACGCCCAGCGACTTCGTTTCAACGCTGGCATCGATCAGCACGTCTCACCACAGCGAGCTGACACAAGCGCTTGCCGTGGCGCTTCTCTTTGCCGCCGCGACGCTCACCGATGCGTGGCACGAGCTCGTCGATGCAACGCAGCTCCTCAAGCAGCTGGAGCGCATGATTTACCGCAATGCCACTGCCATGCTGACTCCGCTGACCGTGAACCAACTTCTTGTGCTAACACTGGTACGCTCTCACCTGCCATATCGGTGGACGTTACTCACCAGCGTCGAGGTTGCAGAAGGCGGCAGCGCGGAGTGGAGTTCCGTTGCAGAGCCGCACCAAGGAGTTTCTCTTGGAGTGTGCACGCTCGAGCCAGCTGTCGGTCGAAACAGCTCACCCACTGCTGCTCGAGTGGCTCGTGGCTGATGCGTCGTGCCAACGAAGGCGAGCGCTGGTACGGCACCAGCCAAGTAGCTCGTATCCGATGGTTCGTTGACTCGCCGCGTGATAGGCACTTGAAATCCTTCGTGGGTCGCAGGCAGCCGATGACCTGCTCGCGAGCAGCGACTGCGAAGAGCGAATGCAGCTCATCGCTTCGCGGCTGGCCGCCTTTCCGTCCACCCGAACGGCTGATTTGTTTCAGGTACGAGAACCCACCTGTTCCAAGCCAGCCTCCAGTACGTGTCGGTGCATCCCCTTGACTCTCTTGAGACAGATGCTCTTGCTTCGAGACTGCCACGACTCGAGCGACTTCGAGTACCTCCTGCGTATTCTCAACGAGCTACTCGCCAAGTGCGGCGCTTCGATGGCCGAAGCGCTGCTGCAAACCAACTTCCATCACGTGATTCTGCGCCATCTTCTGTTCCAATACGGCGATTCGATCGTTGTCAGCCTGTTGTCCGCGATTGCCGAGACGTGCGTAGCGCTCGTTCACGCTTCGTGGCACATGTCATTGGCCGATAAGCATTGCTCATCGTGGTTTCAGCTGACCGAGAAGATGATTCGGTACGCGACAGCCACACGAGCTTCACTTTGCAGTTGCTGACTCGTGCGTACCAGAATTCTCGATGGTGTCTATGCTGGCCTCGACGACACCATGTTGAATCGCTCGTGCGTGATTTCGCTCCTCAACATGACCAACCTGCTGTTGCTCAAATGCCGAGTGTGCAACCGAACCGATCGTACGTGGCGAGTTGCAAGGAGATGGATGATTCGTGCTTGTTGTTGTTATGTTGGCCTGACACCAGATCGCTGCTTGTACACCACCCTGCAGTACTTCATGACATATTTCAGTCCGCGAAAATGTCGCTCGTCTCACGCTTTGCGATGCTGCCGGAGGACTCGGTACAAATGGGCGTCATGTGCCTGAACCTCCAGCTGCTGCAAGCATGCCACCACTTTCTGCAGGAGGACACGGACTTGAGTGCCGCCGGTTTGGTGAAGAGCATCTCGATCGATGCCATCTGCCGTTGCCTGACGTCGTTGAACGTCGAGCTGCAGGATCTCGCATTGCGCGCTGCCACCGAATGGCTTTCGATGACTCAACTCTGCCACCAAGCACAGGTAGCCTCAAACTCCCTACCGCTTTCTGGTACTTTTGCACGGGCGCTCACTCAAATGCTTCCGACCCCAACTGCAGGCTGCATCTCAGGAGCACCTGATCAACGCTACGCTCTGGGTGCTACTGAATCGATTGCTGGAGGTGCGTTAGCTGCTGTTGCCGTGAAGAGCACGTCCCATCGCCAACGTCTCGTGCGGGTGCAGGGCGACGAGACGCAGGCAGCCGGGTCGTTCGAAGCCTTCCGACGGCTGACGCTCACGTTTCCGGCGATCGTCAACAACAACAACGGCAGCGGCGGCACCGAAAGCGACTGGTGGGGCATCTTTGTGTTCCAGTGGATCATCGGACGCATTGGATCGCACGGACCTCTCAGGCGAGCGCACCTGCGCTATGCTGCACATCTCGTGCGACACTCATCGAGCAATGCGGTCTGCCAGGCCGTTTCGGAGGCTGCCATTACGCGTGCCATGCTGTTGGCCATGGCCGATCGGCACCAGTCGTACCTGCTGGACGGACAGGGCCTCGATGTCTTGGTGGGCTATGCCGAGTTGTTGCGCGAGGTATGCGCCTGGCGGGACACCGAGATGGGGTGGCGGATTTCGGTGCTAACGTGCACGCCTGGGTGTGACGCAATAGCTGGTGGCAGCGTCGCTACTCCAGCGGCAAGGTGCCCAAGTGGTCGAAGCGACTGCGATGCTGGTGCAGCGGTTGTACGACGAGCTGAGCTTGCATGTACCGCGCGAGCTCGAGCACGATCTTGCCGTGTCGTTGACGTCACTACAGCGCCTGCCTGAATCGCCGTATCAGTATGCTAGCCGGATGCTGTCGCTGGCGTGTGGCTCTGCTTGGGGTCTTCTGACTTATCTGACCGTGTGGATGTGCCATCAGAATCAAAGGCCCGTGCGTCGTCTTGATGCCATCAGAAGCCAAGGATGCTATGAGCGAGGCCGCGTTGCTTGATGAGCTGTTGGGATTTCTGTCGGAGATCTCGCAGGGCATCTGTTAGACAATGGCGATGGCGGCGATGGCGATGGCGAACCACAACGCATTGAGACCGAGATACATGCTATTCATTATATCACGAAGTGTTAGCGCGCCTTCCTGCGCTTGGCCGGATTCGAGTTGGCGTGGGTCGTGGTGTTTGGCGCAGCAGCACCAGGCCGCGAGGACGTGGATCGCTTCTTGCTCTTGGACTGGAGGTCAGCGAGAATCGGAAACGGCGGGTAGCGCCACTCGGGCGGCGTTCGTGGCACCAGCGGCAGGCGGAACGGGTCGGGAATCTCGAGGCCCAGGCCGTGCATCAGCAACTCCATGACGCGATCGACATACGCGTGGATCAACAGATGGGCGTCCTTGTCGCGGTGGGTCTTTTGGAGATTGATGAGCACGAGCTTGCCGGGCTCGGTCTTGCCGGAGGGCTTGTGGACACGCCTGACTAACAGCGGCAGCGACGAGGCCGGACGCACTTGTAGGCTGCTACCCATGCAGATGCACACGTCGGCACGGCGAGTGTGCTCCTGTGACACGCACGCACGCACACATATGAGAACACGAGGATGCATGCCGCTGCCGCGCTCTGGTGTGGTGTGGTACCTCGGCCAACTTGAGGGCTTGAGGCGGAAGCGCGTCGTCCCAGTCCAGCGTGCAATCGCGCAGTCGTCCGGTACAGCCTGGCTCCTCACAAACGCGACCCGTGTATTTGAAGCCGACCGACGGGATGCTGTAATCTCGAAAGTAGTCCGTGCCACACTGCCTCGAGCGCAAGGCGGGCCCTCGTTTGATAAGCACAAGTATCTCTTGCGCGAGATTGTATCCGAGACCGAGAGGTCGCACCTGCTCGCACATCTCGCGAAAGATGTTGCCGTGTAGCTCGGCCAAGGCACTGTGTGGTAGACCCGACGCCAGGTGGAGGTTGTCGATGTTCTGCGTCACTACGAGCTTGAGGATCGAGGCTCGATGGAGTGCCACGAGCGCCATGTGCGTCTTGGTCGGAATGGCATTCTCGAAGCGCACAGGCGCACTCGGGCTCGATGGCTGCGTCCCGCTCGAAGTGGAACAAGCAGGAGAGTCACTCGATGGTGCTGCTGCTGATGCTTCTTGTACGGTGGCAGTTGGTTGTGAGGCAGAGTCATTCGATGTCGTAGTGGCAGCATCATCGTCGTTGTTGTCGCCAGCATCGAGGTCGTCGGCTCGAGTGCCGTGGCTCTTGCGCTTGCGCTTGCGAGCCTCGGCCGCTCGACGTCTCTTCTCCTCCAAGTCCTTGGTCCAAACACCGTTGGGACCTCGAAAGTCCGCGATACCAGCGGCGGTACTGATGCCAGCACCCGTGTGCACGACCACGTGTCTCGCGCCTCGTATCAACGTCACGAGCTGCTCGATCTTGCGTTGCAGCGAGTCTTCATCGTCGATGATCTCGGGAGCACCACATCGACCTCTCCAAGCTCCAGGCTTCAATTGAGCGTTGTATTCATCGGCCATCGTTATGATCGATCGAGATAGCGAGTGTTTGAATATATTGTGCTCTTGTGTACTCTTGCGTGATCTCGATGGGAGTGAGGTTCGAGGTTCGACGTGAGCGAGGGCGAGGAGTGAGTGAGTGACGCTGAGGCATCGAGCGAATGTCGACGTTGTTGCATCGCATCGCTGTCGCACGCACACACGCACAATCCCTCGTGAATCCACTGTTCTGTCATCAACCTCATCGATCATCATGGATCACAATGTATCAAATAAGCGTGCGCTCGCCGAGGAGTTCTCGTTTCGAGGCGTCTTGGCACTGAATTGCTACCGATACTACGAGTCCGAGAGTCTCTTTCGACGAGCGATCGCCTTGTGTCCCGACGAGGCAGCGTTCTACGCCAATCGAGCCAATGCCTTCTACTATCTCAATCAATACTGCTACACGGTACAATGCTGCAACGCCGGATTGATGCTACTGGGTTGTACCGGTCGAATGGCGGCACACTTGCTCGATATCCGAGGCAACGCGTATCGATGCCTCAACTTGCCCGAGCTCGCGATCCAGTCGTTCTCGAGCGCCATTCGAGCGTCCCCGACGTCAGGCGAGGCGTACTACTCGCGTGGACTGTGCTACAACGATAATGGCCGGTATCTCGATGCGATTGAAGACTTTGACTCGGCGCTCGCTCTCGACTCGACGCTCTCGAGCTGCTACAACGATCGAGGCCGATCGCTCCTGTGTCTCGGTCGCTTGCACGAGGCGCTCGACAGCTTCACGCGTGCCATCAAGGCCGACCCGCACTACGGCAACCCGTTCAGCAATCGTGGCATCTGCAAGCAACTCCTGGGCCAGTTCTACGAGGCCGAGCCGGATCTCGTGCGATCGATCGAGCTCTTCTCGCAGCAGATCACGCACGATCCGCTCGATGCATGGGGCTTCCGATTGCGCGGTCGTGCGTACCGCTACCTCGGAAAGTTCGAGCAAGCGATCGCCGATCAGACCACGAGTCTGCAGCTCGATCCTCTTTGTGCTCCGAGCCATACCGAACGAGGCTACGCGCTGATCGAGAGCGGCAGACCCGACGAGGCCGAGCAGGACTTTCGTGCTGCACTAGCAATGCTGCCCTCTCGTACGTCGCAGTGGCTACGAGCCAAAGAGTTTCATCAATCGATTGCGTTGTTGGCTAATTGTGGCTTGGTCGTATAGTTGCATATGAGATTGAGCGTACTCGTAAGGAGATCGAACAACGTGATCGACTACGGCCGAATGCCTATGTTGCTCGCTGAAGGAGAGAGAGAGGCTCTCGCTCTCTCGCATGCTGATCGATACTTGTCCATAATGTCACATTGGATCTATACGCCGTACAATGCATGTAGATCGATAACTCGATGGTATTCGAGTCCCTCTTGCTGGATTGGATTGAAGAGGTAGCAGTGTTCGAGTCAGTTGCATTCCTTCTCGTTCACGCACGCATCTCGCAGCGTAGTAGATCCGTGTTACAATCGATCTGCCCTCACCATGCGCAAGTTCATCACTGGCAACACCGACGACAATGGTAGTACGAGAGTACAACCCAATCAAAAGGCGCACGTCGTGTTACTGGGCGACATGGTGCTGGATAACAGCCGCCATGTCGAGCATGTCTCGGACACGATCAGCGAGCAACTACGACAGCGTCTCTCTCCTGGCTCGACCGTGACCATGTCGACGTCGAGCTCGTACGACTCGGAGGCCTTGTTACAGATCGTCTCGGGATCGGTGTCGGCCGAGGTGCTCGAGAACACGATACCCACGAGCGCCACGCATGTGATCATCAGCGTGGGACTCGTGGATATGCTCGAGCTGCTGGAGCGCGAGGCGACGCAGCCATCGTCGGCGAGCGAGCTCGAGCAGCAAGTGAGTGCCATACAACTACGTCTGAGCAGCATCTTGGCGTACGTGAAGCAACGTGTACCCAACACCGTGCTGGTGGTGCCGTATCTTCCGTGTGAGCAACGCGGCGGCAATGCCGTGTACGATCGTGCGGCAGCTCGATACTCGGGCGATGGCGCTCGCGACTACGCGCACCTGATGCAGCAGGTCTACGGGCCCGTGATCTCGTACGCCTCACAACGAGGCGTGGCGGTGGTCGATCTCGCTCGCACGTTCGGCGACGGCGACGAGAAGCTGTACGCGAGCGAGTGCACGGTGTCGGGCCTCGGCGCCACGATCGTCGCGGCCGTCATGCAGGTCGCCATGTACCACAACCCGCCGCCCAACTCGCGCTTCTTCTTCTCGAACGATCGACCGGCCGACAAGCAGGCACAGGTGCACGTGAACGCTCAGCCCAATCTACAAGTGCCGTGGCGCTTCATCTCGGACCCGCGAGCCGCCACGCATCCGGTGTCGCAGCTGCCCGACAAGCCCCGCGACCCGCCGCGCTTCAAGCCCAACGAGCTACTCGACGTCGCCATGAAGATCGGGCCCACGACCGGCACCTTCACGCGCATCCAAGGCGCGTTCCTGACGTCGCTCATCACGACGCCGCTGCTCTTCGGCTTGATGCGGCACTTTTCGAAGACACGAGCCGAGCCGCCTGCGGAGCCACGAGTGCTATTCACGACGTCCGAGGTGCCTGCCACCGCACTGCGGCGTCGCTTCGATCCGAGTGCTACATCAGCGGCGGCAGCGGCAGCGAAAGCGGCAGTGGCACAGCCATCGAGCACGGTCGAGGCCGCAGTGGCAGGTGTCGCTGCCGAGCAACCGATACGACGCGGTATCCTCGGCACGTTTGCACGCATTGCGCCCGTGATGCTGGTGGCGCAGACGGCACAGCTCGCGGTGCCGGCCATCATCATGGCGAGCCTCCAGCGCGACGAGGAGAACCCACGCTACTCGGCCAACCGCGACCTCACCTGCTCGGCGATTGGCGGCGTCATGCAAGGCCGCATTCTGTCGCTCGCCATCGAGCTGTCACTCGTGCGCAAGAGCGCCTTGTCTCGCGGCGACCTCTTCCTCTGCTCGATGCTCGAGACGCTCAAGTGCGGCGGCTTCACGGCGCTGTACTTTCCATCGGCCATGCTGTGCCGCATGCTATTGCAACCATCGCCCGAGACCGATTCGACCACCATGCAAGTGGCCAAGCTGGCCGTGTGTGGCGCTACCGGTGCCGCGGTAGGCACGCTCGCCGAGCTGCCGCTCCGTCGCCTGATACTCGGGCGCTCGGCGGCCTTCGCCAACGCATCGCCCTTCACGAAACTCGTCATGCAAGCCAGCACCGTCGCTCCGAAACTACGACTCGCCATCAACGTGCCAGTATATTCGCTCACGTACGTGCTCTTCAACATGTGGCTTCAGCATCGGATGCCGGAATCCGGGAGATGAATGAATCGCTGCTTCAATCCAACAAGTCGCAAGTTAATGACCTCAGGTAGTATTGAGGCAAGGCGAGGCGAGGGCAGAGAGATCAATTGTTTGAGTCAGAGATACAATGGGAGGCAGCAGCAAGCAGAGGGCTCGAGGCAGAGGGAGAGTACCGTTGGCGTTCAGAGCGCCAGACGACGAGGCGGCGTCTCTCAGCAGCCTCGAGTCATTTCGCTCGTTGCTTGCGCACGCTCACACACTCACTCTCACACTCACACTCGCTCGTTGCGGTCAGTCTCGTCCACCGCCGCCCCCTGTGACTGACCATCGGTTGGATGGCCGATACGGTCAAGACCTACACCAAGGCCAAACCTCCGGCAGGCTTCAGTAACCAGAGCTCACGCGGACGACCTCGACGTGGCACCAACGACGTTGTGGCGATGCAGGCGTCGACATCGCAAGCGCCCGCCACTCCTCCGGCTGCCGGCACCAGCACGGCGCTGCACGAGACCTCGCCGTCGACTGGTCTCGTGAAGCCGTCGGCTGTACGTGCCGCGAGCATCGTGTCTGCCACGCCGGTCAAGCCTTCCACCACCACCGCCGCCGCCACGACGCCGAAGCCAACGGCCTCCAGCGCCACGAGCGCAGCAGCAACCAAGAGCGCCGCTCCCTCGTCGGCAGCGAGTGCCGCCTCGAAGCCCGCGAGTTCGAGCACCACAGCTGCCTCGTCGGCATCGAAGGCATCACCCAGCAGCACGCCGAGCGCGGCAGCCGCCAAGAGCGCCGCTCCCTCGTCGGCGGCGAGCGCCGCCTCGACGACGGCCGTGGTCACCGAGACGGCCAAGAAGGCGCGCCAGTGGCCGCCCGTGGGCACGACGCCAGGCACCGCGGCGCCCGCGGCTTCCACCAGCACCAAGCCCGCCACCGCCACGAAGCCTGCCACCGTCCCCAAGGCTGCGTCCACAGCAGCAGCAGCCGCAGCCGCCCCGAAGCCCGCCAGTTCTACTGCCACCGCCACGAAGCCTGCGACTCCAGCAGCGGCAGCAGCGTCGTCGTCTGCAGCCAGCGCAACGAAGCCTGCCACCTCTGCCACCACCAAGCCTGCTTCGCCGGCATCCACGACGAAGCCTGCCGCTTCTACTGCGACCACGAAGCCGGCAGCATCCACTGCCACTGCGACGACGAAGCCCGCTACTGCTTCTGCAGCAGCGACCTCGACGAAGGCCGCTACGTCGTCGGCAGCATCCACCACGAAGCCTGCCACTTCTGCTGCGACTACAAAGCCCGCAGCACCTAGTGCCACTACGACGAAGGCCGCTACTTCGTCGGCAGCTACCACCACGAAGCCGGCAGCATCCACCGCCACTACGACGAAGGCCGCCGCTGCATCACCTGCAGCGAGCACTGCCACGAAGGCAGCAGCGACGCCAGCTACTGCAGCCACATCCACGGCGAAGGCTGCCGCCTCTGCGTCACCAACGCCTGGCTCAGGCAAGGTGGCGGCCGCAGCGGCAGTCTTTGGAGCGAGTGCTGCCTCAGCGACCAAGGCAGCAAGCTCCACTGCTGCCAAGCCGAGCGCTTCGAGTGCAGCACCAAAGGCCTCTCCAACAGCAGCAAAGTCAGCCAGCACGAGCAACGCTACTGCAGCACCAAAGGCCTCTCCAACAGCGGCAAAGTCAGCCAGCACAAGCAGCGCTCCCGCCAAGCCGACGGCTTCGAGCGCAGCACCAAAGGCCTCTCCAACAGCAAGTGCCGCATCGACCAAGGCCACACCTGCAGCGGCAGCATCATCAGCGCCGACGAGCAAGTCGCGTGTAGCCGAACTCGCAGCCAAGGTTACCGGAGGTACCAGCGATGCTGGAGCGTCGAGCAAGGCAGCAGCGCCAGCGACTGGTGCCACGAAAAAGACGTGGCCACCGACGGCGGGCAGCACCGACAAGGCAGCAGCAGCGCCTCAGCCATCCAAGGCTGCGAGTGCGAGCAGCAAGCAGATCAAGAAGGGCCAGCACGACACTGTGAGCGATGCCTCGCAGTTGAATGACGACGACCTGATTGCATCGATCGAGCACGGCACGACGTACCGCGAGCCCGAGACCAGCACGGTGTTTAGCACAGGCCACGAGGACGACGACAACGACCACCACGACGACGAGGAAGCTCACGCGGGAGACGAGTATGATTACGACGACGAGGACCGCATGGACGACCCATCGCAACTGACCGATGCCGATCTCCTCGAGGGCCTCGAGGGCGGGCATCATGGCTCCGGCATCGAGGCGTCGACCAGCACGGTGTTTGCCTCGGAGCACGGCAACGAGGCCGACGACTTTGGCGAGAACCACTACGGCGAAGACGAGGAGGAGGAGTATGCGTTCGAAGACGAATCCGACGGCCGCCGTCAGCATGAGGAAGAGCACGAGTTCGAAGAGAGTGCCGCACAGCCGAGCCATACCGAGCACGTGGTCCCGATTCCCGCACACGTGCGCTCGTCGGTGCACCACCACACATTGCACCCGTCGCCTCCGCCATCGCCGCAGCATGACGACGGCGACGACTCGGCGACAGGACCCAAGGCACGCAGCGCCGACGGCAAGGAGGTGCACAAGGACACGGCGACGCTCATTCAAGAGGCACTCGCCGAGGCACGTGCGCTCAACGTCGACCTCAAGCCCGAGCATCGGCCGTTCGAGGCCATGCTCGATTTCCCATCGCCGTCGGGTATCCACGGCATCCTCAAGAACTCACCCAACTACACGCCGTTGTCCGATGACGAGGACGAGGGCTTCTTCGAGGACGAGGACGAGGGTGAGTTCATCGATCCCGACGACTACGACGCAGATGGCAACTTTATCGGCGTCAAAGACGATGACCACAAGGGTGGCCACGGGCGATCTAAGCGCGTCACGTTTGCACTCGAAGGCATGGGATGGTAGTCGAACGACTGGAAACGCGTGTGCGTGTACTCACGCTCGCGCACACTCTCTCTCTTGCGTTCTGTTAGTGTGAGTTTTATGATTGTTTGTGTTTGCTTGTGCTTGTTGTGCCAACTGTACCACCTGCTGATCGATACGCGTATCCATCAATGGAGCACAGCGTTTCTGATCACGTTAGCCTCAATGTGTTCTCTCTCTCTCTCTCTCTCTCTCTCTCTCTCTCTCTCGCGTTCTCGTGTTCTCGCGTTCGTGCATTAGTTAGCCAGTTGTTAGTGTACCAGAAGAGTACACTTTGCGTCATCTACTCATTGTGAAAAGTATATATGTAGCTCTGCCAAACAACAGCTTTCGTTTGCGAGGTGGCTTTGTACACAATGGAATCGGTGTTCATTCTAACGACGACACGCAGCACGGTATCGCGGCTGCGAAACCGCACCGAATGCCGATGACAGTCAGTATCGGTGCGCGAGAGAATGCTGCTTGAGCTAGGCGATCGATAACAGTTGCAGCAACTCGCGGCGCGTGATATCACTCGGTCCTTCGATGGCATTGATGAGTGCTTTGAAGCCAGTGAGCGATGCCACGATGCGTTGAATGGCTGCGTCGTTGAACATGAGCGTGCCGATCTCGATCAGGCACGACTCGATAATGGTGGACGGCATCAGGAGGCGCTTCTTGTGGTGTGCCTCGAGGATGCCAACGACGATCAGCAAGCAGTCAATCTTGGAGAGGCGTGAACCGAGTTCCACTACTCGCAATCTCACGCTGTGGTGTCGCAAGAGCAAGTAAGGGTATATAAGCAAGGAGAGCCGGGAGATGCACATGCCAGCGACGTACTTGCTAAGAGCCGAGAACCAGCATGCTTGCACTCGAGCTTCAGCGTGCGTGATGAAGCGCACTCCCGAGGCTTGGATTTCTAGCAGTAGCTCGAGGTTCGCTCGTACAAAGTCGGTGGCATGCGGTGCAGAGCAGAGATTGGCGACCGCCAAGCTGGCCATGTGCGTGTATCGGCTCGAGCACTTGGGATCGTCGAAGCCCGAGCGCACGCACGAGAGAAAGTTGAGACCCGAGTCGGCGACGAAGGCCGGGCCGGCGACGGGATGGATGACGATGGTTCGCACGAGATCGAACACTGGCCACACGCTGGCGGCAGGCCACGTGAGCAAGCGATGCAACACGCACAATTGCTCGGACGTGAGGCTCGAGGCTTCGTTCGACAGGTGCGCAGAGAGCGCTTCGAGGTGCTGCTTGTCGGCGGCCGAGAGGCGTTGGTTCTCGTGCGGATTCTCGTCCGAGGTCTTACAGATCATTCGGACGCATCCATCGAGCGACGCTGGCGGAGCGAACGCCGTGTGCTTCTCGTTGGGCTTGGGAATGTTGATGCCTCGTACTGGCGTCACGAGCGGTAGCAGGTCGGGATAGATGACGGTCGATGGTAGCAGGCCGGTCTCTTCGACGATTCGATCGTGTAGCGTCGGGATCGTGTCAAGCGGTAGGCCATGCGATTGTTGCACGAGCCTTGCCACTTGGTATGGATCATCTAATGAACGAACGAGTACGTGAGTGAGTGAGTGAGTGAGTGAGCGAGCGAGGTACGCACCTCCTTTCCTGACCGTGACCTTGACCATTCCAGCAGTGGTCGGGAACGGGCGCACGAGGATGGGCTTGGGCCAGGGGTCCAAGAAGCTGATGATCGGCGGCGGAGTGATGGGCGTCGACCAGTCGACATAGTGCGGAATGACGGCCGCCGGATCTTGGAGATGGTGCGCAAAGCACAGGTCCAGCATCGGGTACTCGACCGATTGATGCTCGATGGAGACCACGGGCACAAAGTGCATCGAGCCGGCCCAGCAGAGCACCAATGGTCGCTTGTAGCATTCGTGCGGCTCGTGGCGGAGAGGCAGGAACAGACCAGCGAATGCCAGCTCACTGCAGCCGTACGTCTCGATACGCTCGTCCGATGACTAGTGCCACATACACATCATCCAATGATTGATTGAGTGAGTATGTTAGTTGGTTGCGGTCGAGGTGCGAGAGTGGCGCACTCGACGTACGTAGAGCAGGATCGGGCGCTGCAACACGTTCGCCATCACAAAGATATGAACCAACGAGAGATACGAGTTGGGTCGCGTCGACTCGGTGACCGCCAGCTCCCAATCAGCCTCGGTAAAGTGATCGATCGATACCGTGGTCTTGTACCATTCCAAGTGCTGTGTGTGTGAGGATATCGAGATAGCGTGAGTACGTGCGCGGCACGTGATGATAGATCGCTGGTTTCGATGCACGCACTGTGATGAGTTCGAGCGCAGCCTGCGCCTTGAGCAGCATCGAGTATCGATCCTCGCCCCAGCAAGCGAGAGACAACGCATGCAGGAGGCAATTGCCATCACCCATCGTGAGCAACGGCGCGCTATCGATCAGGAACGCGCACGCACGCACCGTGACGTCGTGAGATTCCTCGGGATGGACGAGGCGAGCGACGAGCCATGATCGCGAATCGTGCGTACGTACATGTGAGTGCCGATCAGCGGCAGTAGCACCGACGGCAGACTGGCACGAGAGTCGATGACGCTACGAAAGTGCGCCTTCCTCGCAATCACTTGCGGTATGTAGTAGGTGCATCGAGTCGACGGACACTCGGAAGCATTGGTGCTTGGCCTTGAAGCCGCGACGGCGAGGGCTCGTGTGACGTCGTCAAAGACGCCGAGTTGTTCGTCGTAGAGCGACATTATGGCCACAAAGGAGGGTGGTAGTGGTGGTGGTGATGATGAACGAGTGATGGAAGGAAGATGGAAGGGCACGAGGAAGGAGGCGTAGAACCAGAGGGAGGGCAGGCGGGAGATGCGATGGCGAGCGAGCGACGAGGAGAATGACGTCGAAGTTCGATGGGGAGGGTCTGAAGTAGAGGGAGTGATGGTGGGTGAGTGGGTGCGCTCTGGGCGTGAACCTGACCAATATCGAGGTACGACGAGGAGTGATCTTGATGAGATGGTTGAGTCGGTATGGGTTTGTTGTGGCATCATTAGACACTGGCGAGATCGAGGTGGTTGGGTCGAGAGATCGGTGCTGTGTTCCGGTACCGAGGAGCTCTCCCTCTCATAGATAAGAACAGAGATCCATACCACCACCATCCTCCTCATCATCAGGTCTCTCTCTCTCTCTCTCTCTCTCTCTCTCTGATTCGTGTCTGTGTATTGGAGCTGATCTTGATCTGCTCTCGTGGCATATGCTCCGTAGTCGGCTACTCGTTGTACTCGCTCCACGTATCGCCGGCACTCCTTCTCGTCGCCATCGTCATCATCCCGTTGTGCTAGTGGCTTCGCGTTTCATGGCAACCACCGCTGCTGCTGCTGGTGCTGCCGGTGCCGAGCACTCGGCGTCCAAGTCGATACGATTCGCTGCGATCCAACTCGGTGTCGTGGTCGACAAGGCCGCCAACCATGCCGAGGCACAGGCACGCATCGAGGAGGCCGTCTCGCATGGCGCTCGCTTGATCTCACTGCCCGAATGCTGGAACTCGCCGTACTCGAACGCCTCGTTCCCGACGTACG
>Ga0209935_1003991_pt1 | contig 14203 bp, 15 predicted proteins | sample ThiBio_1000_plan_2_FD_183958 | JGI IMG/M metagenome (GOLD analysis project Ga0209935, IMG submission 183958) | Wastewater bioreactor microbial communities from Cape Town, South Africa - Thiocy_cont_1000_plan (SPAdes) | ecosystem: Engineered > Bioreactor > Thiocyanate-remediating >... | reverse complement strand
AACAAGTTTCAAAAAAGGGCGCTGTTGGAGTTCTTGCGGGCATGGCTACGTCAATACTATTCGGATTTTTCTCGGTTCCAACGCGCAGCTGTGTTGGCCAAAATCAGAGAACAGATAGGGACGCCAATTGAAAACGAATTCAAGCTCATCTTTGTGCAAGAGAGCAAGAAGGATGCCATCATCGCATCGCAGACATCTCCCAAGAGGACAAATGGTGATTCAGGTATTCCTTATGGTGCAACCGACGGACCAAATGGCGGTCCTCAATTCAAAAGAATAATTGAAGCGTTCAAAATGACGACCTTTCAAGTTTCAAGTTAGTGTTCCCACTACACGCAAGGTCTAATAATGTCTGTTTAGATACGTCCGCCTATGTGGTGGCTAAACAACTCACCCTGCGAGATATCGAACGCTTCAAAAACAATTTCGCCCCGTGAGTTCCTTGATCAATCATGGCAAAATCAAGACAAGAACTTTGCCTCCCCGTATCTTACAGAGAACATTGACAAGTTCAACGAGGTACTTCGCTCACTTCTCTATTTCCCTTTTATTCTTACCTATATTCGCTACTTATCATCAGGTGAGCTATTGGGTGTGTACGGCAATCTTGTGTGAGAAGACAACACCTCGTCAATCGCACTTGTTGCGAAAGTTTATCAAGGTGGCCTACAAATGCCTACTTTGGAACAACTTTAATGGCATCATGCAAATCCTGTCTGGTCTGGGCAACACATCGATATCTCGTCTGAAAGATCCCTGGAACAATCTTCCTTCTCACACCAAAGCCAAATTTCAGAAGCTTGAGCTCCTTATGGCGCCCCAACAGAACTACAAATGCTATCGAGAGCGGTTCCGAGAGACACCTTACCCCAAGCTGCCTTACCTTGCCGTCATCCTACGAGACATCACCTTCGTCAACGTAGGGAATGCAAAGTATCGCGCAGGTACCATGCCTTGCACCGATTCCTTCTCTCCCTCCTTCCTCTTTTACTCATCCAAACACAGATGGTATGCTCAACTTGGATAGATTGGTATTGTTGCGCGAACAGATCTGCGAGGTAGCGAGGATGCAAGCGGAATGCAATGGAGGGTACGAGAAGATATTTGGCAAGGCTTCTGAGGAGAAGAACAAGATGCTGGACTACTTTGCACACCTGCCTCGAGTGGAGGATGACGAATTTCTTTACGAGTTGTCCCAACAATACCAGCCAGCCCGTTCCCCGCACTCGCCGTCTGCTCCGGGACGCGAGGACTCACGCACGCGCTCCAACACAGATTCACATCGCATCGGCTCTATCGTCCCCTGGCTGGCCGATGATGAGACCAGGGCTCGAAGTACATCCGAACCCCGTGCCTCTCCTCTTGCACCCAGATCGCATCACTCGAAGACAACGTCCAACAATACCACCCCGGTTGGATCGCCGAAGTTAAAAAGATCAGAATCCAGGAGAAAAGCAAAGAAGGACAAGATGGAGAAGATAGCCAGTGACAGCGCGCAAGATAAAGGCGCTACTGTGGTGGAGACCGATCGGAGAAAATCATCGCAGACGGGAGAGGAAGGTAGCATTGTAGGGAAGAAAGTGAAACCGCGGCAAAGGAGCCTCAGCTCACCCTACACGGATACCATCGATCTGAAAGGGCAAGATGAGACAGAGGCAGCAACAGCAGCAGTATCTCCCCAAAGTATCAAGAGAAGAACAAGCTTCCTTGATTGCACCAGCTCCACCACCACTCTGTACATAAAGACCACAAAGGGCCTCACCTTTAGTTCCCAGAGGGTGCATGTGATGTAAACAAACTAGAATAAAAACACGCACTTCCCCCTACTTCTGTACTTTATTTTGCACCTTTAAAACAGGACGTAGAGCAGGAGTGCAAGCAAGAAGACATACAAGAAGAACTGCCACAACTGGCCGTTCCTCCTTTTGCTCGCCGAGCGCCAGACGGCATGGCAAGAAGGGGAGGTGAGAGACTGCGCGACTTCGGTGGAGAGATTGTTCAACTGGCGCGCGTCCATCGCCAACACAGCGAACACAATCCTATCCGGCCGTACCAGAGCGATCTCGCAGTTGTGAGATGAGCAGTAGGTCCGCACATGTCCCTGGATGTCCTGCACCCACACGCTCTCTATCCCGTTGGTATCCTCTGCTCGTTCGGGCTGCGTTCGAACTTGCTTGGGGGAATCCACCACCATCACCACCTTGAGTCCTAGACCCTTCCAGAACCGCAGTGAATCCGGGCCGAGTAATTCCTCGGGATGGGTCGCGTTGTCACCGTCGCGCACGCGTACCACCATAGAAAACCGCCCATCCCGCGCGAGCACTTCATCCAGCGGGAGTTCCTGCATGACTCTGTCCTTGCAGTGGTGGTGGTTGCGTTCTGGGGTGAGGACGTGCACCTTCGGTTGAATGAAGATATCCCCGACGGGAGAGAACCGCAACAACAATGCGGTCTGCCAACTGCGGAGTGTCCTCGTCAGCCAGTGACGGCTATCCTCTACGAAGTCGCTCCCGAGCAGGCCGTCCCAGAAATACGTCAGGGGTCTGAAAATGTCATTGCCGTTGATGAAGGAGACGATGACCTTCGAGCTCTGAAGGGTGTAGGCTAGCCAGTCCCGCATCCTCGCGAGGGTCGGATTTCGTGTCATGATGAGAGAACCCAACAAGACCGACATCCTTCTCACCCGGTCAACATGCGATCGCCTCTCGATCTCATAGGAATCCAGGATAGAAGGACTCGCCTTGTTGTTGACTACGTAATGTATCTTCCAGCTGATGTTGAAGGCGTCTCTAATGCCCGCACACATCCCCTGGCCGGTGAAAGGAGGTAGAAGGTGTGCTGCGTCTCCGAGAAGAAAGACTCCTCCCCCTCTGCTACTCGTTGTTTTCTTTACGTTTCCTGTACTTGGAGACGTACTCTCGCACCTTATGCCCCACTTTTCCGCCGATCTCGACTGGAAGGTGTAAATGACAGTCCTGATAATATTTGGGTGTATGTGCGTCTTGAATACCTCTTCTGTTATCCCTATTTTTTTAACTTTTTTAACAACCATGTATATTCGTCGATTGTGGAGGATACCTCTGGTTTTGAGGAGTTTCATGAGCACCTCGGGTCGGCTTAAATATTCATCGGTCTCGAGTTTCTCCGCGCGGTGTGGATCGGGTAAGGCGATGAACTCCCACCGATAATGGCCGTTGGCGAGGGCCATTTGAGCTCCACTTCGCTTGGGGTCGCAGATGAATTGAAACTGAGGGACAACCTGCGCGTGGCCATCCCTGCGGGGAGCGGCAGTGAAAGCGGACGAAGGATGGACGGAGGTCCTTCCGAGGTCCAGGTTCTGTTGAAGGTCCTCGTCGATGGTGGCATCGATGACAAACCACTTTTGAGAGGTGTAACTGCTCCCGCGGAATGGGATACCCATTATATGGCGCACATCGCTAGAGCCACCATCGCAACCCAACACAAAATCTGTTTCTACAAACCGAATCTCCTCGTCACGGTTTACAATCTTGACGCGCCATAGTCTTCCTAGAGGAACCGTGCTTAGAGGATGGAAGAGAAAGAAGCTAACCTTCATCATTTTCGTTCTTGAGGATATCGGTCACTCTCCAACCTAGCAAGGAATCTACAGAAGAGTAGGTTTGGAGAACGGATCGAAGTTTCTCCTCCAAGCCAGGTTGATGTATGAAGTTGAGCGTGAAGTAACCATTCTGCTCTCGGAAACGAGAAGGCAATTCCCACAGGAGAGATCCCGCAGCTGCTTGCCAAGTCTTCAGGACTGACTCACGATTGTGATGTTTCTCCATCTCTTCTTCTTCGGCCTCAGTAAGGCATCGGTTTAACAATTGTGCGTTTCGTTGGATCAGGTCTTTGGAAGATTCATTAATATTTAGACCTGGTCGTCCATCGGCTCGATCGAGATTCTGAAACGCCCGTACCACCTCATCATCAATCGCTGCTGCACGCGGGCAGAAGTAGACAGATGGCTCCTTCTCTATGGCGAGCGTTTTGATTCCGTACTGCCCAAGCAGTATAGCGGCCGTTACTCCGGCAGGCCCTAAAGATTGTGTGAGCAATAACCCAGGGGCCACACCCCCTCACGCACCCATGCCAACAATAACGACCGAATAGCCCTCCATCCGCCTGTACCGGACACTTCACATGGAAAGAGAGAAGACGAACTCATTTCCGTACTTTGCCTTGTTTTGAAAAGAAAGTTCTTCTGCGCATGGAAAAGCATTGGGAAGTAAGTAAGTAGCACCCCACTGCCACTTCTGCAGCACCGTTGTGGTCCATGGACGCGCTAGAATTATTACTTTTCAATCCTGTATCGTATGGATGTATCAACTGATTCCGCCACAGATCCTGTTACTTGTTTCGAGTAGCGGGCAGTTCTGCGCGCAAGGAGTGGGAATTTTCGCCTGCGCCGGCAAGGGCAGCAACAGAAAACACAGCTACACAAAAGTCCATGGCTGACGACGCCAACACCGCCAACTTCTTCTTTTGCTGCTGTGAAGAGGTACCCACAACTTATTGTTGTACTTGTAGCTGACCATTGCCTGGGCGTTGTAGCTTCTGGGAAAGGCTCTTCGGAGAGCCAGAAGGCGAGTGGATGGGCAGGGTTCTGTTACGGCTGTATTCTCGTGGCCTGAAAGAAAAGAAGGCAGTTTTCCTGTTGACATCAAAGGTTTGTACATATTCTTTCGCGTAGTTGTTGACTCATCTCCCACGCCGGTTGCAGTTAACGACACGGGTGATGGCCTCGACTCCGTTGAAGTACCGTATGAATTCGAAGGTTTCCTCTCACACGCCGGCCTGGTCATCGACGTTACCACCACAAGTCAGTAAGCGATTACTTAATCTCTGAAGGACTAATGATTTTGCGTTAGCTGGAGAAAGTACCACTCTCCGAGCCATCGTTCTCCGTATGACAGACACAGGACAGATCGCGTATGCTGAAGACAGAGAGACTGAAAAGTACACTTCATTTAGCGGTACCGAAGTTAGACTACAAATGATGAGCAATGAGACAGGTTTGGAGCGCATGAGAGCGTACTTTGCGAAGCTATCTATGATGGCTTATCAGGTATTCCTGCCTGCTCCGCGAGCCTGTCATGACTAACTTCCCAACTTGTAGATTGATGTGACAACAACCCCAGCAAACGACACGATCTTCTTTGTTCGCCTAAAGACTATCACGACAGGGAACCCTTGCCTTGGACTGGACAGAGAGGCAATCGCCGCTTGTCTTAGGTAAATATGTGTACCCTTATATGGCTACTTATTGATAAGTTACGCAGATGTAAATATGCTGAGGTAGGGGGTACATTTGTGGTGCGGCCTACAGAGGTACAGCATCCATCATTAGCGGTACAATGGGGTTGTGCAATATCAGGAGAGAGGGGCCCACTAAAACGAGGTGCCAATATGTGCATAGTATCCTTTAACTCCTCTCGCTTTCTTACGCTTTAAAATCTGTTCCTTTCCTTAACTTACTACCTTAAGATGACTGTCTTCTTGGCCACAGTTCTGCAGCCCAGTGCCACCGTAATGAGCTGCAAACAAAGCCTGGAAAGAGTGCTTGGCGGATTGAAATGGAATGAATATGGCCTCAGTCTACCTAAAGATTGGGAGCCACATGGCGACAACGCCCTCTGTTGCTATATGGAGGGCCTCCTCCCTGGCTTACATCTGAATCTGCTGCTGAATATCGATACTCTCGATATCGATACACGCGGTAACGTATCTTTTCCTCTGATTGTACGCGTTGAACCTAACCGGTCAACAAATACAGCAACAGAGTTACGAGGCGCGCTTGAGGCAGCAAATCCGGAGGCACTGGCAGCTGCGTTAGGAGCGACGCTGCATCAATTCGAGCAGGCCGACGCCCGGTCCTGCTTTTGGCGGAACAAGAAGGCGGTGACCCAATACTTTGTCCCCTTCCTGGCAGAAGCCATCCAGCGAATAATCTTGCAAACCCCCGACGAGCTTTTGAAGGAGGAGTGCTTCGGCTGCTTCGCTGGGGTGGAGGGGATAGAAGAGTGGGCTGACATCGGGAGAGGGATAGAGACGCTTGTACAAGGCATACTCAACAGGAAAGAGGATGCGCAGAAGACTAAGAGAAGGAAGAAAGAGAAGGAGAAGAAGAGCGAAAGCCAAGCACTATAGTAAGTAAGAATTACCTTGTTGGTTAAGAAGGAACTTTATATCTACAAGTTAGTCGATGATGTCTACAGCTCATTACAAGGAAGAAGGGGATAGAAATGAATCTCAAAAGATCACTTTACGCGGAGCGCGTGCAACTGGTTTTGTTTCGTCTGTTCCTTCTTCAGATTCTTCGCCTTGATAAATTCGTGCATCATTTTCTTCTTTTGCCGTGGTACCGAAGGTCAAGGATCCGGTAGCTACCATGACTAACCCTACCTTTAGAGATATGAGAAAACGTTCAAAGTGAGTGGGAACGCAACATACTGTTATAGCTTGTGACGCCACCCTCGCGCGCATTATGTAATTGCTGAGACGCGGATTTTTTAAAGTAATGGAGTAGATACCCACGCACAAAATGCCAGCCGTCGTGAATACTCCTGTAGGCGCAAAAGCAGTTAACAGAATGCGCAACCAAACAAACTAGAGAATGAATACCTGCTGTGACATAGGGCGTAGACTTCATTCTATCCCACAGCCCTTCCTTCTTTCTGGGTGGGGCAAGAGGTATATCTAGCAATGAATGCACGGGATTGAGTATGCGATACACGCGAAAACTTTAAAGCTTACATGCGCCATTGTCTGCTAGCGATCCTTGCACTCTTTGCTTGTCCGCCATGTTCCTGTTCCGCACCGGTAGCTTCGAAGAAAAGGGGCGTCAGTAACGCTACAGCCCTTGGGCCAAGGGAAGATGGTTGTGTAGATGGCCTCGCCTCAGGGCGGTGTGAGACAGCATGTTATACAAAAAAAATGTATCGCGTTAAATATGTGGTTTTTTATTCCAAATGTGCTTGTCTGTAATTACTCTGCACAACTGACTTCTTTAGCCTCTGCCGATCAGGTTACTTTACTTTATGAGTCCAGCGACCACAACCCAGGCAAAGAGCACAGCTGTGGGTAAATAATAAAGCAACAGCAACAAAGGAAATTTTAGGTTACAATCGGAATTCGTTCAAAAATGATTCACGCACCAGGAAGCCAGCCGAACAGACAAAGAGCACAAGAAATCAAAACGAATAGATCACATTGACCCCTCTTCAAGAATACAGCCACAGGAGGCAAGCAGATAGAAATAATCGCAAGACTGAGTGTGTTGACGTCTGCCATTGTGCGTCTCTTTTCCTCTTCCTTCGCGCGTAAGATTAGATAACCCTGACTGGTTTTCCTGTCGTACGTCTTTCGGGCCTATGCGCAAATTGATAGTCGACGCAAATGCCAAGATAAATTAAAGCCAAGAAGAAGAGAAGGTCTTGGTTGCATCTTGTTTCTTGCCACAGCAACCAGAAATACCAAATGGGGGTAAAACTGACGAAAGAACAACAAGCATTGGTGAAGGAGACACCATATTCCTCCTCCGAAGTGAAAAAGCTCAGACAAATTGTTGCAAGAATCAAGGTCAGCAGAAATGAAATTCGGATCGAATCTGCCTTTCAATTAACCGTTTTGTGCATAGGGCGAGAAAAACGACACAGAGCTGAACAAAGCAGAGTTTAAGCAAGTGTTTGAGCTTTGTACAGGCAAATCTTTGCATGGTACGTGGTACAATTGGATTGTTTGGGCGTTTAATTCGCTCATTTTTCTGTTTTTTCACGCGCACAGGGAACGACAAAGGCGTAGACCTCGATGAGATCTTTGCATCTGTTGATAAGGATGGGTAAGTTTAATCTTCGGCGGGAACTATTTCTCAATCTTGTATTTGAACAGGAGCGGTACCGTTTCCTTTGAGGAGATGATTTTGTGGTTAGCGATCTACCAAAAAGGTTTGTCCCCTTTGCGAATGTGCTGTGTGTAACTCTGGCCCATTAGGAGATGAGGATACGAAGCTTGGACATATGTTTGATGCATTCGACACAGGTTCGTTTTCCTACCATGTGCTTGCCAATTTCTGATGAAGTTACGCATGCAGATCACAGCGGATCGCTTGAGCGTTCGGAAATCACCAAGGTACTCGATATTCTCAAGATATCGATGAAAGACCGAGGCCTGAGTGAGTCGACCGCCATCTCCAACGCCGCCCGCTTGGTGCACTCTCTGGATGTCGACAAAGATCAGAGCATCTCCAAAGCGGAGTGGATTAGGGTCGGAAAGGAAACGCATCTGGTCGAGGAATTGTTGGGCAGCGAATTTATGGAGATCATGTCCGAGTTTCAGCTCAAATGAGGTCTGCCATGGTGGTTGTAGTGGTACTTCTTTCGTAACAAGACACCAATATTTTTTTCAAAAAACATTTACACACCTTAAAATCTATTTACATCCCTGCCCTGTGCTTGATAATCAATCGGCGTGTCGGGTTAGTGGCTTGTGTTGTACTCGATCAAAATGGCTATGCAGCATTGCCCATGCCCAACAAGTCACCGCAATCATCAACAAGGTCTTCCACGCTAAGCGAGAAAAGCTCAGGGCTTGTACTGCAAGAGAGGGAGGAGGGAAGCCGTACAGTCATCTTGCAGCGCAAGGACTTCTAGGAAGAGTTTGGTGTTGGCGAAACCGTGCATGATGGCAAGATTGGCGACGAACAGACAAAAGATGGAGAATGCCGAACCCGCACCGGCGATCACAGGGTAGTACCATCGCCCGCGAAGACCTTCCCATCGGGGCTTAGCGAAATACACCCTCACCATCAGCTCCACAGAAAAGAACATGCCATTGAAAAATGCCCAAGCCACCCAACGCCACCTACATACACAGAAAAGAGATGAGGTGAGTGTGGTAAAGATCGATCTGACTGGCTACCATAGGTCGTGCCAGAGTCCAATGAACAGGAAGATTATCCACATGGTCCATTGTTGGTTCTTGCTGCCTCCCAAAGGTAGGTATAAATATCTGACTATCCAATTATGAAGACTTGAATGCCATTGTCTGTGAAGGAAAAATAGTTGTTGTTGCACGTGCGCGTATGTATGCTAAGCGAGTGTGATCACACTACCTCCAAAAATCTGCAAATGAAGCGACGTTATAAACACATGCCGACATATTATCGATGCAATCAACACCTGAATAAAGTAGTAAAATGAGTCTCAGTCAACCGAGGGAGCAACCAGGAAGGAGGGGGGGGGAGGGTCGCAAACCGTCCAGAAGAGACCAGCATCGAAAGGTGCGCCATATACACAAAAATTTCATGTACATATACACGAGGGTGAAACAGGCAGTCATGGTGATCTCCCACGGAGCCAATTTGCTCCATATCTCCACATGCTCATCGATGTAGTAATAGTAATAGTACCTAGATGAGATGAGAGATGAGACTGAATGCAAGATGGTGAGGGGCAAGGAGGTTCGTTTTACCCAAGAGTCAGAGAGAGCGCGAGAGTCTCAGCTAGCGTGCGCAAGAGGAGGAGCAGGATTTTGCGCAAAGAATAAGTCTGCTGAGGATAGCGTATCTAATATTGTTTGTTGTTTCAAAAAACAGAAACAGTTAGTGAATAAAGCTTGGAGGAGGAGGGAGGCACCTGGGAGATCCAAGCATTGAAGGAAAGAACAGGGCCAGCGAGGTAAAGGGGGATGTAAAGAAAATAGGCAAGGTATGCCATCCATCCGTAGTTCTCGTTTGATGCATGCGACTCTTGTCGCACAAATAAATCGTTCGACTGAAAGATTTGAGAAAAACACGCCATTAGGCCTTACCCTTCGAGGGTACTTCGACAAAACAAATAAATATCAAATGGAGATACAAATATAAATACCTTGCGTCTATTAATAGGTGAATTATTGAGCATCCAATAGTAATCCATATTGAAACTTATCAGCCGGGTGAATGCGATGTTGAAATGTACTCCCCATCGCAAAATGCCCATATGTGTATCCTAGTATATAGAAATATTTCAGTTTTTTCATAGTTACCTACAAACATGTGAGAGAGCGAGGCACGAAACCAGCCACAGGAACTTGTCTCCCAGCAAAGGGGCGAAGCGAAAGCCCTGATAGTAGTCGCTCGAGAACAGGATGGTGCAATTCCATATCCAAGTCATGATGGGGTTGAGCCGAGACGGTCCGAACACCCTCCCGATGAGGAAATTGACTGCAATCACCACCGCCAAGCGAAGGAACCCGCCAACCCCGTGTAGGTATAACACCACCCCGGATCCCAGAATGATGTAGTACAACAATCGAGCATACAGACCCATCTCGGTAACCGATCGATAGTCGCTATCCAATTTCCCCCGCCGTTTTAGATCCTCCCAATACTGAACGGTGATCGGTACCGAATTCTATGAGAAGGAAGATGAGAATGACCAAAAGGAAAGGCAGTTCGCATACTTTGAAGATGTGTTGAATGAGTCGGGACAGACAAACGGTGATAGCTCCTCCTATAAGTACCAATGGAAGTTGTACTCTCCATTCCCGCCACTGCGGGTCCGTGTAATCCTGAAAATTGATTTTTTATCTATGCATACAAGCTTAAAGTATTTTTTTACCACAATTCTGCGATCAGTAAACCACAATCGTTCAGGCCAGAACGCGTATGGACCACTGGTTGGTAGGATACTAAGAGCGTATGTTACCTCGAAAGGAGCCAAGCTTTTACCACCCCGTAGAAGCAGCGATTGCATAGCAGCTTCCAAACGTTCTACAATGCGCAGTCAAATACTCATCTTTAACGTTGGAGAATACCTTGACAAGACCAAAATCCAAAATAAAATATCAAGGAGAACGCAAACAACACCCAAAGGAACAGGACAGATACCCAAAGTTTGTACAGCGGGCTGTACAATGTACCAGTAAACCAGATGTGGCGAAGCGCACCAAAGATGCACATCCCCATGCAGGCAATGGGGAGCGCAGCGAGGAAGAGGTCCGCCCAACCCAAGCTGTCTCCCCACGCGTCCATTATCGTTGCGCAGGCGCAGTGCTACAACTGCGCAGCAACTCTTTTCTACGAAACATGAACGTTGGGTAGTTGTTGCCAGTTCTCCTTGGCCTCTTGTGATCGGGTGCCTTTTGATACGGCGTGATGTTCTCCGTTAACTACTGCGATGACATCGAAGGCTGTCAGTCCTAAAACCGACGCCTTCTTGGGTCAAATACAAAAAAAAAACGTGGTGCAGAAAATGATTTGCAATCACCGGAAAATACACAAGGAAATGAGCAGGTAATTGTTTGGTTTGAATATTTTTTGGTTGTATTAACACTTTTTACAAAGAATTGTTTCTGAAGGTGCAAAATCTTTGCACTCATTCACTGTTGGATGATTTGAAAGTTGTCAGTTGAATTTTGCCTCAGTTGGCTCTCGTCAGTTTGCTCCAAACTCTTCGGAGCAGTCGAGGTCTGAATCTTTGTTGCCTATGTTGCTGTTCTAGCTGTTGCTGTTTCTCTTGTTCTTGTTGTTGTTGGAAGGCTTCTTCGGCAAAGTGAATCGCCCGTTGAGAACAGCTTCAAAATTGACATAGTTGTTGTTTCTTTTCAAAGTCACTTGGCTTTGTCGGACGATGAGTCTCTTTGTTCTGTGGTTTTTGAGGGCAGTTGTTCGGCCAGTGTTTCAAGAGTTCCTTCGATTTGAGTCCTGAGACCGAAGAAAGTGTTGAAGAGAGTCTCCAGTTGTTGTTGGTTGCTGTTGTCGTTTGCCATTGTCAGATCTTGATGAAGCTTCTTTGCTTGTTGGAGAAGGAAAGACAGTTCGCTGATTGTGGTTGCGAGGGTGGAGTTCATTTTTTTTAAATGTGAGAGGAACCGTTATTCAAATGGAGAGAGCTGTGCTCGGTGTTGGTTGTTGTGAATGATTGTTTGGGACAAAGGAAGGCTTATTTAAAGGCTGCTCTCATCTTCGGAAAGCGAAGGGGAGGTGAAAAACTTCCGAAAGAATGGATGCTTTGTCATCCAGAAGACAGGAAGCAGCAATGCCAACCCAATCAGGTTGTTGAGCCTTGAGAAGGCCAACCTTGACAGGGAATTGGTGATCTGAGGTTGCTTTCCTTGTCAGGTCAGATGGGATCCCTTCTTGGCTCTTTCCGTCCTCACAAAGAGTGGATCCTGTTTGTCTATTTTCAGCCTTGTTCCCGTTTTTGGTTGCTTACAGTCTTTGGAACAGGCAGTTGGCTTCTTGCTTTTTTGGACCGTCCAGCGAGTTCAGTCAAAAGACTAAGAAGGCCAAACGACAATTTGCCTTGTTTATTGAACATCTTCTCAAATTCTACCAGGTTAGTTTCGCTCCCAACGATTGCGCAATTGGGAAACAGCCGAGAAGGCATTAAAGCTCATCCACAAGGCGAATACCTTTCGGACAGAATAATTAAATACAATTCCTTTCAATCTTTGATTGTCTTTGTCCTTGCGCATTCTTCTTAGCATTAGGGCCTACAGAAAAATTAGTTCGATTACAACAAGCATTAGCCAAAAAAAATTCTACTGTTGCCAGCCACTTTCTCACAAAATCTTCTCAAAGCCAGTACAGGTAGCAGAAAGAAAAATGGCGCACAACCTACCACAATACACTCTTGTGTTTGAATTAGCTCACAATTGTTACGATTGATTCTCACACTTCAAGCTTGAAGGAGAAAGGAAGAAGAGCCATCGGGAGGGTAAGAAACGTGTGTAGTTTTCTGCGAAGGAAGACAGGAGACGTGAGGGCAAAAACATCCGTTATTTTGCTCTTTGAAACGCTGGCAAATGCTCTGCCTGCCGGTTGAATTGTGGCGCGAAGAGACTCTGTACGCTGTAAAGCAAGACCCTCGGCTTTCAGTTCTGGAGAGACTCTTAGCTTGCTGGCTTCGTTGTCTGTTCAAGAGAGGCTCGCAACCACAATCGCCTAACTGTCACAAGTTGTTTCAAATGTATTGAGAAACGCCAATAAACCACAAGATCTCAACACTCAAAATGGGGCCGCTCCCTCACTTCTCAGGTTTGTTCTCGCCAAAAGGATCCTCCTTCTCGTTACCCAGGATGGCGATGGAGGTGTGGCTCTCAGGCTGCTCGAGATATCGGTGAGCCACGTCGCGGAGGTTCGCCCAGGATGTCGCAAAGACGCCATCCCGGAAGCGCTGCTTCATCTCGTAGGTGATGCCCTTGGCGAACAGCCCACTACCCTTGCCGGAGGGTGAGACCGGCTGGTCGAGGCCCGAGAAGATCTTCACCTTCGCCTCCTCGAGCAATCTCTCCGCATCGGGTGACGAGCGCTGATTGGCCACCCACCCCACAGACCCTTCGTACACCTTCAGGGTCTCGAGAAGGTTGGGGTCTCGATAAGAATAGAAGGCGAAGATGCCATCGCCGCCGCTAGTCGCGCCGCCTCCGTAGGCCCCCCCTTTCTCTCGAATCTCCGTGTGCAGGTAGCACGAGCTAAGCAGACTGGATAGCACCTTCAGTTTGGGGCTATCCGCATGCGTGTATGCCACCGACGGTAGGCTCTTCACAACATAATTCACGCTCGCTGGTAAGGGCACAAAGCGTGTCCTCTTCTCGCTTGGCGCCTTGAATCCCGAGTCCTGGTTTTTTTTATCCCATGTAAGAAAAAGAAGAAGGGGGAGGTTGGGATATTCACCAAATATCGGGCAGGTGTGGAGGCTGTGCTGTTTATTTGGTTCAGGAAGGTTTCCAACCGCTTTTGAGCCGCTGGCATCGTTTGATCCTGCGATACCATATGGCAGCGAAGCAAGGAGGCGTCGAGAACGTGTTGTGCGATAGCCTTATTAAGAGTTAGTATGTAGGTGCAGCAGTAATGAACGAGGCTACCTTTAGCTTTTCTACTAGCTCGCCGAGTTCTGATGGTTCTTTCGTGGCCAGCTCCTGCATGAAACCGACCTGAGGCACGCCGTCCCAGTTATTCACTGCTTCCTGATGTGGTGCACAAACAATTTAGCGAAAGCTTAAATGGATAAAGATGAATTACGTGTGCATGGGAGAATGCGCTCGCCGCCTCAGCCATAGCATACGAGTGGCCAGCTTGGATCAAGGACTCTTGCAGATCGGATGTTCTCTGTTGTGTTATGATTCGTTTGTTACGCCAGCCAACTTGTTTTGATTAGGAGGACATACCTGTGAGATTAAGGACTTTAGTCTCTCCAAG
>Ga0209935_1003990_pt1 | contig 14205 bp, 13 predicted proteins | sample ThiBio_1000_plan_2_FD_183958 | JGI IMG/M metagenome (GOLD analysis project Ga0209935, IMG submission 183958) | Wastewater bioreactor microbial communities from Cape Town, South Africa - Thiocy_cont_1000_plan (SPAdes) | ecosystem: Engineered > Bioreactor > Thiocyanate-remediating >... | reverse complement strand
TCCATCCATCCATCCATCCATCCATCCATCCATCCATCCATCCATCCATCCATCCATCCATCCATCCATCCATCCATCCATCCATCCATCCATCCATCCATCCATCCATCCATCCATCCATCCATCCTGGAGTCGTACGGTTGAAGTAAGAGCCAAAGACGTGTTGATTGGACGAGTTGACGGTGATGAACTGGATGTTGGGGAAGATGTTGTAGAGCACGGCGATCGGGAGATCGGTCGGTGGTACGCCGGTCACCGTCGTGAGATCATACTTTTCGAACGCTCCAGTAGCATTGCCTGTGTGATTCATTGTCATTGTAGTCGAAGACAGGCCCAAGTATCATTGATGCGATCGAGTGAGTGAGTGAGTGAGTGAGTGAGTGAGTCAGGGAGTTGGTTAGCGCCATCATCAGTCACTCGAAGAAACCAACGTACTGAACTCGATGGTCCACACGTGATTGTCACTGGCATCGACCAACGCAAACTCCATCGAGTTGACGAGTGTCACGGGCTGATTGGTGGTTGGCAGTCCATCGTTGGCCGTGAGGTCGAAGGCTTTCCATCCAGGCATTCGATTGGCTGTTGATAATGTCGATGAGGATGCTCAGGTCGTTAGCGTTCGATGCATCGAGTGACGTTCGTGTATCGCGAGGTGGCGTCGCATACCGTAGAAGAAGGTGCCGTAGATATGGCTGTTGAGACCGATGGAAGCGAAGCTCTGCTTAGGGAAGGGCCCGCTCGAGAGCACGGTGAGCGTCTTGTTGGTCGGAGGCACTCGCGCCTCGAGCGTGAGATCCGTGACGCTCCATTGCGTCACCGAGGTGCCTGAACTCGCGGTTGGTTGCGTGAGTGGATGGGCGATTGAGCGAGGGAGATGGATGGGGGGAGGCAGCAGTACCTCGGAGGGCCAGGAAGACGTGGCCCGTGGGACCGACCAGCAGCACCGAGGTCTGGTTGAGCAGGCGCACCGGGAGCGTCGTGCGAGGCAGACCGGCCTTCGACAGGTTCGAGGTCTGCCACGTTTGTGCGGTGCTCGGCGAGGAGAGCGAGAGGATCGTGAGGGCGAGGAGGAGCGACGACGAGAGGACCGCGGCTTGAAGGTTGTGGCGGCCCATGGTCGTTGTCAGCGAGGAGTAGGGATAGGAGGTAAGGTGGGGATGGTGTGGTTGGACGAGGTGTTGGTTGGACGAGGTGTTGGTGGTACGAGGGCAGGAACAGTATGAAGGCCTGGAGAGACTGGAGAGTGGCACGTTCGGTTGCTCTTTGGGATAGGCTGGAGCGATCCCAAGGTGCGGGCGTTCGAGAGGCTCAAGAGGCTGGGTATCTGGAGGTTCGGTGGCGAAGATGCCTCAGATATCAGGCAGTCACGATTGGCTCAATCATAATATCCAACTGAAATATCTCCTCCCACTCCCGAACCCGCCTGGTTCGTGGCAATATCCCATCCCTCTCCCACCGCCCTTGAGACCTCCCTATCCTCCCTATCTCGCCTTGCTCGTGTTCCATCGTCCAGAGGCGGCCCCCAGCGAAAATGACGACCGAAAAAATCCAGATATTCCGGTGGCCGAGGTCGCGGGAGAGATTTCGCACCCAACACGCGAAAACTCACGTGTGGCGGCGCTGGCGCACTCGCTGGACTTTCACCGGCTTCCCTCAGGCGCCGCCCTCCTCCTCTGCTTGAGCCTCAGTCTCGCTCGCCGTTCGCGTTCATTGTCCTGCTGCTGCCCTGCTCGCTGCATCTCTCTCTCGCCCAGCCAGCGCCCAGCCCCATCCCACCCATCCAGGCCTCCACATCCAACGGCGGAGGGTGTGTCTCCCAAGCTCCCTTCTTCTCGCTTTTTCTCGACTGTCGCGCACCAGGGTTATCGATCATATCTCGTCAGGACTCGGCCAACAACATCATGTCGTTTGCCGTTCGTCGAGCCTCAGCGGCGGGACCACCTACCGGCCGTCGTCCCTCGAATGACACATCGTCGCTGGGCCCATCGCCCACGGCTCGCGTGAACCTCAACACGGCGAGCAGCTCGTCCGCTCGTCGTGCCTCGACTCCAGCCTCGTTGCGTGGCTTCACGGCGCACGCTCTCGAGGAATGGGAGAATGCGAGCGCTCGAGCTCGCGGAGCCGCCAATGCTCGTCTGCAACAATGGGTCAACGAGATGCGTCAGATCATGCAGCCCGACTCGGTCCACTGGTGCAACGGCTCGGACGAGGAGTCTCAGACCCTCTACGACCAGATGGTCCAGGTATGTGTCGAGATGCTACCGCCTCTCTCTCTCGCGATTTACCACGATTCATTCAATCGATTAATCACGAATGAATGAATGAACGAATGAATAGAATGGCATGATGATCCGACTCAATCCCGAGAAGCGCCCCAACTGCTACTTGGCTCGTTCGGATCCTTCGGATGTGGCGCGAGTCGAGTCTCGAACCTTCATCTGCACTCCTCGTCAGGAGGTACTTGCGCTTTGCGTCATTGAATCCCGCGATGCTCGCCTCGCTAACCACTCGATGAACTTGATCCTAGGATGCTGGCATCACCAACAATTGGGCTGATCCCACCGAGATGCATGACCGTCTTGGCAAGCTGTTCGAGGGCTGCATGAAGGGTCGAACCATGTTCGTCGTGCCCTTCTGCATGGGCCCGCTCGACTCGCCATACTCCAAGTTCGGCGTGCAGCTCACCGACTCGCCGTATGTCGTCGTCAACATGAAGATCATGACCCGCATGGGCACTTCGGCCTTGCGTCTCATCACGGATGATACGTTCTTCCTCGTATGTTGGCTCAGCTCTCGTTACAATCCCTTCAGCGAGTTACTCATTCATTCGTTCTCGCGTGTGTGTGTTCGTAGCCATGTGTACACTCGGTTGGTCATCCCTTGGAGCCTGGAGATCAGGATGTACGCTGGCCTTGCGACCCTGACAACGTCTACATCTGCCACTTTCCGCACGAGCCATCCGTATGGTCGTACGGTTCGGGCTACGGTGGCAATGCCTTGCTCGGCAAGAAGTGCTATGCGCTTCGTATCGCTTCGAGCCTCGGTCGCGAGGAGGGCTGGCTCGCTGAGCACATGCTGATCCTCAGCTTGACGTCGCCTGAGGGCAAAAAGTACTACATGGGCGCTGCGTTCCCATCGGCATGCGGCAAGACCAACCTTGCCATGTTGATTCCTACGCTGCCCGGCTGGACGGTTCGCTGCGTCGGCGACGACATTGCTTGGTTGCATGTTGCCGACGACGGCCAGCTGCGAGCCATCAACCCCGAGAGTGGCTTCTTTGGTGTGGCACCTGGCACCTCGGACTACTCGAACCGCTCGGCCATGGATACCATCCACAGCAACTCGATCTTCACCAACGTGGCCTTGACGCCCGATGGCGACGTGTGGTGGGAGGGCATGACCAAGGAGACACCGGCCGAGCTGATCGACTGGACCGGCCAGCGATGGACGCCCAACTGCGGTCGTAAGGCTGCGCACCCCAACTCGCGCTACACGACTCCTGCCAAGCAGTGTCCGGTGATCGATGCCGACTGGGAGAAGCCAGAGGGTGTTCCAGTGTGTGCGCTGCTCTTTGGTGGTCGCCGCTCTGATACTGTACCTCTTGTGCATGAGGCCTTCAGCTGGAAGCATGGTGTATGTGTTGGCGCTCGCGCTCACTCTCGAGTATGATGATTGAGTGACTCACTGGGGATGGCGTTACGTCGTCACTCGTGTAGGTGTTCTTGGCCACTGTGATTGGCTCGGAGCAAACTGCCGCTGCCGAAGGCACGATTGGAGCACTTCGTCGTGATCCGTTCGCCATGTTGCCATTCTGCGGCTACAACATGGGCCACTACTTTCAGCATTGGCTCGACTTTCGTCGATTCATGGGCTTCAACAGCCCCAAGATCTACTACGTCAACTGGTTCGTCAAGAGCCCGACGACGGGCCAGTTCTTGTGGCCGGGTTTCGGCGAGAACTCGCGCGTACTCAAGTGGATCTGTGAGCGTGTCGACGGAACGGCCGATGCCAGTCGTACGCCGATCGGTTACGTACCGACCTTCCGTTCGCTCGATCTCTCGGGTCTCGATCTCGACAGTTCGACCGTCTCGGCACTTCTTCACGTTGATCGTGATCGTTGGATTCATGAATTGACTGATATTCGAGCGTATGTTTTGTCTCTCTCTCTCACTCTCTCGCATTATCACTATCACTATCACATTACGATGATGTACTAATATCGATTATTATGTTTAGATTCTATACCAAGTTTGGAACGAGTTTGCCTAACGAGTTGTGGCAACAATTGAGCAACCTCGAGAAGCGCTTGCGTATCGAAGAGGATCAACCACCGACGCACAACCGTGCCTTGTTGCGCTGGGTCGACGAGATCAAGCATCTTTGCAAGCCTGACAAGGTCTACTGGTGCACGGGTACCACGGACGAGTACGATCGATTGTGTCTCGAGCTCGTTCAACGCGGCACCTTTACGGCACTCAATCCCAAGTTGCGCCCGAACTCGTACCTTGCACGCTCGGATCCGGCCGACGTGGCGCGTGTCGAGAGCCGCACCTTTATCTGCTCTCGCACCAAGGACGACGCGGGTCCTACCAACAACTGGGCCGATCCTGACGAGATGAAGACCAAGATGCGTGCTCTCTATGATGGCTGCATGAAGGGTCGAACCATGTATGTCATTCCATTTTGCATGGGTCCACTTGGTTCACCGTATGCCAAGTTTGGTGTTCAAGTATGTATTACACTAGCAACTCCTCGTAATGGCCCTTATCGTTTACTGATTGCATTGCATTGGATTGAATTGGATTGGATTCGATTGGAATAGATTTCGGATTCACCATACGTTGTCGTCAACATGAAGATTATGACTCGTATGGGAACCAAGGCACTCACTCAACTCGGTGACCACTGGTTCTTGCCATGCTTGCATTCAGTTGGCAAGCCATTGGCTGCTGGTGAGGCTGATGTGCCGTGGCCTTGCAATCCTGCCAACACGACGATTGCACACTTTCCCGATGAGCCATCCGTATGGTCGTTCGGTTCGGGCTATGGTGGCAATGCCTTGCTCGGCAAGAAGTGCTACTCGCTTCGTATCGCCTCGGCGATGGGTCGCAAGGAGGGCTGGCTCGCTGAGCACATGCTGATTCTCGGCCTCCAGAACCCCAAGGGCCAAAAGTACTACATTACGGCTGCGTTCCCATCGGCGTGCGGCAAGACCAACCTTGCCATGTTGGTTCCTACGCTGCCCGGCTGGACGGTTCGATGCGTCGGCGACGACATTGCTTGGTTGCATGTCGGCGAGGACGGCGAACTGTGCGCCATCAATCCCGAGGCCGGCTTCTTTGGTGTGGCCCCTGGCACCAACGCCAAGAGCAACTACTCGGCCATGCGTACGATCGAGAGCAACTCGATCTTCACCAACGTGGCCTTGACGCCCGAGGGTGACGTGTGGTGGGAGGGCATGACCAAAGAGGCACCGGCTGAGCTGATCGACTGGACCGGCCAGAAGTGGACTCCTGGTTGTGGTCGACTTGCGGCGCACCCGAACTCACGCTACACGACTCCAGCGAGCCAGTGCCCGGTGATTGACCCCGAGTGGGATAGCCCGTATGGTGTTCCGATCAGTGCCGTCATCTTTGGAGGCCGTCGCGAGCGCTTGGTGCCTCTTGTGACCGAGGCCATCACGTGGCATCACGGCGTGTTCATGGGCTCGATCATCTCGTCGGAGCAGACGGCGGCGGCCGAGGGCAAGCTCGGTGCCGTTCGTCGAGACCCGTTCGCCATGTTGCCGTTCTGCGGCTACAACATGGGAGACTACTGGAGCCACTGGCTGCAGTTCCGTAACAAGATGGGTTACTCGTCGCCCAAGATCTTTTACGTCAACTGGTTCCGCAAGGACGAGCACACGGGCCAGTTCTTGTGGCCCGGTTTCGGCGAGAACTGCCGTGTTCTCAAGTGGATCACCGAGCGCATCGGTCGCAACCCTGTGGGCAAGACCGTCATGACACCGATCGGTCTCGTTCCGACGGTGGATGCGATCGACATTGGTGGTCTCGATCTCGAGAAGCACGTCATGTCGTCGTTGCTCGCGGTTCAATCGCAAGAGTGGCGTCAAGAGATTGCCATGGTGCGCGAGTACTACCAACAATTTGGTGAGCGTCTTCCGATCGAGTTGATGCAAGAGCTCGAGTTGCTTGAATCTCGTCTTGCCAAGCCCGAACAAGCTCCACCGACCAACAACAAGCATGTCTTGCAATTTGTCGATCAAATTCGTCAACTTTGTGAACCTCTCAATGTTCACTGGTGTACTGGCAGCGATGATGAGTATGATGATCTTTGCCAGCGTATGTATCAATCCTTCTCTCATCTTGTCTTTGTGTGAGTTGTCATTCATCAAGGCGCTCTTTGTGTGTGTGTGTGTAGAAATGGTGGCCACTGGAACATTCATCAAGTTGAATGACAAACTTCGACCCAACTCGTATTTGGCTCGATCTGATGTGCGTGATGTTGCTCGAGTCGAATCGTGCACCTTTATCTGTACCGAGAAGAAGGACGACGCTGGCCCGACCAACAACTGGGCCTATGCTCCCGAGATGATGGAGAAGCTCAAAAAGATGTTCTCGGGCTGTATGCATGGTCGAACCATGTACATTGTGCCATTCCTGATGGGTCCTTTGGGCTCACCGTACTCCAAGTTTGGTATCGAGATTACCGACTCGCCGTATGTCGTTGTCAACATGAAGATTATGACTCGTATGGGTTCGACCGTCTTGAATCTCTTGACTGAGGACAAGCCATTCTTGGTACATTTTTCTCTCTCACTCGATATTATTGATACCTGACACTAATGTGCAATGATGATGATAATAATAGCCATGTGTACACTCGGTTGGAATGCCATTGGCTATTGGACAACAAGATGTTTCATGGCCTTGCAACCCTGAGAACCGTGTGATTGCTCACTTTACCGAAGGAGATCCAAGTGTTTGGTCGTTCGGTTCGGGCTACGGTGGCAATGCCTTGCTCGGCAAGAAGTGCTATGCGCTTCGTATCGCCTCCGTGTTGGGTCGCAAGGAAGGTTGGCTCGCTGAGCACATGCTGATCTTGACGCTCACGTCGCCTGAGGGTACCAAGTATCACATGACGGCTGCGTTCCCATCGGCGTGCGGCAAGACCAACCTTGCCATGTTGATTCCAACGCTGCCCGGTTGGACGGTTCGATGCGTCGGCGACGACATTGCTTGGCTGCATGTCGGCGACGATGGTCGTTTGTGGGCCATCAATCCCGAGGCCGGCTTCTTTGGTGTGGCCCCTGGCACGAGCGAGAAGAGCAACTACTCGGCCATGCGTACCATCCACAAGAACACGATCTTCACCAACGTGGCCTTGACACCCGAGGGTGACGTGTGGTGGGAGGGCATGAGCAAGGAGGCACCGGCTGAGCTGATCGATTGGACCGGCCAGAAGTGGACTCCTGGTTGTGGTCGCGTGGCAGCTCATCCGAACTCGCGATTCACGACTCCAGCGAGCCAGTGCCCCATCATCGATCCCGACTGGGACCGACCGGAAGGTGTTCCGATCTGCGCCATCATCTTTGGAGGCCGTCGCGAGCGCTTGGTGCCTCTTGTGACCGAGGCGTTTATCTGGGACCACGGCGTGTTCATGGGCTCGATCATCTCGTCGGAGCAGACGGCGGCGGCCGAGGGCAAGCTCGGTGCCGTTCGTCGAGACCCGTTCGCCATGTTGCCGTTCTGCGGCTACAACATGGGAGACTACTGGCGTCATTGGTTGAGTCTTCGCAAGAAGATGGGTTACTCGTCGCCCAAGATCTTTTACGTCAACTGGTTCCGCAAGGACGAGCACACGGGCCAGTTCTTGTGGCCGGGCTACGGCGAGAACTGCCGTGTTCTCAAGTGGATCACCGAGCGTGTCGACAACCGCGGCAAGGCTCGCTCGACGCCGATCGGCTACGTGCCGACGCACGATGCTCTGGATCTCGGCGGCCTCGACGTTTCGATCGACGCACTGCACAAGCTGATGCACGTCGATGTCGAAGGGTGGCTCAAGGAGATTCCCGACATTCGCGAGCACTTTGCGCAGTTTGGCTCGCGTCTGCCGGCGGCCATCGCCAACAACCTCAACAACCTCGAGGCGCGTCTCGAGGCCGTGCGCGCCGGTCCGAGCGGTTGCAAGAAGCTCGTGGCGTGGGTCGAGCAGGTGGTGAAGAACTCGCAGCCCGAGGCCGTGGTGTGGATGAGCGGCACCGAGGAGGAGCACCTGGACCTCTGCGACGAGCTCGTGTCGGCCGGCGTCTTTACGCGCCTGAACGCCGACTTGCGACCCAACTCGTTTGTGGTTCGCACGCACCCGGACGACACGCACGTGATTCACGACCAGACGCTCGTGTGCACGGCGTCCGAGGCCGACGTCGGCCAGCACAACCACTGGGCCGACGCGGCGGCGACGCACGAGCGTGTCGATCGCCTGCTGCACGGCGCCATGCGCGGCCGTCGGCTGTTTGTGATTCCGTTCTGCATGGGCCCGCTCGGCAGCCCGTACGCCAAGTACGGCGTGCAGCTCACCGACTCGCCGGTCGTGGCGGCGCTCATGTTCAAGATGGCGACCATTGGCACACGCCCGTTGGCCTCCATTACCGACGACGAGTCGTTCCTGCGCTGCGTGCACTCGGTCGGCTCGCCGCGCGTCGACACGTCGGTGCCCGACGTTGCGTGGCCGTGCGACCTGGCCAACAAGATGATTGCGCTGTTCCCGGACGAGAGCGACCCGCTCGTAGTCTCGTACGGCTCGGCCTTTGGTGCCAACGCACTCGTCACCAAGCTGCAGCTCGGTCTGCGCATCGGCTCGCGCCTTGGTCGCTCGGGCGGCTGGCTCGCCGAACGCTCGGCCGTGCTGTCGCTCTCGGACGGCCGTCGCAAGGAGTACATTGCGGCGTCGCTGCCACCCGGCTGCGGTAAGACGTCGCTCGCCATGTTGGTGCCGACTATTCCGGGCTGGACCGTGCGATGCCTCGGCGACGACATTGCGTGGCTGCACACGAACGACGAGGAGCAGCGCGTGTACGCCATCTGCCCCGAGACGGGCTTCTTTGATGTGGCGAGCGGCACGTCGCCGCTCAACAACCGCTCGGCCATGGCCACCATCCGCCGCGACACGATCTTTGTCAACGTGGCCACGACGCCCGACGGCGACGTCTGGTGGGAGGGCATGAGCAAGAGCACGCCGCCGCACCTCACCGACTGGACCGGCAAGCCGTGGACGCCGCAGAGCGGCACGCCGGCCGCGCACCAGAACTCGCGCTACTGCGTGTCGGTCGCACAGTGCCCGACGATCGATCCCGAGTGGAAGAACCCGAACGGCGTGCCGATCTCGGCCATTCTGTTTGGCTCGCGTCGCCAGAGCGTCATTCCGCTCGTGGCCGAGGCCACGACGTGGGAGGAGGGCCTGCTGATGGGCCTCATGGTGTCGCGCGACCACACGACACCACCGACCGAGTCGGTGCCCGAGCACCACGGCGACGTCGAGCGCGTGCCGTTCGCCATGCTGCCGTTCGTGTCGTACCCGTTCAACGAGTACCTCGCGCACTGGATCAAGGTCTTTAACACGCTCGGCTACGGTATGCCCAAGATCTTTAGCGTCAACTGGTTCCGCGCCGACCTCGACTCGGGCCGTCAGTACTGGCCGGGCTACGACGAGAACTGCCGCGTGCTCAAGTGGATCTTCCAGCGTCTCCAGCACGACGCCAACACCGTGCACGGCAATCGAACGCCTCTCGGCCAGGTGCCGTGCATCAAGGACCTCGATCTGCGTGGTATCGTCGGTGACACGTCGGCCCAAGACGTCTCACTCGCTCTCGCTCACGATCCCGAACTGCTGCGTAACGAGATGCGTGCCTTGCAACAACTCGCCACCAAGCTTGGTGAATATCCATCTGCCATCACGGAGCAGATTGAACGTATCATTCGTGAGTGTACTCCAAAGTAGACTCTCGAATCATTGATTCATCAATCGATCAATGTCATTCTCTCTCACATTCTCGCTCTCTCTCAATTAGTTTGTTAGTTCAATTCGATGCAATTCAATAGATATCTTCTCGTTTGCTCTAGTAGTATTATTGAAGTCCTTGAATCTTGCAGTTAGGTAGTAGATCTGGAAAGAAGAAGAGTGATTCTCGTTGTGCTGATTCAATAGAATCTACATGGTGGTTGGTTGGTGGTTGGTGGTTGAGGTTGAGGGCGTGGACTTGATGTATCAAGCAACTTATCGCAAGCAGCTTATCGTACCTGAACCATGGACTGCATTGAGAGTCTCGTTGATGCCAAAGATTGCTCGAATCGAATCAGGACTCTCTCGACGAGCTCTAGAAACCGATCGATATCGATGGCACGTTGTTAGCGAGAGTGAGAGTAGGGAGCGCGTTGGTGCGCGGTATCTCGATGTCGTACTGCATCGAACATGTGGGTCCCATCAGCCGTCTCCATGATTCGATAGCATCATCCTTTGAGAGTACCAATGGAATCATCGGGCCCCTTGTTGTTCCAACCAACGAGATATACCAAACGCAACGCATACACGAGCAACGAGTATCATGAGTTGTGCGTCGTGCTCGCGGATATCGCAGGTCGAGCTTGCGGGTGCTCGCGCGAACCAAGTATCTTCGTCTTACTTGGACATCATTCGGACCAATCGATCAAAGAAGAACTTTCCCTCGTGGCATTGATAGAAGGCTCGCGCAGCATCGCGAGACAGCGAGGGAGTGATGTGGTCCTGCGCCACGATCTCGAAGCCAGCGCGATGGATCATCTGCATGATACGCGCCACGACCTTGACCGAGCCTGCAACGTCGGGTTTGATGATTGCCAGCGTGTAAGGCTTGCCGCTCAGTCGCCACGCTGCCTGGGAGACTCTCGAGCCCATGTCAGGATCAGGATCGGTTGGCAGGGTTGGGTAGCAGAGCTGGGGTTGGGGCTTGGTCGGGTGAGAGGTGCGTGGGGTATTGAGGCCTGAGAGAAATGAGTGCGTCGCCCTCTCTGTCGCCTTCTTGGTATCGTTCCCTTCCCGCTTACACTGCATGGCGTTGAGACCGGGAGAGCTTGCTCCGTTGCTGGCCAAGCTCCACTCCTTCGCCTATATCACAGTAGCCGAACGAAAAACTCTTGTCGAGATATTATCTCGATGGGAGGAAGCCCAACAGGAGCTCGAGGCGATGCGTGCCCATCTTGCTGGAGTGACCGAAGAGCTTGATATTCCTCGCTCGCTGGTCGAGGCTGATCTCGCTCAGGTTGAAGGAGAACTCTCTCTACAGGTACGTGCTTCTTCACTGCTATTAACCACACCTAGATACGTGCCTGACCGCACTCTAATCCATCGTATTCTAGTTCTTTGTGCGCCAGAGTATCCAGCAAGGCAACCTTGGACCGGAATACGCAGCCCTTGTCTCATGTATTCCTCCCCAGCTGTATGCCTGGGAGCTATCAAGGCTCTCGCAGTCTGATTTTGCGGCCATCCTCGACGAAAAATTGCGAATCCTTGCCAGAATCGATGCCCAGAATGCGGCGGTCCTTCGTGCTCGCGGCAACTCGCTGTACGAGGACCTGCTGGCGCTGGATGACCTTCCTCGGGTACGCATCCCACGACAGCTCATGGTTCTTGCTCTATGCTCATCAAGAAACAGTGCGCGTGGAATGAGAGGTATCTGACCGCTCGCGAAGGTAAGCTGGACTGGTCTGGGCTCGGGCTTGGTAATCGCGAGTTGCTTGAGTGGTCGCGCAAGCTTGTGCCCGACAACAAGGATATTAAGGTCCTCGATGTGAGCGGTAACCACATCCGTGGCTCTCCCGTTGTCTGCGAGCGAATCTGCGAGCTCGCTCGCGTTTTCTCCAACGTGGTTGTGTTTCACAACCCGTTCTCGACCATCGACAATCTTACGTTCTGGCAGAAGTGCGAAGCGAATGTGCTGGAGAAATTGATCTTTGTTCCGCGGCACGCGGTCGCAGCCAAAGGCTGGCGTCACTTGATACGCACGCAAGAGTTGGTGGAGCGAGCGATCGAGACTCACACCCGGTTTTATGAGGCGTCTGCGTGAGGGTCCAGCGCAGCACCCTCCGCTCCACTTGGTTTCGTCTTCGGGAATAAATCTTCAACCTTACCCGGGTTTCGGCTTCACAAACACAAGAGACCGACAAGCTCGGCAAGTACGCTCCAGTTGGAGGGGACAATCGTATCGATAAAAATCCACAGCCACAGCCACGGGACCGGAGTCTCTTTGGTATTGACAGCAGAGGAGGAACAGGCCGAGCACAAGAACAAGAAACTTCCCGAGCGGAATCTTCCCGCTCTCCCTCCAACACCAACACCTCAACCAACCATCTATCCATCCCATCCATCCCTCCATCAGTCAGTGGAGACCTTGGCGGTGGTGGCCCTCTCGAAACGATGACGTCCTTGGTTTCGTTGGTGGTGCTCGTGACAGTGCTTGTGGTGGCGCCTGCGAGCGTGTTGGGTGGCTCGCCGCCGTATCCATGCACGTTCTCGACGCCCACTGGATTCTACAACCTCACGCGAATGTGGAGGTATCGTCGCGAGTGGCTGCTTGGGCTCCACCATCCAGCTGTGTGTCTCTCTCTCGCTCAATGACTGACGTTGGGATTGGGTTGAAGAGATGCGTCGCTTGCGATGCCAGACTACACCTTGTACAACCAAACGTTGCGCAGCTCGTTCTACCTCAACATCGTACGCGAGACATGATTGCTACTACTCGATCGACTCGATCGATTCGTCTCATCCTCGATGATGTTCGATCCAGTGTGGACAATCACAAGCACCTCAATGCGTACCAGCCAATGGAATGTGTCAGATCACCGCATCGGCTGGAGGATTCGGTGACGGCGATGCATCGCAGGCCTCTTGGGACGCCCTGCGTACGCTCACCTATCACAACCAAGATCGAGTCCCGTTCTCTCTGACACATCTGACTCAATGCAACATCATCTCACTCACGCTTCTTCGACAGCCAACAATCAACAAGGAGTTCGATTGACGTACCCGAATGGCAGCGGCGGTCTATGCAATGGTCTACCGCGAACCACCTACATTGATATCCACTGCGATCCAATGCTGCCAGCGAGCATCCTCACGAGCGTCACCGAGAGTAACGTGGTTTCGTGCCAGTTCTCCGTCACGTACGCCGTCTGCTCGATCGCATGAGACGGCATCAAGCCCACATGACTGAATGGCGTCTCGATCGGTGCGAGCAGGATGCGGTCGCCGTATGCATGCCCGACTTCGCTGCCAGGGACGAAGCCCGTGCCTCCAAACCAACGTGCGTGGCTCAATCAAGAGATTGATAGAGAGAGATCGGTCGGTGCTGAGATAGTGTGAGTCTCACAGGTTCGGCATTGATGGATCTGTTCGTCTCCACTCGAGGACCTTCGTGGACCCGTCACAGTCAATGGCAGTACGTCGTCGCTCTTCGCGATGCTACCTCGATCTCTCTCTCGATCTCTCTCTCGATCTCTCTCTCGATCTCTCTCTCGCTGACGCACAAGCCAACAGAATCGGAGATCCCTGCATCAACCAGTGGTATGGCATCGAGTGTGCGGCCACTCCGTCGTACAGCACCGTGACGAGCATGTACGTGTGCAGCTCCAACCATCGAGAGAGTGAGCAGTGCTCGTTGATTGATCGCGGCTGCCAACACAGCGTGCTACCTCGAAACAACCTCGAAGGAGGCCTCCCATCGACCTTGAACTACCTCAACGACCTCAAGCAGCTGTACGAGGCCCTCCTTCAATGAGTCAGAGATAATCTCATCTGATTGAACGCGTGCTACATCAAGGTCGCTCGGCGGCAACTCGATCTCGGACTGGATCAGCTATGTCTACCAACTGACGAGCCTCGAGAGCCTGAGCCTCGCGAACAATCTGCTCAACGGCACGATCTCGAGCGAGATATCGAGTCTCACGAAGCTCAAGGTGCTCTCGTTGTCGCACAACTTTCTCAATGGCACGGTGCCGAGTGCGTTGGTTGAATTGCAGCATCTGTACGTCGATGAATGCTGCCTGGCTCCATCGCACTGTACTCCAACTCATTCGATGGACCGCGCCACACGGCTCGCACCGCTCACGACACGATCAGGTTCTTGCAAGACAATCGCTTCAACGCCTCGTTCCCGCTCAACCAGATCAGCAA
>Ga0209935_1003989_pt1:12500-14208 | contig 14208 bp, 20 predicted proteins | sample ThiBio_1000_plan_2_FD_183958 | JGI IMG/M metagenome (GOLD analysis project Ga0209935, IMG submission 183958) | Wastewater bioreactor microbial communities from Cape Town, South Africa - Thiocy_cont_1000_plan (SPAdes) | ecosystem: Engineered > Bioreactor > Thiocyanate-remediating >... | reverse complement strand
ATTGCTGAAAAGAGGATGAAAAAAAAAAAAAAAAAAAAAAAAAAACCTTTTTTTTTCTTTTTCTTTCGTCTTTACGCAATCCACCCTCACGGCAGGCTACCAAAACCCCCTTTTCAAATCTTTTTTGAGAAAAGACAAAAAGGGAGGGTGTCCCTGTCGCTTTGGATCACGGTCTTTTTTTGTTTATGTTGTGAGCTCATTGAGCACTCAATACAAACATCCTCTTTCTTCAGGGCCTGACTAAGAGGTTAGGCTTTCTGTCGAAAGGTTCATCCTTTCTTTTTTTTTTTTTTTTTTTAAAAAAAAAGAAAGGAACAAGGCCGTTTTATAGGACGCAATGGTGGGGCCCGAGCTCAGTCGTTGCACGACCTCCTCCGCCCCCATCGCGCCAGCCTTTTCCGTCGTCCCTCTTTTGAATGGATTTTTTGAGGGACACGCTTTTGAAAACGCACATGAATCGAAGCTCGCACAACGACGCCCTATGCCAAAAAAGTTCAACAAAAAATGTTGAACCCCTCCTGCTCGCGGGCATTGAGAGCTTTTTCTCAAACAAGGTTCGAGAAAAGGTCTGCAATAGCGGCTTGTTTTGTTGTTGCAAGTGACAAGCTCAACCGCGTGACTCGGTGTGAACCGAGTCGCACACATGGGGGCTGGGCAAGGGAAGTTTGATGGCCATCCTTTGAGTTTGACCCCAAAGAAGATCAATTTCATATCGAAGCCTTGTTAACGTGCGCTCGAACCCTAAACCTCTCGCCGCTTTCCCTTTTTGACGAGGCAAGCGGGACAGGAGGGACTCAAGCCCGGCGCAACAGGGCTTCGAGATCTTGTCTTCAGAGGGATGACCACCCTTCCTTCTTGAAGAGGTTTGCCACTTGTTTGCTCGGCTGGTTCCCCGCCCGTTGATTGTTTGTCGAAGGTCACCCACCACAACATGCCGGAGGGCCCACGGTTGTCAAAGGCGGTGGAGTGCACTGGCTGAGCTCCTTTCCTCTGTGGGGGGGGGGGGGAGAATGGAGGGCCATGCTTTCATGTTGGCCTGGTCAATAAAAAAAAGGATGGAGGGAGGAGGGGGGGGAGAGCTTTGTCCAATCCAATGGAAACACAGCTTTTGCATGCAGCGATGGAGAGAGGAGGGCCCACGATTTTTTTTTTCCTCCTTGCTACAGGTCCTCGTGCAGTGTGGGGGGGGGGAGGACCCACGAAAAACCCACGGTTGCATATCAAGGTGTGGAGGGCCCACGAGGCCGACCACGCAGAGGACCCACGGGCGTCCCTTTTTGGGAGCCCACGAGTGGCCAGCTTGTTCCTATGAGGAGGACCCACGGTTCAACATGAAGGCTTGGTGATCAGCTTTGTGGCTTCCCACACTCTCCATCTCATGATTGCATAATCCTGCACATCATGATGAAAGAGGACCCACGATTGATTGCTTTGCTCATTAATAACCCCCCAAAGTTGTTTTCTCACCCCCCCCCCCTTTTCCCCTTTTTTTGTGTGTGTGCATGTGTGGGGAGGACCCACGAAAAACCCACGGTTGCATATCTAGGTGTGGAGGGCCCACAAGGCCGACCACGCGGAGGACCCACGGGCGTCCCTTTTTGGGGGCCCACGAGCGGCCAGCTTGTTCCTATGAGGAGGACCCACGGTTCAACATGGAGGCTTTCTTGGTGATGGCCTTGTGGCCTTCGACATGGACATGATGAGCCAA
>Ga0209935_1003989_pt1:2500-7500 | contig 14208 bp, 20 predicted proteins | sample ThiBio_1000_plan_2_FD_183958 | JGI IMG/M metagenome (GOLD analysis project Ga0209935, IMG submission 183958) | Wastewater bioreactor microbial communities from Cape Town, South Africa - Thiocy_cont_1000_plan (SPAdes) | ecosystem: Engineered > Bioreactor > Thiocyanate-remediating >... | reverse complement strand
TGCTTTGTTTTAATTAAACAGTCGGATTCCCCTTGTCCGCGCCAGTTCTAAGCCGGCCGTTGATTGCCCAGGCGGGACGGCGACCCCTCTCCCTCCCTCACCCCCGTGAAGAGGCAAGGAAGAAAAAAAGGCCGGCCGCCACGCCCCGCCCCCCTCCGACGGGGTCCCGGCCCGGGGGTCCCCAGGAGGCCGCCCGCAGGGAGGGCCGCTTTCCCCTTGCGGGTAGTCGCGGCACCGGTCCCCGCGGACGCAGCCTCCCGCGGCCCGGGGCAGAAGGTTGCCCTCCCACCCTTTCTCCCGGGGGGTCCCCGCCGTCCGAAAGCGGGCCCCTGAGCCCGACCCTTAGAGCCAATCCTTTTCCCGAGGTTACGGATCCGTTTTGCCGACTTCCCTTACCTACTTTGTTCCGCTGGCTAGAGGCTCTTCACCTTGGAGACCTGATGCGGTTGTGGGTACGACCGGGCGGGAACACGATCGCCGTCCCCCAGGTTTTCATGGGCCGGTGGGGGGCCTCCCGAACGCCCCGGAGACTGGGGCGCCCTGCCAGCCGTCCGGCCCTTTCTCCGAGCGAGTCGATTCCAGGGCCGTCCGGACGCGTCCCGCGTCGGACGCGCGCGACTGTCAGGGAGGAAAGAGAACCCTCCTCGGGGCCTCCACCGGCGTCCCTGGGCTCCCTCGCGTTGCCGCGTCGGTCCGTCCCCCGCCACGGTTCGGGGATCTTGACCCGATTCCCTTTCGGCCGAGGGTGTGACCCCCCTCCTCTCCTCGCGGAAAGGCCGGGGTGCGTTGGCCACACCAACCTTGCGGCGGCAATGACACGCGATCACACGCCTTCTGAACGGGACTTACCCTATGCCTTAGGATCGACTAACCCATGTCCAACCGCTGTTCACATGGAACCCTTCCCCACTTCAGCCCTCAAAGCTCCCGTTTGAAAGTTTGCTACTACCACCAAGATCCGCACTGGAGCCCGCTCGACCCGGGATCGCTCCCGGGGGCTTCCTCGCGAGCCCCACGCCCCCCTACTCATCGGGCCGTCGCTGCTCGGCGCCGATGGCCGAGTATGAGCGGCGTGCTCTAGCGCCATCCATTTTCGGGGCTGGTCCATTCGGCAGGTGAGTTGTTACACACTCCTTAGCGGGTTTCGACTTCCATGACCACCGTCCTGCTGTCTATATGAACCAACACCCTTTCTGGGCTCCGCATGGGCACGCACTCCGGCGCTCCAACTCGGCGTTCGGTTCATCCCGCATCGCCAGTCCTGCTTACCAAGAATGGCCCACTGGGAACCCTCCATTCGAAAGTGATGGGCCAAATTTAAGCGCCCACCGACATCTTACCTATTTAAAGTTTGAGAATAGGTCGAGGCTGTTTCAACCCCGGAACCTCTAATCATTCGCTTTACCTGATAAAACTGTTCGCTCGCGGTTCCAGCTATCCTGCGTTTTTATCCAAATCCTTTTTTTTTCCTCTAAAGGGATGGATTTTTTCTGTCCTCTGTGTTTGTGCCACACTCATGACAGAACCCTCCTTTCGGAAGTGGACCGACTATATCTTAAGGCTATTTTTATATTAGCCCCATCACCATTTAGTCTGTGAACTGCATCCAACATAAGCATTAAAAAAAAAAAAAAAAATAATGCTATCAGAGGACTTGGCTGCGGATTGCCCATTGTCAACATCTGCCATCACTTTTACCATACCCAAGGTTGTTATCCTCGGCCACGATCTGTGTTTCCACGATCGCTTGGTGGATGGAGCTTTAGGGTGTTCCCGCAATTTGATGATGTCGCCCCGAGAGAAATCGGGACTAGCCAAAAAGAAACGACTTTGATCCCCCAAAAAAAATAGAGGGAAACTTCGGGGGGAACCAGCTACTAGATCGCTCGATTAGTCTTTCGCCCCTATAGACAACTCTGACGAACGATTTGCACGTCAGTACCGCTTCGGACCTCCACCAGAGTTTCCTCTGGCCTCGTCCTGGTCGCCCATAGTTCGCGATCTTTCGGGTCCCGACGGGTGCGCTCCTGCTCGAACCTTTCTAGAAAATCCGGGTCGGCCGATGGTGCGGGCCTTCCACGAGGGGAAAGCCTTCCCACCTCGGATGTCCTAAGGACATCCCTCGCTTTCGCTTCGCATGCGGGGCTCCTGAGGCCCGCCTGCTCGCGCACGCGTCAGACTCCTTGGTCCGTGTTTCAAGACGGGCCGCTCGGGGCCGCCGTGCCGGCGTCCCTGATGCCGCTAGGGTTGAGAAATATCCGAGGTAGCCCCGAACAGATAGGCGCCGGATTCCCGGCCCCCACCCGTTCTAAAGCCACCGGAACACTCGCTCCCCTGCCCCCCCGAAGGAAGCGCGGATCTTCTTGCTCCTCGGCCCCACAGACGACGGCCGGCGAAGCGGCCCGCAACAAGAGAGAGACGCGAGGCCTCCCCCCCTGTCCGGCCCAAATCCTCGCCCCCCTGCCGTCCATGGAGCCGACGCTGGCCGTCCCACCAGGATGGACGGGGCGATGCAAACGAACGCCAGCGCCAAACGTCGAGGCAGCCCTGGAAAGGCAACTCTCGCATCCGTCGCGGCCTCCCGCCTGCACCACCGGACATCCTGACGGGCCCGAACCGGCGGGCCCCGAGCGCTTCCCTCCCGGCGATTTCAAGCGCTTTTGACTCTCTTCTCAGAGTCCTTTTCATCTTTCCCTCGCGGTACTTGTTCGCTATCGGTCTCTCGCCCGTATTTAGCCTTGGGTGGGGCTTACCACCCGCTTGGGGCTGCATTCCCGAGCAGTCCGACTCTGGGGATCAACGATGTCGCCTTGCGGCATGAAAATCCTTCGCCACCTCCCGCACGGGGCTCTCACCCTCCGCGGCACCCCGTTCCAGGGGATTTCGAGAGGCAAAAATCGGGAAGGACTCCAACAACGTTAACCCGCGAGGCTACAATTCGGGGCGCCTTGCGACGCCCGGATTAGGAGCTTGGGCTTCTCCCGCTTCGCTCGCCGCTACTGGGGGAATCCTGGTTGGTTTCTTTTCCTCCGCTTAATGATATGCTTAAGTCCGGCGGGTGATGACGTCCGATTCGAGGTCGGTCTTAGAAAAAAATTATTTGTTAAGGAAAAAAAAAAGTTGTCACAACTGACTTCCTGTTCCCTCATCGTGATAATCTTATCTGCTTTCATTCTCAAAAAAAAGAACAAAGAAAGGGCCACAAAAGGCGGGAGCAGTGAGATGCAAACATCACTCCGCAACTGCCGGGCACAACTCTCTCTGTCTCTTCAAAGAAGAAGACACAAAAAAAAAAAGAATGGAACCACGGGAGGGCGCTTCAGAAAGTAAAGCGGACTTGGGAAGAGCGCGAAACTCTCCCTTATTCTTAGGGCGACGCCATTATGAATGGCGACAAAAAGCCCAAAACAGCTTTCTCTTTTTTTATATATGGGAATATAAAAAGGAAAAACGACAGGTCGTGGGACGACGCTCGAACGGGCGTGCTCCCGGGGGTGCCGGGAGCGCAAGGTGCGTTCGAAGATTGGATGGCTCGCTGGTTCCCGCGATTCGCATCACGTATCGCGTTTCGCTGCGTTCTTCATCCTCGCGAGAGCCGAGATATCCGTCGACGGGAGTTGTTTCAGGGTTTCTCGTATTCGCTCCTGCTCGTTGTGGCGGGCACCTTTTTCCTTCTTCGGTAAAGAAAAAACAAAAAGGGCTTCCTCAGTTTGCCCCTTTCAACTTTTTTAACATCGAAAGGAGAAGTACAATCAGGGGTTAAACAAAGGGCGGACCCCCCTCCCTCCTTTTGAGGGGAAAAAAGAGGGGGGGCTCCCACGTTTCGCATCAGGGTCGCGCGGAGTGCGGGAGGGGAGGTGTGACCCTCCCCCCCCCTTCACCCCGGCGTGGGTCACCTTCTCTCTCTTTCTTCTTTCGAAGAAAAAAAAAAAAGAAATGGCTTCCAATTAAAAGCGTCAATGATCCTTCCGCAGGTTCACCTACGGAACGTTTTTATTATTATTCTCTTATATTTCATGAGAGCTCTCCTGGAAAAGCATTATCCTCTCTTCCATTCCTCTCCCATGACACCAGATTTCCTGGTGGGCCGACTGTATATTAAGCAATCCAATAGGATCACCCCTTCCCTTACAGTCTGTGAGCCTTCTCCTTGGAGGATTTGCATCCATCTTTAGGAGCTTGGTTGCGGATTGTCCATTGTTAGCATCCTTTGGAGTTTTTACCATCCGGCAGGGCGTTACCCTGCCTGCTGCACCCTCTCATTTCTGAGGGGCCGCGGTATCCAAAGGCTTTAGGGTGTTCCCGCAATTTGAGAAAGTTGCAGCCAAAGCTGCTTGCATTTAACATGAAAATCTTTATTTATGAAAGTCGTGTTTTCAGACCCTTTTTTTTTTATATTTCGGGCTGCAAAGGCTTCTGCAGGCAAACAAGGAAGAATCATCGAGCGACAATTTAAACAACAATGCAGCATGGTTCGTGGGGGCAAACGTAGCGAGGATGGACGCCGAGGTACTTGTGACAACAGAGTCGGGACTTGTTGGTGTCTCCATCTTCGAATACGAGATGTTCTGGGGTGATGCACCGTGGGTTGCCACAGCGGTGCGATGCCTCCAAACCAGGCAGGGGAGCAACTTCACATCCCACCATGCAGGCAATGATGTGAACGTAATACTTCCATCCTTCAAAACGCACTTGTGCGTATTTGTTGGATGCCTTGGTTGTGACATAGGTGTGCTCTTTGCAACTCGAGATCTGGCCAGGTTTGGTGCCGTGGTCACAGATCTGCTTGTATGCCTGCCTCACCTTTCCCCCCCTCGAGAAGAGCACCATAATCCGCTCCTTTTGCCTGTTCTCTCTGTCTCTTTCCACGCTTCCCCCATCTGCGGCCGAGCATGCATCGTTCATGTTTGACTGTTCTAGTTGGCAATGTTTGTGTTGTGATAAGACTACACGGTGAAAGAAAAAGTTTTCACCGGAAAATCAAATGTCAGATAACATCT
>Ga0209935_1003988_pt1 | contig 14209 bp, 20 predicted proteins | sample ThiBio_1000_plan_2_FD_183958 | JGI IMG/M metagenome (GOLD analysis project Ga0209935, IMG submission 183958) | Wastewater bioreactor microbial communities from Cape Town, South Africa - Thiocy_cont_1000_plan (SPAdes) | ecosystem: Engineered > Bioreactor > Thiocyanate-remediating >... | reverse complement strand
GCTCACCTAACCCTCCAGACTGCGCTACAATATCTACACTACCGTACTGAAACCAGTAAGCAGGGTTGCCGTAATTCATGTAGACACCTATTGCGGAAAAAAACTTTTAAGAACGTAGTCCAAGAGAGGAAAATGTGTACTAACCAACAGAGTCGGCCACAGTAATTTTCAGGTTGCCGTACTGATACCAGGTAGGAGACAGGGGGTTCGCGAAGATAATACCATCTATAATATTTTGAATAAAGGCAATTAGGAACTCCTTTTACTCCTCCTTTCTATCCCGCACTTGATGTGGGAGCCACAGTAATGACCACATCCCCATGCTGTTTCCATAGCCCATCAAATATCATCACAGCTTTAAAATAAAATAAAAAATCATTTAGCGCTAAGTAAACACCACGAACTAGAAAGAGTACCGTAAGTGCTTGGCGGGCAGGACACATTAAGTGTACCGTACTGATACACAATACCATTGTAAATGAAAAGAGCTACACAGAAAAATTGAGCACACTAGACACGAATAATAAAAACCTACTACGGAGACTTGGTGTGCCTGTTAGTAGTCCGTATTGATTAAACGTACCCGCAACATACAAAGCTGAGAATAAATTTTTTGTGATCAATACTGGCACGGTATCTAAAGGCGGACAGTTACCTGCACCCAATAACGTGAACTGACCGTTGAAGGTCACGGTACCGGTTGCGGAAATAAGCAACCATGTGTAGTAATATGTACTCGTGGTAGCTACTGTTACCTCACCTCCCATCGCACTAATATAATAAGATGTTGAGACAGCTTTTAGAAAATGAAGCAGAATCATCATAACTTACATAAGAGTCAATGCAAAAGGAATAGTTAACATCGGCTCGATGTAATTTCCAGCTGTTATATTTATAACATCATCCGATGCGGCAATACTAATCGCACTCGTAATATTCATATGTACGCAGGTTGGACAAACATCAACTGAGTGGATATTTTAATATAGTCAAACAATAACTAGCGACAGCAGATGACAATACATACTTTGCGTAGATTGCGTGGTGTGCAACCAGTTAGGTACGAACAGGATAAAACACGGTAACAGGTAGCTTAACAAAGACGCCATAAGAGTTGCTTTGTTGTCACTGCACAAGAGATGAATTTAGAAAAAACGGTGACATGATAACGTTTATCGTTACCCTCGTGTCCACCAACCACATTCACCCCGGCCTTTTGCGCTAAATGTTCTCGCACATTGTGCTCACCAAGTGACAATGACGCTCGTTGCTCAGGGTATTTCACTATTTAGTGCATAAGATAATTACTATCGATAGAAATGGAGATGAACTGATGAAGGAAAAAGCAGTACCTATCGTCGACACTGTTGCAAGATAGACTGGGTGCACCACCAAGATTTAGGTTGCTTATGTTGTCTGTGCATCTGCTACGGGCAGCGCATCGAAGATACAGACGCCACGTCAAGACTTTGAATTTCTGATCGGAAGAAACGTGATCCAGCCTTGTTCATGCGTCTTGGACCGCGATGCCACTCCGTAAAAAATGATATGTTCTTGCCGCGACATTTCCTTTAGATTATAATTGTTTAACATTAATTTAATAATCACACGTACCTTTTAATTCATTACTAAGTAACGTCGGGAGAATTAGCTTTCTTATCTGGAAGATATGCCGAAAGTCTTTTCTGTTGAGTTTGGTAATCACAAACGAAACTATGTCGCGGACGCGATGTCCTCAACATAAGTCGCTCTTCTTGGAGCATTTGAGGCCGAGACTCATTTTTACAGGAAATAATTTTTTTGGCCTCATTCTCATTAACGCTGGGTGGCTTATTGCAGGGAATAGATGGATGTGAAGGTGTTTTTTTTCCTTAACCCTAGGGAAACGGTTAGTAGCGGTCAACCGAATAGCCATCGCAAACGGTTAGCCGTTTTGGTCGACTAAACTTGCACAGCGTTAGTACAGACTGTCAGACTGTGAGAATGGTACTCTTATAGCAAGGAAGGTTGCTGCGTTTCAAGCAAAATTTAAGCTTCTATTTTCTGTTCTGCCAGGACATGAGTTGTTAAAAAGGTCCGAGGCTGATGTTCCCTTGTGGTGCATCCATGACACAAACATTTTAGAAGAAAAGATTCTGGCCTGTTCGTTTGATCGTCGTTGGACAAAGGTGGCAGTTTTTCCAGGTACGTTGTCTGGCCCAGACAGTGACCCGTCATGAGTTAGGTTATTCATTTGTCTTCTCCTTCAAAGTCTGTAGACAATGAAGCTGGAATAATAGAACAAGAAAAGAAAGCAAGCAGTACCGATTATCTAGGACTGGACGAAATGAAGCACGAAAATCTCAAAAGAAATTGCGAAACAAGTAGGATTCATACAGCCTAAGATGGCGTTGATCTAATACAAAGGTCTAGAAACGTTGTTGGAGAATTAGATGTTGCCAGTCTTTACGACCCACGAGTTGTTGTGATACCTGCGCAGATCACGTCTCGTCCCCGAACCATGAAAGTAGGTGCTTGCACCGTACAAAGCATGATAAAGAAAAACAATAATAATGACAATAACCATGATCACATCTCACTCGTCAAAGGCAGGAACCTTTCCACTGCGCTCGTACTCGTGTATTTCGTCCAAAAACCGCTCGACGCGTTGTGCCACGTATTCTAACCAAGGATTGGATATGTGCTCAACAAAGTATGGCGTGAAGTAGGCTAGGTACTTTCGCCTGTCTCCCTTTGGGATAATGCACCCAAAATAGCCGTCGTTAAAGAGTTGCGCACATAGAAGAGCCCGAGATGTTCGGCCGTTACCGTCAGAGAAAGGATGAATATAACAGAAATCCATCATGAACGCTGCAGCCCTGACCACTGTCGGTAGCTGTGATCTTCTGTCTTCATTCACTTTCAAGAATCGATCAAAGATCGCAGGTATCTCATATGGATAGGGCCGGACAACCTCGGACCTTGATGGGAAGTTTTCTGAACAAGGTTGGCCCAAGTCCTTCCACTGTGACATAGAAAAGGCCGTGTTGTTCGGGGTAGATGATTGAGTTCAGTTGTACAACCGTTGAGGTAGTAAATGCTTTGTGAAGGAGTTCTCGGCGAAGAAATTCCAGAGCACTGGCGTGGTTCGCTACTTCCAATACATCCTTGGTCGGCAGATTTTTACCTTTGATTTTCACCATATCTCCAGCTGGGACTGCGGATAAGGGCAATCCCAACCCTGTGGAGATCCCGGCTGCGTATTCGTCTATCACTGCCTCCGATTCGCCTTTAGTTAGCCGATTGCCCTCCAAAGCGGTGCTGTGATGAGACAGAGCGATTTGGAATGCCCGCCACACAGGGGAGTCTTTATCCAATAAGGGATTATGATCTTTTACTCGTTCCCTCTTTTCTTCTACCCTAGCCAACAGTTTTTCCAAATCTGGTGAAAAGGGCTGTGATGGGCGTTTTTCGAGAGTGGCGTGGTTCCACCATATGTCGCCTTGCAAGAGACGATCCTGTTTTTGTGTTCTAGTGAGCCCTGAAAGAGGTTTCCCATAGATCGCATCCAGCAGCTCTTTTCGTTTAATGTCGGCTTCCTCGTTGTCAAATACCTTACTGGCAAAGGTCCTCATATGTTCAGAAAAAATTTTCGTTCTGCTTCTCATGCGAGACAAAGACCTTCCACGCACAGTCCACATCCTTTATGTTTTTTATAGTAAAATGAGTATTTTTCTGCACAAAGATTCCTGAAAGAAAATGATACAAAAAAAATCGTACAAAATCCGTACCTCTTTCTTTGGCGGAAATATCAAAAACAACTTCATCTGAATGTTCATTAAGGTGTTGCATATTGGTTGCTAGAAAAATTATGTGTTAGTAACACGAGGCAAACGGTTAGGCTGAATCGAACCGCTTGTAAATAACTAACTGGCGATTTACCGAAATCGCTGACGACGCGTGGTCAACCGCCCAATTTTATAAAATTTTTAGGTAAAAACAGAGCAGAACACAATAGCTGTTGCAGAGTTAGACTTTTAATTTGATAATGTAAAAAGGGTAGCACAGTTTAAAGTGTAGCAATGTCATCGTTTATATCAGCATTGCGTCTGAGCAAATCCCCAGTGGTAAAGTTGACCATCCCACCCCGTCTAAATCTAGCGCGCAGATAGCCGATCATAATTAGAGCAAATGTACCAAAGATCGTCAGAAGCACGATACAGAAAGCAACAGGCACTGCCACCGAGACCGCTTTTATCCATGATTGACTATCACCGCTGCCTAGGTTGTCTGAGGACAATCCATTTTGTCCCAGTATCAGTGAGAGTCCTACAGATAAAGATAAGGTCGATTAAGAGTAAGAAGCTTTTTACACGAGACACTTCATACCGGGGTCATAGTGTAAGGAAAGATTGCCAAAGTAGTTAAAAGTGACAGCAAATGTTGAGGTAACAGCATCTGTGTCGATCGAGCAAAGAACTGGCACGTGAAGCACCAACTAGCACAAAATCAAGCAGCTCGACCAGACCTACGGTGGCATTGGAGCCAGCTGTCTGCATGAATATCGTGGTCATATTGGCAATTGGAGTGTTGACCCTCTGCTCACTGTAGTTAAAGGCTGGCATAACTTTCACAGTAAGTTGCAGTCGATTTGATCTAGCGTGCCGCTATGTTAACAGGCAATTACAAATATAAATGAGGGATACTCGGGTGGTCCAATTCCAGAAAAACAGCCAGATAGAAAACTTGAGATACTGAGGATCGAATTTGAATGTATAGTTGTTCGCTATATTTCAAATAAACAAAACAAAAAAAAAGGACATCAAACATGACTATCAGGCTTGCAATTGTTCTGAATTTCTTTTTCACGGCTCAGCAAAGCCAGTAATAGGAGGGCAGTAGTCTGGATACATTTCGAACCGTTATGCCGGAATCTCAGGCCAACAAAAAAAGGGTTAGTAAAAACACGACTTGGTGTTCGATCCAATTTTGATCTTCTAATTTTGCACCAGACAAAAGGTTTACTTTAAGTTGATCGGCGTCTCCTCCGGTCATAAGCTCCGGGAGTACCACGTTACAAACTGACGAAGACCTACTGCCGTCTCCGGAGTCCTGGCTTCCGTTTTTTCACACAAAAAAGGCATTCAAGAGTGCACAAAATTAAAGGTCCGTGGTGCCTTCTTGTTCTTCTGTCAATCTTTTACAGGAAATAACACTTTTTTTGCTTGATTATCATTGGCTCAGCAACTTAAACAGAAGGCAAGAGTTTAACTTTAGTTTTTATTACTTAGCAGAGCTCGCCACAACTAGATTTGCGTCGACGCATGTTAATTAACCACTGAATACTTCCTCCAGTATTGGGTGAGTGGTACTTTCTAAAGGTACAAATGTTAATCGTTGCTTTTCAAAAATTTAATTTCTTGAGAACCAACCAGAAATTGTACTTAGCGAGTTTTTTCTATTCAGTCCGGTGCGATGAAGCGAAAGTTAGGCGACCAAGACTCTGAGGTATGTGTCAGGCAAAGGTCCTCGCTAATGTTTGGCAAGCTCAATAATAACAGTGAGCCAGGAGAGTCCCAAATTGGTATTCCACCAGTCCGAACTGAGACACCACAACCCCAAAGGCCAAAAGCATTTTACTCGATTCACTTTGAATGGGAAGGAGAGTTCACCACGATTGAAGGGGTTAAAAAGCTTTTCGAGGACAAAACAAGCCACGATACCGGGATTGAGTACTTTGACAACAGTAAAGGAGAATGGATCTTTCTCCCCAACGAGAAGTCTTTCGACGGTCAAAGTGAGGTATCAATACGGCGCAAATTGGATTCGTGGCCACCCAGATCTCTCACCATAACCCACCATCAAGGTATCGCCTTCATATATAAACCCTGTTTAATTTTAAAACCCGCAACAGTGGCGGATCCTATTCACTTTTCCTCTGGGGCACTCGCTTTTACCCGCCTGGATGTCTATCTGTCGGGAGAAGGATTCCCAGACACGTTCGGCAACTTCATGCTTCGGTTGAAAGCCTTTGGGATTGATTTGTCTCCGTGGAGAGAGTCGGCGCTTGATCCAGCAGTTGAGGAAGCAGCCCTAAATCGCGGTTTCAAAGCCCATGCTCTCTTCAAGGGAGCAGAGAAGCAGTTCTCATACATGCACTTGTTGCGCGATGTCACGACAACGGTTTCCTCTGCCAGCTTCACCATTTTCCTTCTTGATCTACCTGGTCAGAAGTGGTATGCCCTCCCTTTTTCACAAGGCAGGAACTTGGTGAAGGACATTGTGGATGAGGATTTCCCAAGGAAGGTTGCAAAGACGTGCATGCGATCTGAGGCAGGAAGAATTGAAACACTAAGATTGCAGGGACAGATACGATCTATCCGCCTTATCTTCCGCACCCCCCAGCCGATCAAAGGGTTAAGAATCGTCGGGGAGAAAGTGAAAAAGCTTGAGCTCTATCCCGAACCTGCTGGGCCATTGGCTTTTTTGGGAACCAGGAAGAGCTTCCAGATTGGTTCGAATGTGAAGCCATGTGGCAAATTGACCTGGAAAGACACTGTAGAGGCACTGAGTATCATGAAGAAACAATGCGACACCTTCAAGGAGGAAGAGCACCGTGAAAAGTTGTCGTTCCTCGATTATGCCCAGCACCTCAACAAATGGCAATCAGAACTAATGGATAAGCACTTTGCACACCACCTTAAAGCAAAGTTGGAGGAGGAAGACAGAACGCGACGAGATATTGAGAGAATTTTTAAACAGGAACGAGAAAAGTTGGAGGAAAAGGAAAAACTATCTGAAGAGGAAGATGAGAAGCTACAGTTTTTAAAACTGCGTGACCAACAAAAGATCTACTTGTCAGACGTGCTCCGCTACACGAAAGAGGACCTCATTGAACTTGGTTTCGAGAAAAGGGGCACTTGTGATAGACTTCTGGTTTGGATTGCTCGCGTAGGTAGTTTGCGGAGGATTTTGACTTTAACTGTGCTAATCTTTTCTTCTGACAGTCACTGAAGCAGCAACGGAAATGAACGACATTCAAGAGCTATTTCTCTACATCCCTCCGGAGTGTTTCCGAGTTACCCTCGAAAAAAATTCCAATCTTGGTCCAAGTCAACAATACCCCTCTGTGCTTTGGGAAGTGAAAGGCGGGTGGCCCAATGTTGATGCCATGCTGGATACCTTGAGAAAGCTTCCTACTGAGCACCTGGGAAGTTACAGGGTTGTTCTCCACTTCGATGGACGAGAGCAAAAGCAGAAGCTCCTTGATCTCTTCGAAGTCAGGATGCTCGCGGTACTCAAAGAGGAGGAACCAAGCGAAAAGGGCGAGAGGAAGAAGGGAGCGAAGAAGGAGCTGCAAAAGGACGAAGTATGCAAGTTGGGAGGAAGATGGCTTAGGTTTTACAACTCCCTGTTTCAGGAATTAACGACGCAATGGAGTGAGGAGATTAAATCCAAGTATGCCACTGAGCTCCAGAAGTTTTTCCTGTTATGGGATGACGAAAAGCTGCATGAGGAAGCTCGTCTAGATGCTGAAGAAGCCGCCGAGCGAAAGAAGCAATCAAAAGGAACAGAGAAAGAGGAGTTACCCAAAGAAATGAGGTCAAGAGACAATCTAGAGGCCATGTACAACCGCAGCTACTTGAGATATAGGCCGGAAGGATGGATCTGCCTGGTGGGAGATCAGATATATCCTGGTGGAGGTGTTGGCAAGTTGGAGCTGTTTGACCTGTTGGTGATTCCGCCTTCGAAAAAGGATGTGTACTTCATACAGGTTAAGAAAGGATGGGGTGGCGACTTGCGGGTTGCCTTTGATCAGCTCCGAATGTCATGCTACCTAATCGAGAACTCCTTCAGGCGCCCAAATGACTGGTGGGGGGAGCTGATTGCGCAAAGGCGTCCAGCACGCGTCACTGCAGAACCCTCCACGAAGAAGAAGAAAGGAGCATCACCAAGAAAAGATCATGTGCTGAAGCTGTGGTTCCAGAACATCACTCGAGAGAAGGTGGTGAAAGAAAAGGACCAGGAAAAGGTACCACCCCTCTGGAGAAAGGAAGCGAAGGAGCTTGCGCAGTCATCATTCCGCGGTGGAGCCAGCGAATTTGTGACCATGATACACAAGCTGAACCGTCATTATGTACTTGCCTTTGTGGATGATGAAACAACCAGCAGAAAAAAGAAGGAAAGGAAAATAGCAGCCGTGTCCTCACCTAGAACCACCAACGAAATTCTTCGCTCTGGGAACTCGGAGCCACAGAAGTACCCATCCATCTTCGAGGAGCTGAGGAGCTGTAAAGTTCCTCAACTGAAGAAGCTGCTGCGTGAAAAACACCTACCGTCGAAAGGGAAAAAAGAAGAGCTCATTCATCGGTTGGTAACAGCTTTGGCACAAGAGGAGACAGAAGGGAAGAAGACAACATACACTGAAGGCTCTTTGAGCGGTACAGAAGAAGATACAATGAACAAGGGAAAAGAAAAGAAGGCGGAAAAGGGCGCAAAAGAGATAGGAAGTGATGAAGAAACTCAGCTGGGTGAAAATGGATTGGAGGAGCAAATGGAAGGGGTCGAGATAGAATCAAACATCTTGGAACATCCACATGAGTACTGCACTCCAATTCCTTGCTTAGGCTGGAATGCTGCTGCTCGTGATTTCGAGTTTCTTGGCCACTCCTTGAAATTACTTCAAATCCGTAGGGTAAAGAAACCAGTACCCCATACACCTCTACCAGAGGAAGGTGTTGTAGGAAATGATGAAGTAGAGGAGAGAGCTGTCTTCCCATTCCCCAAAGGCCACTTTGCTGATGAAATTCTAAGCATGAGTGGTTCATTACATAACAACTAGTATCACTCTCAAACCTCTTAGAATTGGAATATTTTAAAAGGACACTTTTTTGTGAATGGCCATGTTTTACTTCTATAAATAACCTCTCACAAGAGGAAAAAGATAGTATGAAGAAAGTTTGCACAAAAAAAAAAAGTGACAAAAAACAAGAGTAAAGCTGATTGCTTTGTTATTTAAAAAGAGTATATGGAGCATGATTTTTGATCCAGATGATTTTTCCTTATTTTAGTGCTCAAAACAACAACAGGCCCAAACATGCCACCACAGCTCAAAAGTGTTTTCTCTTGAAAGCTTCAAAAGGACCAACCAAGAAACAATTGACACCCCCTCTTTGAAGGTTCGCAACTTTCTTTTCTTTCTATTTTTTTTTCTTTCTCTTTTCTTTTCACTCTTGCCTCTTGTTCTTCTTTTCTATCTTTTTTTTTCCTTTTCTTCTCGCTTCCCATTCTTTCCACTCTCGCTTCTTACTCTCTTCACTCGCTTCTTGCTTCCTTTTCTCTTGATTCTTCTGTTTCTCTTCTCGCTCTCTTTCTCTTTTCTTCTCTCTTTTCTTGTCCTCTCTTGCTTCTTTCTCTTTTTCTTCTCTCTATTCTCTCTTGTTCTCCTCTTGCTCTCGTTCTTTCTCTCTCTTGCTTCTTTCTCTTTCTTCCCTCTTCTTTTCACTTTTTCCTTTCTTTCTTTCTCTATCTTCTCCACTTCTACTTTGTCACAAAACCTCAAAATGGATTGTTGTTACAATAGCTTGGAAACCATGTCTTTTCTTGCTGAGAGGGCAAGGATTTACCTTGCACATTCTCAACACAACAAATAACTCAAGGTGATACACTCAATAACATGGAGCGCAAACTCAAAATGAATCATTTTATTGAAAGAAAATGGAGGTTTTTTGAATGTGACATTGAAATGAAGTAAATGAGAGATATGATGAAAGTTGGAAGGAAGAAAGAATGTAGAAGAGAGGAGAGGGAAGGGGAATGGAGGGGAAAGGAGAGGAAGGGAGGGAAAAAAGGGGAAAGGGATAGGAGGGGAAGGGAAGAGAAGGAAGGAAGGGGAACAGGAATGGAAGAGAGGAATAAAAGAGAAAGAGAGGGAAGGGAAGGAATGGAGAAGGAAGGAAAGAACAAAGGAGGGAAGAAGAAAGAAGGGATGGAAAAGGAGAGTGGGAGAAAAATGAACAGGAGAGGAGGGAGGAAAAATGGAGGAGGAAAACAAGAGGTTTTATTGTTGATGTATTGTCTCATTACTTTTAGTACACAGTCCCTTTGTACTGTTTTTCCCCCCCCCCCCTTTTGTCCTCATGCAATGAAGGTGGCCATGTGTTGAAGCACTGGTTTATTTGGTCCAAAAGTATTCTAATTCCAAAAACAATTATTATTTTGAGCACTCTTTATTCGTGATCAAAAAGTGCCTACCATATGAACATGTTGGAAGTACTGTTCTCAGTACTCCAGAGTTATGCACTTAACCTCTGGTTATAGTATACTTTGTAAACACCATGGTTCTTTGGCTTCATTGTACCATATCTGAATACAGTGCATCATACTTTGTCAGGTTGTTTCTTTTTACAGAACATTTTACTAAAAGTATTGTGAAAAATAAATAAATGTTCAAGAACTAAATTCACTTAAAAAACAGTACTATTTTTATTATAGAAACAGAACCTACTAATTGGCACTTTTTGATCATGAATAAAGAGTGCTCAAAATAGCAATTGTTCTTGGAATTGAAATGCTTTTGAACATATTTTCCTGATTGAACCGGTTGTTTCAACATATGGCCACCTTTATCAATGAAGACAAAAGGGAGGGGGAAAGATAGTACAAAGGGCTGTGCATCAAAAGCGATGAGACAATACATCAACAATAAAACCTCTTTTTTTTCTATTCTCACTCCCCTCCTTCATTTTTTCTCCTCCATTCCCCTTCCCTCCTGTTTCCTCCCTTCCTTTTCCTTTCCTCCCTTCTTTTCCCCTCCCTTCTCTTCCTTCTCCCTTCCCTCCTTTCCTTTCCTTCCGCTCCCTTCCCTCTTTTCCCTCCTTTTTCCCTTCCTTCCTCTCCTTTCCCCTCCCTTCTCTTCCCCTCTCCTTCTTCATTCCTTCTTCCCTTCAACTTTCATCATGTCTTTCATTCATTTCATTTCAATGTCACATTCAAATACCTTCATTTTCTTTCAATAAGTATTCATTTTGAGTAGTGCACTCTATTTTATTGAGTTGTTTGTTGCATTGAGTATGTGCAAGGAAAATCTTTGCCCTTTTGGCGAGAAGGGACATGGTTTTCAAGCTGTTGCAACAACAAATACATTTTGAGGTATTGTGACAAAGTGGAAGTGGAAAAGACAAAGAAAGAGAGAAAGGAAAAAGTGAAAAGAAGGAAGAAAAAGAAAAAGAAGCGAGAGAGGAGAGAGTGGACAGGAGCAAGAGAAGAGAGAAGAGCAAGAGAGAAGAGAGTGAGAAAGAGTGTGCGGGAGTGAAAGTGAGAGTGAGAGAGTGAGAGAAGAAAAGAAAAAGAAGAGAAACAGAAGAATCAAAAGAGAAGAGGAAGCAAAAGAGTGAGAAGCAAGAAACAAGAGCGGAGAGATGTGGGATAAGAGAAGAAAAGATAGGAGAGAAGAGGAAGAAATAGTGAAAGGGGGAAAAAAAGAGAGAAAAGGGAAGTTATTCACCTTCACAAAAGAGGGATATTTCTTTTGTGTTGGTCTTTTTGGAGCTTTCAAGAAGAAAAGGTATTTAGATGTGGTGCCATGTTCAGGGCTGTTGCTGAATTGAGCACTGAAATAAGGAAAAATCATCTGGACCAAAAATCGTGTACTATTTATTTATTTTTATTTTTTTATTTTTTTTTATTTTTTAAAAAACTTTTTTTTTTATAATTTTTTTTTTACTTTTTTTTTCCTTTTTTTCAGTTATTTTATTTTATGTTATTTTTTTGTAGAATAAAAACTGTAATATTAAATTTAAGGTATAAATTATGTTAAACATTTCGAAGAAAAAGTTATTAGTTTTTTAGATTTCTCCAGAAAGAAGACTCCACGCACGTTAAAGAAATGAACGCTGACGTACCTTCGTCACTTACGAATGATGGTATGGACCTCGGATGGATGCACGACGCCACGGAGCTTCTTCGTTCCGGGTTATCAAATGTTGATGCTATTCTCCATCCCAAACAGCAAGAAGTGCTACATAGTCTGTTGGATGAAGGAAGAAACACCTTATACATCGACAAAACAGGCGGTGGAAAAAGCGCGACCTACTTTCTCGCCACAAAATTATTACGTACCAATAACAAGCGGGCGGGTCCTACGATAGTCATCTCTCCCCTCCTGGCATTAGTAAACGATCAAGTGCGTACTAAATTATATAAAAGTCGAGTATTAAACCTGCTCCCAGCTAGAAAAAGCCGCAAATTTCGATCTGGTTGCGCGAACAATTAATAGCAACACAACGGGTTCTGCTCGTAAAGCCATCTTTCGGGACATATGTCGGAACGAGGTGGACATGCTCTACGTTACTGCGGAAATGTTGTGTGCGGATACTCTGTATGAAGCGATTCCCCAACTTCGAGTGAACTACGAAGAGGACAAAGAGGATGCCTGGACTTTGGTAGCTTTATTGGTTATTGACGAGGTTCACTGCGTGTCAGAATGGGGACACGATTTTCGCGCCGCCTATTTCTCTGGTCTGCGCAATGTTCTGAAGGCCCCTTGGGCAGAGAAGGCGTTGAAGCTTGGTGCATCAGCTACGGTGCCAATGCGTGTGGAAAAAGATCTGCACAAAGTATTGGGCAAGTTCACGGTCATCCGCGGGGACCTGTGGAGATCTAATATTAGTATACGCGTCATTCCTGGTGTGTCTTCAACCTCGGATAAATCCAGGTGGCTATCTAAGTGGGCACAGCAAGAGAAGGTACCTCTCTTTACTTCTATGGCGATCCTAACATATTCGATAGAGCAAAGAGAATAATGCGCTTGTTTTTGCGCAATCAAAAAATGAGGTTGAAATCTACACCAAGGTTCTCGTAGACCAGAACATCCGGGCAGTGAGTTACCATGGCAGCTTACCCGCAGAATCTCGCGTTGAACTTGAAAGAAGGTTCAAAAGTGGAGAGGTCAAAGTCGTCGTCTCGACAATCGCTCTTGCCATGGGATTTGACAAACACGACGTCCATACCGTAATCCATACTTACACCCCGGCGTCCCCGGTGCAATACTATCAAGAGATCGGTCGTGCAGGACGTGGACTTACGTTTGCTGAGGCGATCATCCTTCCGACAGTGCCGTGGCGCACAGATATCCAAAGAGATGTGGCCATGCAACGTATTCTAGAGCTCCTTCAACGGCACAACCACCTTGCGAGGAAGGACATATGTGCTGCAGTTTCACTGGAGAATGTGACGCAACAAAACGCCGAGGATGCCCTCTTACTCGGAATCGGGAAAGAGTACTTCACCGAAGCATACGGAACCGAAAAAATATCCCTCAACCGAGAACCTTCGAAAGAAGAAAAGGCAGAGCGACAGCAATATGTACAGGAGCGGCAGGTACGAATTCCTCACCACAACAACTACTCATTTCAAGCCAGGCCGAGTTGCGATTTATGAAAAAACTTGTTTCTAGCAACCCCAGCGCTTCTTTCTGCATCTGGCAACAATTATTAGGGTTTCTTGGTCAACAGTTACCATCCCCGTGCCAAAATTGTGCACGGTGTGCGCCCGCGGCCGGTGATATACAAGTACGGAAGGTGGACGAATGCTTTTTGCAGAAGACTCCAAAACATGGCATCCCCGTTATTGCATTTGCAAAGAACAAGCGAGATAACGGTCTAGATATCGACCTAGTTAAACAAGCGCTTATCGACTATGATTCAATACTGGTCGCAGCAGGTAGATCCAAATACTCCTCTATTCAGTTGGTTTAATTAAGCCTTTTTGATCAACAGACCCTCCATCATGGAAGATAACATATGTACCGGATAGTCGTAATGCGAATAAGGGGCAATGTGAAGAATTGGCTCAGGCTTTAGGCTTGGATATGTTTGAATACATAACGACCCGCCCAGGCTCAAAAAGTATGACTCAGTCTCACACAAAGGAAGTCAGAGAGGAAGTTCTGCAGAACAAGTTCACCCTCGATATAGGAAAGATTCCAGCAGGAAACATCCTTATCTACGATGATGCAATGAAAAGTGGCATGACTTTGGATGAAGTATGCACTCCGTTCTCTGAGAGAAAGGTTGTTGCTATTGTTCAAAGCATTTGGTGTTTGCGTGATTATCCTGAGCCAGTTACTCGCCGTTTGTGAGCTGGCTCAATATACTTTCCTTGTGTGAGTTTAGATTTTCTTAAGGCATTCTCCCACCTAACATTGATACTAATGCTGTAAAAAATATTA
>Ga0209935_1003987_pt1 | contig 14209 bp, 11 predicted proteins | sample ThiBio_1000_plan_2_FD_183958 | JGI IMG/M metagenome (GOLD analysis project Ga0209935, IMG submission 183958) | Wastewater bioreactor microbial communities from Cape Town, South Africa - Thiocy_cont_1000_plan (SPAdes) | ecosystem: Engineered > Bioreactor > Thiocyanate-remediating >... | reverse complement strand
CGTGCGGTGTCGACCTCTCGCCGCAGGATGGCAGCGGCTGCAACGGCGGCCCGCCGAACGTCACCGTGTGTGGCGCGTGTGGCTTGCTGTACGATGTCGTGTACCCGATCGTGTTGCCGTCGGCCGCCGCCTCCAAGTACTGAGTGACGCACACATGCTCGCTTGTTTGTTCTTACAACGAATGAAGCAATAGCATATATTAGATAGAAGAGGAAGAGGATGAGGAGGAAGAGGAGGCTACTGACGGGGCGCGCGAGCGCACACGAGATTGAGGTGGCGGTGGTGCGCTAGTGTGCTGGAGCGTGGTGGTGATGCTGGTGCTGGTGCTGGTGCATGAACGACGACGACGGTAACAACGCCAACAACAACCACAACCACCACCACAACAGCAGCACCGAGGCAGCCACAATAAAATAAAGTCGAGTCGAACGAAGGTGAAGAATACACGTGCTGAAAGTGTGCGCTGTCGCTCGACTGCTGTCGACGCAACGGCGCGGTAGTCCGATTCGACCCGAGGCGAGTCGAGCCGAGACGGACTGCTCCTGATATCAAAATAAAGCAAACGAAAGGCGGCGGCCACGACGACGACGACGACGACGACGACGGCCGCACTGTACTCACTCACTCACACACACTCCCACTCGCTCACTCACTCTTGAGCGCTTGAATCTCACGCCACAGAGCCTTGCGTGTGCCTAGCTTCTTGACGTCCAGATCCTCCTTGATCTCGTCCATGGTGAGGTCCAACAGCTCGGATCCCGATATCTCGTTCTCGGTAAAGGACTCTCGTAGTTGTTCGAGGCCAATGTCTTGTAGCCAGGCGGCGACATCGTCGATGCTCCAGGTGGCAGGATCTGTGTGGGTCGAGTGAGTTGGAGGGCGGTAGCAACAAATGAGGCGCGCGGGCGCGCGGGAGACGCACACACACCCTTTGATTTGTAGGGTGCATCGGAAGCACCGTTCTGTGCAACGGACTCAGGCTCGGGCTCAGGCTCGGGCTCTGGAATCGCTGCAGGCTTGGCAGGCTTCGGTGCAACGACTGGCTTCGGTGCAGGTGCTGGCTCAGGCTCCGGGGTACGGACGGGAGCAGGCTTGGCAGGCTTCGGAGCAACGACTGGCTTCGGTGCAGGTGCCGGCTCAGGTTCGGGATCAGGCGTACGGACGGGTGCAGGCTTGGCAGGCTTCGGCACCAAGGCTGGCGGCGGGTTCCTGCGCACTGGCTCTGGTTCGGGCTCGGGCTCCGGCTCCGTCTGTAGCGCAGGCGACGAGGTGGCGGCCGGCACACCACGGCCGCGACCTCGGCCAGGGTTCGGTGATGTACCGCCAGCAGCGGCGCCTCGGCCGCGACCACGAGCTGGCGCCTCGGCCAAGCCCGAATCGTCGGCCTCCTTGCCCGAGCCACCCGAGGCCGAGAGCGCGCTGGTGGGCGGCGCCTGCTCGGGCTGCAACAGCGTCGGCGACGAGGCCACTCGTGACGGCGAGCTGGGCGGCGGCGCCACGCGACGCAGCATGCCGGGGCCCATGGATAGGCGCGAGCTAACGGGCGGCGGAGCCACGCCGGCCGAGTTGGGCGAGCCGATGCCAGGTGCGGCCGTGGCGACCGGCGTGACGGGCGCGGCCGTGGCGTTGTTGCTGCTGTTGTTGAGGCCTCCGCTGCTGTTGCCAAGCAGCGAGCCCGATTGTGTGATGGAGATCTTGGACTTGGGGAAGGCGGGTACGGGTGCCGGGCTGCTGGGCTGTCCTCCTGCTGCGGCGCCGCCGGTGGCTCCGCCTGCCGGCGCCATCGTTCCGTCCTCCGTGAAGACCAGAGGACCCTTGAAGGCGGCCGACTGCACGCGACGCGTCATGTCTGGCCGGCCGCGACCGAAGGGACTCGGTACACCACCGACTGGCGGCGTATGTCCAGCGCCAGCGCCAGCGCCAGCACCGGCTGGAGGTGACGCGGTTGCCGCTGCCGTTGGTGCCGGGCGTGCGGGGAACTGACGCGTTGGCGTCGAGGTGGCGGCCGCCACCGGCGTGGGCGTCGCAGTCGCTGGGGGCTCGGGCATCGTGTTGGGGTCGAATGGCTCCATGCAGGCCGACACGATGCGACGCGCTGGCGACGGCACCGGACGCCTCTTGCCTCCGCCGTTGTTGTTGTTCTCGGGCGTCGTCGGCTCGGGCATCGTGGGTGTGGCCGGCGGCGATGGCGATGGCGATGGCGACGGCGCTGCTAGCTTGGGTTTGGGTGGGATCATGGGCGGAGGCGGTAGCGACGCAGCGGGCGGAAGCGTGGCGGCCGCGAGAGGCGGTGGTGTGGCGGCGGTCGGAGCAGGAATGGGCGACGGCGAGAAGACCGGCAGTACAAGCGGCGATGGAGCGCGCTTCTTGGGAATCTCGAGGCCCGGCGCTGCCTTCTTGAATACAAACTTGAACTGTTGGTTGTTGTTCCATGCCCGCATAACGTCGGAAATTTCGGCCTCCGGTGGTAGGATGCGAACATCTATACTCGCGCCATCCAGGGTTGAGGAGAAGCCGTACCATTAGGAACGAGCGAGAAGAGAGAACGAGAGAGATGAGAGAACGAGAGAGATGGGAGCGAGCCATTCGTTGCACAACGCACCCTTTGTCTCCTTGACCTCGTGGATCCAATACTCGCTCGTGTCTTCACCACGCATCTTCTTTCGCATCTGGTCGGCGAGTGATTCTATCGTACATGGCAGCGTGATGGGTAGCGTCTTTGACGTAGTTCCGGCGTTGTCGTTAAAGACACGAATCACTTGCTGCAAGTTCGCGACGGCCGCGGTGATGCACATCGTATCGATCGTGTCGTATCGTATCGTATCGCATCGACGCAAGGCATACGTCAGAATGGCGCTCGCCAACCGATGCGTCGCACAGCGGCGGGACGGCGTACCTTGGTGCCAACAGTTTGTACATTGCTTGCAGGAGCGGGAGCGGGAGCCGCGGCGGCGATCGGAGGCGGTATGGCGGCGATCGGAGGCGGAATGGCGGCTGGCGGTGGAGCGGCAACGATGGGTTTAGGCTTGGGCGGCATCGGTGGGCGCGCCTTGACCAGTGGCTGGATCTGTGCTTGCTCCTCGGCACGCTGGAGCGCGGGGCCAGGTGGACGCTACGCCAGTCAAGCACAAAGGTGCGAGTCAGCGCGGAGAGTCGAGCGGCAGGTAGTCAGGCAGGCAGTCAGTCACACGTACAGGCTTGCGAGTCGGCGGTCTTCTTCCCGGCTGTACAGCTGCGCGAGTGGCAGTGATCTGCGCGGGTTCCAAGCGAGAGGAGGAGAGAGTGAGTGCAGGCGCCTTGCCGAGAGCGAGAGCGAACCGCTGCCGTTGCGTACGTGCTCGAGCTTCGGCGCCGGACCCTCCTCGGACCTCGTCTCGGCGGCAGAAGAGACAGCGAGCTCCAAGACCGACGGCTCGGTCTGGGCACGAGTGATGCCGGCCGAGGCGGCGCGCGTCACGCCAGCGTGCACGGACATTGGTCGCGGCTTGGGGCCGCCCTCCTTGCGCAGCTGCGACACCTTGCCGATCGAGGCGCGCTTCGAGAGCTTGGCCTTCCAGGACTTTTTGTCATCGTCGTCAGCCTGTTGTTGCCCGGGTAAGCGAGGGAGTCAGTGAGTGAGCGATTGCATCGTCGCATCATGCGCGTGGCTTGATGCGACTTGCGCAGGTCGAAGCAAAGTGCAGCGAGATAGCGTGCGCGTGTGCGTGATGGCGTGGAAGCGCGGCGCAGCGAAGACGCACCATGCTGCGTGAGTCAAGCGAGAAACGACGAACAACGACCCCTTGGAGTGCTACTACAACTACAACGACACCAACGCGAACTCACTCACTCACTCACTCACTCACTGCTACAACGAGACGCTGCTGCGGCCCCACCAGCACCAGCAGCAGCTCGAGCAAAGACGTGCACACACTGCGCTAACCACCACCGCCGCGACAATGGCGCCAACGACACACGCTCTCTTCGCTTACTCCCGTACAACCACGCAGCAATGATCACGACCACGGCGTCGTTGTCGTTGTGATGGTGGGAGCGATGACGATGATGATGAGGGAGCGCGGGCCCGATCGAAAGAGAGCCAGCACGAGAAGAGTACGCGAGGCCGGGGCGGTTATCGGCGGCTGTGCGTGGGCTGCTGCTGGTGTGCGTGGGTGTGTAGTGGCGCGCGAGTGTACGCGAAAGCGAGCGAGAGAGCAACAGCACCACCGCCACTGTAAAGCCCGCCGAGCTCACGCCGCCGCCTTACAAGCGCGGAACGAAAACGCGAAAGTCCCGCCGCTATTTTTCGCTGCACAATCGAGTGTACCCCGGTGCGATATTTTCGCGATATTTGTGGCTGTCGGGAATCTCGCTCAAATGAACGTGAGAGAATGAACGCGCGAGAATGAGCTGACTTACAAGTAGTGTACACACTGTATAGTACTCCTCGAGTTAGATCCCGGTATGCGACAAGAGAGCGACAGAGCGTGACGGACGTCACAGGAATGGCAGCCACGAGCGCGGCGAACGTGGCGCGATGCGCATCAGCGAGTACATGCTCATGAAGCTCATCATCACCACCAGCATCAGCACCCAGATGACCATGTTGCGGCGTGCGGCGCTCTTGGCCTGTGCCGCCACTCGGGCGCGCTCGGCCACGACGCGCGAGATGTTGTCCTCGGTGGCGCTCTCGACGCGCTCGATCTTGGCCACGTCCTGGCGAATGAGCTCGAACGCCAGCCGGCTGGTCTCCTTGAGCCGCTGCGTCGCACGCAGGATCTCGGCCGCCAGCTCCTCTTGTCGCACGCGGTGGTACTGGATGCGCTCCTCGAGCGAACGTTCCTCGAGCTGCCGCGCTGCGGCGTCGCCCGGCAGCTGAAGCGCCGATGCCAGCAGCTTGGCGCGCTCCGAGTGCCATCGATCGACATGCTGCTCGTGATTCGGTTGCTGCTGCTGCTGCTGCTGCTGGTGCTCGTGCTCAAGGTGCCTCGATGGGGTCGTGTCGTCGCCGTTCTCGCGCAACTCGACCGCTCTGCTATCGATCTCGTCCTGCAACCGCTGCTGCTGTCGCTCGTGGGCGCGTGCGGCCTCGGCGGCCATGAGCTGTCGACGGTGCACGGCCTTGAGGTTGCCATCGAGCGCCACCAACCGAGCGCGGTACTCGAGCAGCGTCTCCTTGCTCAGCGCGCCGAGCTCGTCGGTCTTCTCGCCCAGCGCCTTGGCGGCCGCGAAGCTCCGCTCGAGCTTCTGCAGTTGCAGCCACAGCGACGCAGTGTACTGATGCAGCTCGTGGAGCGTCGTGGTGAGCTTGGCGGCATCGGCATCGCAATCGCCATGGTCTACGGGCTGCTCGCTGCTACTGAGGTTGTGGTTGAGTTCCACGACGCGGTGCTCGCATCGCGCAAGCAACCGCACAAAGTCGATCTCGGCCTTGGAGTGCTTGGGCACGAGTGCGCTGACTGTCGAGAGCGAGTGCGGTGGCTGTGATCGAGACTGTTGTGGTGCCGCCATCATCGACATTGCACCACCAACGCGGTGCGTGAGCGAGCAGGCGAGCAAACAACAATGACGTCATGACGCGCGTAGGCTACATTACCAACACCAACCAGCCAGCCAGGTCATATTCATACATTCCATGTACACAATCACAAGCCTCTCTCGGTCTCGATTTCACTCACTCATCGCGCATCATGTGTGACTGATCCATAATCGAACACAAGTCATTCATGCGATTACGCTCGTGTTCCTTGGCTGCCGGCCGATCGCGTGGCACCAGGTACACGATAGCGAACGCCAGGTCTCGCTCAGGCTGTTGCGCCAGAAAGGCCGGCAGCAACTTGCGCTCGTGCAGCCACTGCTCGGCGCCCGAGATCAGCGTGTCGAACGGCTCCTGCTGCGCGAGATCGGCCGCAATCTCGGCCTGCAGCTGCTCGAGACTCATCGGGCCCGCGGTGCACTCGGCCACCAAATGGCCGCCGTGCGCCACCTTGGCGCATCGCGTGTGTATGATCGACTGCAGCAGTCCGAGGTGCGAGACGCCGGCCTCCGACTGCGCCGCAAAGTGCCAGAACACCGGCGAGCCGACCACCACGTACGCCGGCTGTGCATGCTCAAAGTGCTGCTGGTGGTGGTGGTGCTCGAGCACGCGTTGCTCGAAGCGTCCTCCGAGCAGCGGCGTCACGCTCGCCGAGCAGCTCGAGAGCCGCCCGAACCACTCGACCGTCATGCCTGCGCTCGTGCTGTCACTACCGCTGCCACTCGCTCTCGGAGCGGAGGCGGCGTTCGTGGATGTGACGCTCGCGAGAGCACCGGAGCCGTCGGCGAGAACGAAGCCACCACGGTATCGCGCTGCGAGGCCCGAGAGCTCGCTGGCGGCCGCTCGTTCGGCTGCGTTACTGCCACCGCCGAGCAACGGCGTCAGCACGCGCAAGGCGCCCGAGACCGACGAGCACCCAACGCACAAGCGCTCGAACAGCACCAACTCCCACTGCTGGCGCTCGTAGAACACGCGTGCCAGCACCTTGGCCACCGTGTCATCGTCGTCGCCGCCGTCATCGCCGCCGTCTCGCCGCATCTCGGCGAGCAGCTCGGCCCACGCCTCGGGCACCAGCTCGAAGCACGCCACGATCGAGACGCCCGACTCGCTCCGCCGGCTCCAGAACCACGTGTGCGGCGGGTGGCGATTGGCCGACGAGCGCGCGAACGGCTCGCTGGCTCGGCCGTTCGTCACGTGCACCGAATGCAAGGCCACCGAGTCGCGCGTGCGACGGCTCGAGGCCGAGAACACGTAAAAGTCGCGCACCAGCGGTCGGTACTCGCTGACGAGCTTCTTCTCGTCCTGGTGGCCCTGGCGTTGCAGCGCCGAGTAGAGCCACAGGTTCGGCGCGTTCGCGACGCCACTGAGATCCGGTGACGGCATCGCAAAGTGGTTCTCCTCCATCACGCGACTGCGGCATTCCAAGCGCCACGGCAGCCAAGCTGGAATGTTGCCTGCATATTCCCGAGCATCGAGCTTGTTGTACACTAGGATCTTGAATCTACTCGAGCACCACCATCATACTCATCAGTACTCGTTCACTCATCATCCGCGGATAAGCACGTACCTCGAAGCAAATTGCTGAGCATAACGCGTGAGCGATTGGAAGATGGCCTGCTTCTCGGGCTTGCAACACAGGTCCCACAGGTAAGCGGCTGACACCACGACCACCATACAGCGATTGTCGGACAGTAGCTCCATGACACTTGGATCGAGTTTGGCCGAAGCAGAGGCAGAGGCAGAGGCAGAGGAAGAAGAAGTGGTGGCTGTGGCGGCAGTCGAGGAAGCGCAGCCACGTGTCAGATACGCCTCGCAGCGATCGAGAATCGCTAGCGCCGTCGCATCGGTCATCGGCTCGAGCGGTACGAGGTCCTGACACAACAACGAGTGCACGAGCTTCGCGATCTTGGCGATCGCCGTCTCCTTGCCGGTGCTCTTGGCGGCGCGGTAGCGCTCGAACAAGCGCATGAGCTCGGCCTCGAGCTCGCTCGTCACCGAGGCCGCGTGGTGGCGCAGCATCGTGGCACGCAGGCGACACAGCCAGTCGGCGGCGTTCGTGCGCGCCTCGACGGCCGAGCGCACCTCGTGTGCGATGGCGGCGTTCGTGCGCTGGCTCAGGTGCGACTGGATGACGCTGATGCGCGCGGACGCGAGCTTCTTGTGCACTTGTGTCGTCTGGAAGGCGAGCGCCCGTGCGCCAAACACCACGAACGCCACGATGCCGACGCTAATGTCGACCGTGCCGATGCCGACGCACTGCACCTCGCCGTGGTGCGTCGTCAAGCACGAGCGCAGCATACGCACGCAGCTGTCGATCGGCACCACGAGCGCCAGGCGCTCTTCGGCCTTGCGTGCCGTGTGTGAGCGCTTGTGCCGCTTCGGCACCTTGGTCGTCGGCTTCACGACCTTGGTCGGTACGAGATCGGCGCTGCCGGTCAGGCGGTGGAACTCTTGCTGGATGGCGTCGATCATCTTGTCGATCTCGAGCAGCCGGTTCTCGCGCATCTTGCTCACGTGTGCCTTGAGAAAGTGATTCGACCGCTGTGCCACGAGGTGTGTGTTCCTCTCGTAGTCGCTAGCGAGCTCGCTGCTGCTCGATCCGAGCACGATCGCTCGTCCGGACGATGGAGATGACGATGATGCGCTGGCGCTCGTGGCATCGAGCTCTTGCTGCAACTGCTGCCGCAGTCGTTTTTGTTCGTCGAGCAGCTGGTTCAAGAGCGACACCAAGCCATCGACCTCTTGGCTGTACGAGCCTTTCATCTCTTGCGCTCGTTGCAATGAAGTGTACACCTACGAAATGGCTCCTTGAGCACACACGCACACACAGGCGAGAGAGAGAGAGAGAGAGATTGCCGAGAGATGGCAGATCGTACTTGCGGTAATCGAGCATCGACTCGTGCATCGGCCAACAGAAACATGTCGGGAAACAGCTCGAGCATCGTCCGACTGCACGCAACGAGACCGTCGTTCGTCAGGTTGCGAAAGCACGTCACGTACACTTGCGAGATAAAGTCTACCGGTGCCACAGCGTGGTCCCAGCTCCAGAGCTACAAGCAACCGAACGAGATGCGCACGTGTTAGTGTTCGTGTTCGTGTGAGAGCGCCGGCTGTCACGGGAGCGATGGCGCGCAGGCAGTCACGCAGGCGTGGTTGTACGGTACCCAAGGCGAAGCGGCATCGACCTTGATACCGAGCTTGCGAATCACTGGCACGGCGACCGTCGAGTAGATGGCTTGGATCGATTGGAGAATGTCAGCGATCGACGGTACGGCCGCGAGCGCCATCGCTGAGGTCGACGAGGACGATGCATGCGAAGACGCCACCGTGGCGTTGAGGCGCATGCGCTCGTCTCGGTTGCGCTTGTTGCACAGAGCCGCAAAGGCATGGATGGCGCCCGAGATATCCCACGTCACCGAGGCGAGTCGTGGATCGTGTTCGCCGTCGGTCTCGCCTGCCAGCGCAAGGTACGCGCCTTCGATATCGTTGAGAGCGTCGTGAATGTCAAGGTGCGAGAAGAACAAGCTCACGACCATCGGCACGCCACCAGATCGAGCGTAGCAACCATCGCTGCCGTCGCTGCCATCATCATCATCGTCGTCGTCGTCATCATCGTCGTCGTCACCGCTTGGCGTCTCGACTTCCTCGGCTTCCTCGTCGTCTCCACCCACTCCCGAGCCCACTTCCTTGTCGCCCTCGTAGCCCTCGTCCTCGGCCTTGCGCATAGCGGCCGTGACTTGCTCGATGACGGCGCTCGAGATTGCAATCGGAGCAGGCACGCCAGTATCGGGCTGCGGAATGACGCCAGCCGGTGCGCTGGCAGTGTCGCTGCCCGAGCCGGAAGACGTGCCCGACGACGACGGCGACGACGACGAGGCGGTGTTGGAACTCGAGGCCTCTGAGTCGTTCGAGGTGGCCATCGAGTGCTCGCGATGTTGATGCTGTTGCTGTTGCTGCTTCTGCTTCTGTTGCTGGCGATGGCGGTGGCGATACAGCTGCGCCGCAGCATTGCTGCCACTGCTGCCGCTGCTGGTGTCGTTGTTGCTGCTGCTGCTCTCGCCACCGTCATCGGCCATGTCATCGCATCGCTCGTCGTTCTGATCGTCGCAATCGATGTCGGCGTCCTCGGTCACTTGGCTCGGAGTACCATCATCGCCGAGCATGAGATGATCGGTGTTGCTCGTGCCGCCGATGCCGCCGCTGTGCCGCTGCTCGGTGTCATGCTGCTCATGTTCACCATCACTTGCGAGTTCAATGTCGTCGTTGTCGTTGTCATTGTCGTTATCGTTGTCGTCGTCTTCATCTTCGTCTTCATCGTCGTCGTCGTCGTCTTCGAGATCGACCTCGTCATCGCGACCTTCACCGAGGTCGTTGATGTGAATCACCTCGTCGTCCTCCTGCCCGTCTCGGGGATCGTCGTCACCATCATCATCGTCATCGTCGTCGTTGTGACCTCGGTTCGTGCCACTGATTCGACCAATGTGTCGCGTTGCCCGTGCTGACGTGGGCGAGGAGGTGGATGTAGTGGTGGTCGCCGCACCAGCAGCAGCAGCAATGTCCATGTCGTTCGATTGCTGCTGCGAAGACGAGGAGCGACGTGGCACGAGAGCCTGATAGGCGAGCAGCGTGTGTCGAGCCCAAACGAATCGATAGAAGCACTCGAGCACGAGTGCCGCGACGCCCATGTGCAGGTACTCGTCGTACATGATGTGGAAGGAGTTGACGCGGCGGCGCGCGAACCACTGCGCCGCCTGGCGCACCCACCACACGTCGTGCTGATACTTGGCGTACTCGAGATGCGCCGCGTTCTTCCATTGATCCACCTCCTGCAACGAGAGGATCTTGTCGACGAGGCTGATCTTGAACCAGTTGTTGGCGAGCTCGTTGGCGTTGTTGACGCACACTCGCACCTGCTCCCAATGGAAGTGCGCCTCGTCCTCGAGTGCGAGCTCGCGCAGCTGCTCGAGAGGCAACGGCCGCAGCACCAGCGGCGTGGCAGAGATCTGGAGCTCGTCGTTGATGGCAGCCTCGAGGTAGTCGGTCAGGTGCGTGTAGTTGGATGCGTACACGATCGGTGGACTCGTGATGAGGAATGTGAAGGGTTCGAGGAGAGTCAGGCAGCTGCGCTTGGCTCGTTTGCCCTGCTGCGTGAGCGAGTGGTCACCCGAGTGGCGACGCTTGCGTGATGCACCGGCACTCATTGGTGAGGGAGCGAGCAAGGGAGCAAGAGGGAGCAAGGGAGAGGAGTGAGGAGGTGCGTGCGAGAGGGAGAAGCGAGGAGATTGACACGTGCTGACGAGCTGACGAGGCGAGATATTTTGGTTCGTTACACAGAACGATTCCAGGTATCCGACGGAACGTGTCAACAAATATTCGCGATCCTATTTATCTATCTCTATTGCACGAGAGATTCGAGAGAGATATTGGTGATTCTAGAGCTCTAGTGAGTGGGTGAGGGAGTGAGGGAGAGTGAGGGAGTGGCACTACTTGTTGTTCTGGATCCATTGCACCGAGTTCTCAAAGTTGATGAGAATCGGCTCGGGCAACTCTCGCAGCGACTCGGTCAAGCGGTAGAGGTAATGCACGTAGGCCACGACGCCCGAGAGCTCGAGCGTCTGTGGTGCAGAGAACAACTGGCGTAGGTTGTGCAGCTGCGCAGGCGTGAAGGACTTGGGCGAGGTCGAGATGACGCGCGACATGGCGAGTGCCGCGCGCACTTGGTCGCCGACGCTCGGCGTGCCGCTGGCAGCGGTGGCGGTCGTGGCAGTGGCAGTGGCAGCACTCGCGGGCTGATTGTGCAACAAGGTCATGACCGGGATGCCGTAGTCGGAGGCGATCTTGCAGAACATGAGGTCGAGGTAGCGGCTCTTGAGTGCACGCGCCGTGGCCACCGAGACCATGAGCTTGAGCGGCAGCGGCAGCGTGTGGCTGCGCAGGAACAGCGCGTCGTGCATGGCGATGTTAGCGTTCAGCAGCGTCGGTATCCGCAACATGCGCTGCATGTAGCCCGGCGCATAACCGAAGCGAGCTCGGATGCTCTGGAGCATCTCCATGGCGTTCTGTGTCGCGGCCGCCGTGGCCTTGGCGCTCGAGGCGAGCGACTCACCAGCGGACGGTACGGCATCGGTGGTCGATACGGTAGTGTGCGGCTCGACGAAGAAGCTCTTGGTGTCGCTCGCTGGCTTGGGTGGTGGTGCTGATGGCGATGGTGATGCTGATAATGGAGATGGCGATGATGATGGCGGCGGGGTCCAGTGCTGGCGAGGCGTCCACTGCTTGGTGGGCAACGAGGAGGCCCACGCCCACGCTTCGTGCTCGAGCTCCGGCTGCAGGATGGCGGCCCACGCGGCCACCATGCCGCACAGTCCCGTGAGATGCGAGACTTCGAGCGCACCCGTGTTCTCCATCATGTCGCACAGCGCCGCGAACTGGCGCGGCGTCGTGGCCGGTGGAGCGCGCAACGACTCGCGCACCAATCGGCCGGCAGCGCGCTCGGACGCCAAGGCGTCGGAGGAGGCGTTGTCGAGCTCGAGCGACGCGCCTAGGCTCTCGACCAGCTGCGAGCCGCCGAGCACGCCTGCCATCGAGGCGGCATGCGCTTGCGAGTAGGCGCAGTGCAGCGTTGCGCCGCCAATGTAGTGCAACTTGCTACGCAGCGTCGGCGATAGCTGCTCTGGCGCACAGAGGTACAGGCGATGGAAGCCGTGTGCGAGCGGTTGGTGGTTGGCCACGATGCGGTGGAGGTTGGGCACGAAGCCCAGCAGCGACTTGATGCTCGCGACCGCCTCGTCGCCCGTGCGGCTCTGGTACTCGCCGAGTGGCAACGGCGTGAGATCCGAGTCAGCGGTTGCAGTGGCGGTCGAGGTAGCGGCAGGCGATGATGACGACGACGACGACGAGTAGTATCTCGTCGATGACGACGACGGTACCGAGACCCCAGCGAGCGAGCGAACGCGCAGCACGAGTTGCGTTCGACGCACGAGAGCTCGCAACATTTCCACACCGAGACAACGAGAGATCACACGCTGGAGTGAGTGAGCGAGTGAGGGAGTGAGCGAATGAGGTCAACGGTGTCGGTTGTAATCGGCAGCAGCTGTTGTGGTTGTTGGTTGGGTGCGAGATGAATGAAGAGGAGAAGGAGCAGTGGCGCGGTTGCTGTTCTTATCTTCGTTGCATCGCTCGCATCGGTTGCATCGCGGCCAGCGGTTGTAAAGGAAAGAATGGCACAGCAGCAGCAACTGGTGAGGGTCGCCTGGTTCATGCCTCGTAAGAAGGCTGATAAGATGGGTTGGCTCGATATCGTGGCTGGCCTCGAGTACGATCAATCGCGAGAGAGAGAGAGATCACCTGAAATCTGACTCACTCACTCACGCGATGCACAGGACCGACGGATTCCATGTTACCGAACTCGATCCCATGAGGCCGATACAGGAGCAGGGCACGTTCGATCTCGTGCTATACAAGCTCACGGACTTCTTGGTCAAGCACAGTGATGCCGAAGCCCAGCGTATCATTGCCAACTTCGAGGTTCGTTCGTTCGTTCGTGGGCTGCGCTGGCTCTCGTGTGGGTAACGCTAACTCTTGGCGTAGGAGTTTGAGCGGCATGTGCGCGACTCGGGATTGGCGACGGTGCTCGTCGACAGTCTGACGGCACAGCGGCAGGTGATCGACCGTGAGCCAATGTACTCGCTCTTTGCCGAGATCGACCGAGTGGTGGAGCAAGTACAGTGCCCGCGATACGTGACGCTGACCGAGAAGGCCGCCGAGTACTCGCAGCACCTGAGCTCGATCCAATTCCCTGCAAGTACGGTGCTCGTTGATGGCTGATTGACGACGGCTGATGCTGATGATGGAGGATGACGGGGATGATGACCTCTCGATAGTGTGCAAGCAGGTGGTCGCGTGTGGCTCGCACGACTCGCATCACATGGGCATCGTGTTCAACGAGCAGGACGTGCGCGAGCACTTTGAGCCGCCGGTGATCGTGCAAGAGTTCTTCAATCACAACGCCACCATCTTCAAGATCTTCGTCGTCGGCTCGCAGGTGTCGGTGGTACGACGGCCTTCGATTCGAGACGTTGGTGACTCTGGTATGACGACCGCTCGACCTCCTGGTGAATGGCACACGCTCACACTCGCGTGTGCGTGTGGCAGGCGAGGCAATCATCTTCAACAGCCAGCACATGCAAGCGATCATCGACAAGGCGCACTTTGAGAGAGACATTGATCCGCCACACGAGGTCCTCCAAGCCATCGCGCGCGAGATCACTGCTCGCCAGGTGCGACGCTACGCTCTTGCTCGCTCTTGCTCGCTCGCTACGGCAAGTGAGCGACGTGCTGATCATCGAATCGAACGATAACCATGTGCTGTGCGTGGCCTGGACCATATGCAGGGTCTGACGATGTTCGGGTTCGACGTGATACGCAACAGCCGCACGGGCCAGTACGGCGTGATCGACCTCAACTTCTGGCCTGGCTACGTCGGCGTTGCCGACCTGACGCAGCAGTTGCAGCGATTCATTCGCGAGCGCGTGAGTGCTGTCAGGCCGACGTGAAGCATTGAGCAGTGCTGTGATGCAATTGGCGTTGCTCGATGGTGTGTGAGCGAGAGCTTGCGATAGAGACAGAGATTGGGTCTATATATCATTGATATCGTTACAAGGCACTCATCTTTCGTTGTTGAAGAGTGGCGGC
>Ga0209935_1003985_pt1 | contig 14217 bp, 19 predicted proteins | sample ThiBio_1000_plan_2_FD_183958 | JGI IMG/M metagenome (GOLD analysis project Ga0209935, IMG submission 183958) | Wastewater bioreactor microbial communities from Cape Town, South Africa - Thiocy_cont_1000_plan (SPAdes) | ecosystem: Engineered > Bioreactor > Thiocyanate-remediating >... | reverse complement strand
CTGCGCCACTTGCATACGCGGATGCTTCACGAGTCGCAAATCGATCGAACGGCCTTGCGCCGAGCCGAATGCAAGACTCACGAGCACCACCAACAGGAGCAATAGTGTAGTACGTCGCTGCATGATGGAAGAGAGCTGCTGTATCGTGGTGGATCGATGAGAGATAGGCAGCAGCAGCGGCGAGCGAGAGAGCGAGCAAGCAAGTGAGAGAAGAGAGAGGCCTTGCGGACCATCTTATCCTCTCCTTGGCTGCTGCCAGCGTGGTGAGGCCCTCTCTCCTGCTCTCGCAAAACTCGAGACGCCCGGGATCGACAGACTGCGCGAGGCTCATTACCGGGGGAGCAACAACAAGATCAAATCAAGATATCTATCGATTGCAGAAGGGGCTGAGTAACTGAGAGACTGAGTGACTGAGTGACTGAGAAAGTGAGTGAGCCTTGTGAAGTGTATGAATCTGCTGCTCCGAAATATCTCATCAATAAATAAGCAAATCGAGCACCAATCGATCAAAATACCACCACCACCACCAATCCAATAAATAATGAGTCACAGGCTTTGGATACTCGTTCCTCTCCATTCAATTTCGTAGGTTTATGAACACAAACTCGAGAGCCCGAACTCGACGCGAGCGGCTCCGCTAGAACTGCCTGCCTAATTGAACCTGCCGAAAGTACCGCAGCCGCACCGGTAGCGGCCCGACGCCAGCAAAGTGTACGAGAAAGTCGCCCTGTACGTAGATGCCGAGTGGGTCGTTGTGCCAGTCGACGTACGAGTTGAAGGCGCACTGCGGCAAGTACTTGACGTGTCCGGCGGCCGAGAACGAGCCGTAGCGCTGCGAGTGCTCGAGCGCCAGCTGCTGCAGCTGTCGCTCGCGCTCCTCCGGATGCGTGCGCGGATGCGATTGGGCGTTGGCTGGGTCGAACAGGAGCGCCGCCAGCGCCGCCTGATCGCCGCTGCCTGCTCCGGGCTGGTTGGAGCGAACCACGAACTCGGTCGAATTCCACCAATGCGCGAGGAGCGAACGCGACCACTCCGAGTTCTTGAGCAGGAAGACGCCAGAGTTGAGGCCTTGGTGGTCGTTGGTGATGATGAGGTCGTATCGGTCATCGATGAAGGACTGCACGGCATACGTCGACAAGAGTGAGTGAGCCATCGAATTAACCCGGATCGAGAGTCCAGCTGCGTACGTACCTCGATTCGTTGCTCGAAGTTGGCAATGACCGTATCGGTGTCGACGTACAGGATCCACTCGAATTGATCGAGGTACTTGGAGCAGAGGAGCACCTTGGCCCACGCGGGCTTGCGCTCCGACACGGCGAGCGTGTTGTCGACGATGGCCCGGTAGCCTTGCCGCGAGGCGTACTGCTCCTTGTCGCGCTGTGACCGAGGGCCGAGCCCGCTCTGTGCGTACGCCTCGTCGTATGACATCAAGATGCCTGCGCCGACGTGTCAGTTCTCTCGGTCGGAGGCGCGGTGGCAGCATCCCGTGGCGGCGCGTGACGCACCGATCGAACGGAAGCGCTTGTCCAGCGACACGGGCAATGGCGGTATGCACTCTCGCGAGTAGACGCCAGCACGCCAGTTACGCCAGATGCGCACGAACTCGGGCGCCGAGCTGAGTTGATACCACAGTATCGAACCGACCACAAGAACGAGAATGATGCTGCAGAGGATCCAACATTGCCTGGACAGCGAGAGCGACGGCGTCAGCCTCGCCCCGATCGTGCTCGGCGCAGCCACGAGCCAGACATACATGAAGAACCGATCCTCCTGTTGTTCGAGATTGGCGAGCATCTCGAGCTTCTCGGCCGGCACTGCCTTGGCCGAGAGCTTGTGCTTGCGGCTCGGCTTGCACACGAGCGTGAGGTGCTTGATCCACCATTGAGCACTGGCTTCCGACGCTGGATAGAATCGAAAGGCTCGATCGTTGGTAACCAAGCGAAAGTACGGCGCTATCATTCGATTGAGCATCGTAGTGGCAGTAGTCGTGGCAGTCGTAGGCAGTGTGAGATGCTTGTCGGACGATATCTCGATGTCGATCGAGACTCACACACCTGTCGACGACACGGATCCATCGACCAGATGCGATGGTCGTAGCCACACCAATGTGATGAGCCTCAAGACGCCTCGACGCTCAAGCTCCGTGACCAACAGCGCATCGGACAGCAGCACCACGTGACATGCCACCTGGTGTCCTCGACGACTATCGAGCATGCTCATGTCCTCGCGTCGCAGCACTCGTCGAGGTTCGTCCGCGTCGTCGTCCTCATCGTCATTGTCGCCATCTGCTCGTCGGGAGCCTTGCAGCAACTCCTACAACCGATCCCCAACAGCACCCACGCACGATCACATTGGTATCGGTGCTTCCCCATCCAAGCATCTCGCGGTATCATGTGATGTCATCGAGAGCCGCCCTCATCGAGATCGTCGTCGTCGTCGTACAGGAACAGCAGGTTGCAACGACGCCAGCAGACTCGCCAAGGCATCGGGACCTTCATCAGCAGCGTCTTGGTCCTTGCTCAACGGCACACGACTCGATCGTGACTTCAGCATCGTGAGTGCGCGACGAGTCGAGTCGTCGAGTCGTCGCGTCGAGAGCAGCAGCGAGCAGCAGCGAGCGAGCACACAACAACCACCAGAGCACCGACACGATGCTTGTCGCTATCAATGCGCGATCTATATCAATGATTATATCGTAACAGTCGTGTCGTCGTATACCAAGGCCGTGTGTGTGCGTGTGTACGTGTGGCCGGGCTGAGCTGGCTGGCTGGCGGGCTGGCTGGATGGCTAGCCGCGAGCAGCGGCACCACCTCGACCGCCGCCACGACCGCCACGACCGCCGCCACGATCGCCGCCACCGCGACCTCCGCTGCTGCCGCCGCGACCACCCGAGTAGTCCTTGCCGCCACCGCCACGACCACCTCGTGAGCCACCGCCACTGCTGCCGCCACGGTCGCCGCCACGGCCTCCACGGCCGCCGCGACCTCGCTCCTTGCCTCCTCCGGTCTCTGTTGTACCACGCTCATCAGAGATGTCTCTTTCCTGATCTCTCGCGATCTCTCGCGTGTGCCATCGTCGTACCTGCAGGTCGCGGTGCTGGCTCATCGGGCACCTTGTCCATGACCTCCTTCGGGATGCACAGGTACTTGATCGTGTTGCCGCGTATGTAGCACTCGGGCATCTTCCAGAACCTGTCGCCCTCGCGCGACGTGCACACGACCTCGCGCAGGTTGATGTTCATCCATGAGTCACAGTTGACCAGATGGCCGTTGTACGTCTGTCCGTTCTTCAGCTCGACCAGCTGCCCGCCGAATGTACGAATGAGTGAGTGAGTGAGTGAGTGAGCGAGAGTCATTCATCGAGCGAGAGCGAGAGCGAGATCGGGTTATGTACCAGTGCGTGGCCTTCTGCCGTACGTAGCAGCGAGAGCGGGAGCTTGTACGACACACACACGCACACGCACGAGTAGCGATTAGCCAACCAGACCGTACGTCATGGATCGATGGATCACATCAAGCCGCATACCATGATGTAGATCGCTGCTGCTGCTGCTGCTGCTGCTTGTGTATGTGAGCGAGAGCGAGGCACCAACGAACTGATCGACATCGCCATCACGATCCATCATCACTCGATCATCATCCTAACCTCGTGAACCTCATCAACCCCATCATCGTAGTGAACCCCACTGTTGTGTATTCAATACTCGAGAATGAAACCATATCTGTCTCTCCCCCCAGCGTCCGGACACTCCAACATGTCATAGATACTGATAGATCTCGAACAGCAGCTCGTTGGGCAGCAGCGACACTGGCGACTCGACCGCGATCGAACGAACCATCGTCATGGCGAGTACGACGCTCTTGGTGGCTTCCGATGCGTAGCAATGCCTGTCAGGCTGCCAGCGTGAGCTCAGACATGATTCGGCCTCGAGTACGTGCACCTGGTTGCCTGCCGAGATGGCCACCAGGCCGCGCAGCTCGTCGAGCGCCACGCCCTCGGGCGGCGCCTCGGGCCACGGCAGTGTCGAGAGCAGCTCGCCGTCGGCCGAGAAGACGCGGATCGCGCGATCGACGGCACACGCAACTATGATGCGACTCAGACTATCGACGCACACGGATCGAGGTCCACGAAGGAGTGTGCCGGTGTCGTTGTTGATCTCGAACAGGAGCGAGCCGTCGCTCGCCGAGGCGACCATCACGCGGTCGTTGAAGCTGTCCACGATGATGAGCCGATCGAGCAACGGGTCGACGCACACGCCACGCACGTCGCCGACAGACGCATCGACCGTGAACTCGCACGCGTACTCGCTCGGCTCCAACACCAACACTCGATGGTTGTTCGAGTCGGCGACGACCAGGCGGCCGCGATGTGCGTCGATCGCGACGCCACGCGGGAAGCGGAACGCGTGCGCCGGGTAGCCGATGTGCTTGAGGCTCTCGTAGCGATTGGCATCGAGCAGCTGCAGACGATGGTTGCTCGAGTCGGCCACCACCACGAGCTCGCGCTCCGAGTCGACCGCGACACTCCACGGCCAGAGGAAGGCGGGCGTCGGATTGATCGAGGCCACGAACGAGCCGTCGAGCGAGCGGAAGACCTGCACACGATGGTTGCCGCTGTCGACGACGTACAACAGACCTCGAGCGTGATCGAACGTCACTCCCGCTGGACGATGGAAGCTACCACTCGTGGCACCAGGTTCAATGGTACCGAGCGAGTACTTGATGTGATGCTGCCTCGATGATGATGATGATATCGCGAGCATGGTTGCGAGCAGACTGGCTCATTCGCTTGTTGCTCGCGCTCAACACACAACACACGCGCGCTCGAGCCATCGATCCATCGACCATGGCCCTACGACAACTCACTGGCTTACTACGTACGGCAGCTCTGGTACGAGCGTCTCCGATTGGTGGCAACACTGCTCGCTTGTACAGCTCGACTGCTCCCGAGTCTGCGTACGTATCGATCTCGCTCTCGCTCTCTCGATCTCGCTCTCGATCTAACACCTCTACGCCTGGCGCATACCTGTGCCACACAGCGTTGAACCCGCGCCCTTCGACGACACCAACGAGATCCTCACGCTACCGGCCACTCGTCGCTACATCAAGGGCAAGACCGCGTGTGCCAAGCTGCGTCGCCAGGACCTCGTTCCGTGCGTGATCTTTGGCAAGAGCCAGCCCGAGATCCTGATACAGATCGAGCGTCGACACTTTCAACGTTGCTTCGATACGACGGGCTTCCGCAATCGCAAGTACTACATTGATCTCGAGGGCGAGACTCACTACGTCGTCAATCATCAGTACTCGGCCGATCTCCGCACCGATCTGCCGACACGAGCGACCTTCTATCGCTTGGCTCCCGACGAGTAAACGAGGCTTCCTTCTTCTTCTTCTTCATCATCATTATCATCATCGAAGCACCCAATCAAGAGAGATATTGATTGATTGATTGATTGACCGATAGATAGATCATTAGATCATTAGATCATCGAGGTTGATGGCCTGGATCATCGAGGTCGATGCAGCAGGGTAGTGGTTATTGTCTCGTTGCGCCGCGCATGCCGTATCAATCAATCGATCGACCAATCAAGCAACCTCGATCCCTCACACACACGGATAGATGCTACGCCACCACCAAACACTACCACAATCAAGAGCAGCGATGTTGCTGCTGCTGCTGTATCAGCGAGCTGGGGCTCGAGCTTCACAGGTCATCATCAAGGACGCTGCTGCTGCTGCTGGGTCGACACGTACTCTTGCTCTCGGTAGTTCGACTCAGACCTCGTCGGGGAGTGGTTGGTGCACATGGCGATCGTGGTGGCGGTCAGGCTCATCGGCTCTAGTTGTACGACGACAGCAGCCTCGATACGTGGCATTCATGTACTCTACGACATCATCGACATCATCGACATATACACCATCATCCAGCTGGGTGCCATCGAATGAGACTCCGACATCACCTACATCACAAACACCACCACCACTATCGTCGTCGTCATCATCATCATCATCACTACTACATCAAGAACGTACACCTATCCTTCACTCATCGATTCGCAATCGGTCTGTACAGCAACTACTCGATGCATTCGAAGCGCAACTCGCCGCTGGCACGCTCGAAGCCGCACACGAGACTCTGCGCGAGCTCGTGGTCCGCGGCCGCAAGCACGTCACCGTGCGCCACTTCAATCTGCTGCTCGCAGCCATGGTTCGCGCCGGGCAGAACGAGGCGGCCGAGCGCGTGTGGCGCGACATGCAGGTGGCCGAGGTGCCGCCCAACACGCACACGTACTCGCGCCTCATTCGCTGGCGCTGCAACATGGGCGAGCTGTCGCTGGCGCACGAGCTGCTGCGCGAGCAGCTCCAGAGCCGCCTCGCGCTCAAGAACGGCACCTACGGCTGCTTGATCGACAAGTACTACCGCGAGAGCAACTACGACGCGTGTCGCCAGGTGCTGCTCGACGTCGCGCAGGCCGGCTTCACGCCCGACGACGTTGCGCTCGTGCGCACGATCCAGGCCTCGTGCGCGCAGGGCGACGTCGCGACCGCCGTCTGGATGCTGCAGCAGATGCGCGACCTCGGCTTCAAGCCGCGCGAGCTCGCCCACGAGGCCGTCGTCATCGGCTGCTGCAACGCCGACGACACCGAGCACGCCGAGGCCGTGCTCGCCGACATGATCGCCGCCGGCTATCAGCCGCGCCCGCCCGTGTACGTGGCGCTGATGCGTGCCTACCAGCGCGCCTCGATGCTCGCCGCCATGCAGAGCGCCCTCGATCGCCTGCTGGCGCTGCCGACCTGCACGCCCGACTTTGCGCTCAACGCCTCGCTCGCCATGGTGCGCGAGTGCGCGAAACGAGGCGACCTCGCCGGCGTGCATTCGTGGTTCGACCGCATGCGCCGTGGCGGCCTGCAACTCGACACGGCTGCCTACACGCTCGAGCTCCAGGCGGTCCTCGTTGCACACGGAGTCGATGTAGCCGAGGCCGTGCTCTTGCACATGATCGACTCGCCATCATCGTCATCATCAGATTCGAGCTCGCGCCAAGATGATGGCTCGATCGCTGGCCACGACCTGAGCAGTGCTCACGTACAATCGCTACTGCCATCAATCTCGCGCAACGTGACTCCACACTGCTCGCTGTTCGCTGTGCTGTTCGAATACTTGCTGTCTGCCGACGGCCCGTCTCACGGCCTCGAGCGAGCACTGGCATTGCGTGCCAAGATGGCGCACCTTGGCATCAAGCCCGAGCGCTCGATGATGGTGCAGCTGCTGTACGAGTATGCACGCCGAGGCATGGCCGACGAGGCACGAGTGCACCTGCAAGAGATGAGCGCCGCCGGTATCGAGGCCGACGCGCAGATCTACGACGCCATGGTGCTCGTGTGCATCAGGCGCCGCCAGTACGATCGCGCCGTCGCGTTCCTCGAGCGCATGGTGGCCGAGCACCTGCTCGAGCCGCTGCCATTCAACCGCCTCCTCCAGACGTGTGGCATGATGGCCGACCTCCCGCGAGCGCTCTCGTTGCTGCGCATCATGAACCAGGCCGGCGTGCCGTACAACTACCGCACCTACCAACACATTATCGAGACGTACCTCACCTGCCGCGATCACGAAGGAGCTCGCCTCATGTTACGCAACATGATTCAAGCTGGATTGGCTCCAATGGGCTCGCTTCGAGATCTCCTCACGAAACATGGCTTATAGCCCATTGAGATCTCCCGAACAATCGATCGCTGCTACATACATAAACCAAGAGAGACCATCGAGACACGCAAAGGAATGTCGCTCTCAGCGCGGTTCCATGGTTGCTGTTCCAGCTCGCTCTCGCTCTCACTCGCTCATCACTTGCTCGTTGGCTCGCTCTCGTTCACTAGCGCTCGCTGCATATCATGTCCTCGACGTCGTCGACGACGTTCTCGGCGCCGCTTTGTGCGGCAGCACGAGATGGAGATATCGCCTTGATTCAGAAGCTCGTGCTCGAGGGGGAGACGCTCCATTCCTTCGCGAGACGCTCTCCGCTTCATTGGGCGGCACGAGAAGGACACGCCGAGGCTTGTCGGCTGCTTATCGAGCTACAGGCCGATATCAATGCGCGCGATTCAAAGAGTGATACTGCATTGACACTCTCGTCGTGGCAAGTACGTCTGCTGCTGCTGGTGCTGGTGATGGAACGCTCTCGCTCAACTCAACGTACCAGGGCCACCGCGACGCTGTGCAAGTGCTCCTCGACCATGGTGCCTCGCAAACCCTGGCTGACGACGAGGACCGAACGTGCGTCATGCTGGCACTCCTCAACAACCACGTCGATGTCGCCAAGTTGCTCATCGCCCACCGTGGCTCGGTCGACGGCAAGACCACCAACCAACGCACGGCGCTCCACATGGCTGGTGCGATGCTGGATCGCCGCTCTTTGCGAGCGAGAGATCGACACTAACGAGCCAGCGTTCGATGCATTCAGCAATGCCTGATCACTACGAGGCCTGCAAGTACCTTCTTACCTTCCCTTCGATACAGCTCGAAGCAGGCGATAAGGACGGTTGCACGGCGTTGCATCTGGCTGGTACGTTACGCTCGCTCTCGTTCGTCGTATCATGCCGCACGCGGCTGACTCGCTGAGGTGCTCGCCTCGATCCACTGCAGCATTCGCGGGGAACTGCCGCATCATCGATTTGCTACTGGACGCGAGAGCGGACATTCACCGCAAGGACAACTCGGGCCGCAGTCCACTGCACCTGGCAGGTAGCGTTACCGGAGAGCCAAGGAGCGAGAGTGTGGTTCCTACTGTGGCTCACGCTCGCATTATCGAACACTACACGATACAGCCATGGGTGGGAAGGCGGACGCTGTCGAACTGCTGCTCCAGCGACGAGCCAATGTCAATGCGCTCACCAACGCCGAAACGACGGCCTTGAGTATGGCGGCCAGTCGCGACCATCGCGAAGTGATTCTGTTGCTGTTATCGTATGCTGCTGATCGAACTATCGCCAATGTACGAAGATCGCACTCACTCGCTCGCTCGCTCGCTCGCCACCGACTGAATCGATGTTTGCTGGGTATCTCCCTCGATGGATCGCAGCGCTCCAACATTCGGCCTGATCGGCTATCGGGAGATTCGGCCTCTTCGCGCCTCGTTGCGCAGTATCGTACGAACCAACGCCACCTTGCCACCTTGCATTTGACTCCACCACGCTCAACCCATCTCGTCGGTGCTCGTCGTTGGTGACCTACAGAATGGCGCTGGACGCTACAGGTGCATCACCACGCACCCGAGCGAGTGAAGAACCTCATCTTCATGCTGGCGCTCATTCGCTCGGCAGCCGATACCGTGCTCTCCGTGCTACCGAACGAACTCTTGTTCTTGATACTGGAGCTGATTCCATGGACCACCGAGGACCTCATAGTCTCATAGACTCTCCTAGTCTCTCTCTCTCTCAATGCTCACATTCATCGTTCTGGTTGTGTCTGTTGGATTGTTCAGTTGGCGGCATTCATTAAAGTTGCTGAGCCGCATATCATTCGCTTGCTGCCCTCGCTCTCGCTCCATCCATCGATCCATCCATCGATCCATCCATCACGAGACGATGCAGCGCTTCGTTGGTACGACGTTCTTGCTCACGGGCTTGCTCAAGCTCTTCTTGGGCTGCCTTCTTCCATTGGCACCGCCTGATACTTGGGCCTACTACCGCGGCATCGTTGGCTTCCACCTCGGTACGTACACTCGCTCTGTCGACTCTCTCGACTCTCGACTCGGCAAGCGCTGATCCATCGAATCGGGTTGATTGAACTTGAGTAGAGTGCGTCACCAATGGCTTGCTGTTGCTTGCGTTCGGCTTCTTGTCTCGTTCCGAGATCAAGTTTACGTACAGTACGAGCGAGCCACGTGTCGTCGCTGCAGCGTTCGAAGCGCCGCGCTAACCATGCATCGCGCACGCAGGCATTACGTGGCTGGTGTTCTTGTTGTCGGCCCAGATCGGAGCCTGGTTCAACTCGGGCGCGCTCTTGTTGATGGCAATCGCTGGAGTATGTACACACACATATATATATACACGAGAGCCCACGTCGTTGCCGCATCCAAATGACTGATGCTATCGGTCGCTCAATCAAACCAGGGCGGCAGCACGCTGTGCCCCTTCATGCACTCGCAAGCAGCTCCGGCTTGGATGGACCCACGAAGTACGCGCGCCCCGTCTCGTTCAGCGTCATCTCGCAGTGATCTAGGCAGCTAACCATATGTCGAACGCGCGTCTCGAGCAGCCGACTTGATGCTCATGGTCTGTGGCGTCGGCATCCTGCTCGCCTTCGTGCTGGCGATCTTTGGCGTCCTCCAAGGCAGCCTCAGCAGCAACGGCGCCGCTGCCACCAAGAAGACCAAGTGAGGCGCTGCTCGCTCGTCGCTCCCTCTTGTGCCTGCATCTGCATCGCTCGCGAGAACGAGAGACACAGGCGTCGTTGCTCTTATGCGCAAATACACAGCACTCTACGACTCGGTTAACTACTCGATTGATACATTGATAATGTACAGCTAGATACGCGCACGGCTTACGCTCGCTCACCGACAAGAGTGCCGCCGCGATGAGTGTCTCTCGATTGAGAGATACCGAGAGAGCGACTCCACGAGAGCTACGCCTGCTCATCGATCGTTATCTCGTCTGGATCGTGCTGCTGTTGCTCAGGTACCTCTTCCGACGACGAGGATGATCCAGTAGAGAGCGTGCCGTCTACACAAGCGCGCACACACACACGATGCCATCCGTGAGCGAGCTCGAACTATATACCTCTTGCTCGAGCACTCCCAGCACCAGCGCACCTTGTTGTATGTGGTATCGAGCAGTGAGCTCGGCGAGCCTGGCCTCGGCTGCTGCCGCTCGCTCCTCGGCTGCTACCGCTCGCGCTTCTGCGTCTCGTACTCGATCAAGCCACCTGCCTGCAGCGCCACGACGTGTTGATACACGACAAGATCAGCCTTTGACGGTGATAGCGCCATCGCCGCCGCCGCTGGTGCTTCTGCTGCTTCTGGTGGCAGCTGTACCATAGTTGTTGATGATGTAGCGTATCTCGCTACTTCGAGCCACTTGTGCAGCGGTCTTCTTGCCCAGCATTCCGAGCAGATATGACTCCTGCCATAGCGCACCGCTCAATGAGTGATTCAGTCTCGAGATAGTGTACCGCCGAGTCTCTGCCGGCGCTCGTGTACCGTTCGGATGGTTGTGTCGGCGCGGCGTTCGATCAGCAACTCGACCAGCGCCACGTGCCCTGAGCGACTGGCGAGATGCAGCACCGAGTCATTGGCCAGCGTCGTGGCGTTGACGTCCGCCTGATGGTCGATCAGCAGCTCGGCCATCTCGCGGTTGCCATCACACACTGCGAGATGCAGCACCGAGTAGTGGTCCTGTGTCGCGGCACGACGCAAGAGCCGTCGCACACGAGCCGCTGGTGTGTCGAGCGGCGCGCGTGGCGCTGTGGCATTGAGCTCGGGCAACTCGATTGGTGTCGTCGGGTCGGTGACAGTGGGCGTCGCAGGCGCCAAAGGCGACTCGGAGGTCGAGCGCAAAGGAGTATCACTCGGCTCGGGCGGTGGCGGCTGCTGCGGTACCTGCTGCTGCTGCTGAGGTGGTTCTCTCTCAGGTACGACGGCGGCTGCGACGTCATCGAACACGGCACGCACAGCGTCGAGATCACCCTCCTCGACTGCGTTGAGCAGTCGAGCTTCGAGAGCCGCATCACCCATATATTTCGGAGAGCAGGCAAGCAGGCAAGCAGGCAAGCAGGCAGGCAAGCAGGCAAGATACAAGAGAGAGAGAGAGAGAGAGAGAGAGAGAGAGAGAGAGAGGCACGCGCGAAGGGTTGGCACGAGAGGTGTGCACGCGGCGCGGCAAACGAACTAACGACACTGCCGAACCAAGCTCGTATATCAAGGCTGCCACATAGGTGGGTACTACTGTTCTCATTCATGTCACTCCCTCCCATCACCACGTCATTCATTGCAATGTCGTGGTCTCCATCGATTGATTGATTGATGGATTGGCCCATCATCGTCACGATGGTCGTGATGAGAGAGCAAGCACCGGAGAGAGAGAGTGAGAGTGAGTGTTCCGGCCTCGTTCCTCAGCTTCTTCTTGCTTCCAGCCCCGACCTCAGCCTCCATTCGCCTCGTTGCTGCCTCGCTGTTCTGCCTCTCCGCTCTCCGCCACATCCAACCCAACCCAACCCAATCCAATCTCTCTCTCTCTCTCTCGAAATACTCTCTCATCGTGATGCAACTCTTTGTCAAGACCCTCACTGGTAAGACGATAGATCTCGATGTCGAGGACTACGACACCATCGCGATTGTCAAGGAAAAGATCCATGACAAGGAGGGCATTCCGTCTGACCAGCAGCGCTTGATCTTCGCCGGCAAGCAGCTCGAGGACGGCCAAACGCTCGCCGACTACAACATCCAGCCAGACTCCACGTTCCACTTGGTGTTGCGTCTTCGAGGTCAAGGAGGTGCGCGACTCTTCTCTTCTCTCGCTCGCTGGCGCCATTGGCGTGTGCAAGCCAATGTCGTTGATACCAACCGATATCTTGACAATCGAGATCACTCACTCATACCTGCCCGATATCTCCCAAAGACATGCTCTCGAACCACATCGAGACCCAGTCTCCCGATGACCGAGAGGGAGACGTCGACTTGGAAACGACGATCTCGGTGACATTCGACAGGACAGTGCGATCAGTGCGACCAGGCGAATGCATCGTCGTGTCGCAAGCAGGAGGAGTGCCAGTGGTGGGCGCGGCCGCGTACGACGCACCGTCTCGCACGCTGACCTTCACTCCAGCGATGCCGCTCCAACCTCGAACGACGTACACGGTGAGGATCTCGACGGCAGGAGTGGACTTGCAGTCAGAGTTCACGGCCATCATGCCGCATCAATACCAGTTCACGACGGCTGACGAAGAGCTCACGACCTTGCAAGCTCGACTCGTACGCGCATCTCTCTCTCTCTCTCTCTTTGTTGCTGTCGCTGTGAGGATCGAGATGGAGATGGCTTCGATTGAACGAGATGAGCCTGACTCGCTTGCTCGATTGATGGTTGTGTGTTTGGGTGGGGTGGGACTTCCTCATTCGCAGGAGATCCAAACCGAAACCACAGAGATCGAGCTTCGAGCAAGCGAGAAGACTCTTGATGGGCTGCGAGCAGCCGTGATTGCAGCATTCAAGCTCAATGCTGGAGTGGTGGCAGGTCTCTCGGCGTCGCTTGGGTTCGACGTGAAGCTCGACGAGGACAGCGATGTGGCGCAGCTGCAAGACGGAGACACGGTGATCGTGCACTTGAACCTCGGAGCTCCTGCGGCACAACAACCGAGCGAATGAGCTCGCTCGGTTGTGCGAGGTAGCACCAGCATGGTACATGTCGAGAGCCCTGCATCAACCTTGCGCAATACACACCGCGTGCCAATCTGCCAAGGCTGCCACATTTGTGACTCTCCTTTTCTTCTCTCGCTCTCGCGTGGTGGGTACTGTTGTTCTCATTCATGTCACTCCTTCCATCACCACGTCATTCATTGCAATGTCGTGGTCTCCATCGATTGATTGATTGATTGATGGATTGGCCCATCATCGTCACGATGGTCGTGATGGGAGAGCAAGCACCAGAGAGTGAGAGTGAGTGTTCCGGCCTCGTTCCTCAGCTTCTTCTTGCTTCCAGCCCCGACCTCAGCCTCCATTCGCCTCGTTGCTGCCTCGCTGTTCTGCCTCTCCGCTCTCCGCCACATCCAACCCAACCCAACCCAATCCAATCTCTCTCTCTCTCTCTCGAAATACTCTCTCATCGTGATGCAACTCTTCGTCAAGTTTCTCACTGGTAAGACCGCGACTCTCGATGTCGACGAGAACGACACCATCGAGGAAGTCAAGCGAAAGGTCCAACGCGCCGAGGGCATTCCGCCTGACCAGCAGCGCTTGATCTTCGCCGGCAAGCAGCTCGAGGACGGCCAAACGCTCGCCGACTACAACATCCAGAAGGAGTCGACCCTGCATTGCGTGTTGCGTCTTCGAGGTCAAGGAGGTGCGCGACTCTTCTCTTCTCTCGCTCGCGCCATTGGCGTGTGACAATCGAGATCACTCACTCATACCTGCCCGATATCTCCCAAAGACATGCTCTCGAACCACATCGAGACCCAGTCTCCCGATGACCGAGAGGGAGACGTCGACTTGGAAACGACGATCTCGGTGAC
>Ga0209935_1003982_pt1 | contig 14229 bp, 20 predicted proteins | sample ThiBio_1000_plan_2_FD_183958 | JGI IMG/M metagenome (GOLD analysis project Ga0209935, IMG submission 183958) | Wastewater bioreactor microbial communities from Cape Town, South Africa - Thiocy_cont_1000_plan (SPAdes) | ecosystem: Engineered > Bioreactor > Thiocyanate-remediating >... | reverse complement strand
GTCAGTTGGCGGCGCTCAGATCGTACATTGTTTCAAGGGATGTGAGGCCTTGTATCAACGGCGAGATGGTTCCACTAAGAAGCTTGTTGCCTGCCAACGATCTGCGACGAGCGAATGAGTGAGTGAGTGAGTGAGAGCCAAGAGATGGGCGCCTGGTGTGGCGCGTACAGTTCGGTCAATAGTGGTAACGAGTACAAGCCTTGTGGCAAGGTGCCACTAAGGCTATTCTCCTGCGCGTACAGATACACAATCGGCAAGTTGGCTCGAACGGCCGGTACGGCTGTATCCGCCACCGAGACCCACGGTGTTGGTTGGTTGGTTGGTTGGCATTTGGGGGAGCTCGATGTCACGAATGAACGAGCTTGGACTTGAGGCTACGGCGAACGTACTTCCAGACAGCTTGTTGAAAGAAACATCGAGTGTTCCCAGGAACGGCAAGGCCGTGAGTACATTGCCGGGCAGTGAGCCAGTGAGCTGGTTCGAGCCAAGGTCCTGTTGATCGGTCGATCGGCCGATCAATCAAACGTGCGTGCGTGAATCACGCGAGATTCACGCTTCATACCAAGAACGACAGCTTGGTGAGCTTGCTCACATCGGGTATTGAGCCTTGCAACTTGTTGAACGCGAGCTTGCTGGCCAGGCGAACGAACAAGTGTTTGCCACTCAGATGAGGAGCGAAAGCGTCGCGGGCATGGCGATCGTACGTACAGGCTTGTGATATTGTAGAGCATCGAAAACGAGGCAGGAATCGAGCCCGTGATGGCGTTGACCGACAGATCCAAGATGGCGAGGTTCGTGAGAGCAGCGAGCGACGGCGTGATGGTGCCCGAGAGGCCGTTGTTGTTGAGCATCAAGGCCGTGACGCTCGTGTTGCCGCTGTTGCATTGGACGCCGAACCAACCGCATACCGAGCCGCCTTGCAGCCATCCCGTGTTGTGCAACCACTGGTCACCATGGCATGATTTGTAGAGCTCGACGAGCGATAGTACTGTGTGTGTGGCGAGTGTCATTGCTGAGTTCGAGAGATGGATAGAGATTGAGCTCACTCGCTCGTACTTTCGATCTGAGGCACATTGTTCACATGGTGGAGGCGACGATCAATAGAGATGCTCGTAGAGGGCAGTACTGCCAAAACTCCAATGGCAAGTATCGCGACAAGGAGAAGGGTTGGGACGAGGAAGCGGTCGGCCATATGGCCGGGGAGATGCTGCTGTTGTTGTTGAGCAGCAGGCAAGCAATCAAGCAATCAAGCAAAGAAGCAATACGAAGTGCGCGCGCGGCACTGTTCTTCTTCTCCTGCACACACACACACACGCGAGATGCCTTCCAATGTCGAAGTGAAAGCACGTGTGCGCAATCTCAGTGATTTGCTTGCTCGCATCGAGGCGGTCGTGACGACTGCACCTCGTGTCATCGAGCAGCGCGACACGTTCTTTGTGTGTCCCAACGGCCGCGTGAAGCTACGCGAGTTCGGCACCAACGAGGAGCACGCGGGCGCCGTAGCCGAGCTCATCTGGTACGCGCGCGACGACGTTACTGGCTCGAAGCTCTCGCAGTTCAAGCGTGCGAGCGTCGATACCGATGCGGTACAGCTGCGTGACGTGCTCTCGACCGCGTACGGCGTTGTGGGCTCGGTCGTGAAGCGCCGCCTGCTGTACATGCACGAGAGCACGCACACGCGCGTACACGTCGACCAGGTCGAAGGCCTCGGCACCTTTATGGAGCTCGAGGTGCAAGTTCAGCCGGGCCAGTCGCTCGAAGATGCGCACGCCATCGCAGCGCGGCTCACGAACGACTTTGGCATCGAACCGGCCGACCACATTGCAGGCGCCTACATGGACATGCTGCTGGCGCCGTCACAGTGATGAAGCTAGGAGTTGTCAAGAGTATAAAGAGACAATTTGACAAACAAACAACCAGCATAGCAACGAGTCAGTGAGAGTGTGTTGTTCGCGAGGTACATTCGGCGAGCGTCGATCGTGGGCACAGACGAGTCACAGCGGAAGCAGCTGCGCGCGACGCCCGAGAGAACGAACGGCGCGGTACAAGAGGCCGCGCTGGAGCTTTCGCGCTCTCATTCGCTCTTCCACCACCACCGCACACCACACCACCGCCGACCGCCCTCGCTCCCTCGTGAGGACCTCAATCTCCTCCTTCTCCCGAGGCCATCTCGTTCTGCTCTCGCGACATCTCTCTCTCTCTCTCTCTCTCTCTCTCTCTCTCTCTCGTTCTCGTTCTCGACCATGACGGGCGATAACTTTGCGAGCGAGATCACCAGCCTCTCGCAGCTGGCTGATTCGATCTACGCGGATATTCAGGAGAAGCAACAGGCGCAAAACAGCCGCCAGGACACGACCGCCATCGTCGCCAAGCTTCGGCGCAAGCTTCAACAGTTCTCGACGCAGATTTCGATGCTCGATGATGACCTCGACCGCGCAGCACGGAACCCCGCAGCTTCGGGCCTGTACGTCGTCGCGCACGCCGCGCTACTAGATGCGTGCCGTGTGTTGTAGTAACTTGCTTGCTTGCTTGCGTTCGTTTCGTGTATGGTAATATAGCTCGCAGACCGAGATTCGTCGACGCCAGGAGTTGGTGAGCAACCTACAAAACCGCCGCGACCAGTTGAACATGATGAGCTCGACGAGCAGCTCGCAAATGGGCGCCGCTCCTGTTGTTTGGTACGTTCAATCGATGTCGCTCTCTCGCTCTCTCGCTCTCTCTTACTTACGATGCTCCTCTCCAGGAATGCCGTAGAGACCGACCAAACGCGTGGTCTCGACACACAAGATATGCTGCTGATGATGGATAACCGTACCAAGGGTGCGTGCGAGACAAAGGGAACAAGAGAGTGATAGATTCTTGTGTACGTACATGTGTGTTGACCAACGTCTGTGGCGCTGCGAGCAGAGCAAGACAACAAGATTGCAGAGCTTGGGCATGTGATCAAGCGCCAGAAGGACATTGCTGGTAAGATCAGCGACGAGCTCGACGAACAGGACCCGCTTCTGAACGATCTCCACAGCAGGGTACGTAATGTCCTTCGTGCGCGAGCAGCGTCATTGCTCCGTTGGCTAACCTTGTAGTTGTCTTGTCAACCAATCAACCCAACCTGCCTGCCTGCCAATCGATCAGACCGACCTTACACACCAGCGTGTAGGAGGTACGAGTTTTCCGAACGAACGAACGAACCAGCGCACGCTCGCGCTGAACTGCATACTGACTTGCACCAACCCCCGACACAGCTGAGACGAGGCGCGCCATCTCGTTGAAAGAGAAGGCCACCACTGGCGGCTTTTGGGTTGCTATCTGCCTCTTGATGGTCGTTATCATTCTACTACTTGTGCTGTAAAGCCGCGCGCCCACAACGTCACGGCAGCCGCTTGTGTGCCTCGGCCAAGTAGCGAGCTGTCGCCAGGATTTGTATTCCTATCTATCTCGCCTGTCATACGCGCAAGCTCCGACATCTCTCTCTCTCTCTCTCTCTCTCTCTCTCTCTCTCCCTCTCCCTATCGTACACTCTTGTCTCAAGTCTCTCCATATACCGACAGAACCTGAGTATGAGAAATGGCAGTATCTGTAGTGTGAGAGCGTACCAGCTCGCGTCCAGCGTGGCGCTTGGCTGACATGTGACCGGATAGAAGATCCACATGGTGCGTGTGAAGAGCACCGACATCAGAGACGTCAAGAAGCGTTGTTGCAGCACTTGACCGAGCTCCACGAGACGTGGCGACGGCTCTGCAGCGTAGCTCTCGGCGGGTACGAGCAATGACGGAGTGCGATAGTGTGCGGCGTGCTTGCACAGCGTGGCAATCATTCGCGCTTCCTACACAAAGGAATCGAATGAATCAATTGGGCAACGTGTGTGTTTGTACCATCGAGTTGTGGCAACGACGCGTACCATCGGACGGCCTGGCCTTTGGTGCTGCTTCAAGAAAGCCTCGGTCGTCTCCGTGATAGCGCTGCCGCAACTCGGACAGTATGCATGACACGTTGCCGAATGGCTTCTTGGTTGCAGGGATCGATACACACAGCAGGCGCAAGACCTCGGAGCTCAGGTGCTTGGTATTGTCGTTGCCCAGCAAGCACGCTGCCTGCCACGGTGTCAGGCAACGAGACTCGGCAACGAGACTCGGCAACGAGACTCGGCAGCAGGCGCAAGCCAACGAACGGCCAACACGGTTGGTTCGACGTACCAGTGGCAGACACGAGCACGGTAGGTTCAACTGCTGTTCGAGCATGGTCGGGTGGTAGTAGAAGAGAGTCGCCGAGCCATCGGCGTCGTCGAATACCAGCTTGTTGAACGGGACGTAGTTGACTGCGTACACGTAAAAGTCCGAGTCGTGCGCCATGATGGCAAAGTAGTGCTCGGGCTGCTCCAAGCTCGACGACGAGCGCCCATGGATCAGAGAGATAGAGGGATACGCACACGATAGCAGCGCGCCCTGGCGCTCATCCAGACGTACCCGAGCGAGCACCATGGCGGCCATCATCTCGTCGGCCTCGGCTGGGCATTGGAGCACTCGCACCTGCTCGCGCTGCAGCGCCGTTCGAATGCACGACTGTCGACTCGAGAGCATCAGTGCGCGATCATCTGATGAAGCGACGTACTACGGTACCGTACCAATGCAAACAACGGCAGCGTAGATGCCGAGCTCTGGTTCAGTGTTGCGAGCCCGTTGTTGAATGGCGAGTGCGTGGCGGACGCGGCCGAGGCAAGGAAGCGCCACTGCTCGGCGCAGCGCTGCTGCTCGCGCTCGCGGCGTTGCAGGCACGTTGCGTGCTTGCTGGCTGGCCGCAAGCCATCGAGCGCAACCTCGAGCTCGATCCCCGCGCGGCGGCGGCGGCGGCGGCGGCGCACGTAGTCGACGATCAAGCGCTCAAACTGCACGTACTGCCCGCCGTGTGCGGCATCGAGACCGCCGCTCGCGTACAGCTCGTGCAGCAGGCCGCTGCCATCCACCAGCAGGCGAATCGGAGAAGCTCGTGTCGTGGTCACTGCAGTTGCTGATACACGCAACGATGCTGGAACGAGCTTGGCGGTGACAAAGCTGGTCAGGCCAGAGACTCCCATCGAGTACCAGCGGGCAACAGCACCACCGCGAGCAGGAGGCGGTGGCAGCGAGGGCGACGAGGTGAAGAACAGCAAGCCACTCGCACTTGATCGAACAGATTGCGCATTCGGAGTGGAAGGCGTTGCTATCTATTCTCTCGACGAGCACGAACGCTGCCACTGATGGCTCTACTACAACGACGTGCTGCACAAGCGTACGAAGCAGGATGACTGCGCAAGACGCGGCCTTCCTCCGCCACCAACTAGCCGACAACGCATACTCGCCTCGTCGATGATTCCAGAGCTTGTGGGCCGGTTTGAGTGGACACTGTCTTGGTGCGGTGTCGGGGTTGAACGGCTTCGTGTCCACCCACGGGTACGTTGGCTCACCGCACGCAAGGTACGGTACGCGCGCGCCCGAGAAGCGATGAGTCGCCATGTTGATCACGGTGCGTGGGTCTCGTGGTGGCAGAACACACGTGGGGATGGAGTGCTCTCGCACGTATCATATTGTCGTGTTGCCTGCGTTGCTGGCGCCTACAGGCGCTCTGGTGTCGGTGCTGGTGCGCTATCAGGAGGCGCGATGCGAGCACCGAGCAACGAGGCGCGGCGAGTACCTGGCCGTTAGTGAGATTTCGGAGCCTCTCTTGCGCGAGTGTGCGGCTCGTGCCTCGGCGATGCGGCTGTCCTCCAACCATGCTTCACCCGAGCACTCACACCTCCTCCTCGATCTATTGTACCCTCCCTACTGCTTATACGTGCTTCTAGCCACGAGCAGCAAATCCAACGGTAGCGCGCTGTTGCCAGTGCTGCGCTGCTTGGGCGCCAAACCCTAACCAGACGGTGCGATTACAGCGCGCATCCCTAACTGGGCGATTGGGTCATTGTATCTTAAGATTTATGAATCAGAAATCTCACCGGTGCGGAAGAGCAGCGAAGGAGAGATATTTGTGCGCTTCTGCTGATGCAGTCGATGCTACGGCTGCAAACTTTCTTGGAGGACTAGCGCTTCTTGTCCTTGCGACGCTCGCGACGCTCGAGTGGTCCACAGCAACGCCAAAAGAGACTAGCCATCGAACGGCACAGTCTCTTGGTCGCTCACACGCGCCAGCTCCTCGTTCTCGACCGCCATCACTTCGAACAAGAGCTCGACGGCATCAGCAGAAGCGCACAGCACTAAATGCCTCTCCTTCAGTGCAGGAGATGTCTCTCGACGGCTCACCTCACATACGCCATCAACCTTCTGCACACCGACAACCGCCTCGCTCAGTGCGCGCGACCATCAACGCCACCAACCCACACACGCACGCGCACACACACACACACACACACATACGCAGTGAGCTTGTCGGCGGTGGTGGTAGTGGCCGCTCGTGTTTGAGGCTTGGTGCGCTTGGGAGTGTTGCTCTCTTGTGTCTTGCTCGCCAGCGCGCCAGCAAGCAGAAAGACGACGCTCGCACAGCGACAAAAACCCATAAGCTCACCAAGGCAGCGTTTGGTTTTCGTCGCCCAACTCCAACAAGAGCGCCAGAGCAGCCTTACTCTCACCCATCTCAATCAGTTGGCGAGCTTAGCACGTGCGTCTCGGTGTCTCGGTGTGTCTCTCTCCGTGTGTGCCTCTGGCTGGCCCTATCAACGACGGCAGTTCAGTTGCTTGCTTGCCTGCTCCTCGTCTCGTCTTGTCTCGTCTCGTCTCGTCTTCTCGCGTCTCGCCTCTTCTGGTCGTTGGTCTCGTCGATGGCTTTTTCTCGCGACAACGCACGTGTCGCATGGCTCTCGTCGCCGCTGATCTCGCGGTGCATCGTGGCGTTGATGATGATGTTGGCTCTCTTGGTCGGTGATGCTGCGGCGCAGAGCTACACGCTTCGCGCAAGTGCCTCGATCGTCGGCACTGCCGCCAACCAAGCTCAAGGCTGGGTTGTCGCGATGTCGGGCAATGGCTTGGTATCGTTGTCGGTATCTAGCAGCGCTAGTACTGGTCCAGTTCTTGCAGTTGCATCATCGCCAGCCGCGACCACCACGAAAACCTCGCTCTCGTTGCCTTTTACGTGTACCTACTGGAACAGGATAGGGTCGGTGTCGTTGAGCGGCAACATGTTTGCTGTCGCTTGCACTGTTCCGCCCTCCACCTCATCCGTGGTCGTGTATCAGACATCGAGTCCTTCGACACCCTTTCCGTTGATCAGCAACGCCTTCTTTTCCGCTCTCTCGGAGGACGGCTCCACTCTTGCCGTAGCTCCCACTGGGCTTTCGACCGTAACTATCTACAAGTTGTCGATGGGATCGTATTCTTTGGTGCAAACCATCATCACAGGCTCGCCATTTCGGATTGGCGCACTCGCCATCGCTCCCGATGCGAGCGCCCTTGCTATCAGCCTCTCTCAGGTCTCAGGTCCCGGTCGTCAAACGTTCTTCTACGGCTGGGTCACCAACCAGTTCGTCGCCGCGACCTCTCTCTCTGTGCGATGCAGCCTGGCAGTATCATCGCAATCTTCCTCTGGGGCCACCACCATCGCTTGCGCTGCCGGCTCTGTTTCCCTCTACTCGTTGGTCAACACGATGGGCTCCTTGTCGTTCACCACCCAAGCAACCATCAGCGGCTCGTACGCGGGAGCAGCCATCACTCCTGATGGATCGACCGTTGCTCTCTCTGGCACCTCTTCGACAATCATCGCCTCGGCCACCACTGGCTCCACGATCGCAACCATCTCTGAGGGAGGCGCCTCGGTTGCAATCTCGAGCGACGCTGCCACTGTGTTCTTGGGAGACAACACTTTCAACAGCTTTGCAGGACGAGCAGTGTGGTACGACTCGAACGTTGCTCCCACCATCACTCTCCAGCCCGTGTCGGTGTCAAAGACCGCGCCATCGAGTGCCACCTTCACAGCCGCCGCCACTGGATACGTCGCCGTGCAGTGGTCGTTCACTGGCTCGGTCACTCGACGACGATCGGTGCTCGGAGCAACTCCCATCCCAGGAGCGACATCGACCTCGTTCACCACCAGTGCAACGACTCTCGCCTTTAACGGCAACACTTACTCGGCCACCTTCACCTCAGCCGCTGGCGTGTCGACCACCACATCGGCCGCCACGCTGACTGTCTCAGGCGGCAGCAGCGGCTCGCCACCGGTCGTCACATCGAACCCAACATCGACCACTGTGACATCAGGCGCCGCTGCGACCTTCATTGCAGCGGCATCAGGATCTCCCACTCCCACAGTCCAATGGCAAGGTACACTCGAGACACACTCTCATCTCCTCACTCGCAAGTCATGCACGACAACTTTATCATGTTGCTGATCGACTTGATTGATTGATTGTTGGTTGACGATTGATCGTGATGCAAAGTGAGCACCGATGGAGGCGCGACGTTCTCGGACGTTGCAGGAGCGACATCCACCACGCTGACTCTCACCAATGTTCCAGCGGCGAGCAATGGATATCAATATCATGCAGTGTTCATGAATGCTGCAGGATCGGCCACGAGCGCGTCAGCCACACTGACAGTGCAAGTGCCTCCATCGATCACCACGAGCCCGAGCTCGACCACAGTGACAGCTGGCAACACGGCGACGTTCACAGCATTGGCATCGGGATCGCCGAGTCCGACAGTGCAATGGCAAGGTATGGACGAGCTTGCATCGGTCTCTCTCTCTCTCTCTCTCTTTCTCAGAGATCTCGATTGTGCTGATCGAAGCGATTGAATGTGAATGTGATTGACATTGCGGACAGTGAGCACTGACGGCGGCACGACGTTCACGAACGTCGCAGGAGCGACATCCACCACGCTGACTCTCGCCAATGTGCCTCTCACGAGCGATGGATACCAATATCATGCAGTGTTCATGAATGTTGCAGGATCGGCCACGAGCACGTCAGCCACACTGACCGTAACTGCAGCCAACATGGCTCCATCGGTCACCACGAGCCCGAGCTCGACCACAGTGACGGCTGGCAACACGGCGACGTTCACAGCATTGGCATCGGGATCGCCGAGTCCGACAGTGCAATGGCAAGGTACTTGATCACAAACACATTTCGAACAGCACCAACTTCGAAGGAATGTTTCTGACCAACCGGCCTTTTGGCATGCAGTGAGCACTGACGGCGGCACGACGTTCACGAACGTCGCAGGAGCGACATCCACCACGCTGACTCTCACCAACGTGCCTCTCACGAGCAACGGATACCAATATCATGCAGTGTTCATGAATGTTGCAGGATCGGCCACGAGCACGTCAGCCACACTGACAGTGCAAGTGCCTCCATCGGTCACCACGAGCCCGAGCTCGACCACAGTGACGGCTGGCAACACGGCGACGTTCATGGCATCGGCATCGGGATCGCCGAGTCCGACAGTGCAATGGCAAGGTACTTGATCACGTCTCGCTGGAATACTTACTGTCGATCTTGGACTCACGATGTGGATTCTCGTTGGCATGCAGTGAGCACTGACGGCGGCACGACGTTCACGAACGTCGCAGGAGCGACATCCACCACGCTGACTCTCACCAACGTTCCAGCGACGAGCAACGGATATCAATATCATGCAGTGTTCATGAATGTTGCAGGATCGGCCACGAGCACGTCAGCCACACTGACAGTGCAAGTGCCTCCATCGGTCACCACGAGCCCGAGCTCGACCACAGTGACGGCTGGCAACACGGCGACGTTCATGGCATCGGCATCGGGATCGCCGAGTCCGACAGTGCAATGGCAAGGTACTTGATCACGTCTCGCTGGAATACTTACTGTCGATCTTGGACTCACGATGTGGATTCTCGTTGGCATGCAGTGAGCACTGACGGCGGCACGACGTTCACGAACGTCGCAGGAGCGACATCCACCACGCTGACTCTCACCAACGTTCCAGCGACGAGCAACGGATATCAATATCATGCAGTGTTCATGAATGTTGCAGGATCGGCCACGAGCACGTCAGCCACACTGACAGTGCAAGTGCCTCCATCGGTCACCACGAGCCCGAGCTCGACCACAGTGACGGCTGGCAACACGGCGACGTTCACAGCATTGGCATCGGGATCGCCGAGTCCGACAGTGCAATGGCAAGGTATGGACGAGCTTGCATCGGTCTCTCTCTCTCTCTCTCTCTTTCTCAGAGATCTCGATTGTGCTGATCGAAGCGATTGAATGTGAATGTGATTGACATTGCGGACAGTGAGCACTGACGGCGGCACGACGTTCACGAACGTCGCAGGAGCGACATCCACCACGCTGACTCTCACCAACGTGCCTCTCACGAGCAACGGAAACCAATATCATGCAGTGTTCATGAATGCTGCAGGATCGGCCACGAGCGCGTCAGCCACACTGACAGTGCAAGTGCCTCCATCAGTCACCACGAGTCCAAGCTCGACCACAGTGACGGCTGGCAACACGACGATGTTCACAGGATCGGCATCGGGATCTCCGAGTCCGACAGTGCAATGGCAAGGTACTTGCCCAAAGTCGAAGTCACACACACACACAAAAGGATATCATGATGGAGATCTTGATTGGTCGATTGATTGATTGGTTGATTGGTTGGTTCGATTGATTGATTGGTTGGTTGGTGATGGATCGTGATTCAAAGTGAGCACCAATGGAGGCGGGACGTTCTCGGACGTTGCAGGAGCGACATCAACCACCTTGACGATCAACAACGTTCCACCCACGAGCAACGGATACGAATATCAAGCAGTGTTCACCAATGCTGCTGGATCGGCCACCACCACTCCAGCCACGTTGATGGTCAATGTCCCCCCGTCGGTCACATCGAACCCAGCCTCGACCACAGTGACAGCTGGCGCCGCTGCCACGTTCGCAGCAGCAGCATCAGGATCTCCCACTCCCACTGTCCAATGGCAAGGTACACGAGATGCACCCACGCACAAGTGATGCACGACAACTACATCACGGTACTGATCGAGTTGGTGATTGTTGGTTGACGATGGATCGTGATGCAAAGTGAGCACCAATGGAGGCGGGACGTTCTCGGACGTTGCAGGAGCGACATCGACCACCTTGACGATCAACAACGTTCCATCCACGAGCAACGGATACGAGTATCGAGCAGTGTTCACCAATGCTGCTGGATCGGCCATCACATCGACAGCCACGTTGACGGTCAACGTCCCTCCGACCATCACTGCCCAGCCCATGTCGGTGTCGGTGTCTCTCGGATCGACTGCCACCTTCACTGCCGCCGCCACTGGATACGCCACCGTGCAGTGGTCGTTCACTGGCTCGGTCACTCGTCGACGATCGGTGCTCGGAGCAACTCCCATCCCAGGAGCGACATCGACCTCGTTCACCACCAGCGCAACGACTCTGGCCTTCAACGGCAACACTTACTCGGCCACCTTCACCTCCGCCGCTGGCGTGTCGACCACCACGTCGGCCGCCACGCTGACCGTCACGGGAGGCAGCAGCGGCTCGGCATCGGGAGATCCTCATCTCGTCGGATTCGACGGCCAGCAGTACGACTTTGTCGGCGAGGTCGGAAGCGTTTACAACCTCCTCACCGACTCGGAGGTGCAGTTCAACGCGCTCTTGGGATCGGTGCGAGCCACCGAGCATCTCAACTTGCCTGGCGAGTTCATCACGGCCATCGGCATCAAGTTCCGCAACCACACGGTGGTGGTCGATGGCGGCTCTCATCGCCACGCTGGCTCGGTGACGATCGATCATCGACCTGCCGACCAGCACAATCATCACGCGGTCCTTCTGGTCGACGGAGAGTTCCGTGTCGAGCGCGAGGTGTTCATCGATGCGATGTCGGGCGAGGACTTTGGTCTGCCGGATGCCAAGCAGCGGATCGTTGGGCAAGTGATCGTCACGACGCTGTCGTACTCGTTCTCGATCTTCATGGTCGAGGAAGGATTCGACGAGGTCGACAAGCGCTGGCACACGGCGTTCCCTCGTCGATTCCTCGATCTGTCGGTGAGGTTGGAGCGAGCCGACATTGCGACGCCTCATGGAGTGCTGGGCCAGTCGCTCCATGCGATGCGAGACAGGAAGGAGCGAGGAGTGGCGATCGGCGAGGCGGGATCGTTCTCGATCGAGGGCCGCACCGAGGACTATCGAGTCGGAGGAGGAGCAGAGAGCTTGCTTGGAGACTCGTTTGCGTTCAATCGCTTTGGCAGCAAGAGCCGGAAGTAGGCACTCACTCGCGATGTCGAGTGAAGTAGGCGGCGCCTGCTCGCGCCAGAGAGAGAGAGAGAGAGACAGTACGGCATCTCCCAGCACGTCGTTTGGTTGCGTTGGCAGTAGCATCAACTCTCATCACGAATGAAGACAACTCCTTACTCAAGATACTGCGCGCACGCAGAGGAAGGCAGGGCAGCAGCATGGGAGGGAGTAAGATATCCACAGCGCACCCGACAAGACCACAGAGAGAGGGAGCGAGAGCAAGCACGCACGCAACACGACACCGACGACCTCTGCTCGCGCACCCTCGTTCAACACTGGCACCACACCATCAGGATAGTCGCGCAACCAGTTGAGGATCGCTCGAAAGCGCGTTGGATCACGATCGATGAAGTTGTTCGCCTCGCGCACGACCACGTGTCGCCCGCTGAGCATCTCAGCCAGGAGCGAGTCGGGGCGGGCAGTGAGCGTGGTGAGCGTGGTGTCGAAGCGAGCACCACCGACGTTGAGGCTCACGATGCTCGCGAGCTTGAGCTGCTCGTCGGCCACGGTCTCTCGGTCCTTCTGCAACTTGCGCGTCTCTTCTTCAAGTGCCTGTTGCTTCTCTTGAAGTTGTTGCGAGGCTTGTTGAACCTTGGCGAGAAGCTCGGCGAGGTCTGCCATGATATAATGGTGGCGGCGAAACCTCCTCCTCCACGCTCTTGGTTTTGCCTTCGATCGAACAGACCTTCCTCGATGAGCAACTCAAGACTCTTCCTCGGCCTGCCGATACCGCGTGGAAGGACCAGCACTCTCTGATATGGATCGCCAGTTTCGATGAGAATGTAATCAGCAAGGAGTGCAAGGCCTCTCTGTTGAGGCGGTTCTATCGTCACCGACCATCAGACGTATGGACGAATCTCAGGGACTCTCTGTCGCCTGATGAAGCATCATACATTGATGAGCAATTCAAGAAGCTTGAGCAGCGAGCAGGTACGTTGGCATGTGCAACAGAGACCATCTCCCAAGCTAACCATCTCATCTGAATCATCTCTTGCTGTTGGCAAATACAGGTGAGCCTCCTGGTCCACCTCCAACTCAGTACTCGAATGAGGTGTTTGGAGGCCAATACGGCGACCCTCTTGGCTTGTTGGAATCGTTCCGACAGTACGTTCAAAGCGCCACAAGCCCGTTCGTGACCGTGTTTCAGTCATCAGGCTATGGCAAGGTACCACCTCCTTCTCCTCCACTACTCTGACGAGATAAACTGCTGCTGGTCCAGTTCTTACTCACTCGCACGAACTCTCTGTGTGCGTTGTGTTTGCGGGTGGTTTGGCAGACGCGACTGTTCAAGGAACTCGCAACCACGAATCAAGATCGCAACTGCTTCTTCATTTACTGGTGCCTGAGACCCATTGGCGCCAGCGGTCATCCTCCACGATCGTCGTTCTTTGCTGACCGACTCATTCGCCAGTCGGACGTTGAGTCGCTCTTCAGAATGCTCCAACGAGTGGCGGTACTGTACCAACAAAAGTATGGAGAGCAAGAACTCGATGCCAATCGTGAGTTCTGGAAGCTGTCGGGATTCGAGAGCGACAGCAACGGTCAGACTTGGGAGCAACACCAGCATCGCTTGAGTGCAGTATTTTCTGAACTCGAGAAACAAGCCGACGACAAACTCGAGGTTCCCAACTCGCTTCGGTTGATCTTGTGTCTTGACGAGGCATCGGAGCTCTTGAACGTGAACGGCAGACAAGAAGGCCAGTTCTTCAGGAGCGTTCGACACGCAGCAGGCGAGGCCGGCATCACGTTGGTGCTCGCCGACACCAACTCGAGGATCACCAACTTTATCTCTCCACACGCTTCTCACGCTGCCTCGTCGGACCGCTGGCAGAGGCAGCTGGAATGTCGTTCACTTCACCACAAACCCGCCCTCCGACACCAACGCACGGCAACGCAATTGGGCCTTTCTCACCGACCATCGAGATGGCCTCCGGTGGCTCTGCTCGGAGACCAAGATCAAATCTTCCGACACGAGCGATGCCACGGCA
>Ga0209935_1003980_pt1 | contig 14233 bp, 20 predicted proteins | sample ThiBio_1000_plan_2_FD_183958 | JGI IMG/M metagenome (GOLD analysis project Ga0209935, IMG submission 183958) | Wastewater bioreactor microbial communities from Cape Town, South Africa - Thiocy_cont_1000_plan (SPAdes) | ecosystem: Engineered > Bioreactor > Thiocyanate-remediating >... | reverse complement strand
GCGTAACATTCGAATAGTTTGTATCGAGAGCGTTCGCTGGTATGTTGGCATTCGTTCCACCTCCGCTCACAGTAATTTGTGAGGTCATCCAATCGGCGGTGGGCACGGTCGCGGGAAGAGCCTGGTTAACTTTTAGCACGTTAGTAGAAGAACCGTTACCGAGTATAGTCGTTCCATCGGTGTATACTATTCCTTGCCCCTGAGTGATGCTTGTGGTAACCCCTCTATCGTTTAGGGTCCACTGCGCGTTGTTGTAAGTGCCAGCAACATTCGACTGAACCGTAAGACCTAATGGGTTGGTATAGTTTCCTTGGCCTTGCAATGAGCCATCGTGTATAACTTTGAGGAAGCTCGATAGATCTTGGTTAGTCCACTCCTGGGCGTTCACTATCCAAGTGAGGACATCGTCTTGCTGTGGACCGGTTATCTTAACAGCCGCTATCTGACCGGAGTTGAAGCTCATTGGTGGAAAATAAAAATAAAAAGAGTTATTATTTACAAAATGTCCAGTGGCACCGAGATATACGTGCTTCTCGGACTAACGGTGATCCAGTTATTTGAGCGGCTCGTTTATTATGCGGTCGTGTGGTTAATGAGTGTCTCAAAGAGCAGCTGCGTTACAAGCGTGGGGCAGGGTTGCTTGGATGCCGAAGCAGAGATAGAGAAGCAAACAGACAGCCAAATTTCAGCGCAGACGGAAAAAGTTATTGGTGGTGTTTTAAAACCATAGATGGAAGAACAGGCCACCGAAGACATAAACGACGTGTTGAGACGCTATTACTTTAACAATAAACAAGGATTTCAGTCGCTTGAAAAGTTCTATCGCACGCTCAAGCAGGACGGGGTCAAGGTCACCAAGAAAAAGGTTCAAGAATGGTTAAAGACACAGCCCTCTTACCAGGAGACTACGAGACCGACAAGGCCACCGACCTTCAACACAATATGGGCTGACTTTCCGGGCGATAACTACCAGATGGTAAGTTAAATTTCTTTTGGCGGGAACCAATTACTGGTCACTTTTTCTAATTTAGATTATATTCAATAGGATACCATGTTTATGACGAACTATGTTTACGCCGGGTTCAAGTATATCCTACTAGTTATCGACGTTCATTCAAGATACCTGGGAGCTTTCCCGCTCAAGGAGAAGACGGCTGCGAACTATGTCAAGGCGTTCCGGGCAATAATAATGGATCAGATGGACGGCATCTGGCCGGAGAGACTTAACTGTGATAACGAGTACGATACGGGCGCTTTCAAAGCGTTGCTAGATAAAAACGGGGTCCATTCTTTGATCTTCTCTCAAGTAGGACAACCATACAAGAATGCTATCGTCGAGCGGGTCATTCGAACAATGCGATCCCTTATTGCTCGGTGGCGCGAAGGGGACCCCGAGGGCGGCGCGAACTGGCCCCTGGCTCTGCCGGAACTAGTATACAACTATAATCACACCTACCACACAACGATCAAGAATCGTCCGATGGACGTCTGGAATCAGAAGGAACCAAATAGACAAAAGTTAGTGTGGGTACCCAATAAGCTAAAGGTGGGAGATAGAGTGAGATATTTAATGAGGGACAGAGTCTCGGCACTCAACAACAAGATAGACACGCTTCTGTGGAGCGATAGTATCTACACGATAGCTGAACCATCAGAGGGCGCACGCTGGTTGTTGAGCGAGTACAGCGTGGATGGTAAGAGGAACCCTTATCCGGAGAATAAGTACATGGAGTACGAACTGAAGCTTGTAAGCAGCAATGAAGAACCCGCAGTACCTCAAAGGAGAGCGGTAACCAACGCGCAGCAGGCGAACGCTGCGGTAAGAAGGAGATTGGTTAGGGAGGATATAGGGAAGGTGGGCGAAGATGTAGGAGGGAGACCAGTCTTCACACAGTTGGTCCTGCGTGGCCAGAGGGAACGAAGGCCCACAAACTTTTACGTTGAAGAAGATAGTGTGAAACAATACAATAAGAGAAAGAGGGGTCAATAAATATTTTTATTTCTGTCACAATGAACAACAGAGGTCCAGGTTGCCAGTTTGAGATAACGAGAGGGTGGCGAACGGGGACGGCATGTGGGAGACCCCTAAACAGGGGAGTGAAAGATGGGATATATTGTCTCACGCATTGCCAACAGCTGGGGATACCGAACGATATTCCAAGAAGCAATAGGTTGAAGACAGTGGCGCCACGTCCTCCTTCTGAAAACCCTTTAGATACTACCGAGCTGGATGTTCTTGCGAACGCAGCGGACATAGTAATGACCCCCGCTGAGGAGGAGGTGCTTTATGAAGGTACAGCGAAGCAAGTCACAAGCACAATGTTGGAGTTACTCTCTCGTTTAAGGAGAGACGTAAGGGACTCGAAAAAATAAAAATGTTACCACTTTATTTTCTATATTTTATTTTGTGCCACAGCATGGCGGACTTTGCACGCAAGGCAAGAGAGCTCAATAAGTCCACCACAATCAAGGGTGGCTATGTTCCGGACATCGATCCGTTCATCCCCATCGAAACCCTGGACAACGCGAAGCTTCGTATCCCTAGATACCAGCTTCCTGAAGTCAGTCCTTACGAGAATTACAATAATTACCGCTACAATGCGTCCGGAAATATTGGAGGAATCCTGGGCACAGGAGGTCCTGTCCAAGTCTATCTGACGCGTGGAAGCGGAAGCGGACCGCTTTCCGGACCTTTCGCACTTCGGATGCAAGTCTTCAATCCAAGCTCAACCACGCCAGCCTATTTTATCCCAGCCCCACAATGGTTCCAGTACATTCAATACTTCACACCTTCAGGCGCACCTGTGGCGACTCAGGATGGACAGGGAATCTGGAACAACCTCATCGAACAGTTGGACGACGATGACTGGACGCAGTTGGCTCCAGCGGTATTGAGCAACAGGGCGTACGGGCCGGGCCTACCTATAATGCCCTTACAAACAGCTAACATCTATATCCCAATGATCGGAAACCCTCTCTCACCAGGAAAGTTCGCGATCCCAGCGACAAAGGGTGACTTCCAAGTGCTCCTTCAGTTCTACAACCCTTCGGTGTTCCAGCTAAGTGGACCCACTTGCACCCTCAATTCTCTCTCCCTAGAAACCCCGCAAGCCCAGCTCTCCGAGGTTTCGCTTTCTCGTCTGGTGAAGGAATACGAAACCTTCAAGCACTCGTGGTTCTATCCTTATGAACGAGTGATGACCGTGACACAGAACTGGAACGCCTCGGCCCAATATCAGATCCCTTTGGTAGGTATAGCAGGTGATGTAACTCTCATGCGCATAGCAATGTACCCTTCTCTGAGCGGAGAAGACTTGGGGAACCCGGTTCCCATTCAGAGCTTCCAGGTTCTGAACAACTCTGGCGAACCAATCACAGGTATGCAGGTTGTGGACTCATTATTTAACAGATCCGTACAACAACCGGAGTGGTTCAAAGGAAGGGCATCGAGGAGAAACTACAAACTTGCTTACCTCTGGTCCAAACATACTGATGGTGCGGTAGATCTGATAATGTATGGGAGGAAGGCCGGTTCTTATCCCTTCACAAACAAGGAGAGCATCATCGTAAATACCGCTCAGGCCGGAACGAACGAACAGGTGCTCATAAACGCTTCGAGCGCTCCCACGAGTGGGTTTTTCCAGCTTCAGTGGACGAACCCGGATATGGGTATGTCTGCTACCACCCAAACACTTGCTTGGAACGCAACCGCAGCAACGGTGCAGACAGCTATAAACAACTTGCCAAACTTCACCGGTACCTGCACAGTAACGGGAACAGGAATAGGAACAGGTTTCACGGTCACCTTCTCAGGAGGAGGGTATCAGAATAGGCCTTTGAACTCGGAAGGCTTTACCTTGACCGTTGGATCGAACTCCCTCATCGGAACAACCTACACCGTTGGCGTTAACACAACACTGAACACTGCAGGTGTTGCTGGGATTACCAGCGGTAACAGCTACGTGCTGAAGATCTGGGCCTACACAACTTCTATTGGGCACCAGCTTATTGACGGAACTGTCGACTCACAAAATTCCGGTTAAATAAAAATCTTTATTCTTTTAACGTAAATGGAAGCAGAGAAGACGAGCGTCTGTCCTCACTATAAACCTTTTACCCTATGGTGGAACGAAAAAGAAGGAGGAGGGAACCTTCCTTGTCCTCCAGATTACAAGTTTCCTTGTTGCTTCAATGAATTCGAAAAGGCTGCGCAGGGTTTCTTCGATGCGGAGATGGGTTCCAACGAAGAACAGGAGCATGCTGAACGCATACTTGAGCTCATGAGCATCGATGATTGTGCGGAGATTTTTGTGGACGACCTGATGATGGACTTTCAAGACGAAATTGCTGAAACGGAGCATGAACAATATATGGAAGAAATTAAGATAGGTATCTTGGAAGCGAGTGCGGCTTTAATTAGCTCAATGGAGGAAAGTCAAGTTATGCAAACCGCCTAATTTACTACTGGTCTATTATACCAATAAAACGTATCGGTACTTCTGCAACAATAACGACATAGATTCTTTTCCCTGGAGCAGGTTACACACCGAATAGCGTAGCGGTTGTTCATAAACGTTCCACAATCTTTGCACTCGATTGGGTCCTTTGACAGTTCTAAGCCGTAAGCTCTATAAGTCTCATTTAAGGTGTTTATTGATGCGCAGATGTTGCATGCAGTCGCCATTTTTATTTTTAGTTAAAGAAAACTAAAGTTTACTTGATGACATTGCTTTTATTTCTCTCCATTCACATCTAAGGAAGATTTGTTGAATACCAGACGTAGCCATCATAGTAGTTGGGTAGAGGGAAGAGCTTTGGTTTGTCTCCACATCCAAGCGTCAGGGGTACAACGTTGACAATAACTGAACCCATCTTTGAGCTCAAGCGAACAAGCTTTGCACCAAGGCTTTACGTCCTTGCTCATAATTATTTAATTAAAGAAAACTAAAGTCATATCTGTAAAATAATTAGCTGGCGTTCCCGAAGCCGTAAGCAAAGGTCCCACACCATCATAAAGAGAGACGGTAAGTTGCGCAAAAGTGCGCCCCGGTCCCAGAGTGAGGAAAGGGTCCTCTCCTTTCGCATCATATTCATAGGAGGTGAAAGCGGTGGTGCTGTACGACTTATTCAGCACACAGAAGGTAGGTCCTACTGAGCTATTCGCCGAACCGCTCTGAACGAGCTTAGGGAACTCGTCTATTTGCACTCCTATCATAGACAATCTGTTGGTGGAGTAGTTGTTGTAGCCCATAAGGTTCAGCAGCTTCACTTTCGAATAACCCTGAATGGGTACGGGGAAGTTGTACTGCCACTTAACGTATGGTGTCATAACCTTAGCAGCATCCTCGTATCGCAGCACAAGTTCCAGGGGCGATTGTGTGATTACGTTAGGCGTCCTGCTGTAATAGTCCTCTTCTTCTCTCCTGCGTTTAGTTTGCGGTTCGTACTCCATCGGGTAAATTAATAAAATATTTATTTCGTTCAAGGTGTTCCAACATAAAGTTCTACCCACCCAGTCCATTTTACGCTATAAGGGGAGCTTCCGGTTACGTTTATGTCTATCTGATTGCTAGCACCGATAACATCAACACAGGACCAGATGGTTCCGGATGGAAACGCAACTTGTGTGCCCCTGCCTATGAATTGCAAGGAACTTGACACGGTGCTGTATGCTACCTCGTTCATGAAGGACGCGTTTCCTCCTCCACTATTTGTTGAAGCGGCTACTATGTGATATTTAAAATGATAAACAGCGCCTGGAGCTGTCACGCTCGTCTGTATGCGAAAGAAGGTTGTTCCGACTGCATTCACTGTCGTGGTTGTTCCTGTTATAATGTTTGTAGCCCCCAGGTATGTTAGGGGCGAGCCCGATGTCCCGGCACCTCCTATGCTGGTACCATCCACATGTATTGTTTGTCCTGTTGCGCTCAAAGGAATAGAGTTGCCGTTACCCGTAATAGTTGTACCATCTACTTTTACAGCTTTGATGGAAAGAGCTGTGGAGGTACCGTTTCCTTGCAGCGTGGTGTTATCTGTGTTGATTCCTTGCAAGGTAAAAGGAGTGCCAGAAAGTCCGTTGCCAGTGATATAGGTGCCATCGCTATGGTTTCCGTTGAAAGTAAAAGGAGTGGAGGCTAAACCGTTTCCGGTTATGTACGAACTATCACCGTGGCCACCTAGCCAATCAATAGGAACGGTGGTTCCGTTTCCTCCTATAGTGGAGCCATCCGTGGTAACAGCCTTCAAGGCCAAGGCCGAGGAGGTTCCGTTTCCTTGTAGAGAAGTGCCGTCAGTTGTCACTCCTACCAGATGCAATGGTGTAGAGTTTCCGTTCCCAGCGATAGTGGTTCCGTCCGTCTTTGCGGCTTTCAGAGAGATTGGTGTGGTCACGCTATCCCCTTGAATAGTCACGCCATCAGTGTTGACACTTGTTAGATAAGAGGGTAGCGTCTTGTTAACCCAATTGGTCCCGTTCCAGAAAAGCGCCTGATTAGATACAGGGTCTTTTATCCAAACGTCTTGCAGTAAGCCGCCCAAGAAGTTCATGAGCAAAAATGTGGAATATGGCAATTTATTACTTGAAAATAAATGGGAGACTTGGAGCTCACGACTTCTCCAGACAGCTTTTTATCGGGTACAACAGCTTTCAATGCTCTTGCGTGGGGGCTAGCAGGAGGCTTTGCCGGGTCTTTTGTAAAGATCCCCACGCCAGAAGGAGACGTAAACTTTGGAGGTATTGGAGCGCTCGCAGGAGTTGGCGCCTACTTAGCTATTGCTGCCAAGAACTCTATTATAGGAGGTCTAAAAGATATTGAGGAAGCAATTGACCCTAAGACGGTAGAAATTCCACCCAACACCAAGTATCCTGATAGAATCGCAGACCCGTTTCAGAAGAAATACGGAGTAACAATTAACGAGGCGCTAGCCACATTCAAGACGCACTACCCACTGACACAAAAACCAAACTACTTGGATGCATCAGACCAAAACTTCTACGACTGGGCCGACCAATATTACCTTCACAAAGACGCCTTCTCAGAAGATGATGTAAAAAACGAGTTTCGCAAGGTAGCAGGCGATAAGTGGGAGGACGCTTGGAATATCGCAAAATACTATTACTTCGGTTTCTATAACCACCAAAAAGATGACCCATTGGGGATAAACGTCAACAGGTGGATAATGAAGAATTGGATTCCGAAACAGTTTAAAACACGTCCTAACGCTATTCGTTCTCGTTCTGATGAATCGGCTCCATTGGAAGAGGAAGAGGAAGTTGACACTTTGTTGTATACATTAGCTGGAGCTGGCATTGGCTACTTAACTGACCGACCACTTCTCGGGGCTCTCGGTGGGTTCGTCTTCTCTGAGTTAAGTAAAAAGAGGAAACTAGTGGACCAGTCTCCTGCCCTCAGCATAAACACTCCAGCTCTAACCATCAAAAGGCGAAAGCTCTCTTACGATGACTTGGCGAGGCTTCATGGGCAGATAGTTGCTTTGAGACAGCGTTTGACTGAAACCACAAATCCGACGGAAAGAGAAACGCTTCAAAAGAGGATAGACGAACTAGTAGACATTTATGCAAACTCGCCTTCTGATTAAACTTTATTTACCAGACACCCTTTTGACCCCTCAATCTTGATTGTACAAAAGCACGATAGGCACGAATACCCCTAGCTCCCGAGTTTCTCTTCTCGGCTTTCCATTCGTCTGATAGTGCTTTCATAACAGCCTTCATCTTTCTTCTGTGATCTACAAAACCAGGTTTCGCCTGACCTCGCTTTCGGTTCGCTTGCCTCACTTGCAACGTATGATCAATATTGTTAATGAGCCTCTGCATCCCTTTCACCGTTCTGGGTGGGTTCCTCATCTTCTCCTGCGCTTATTTTCTACCTTTGAAGAAAAATTATTAATGAAAAAAGTATAACCACTTTTTTCTCAAGGAATAGCAGATGTCAGGTAGAGGAGTTCACTTGGAACCGGCAGCGTGGAGAGCTGCTCACGGTCTAGCTCCAAGATTGGTAAAGTATCCGGGTTGGCGAGGCGTAAAACGTGCCGCTCCAAAGAAACGAAAGGCGAAGAAAGGTGGAAAGAGAAAAGGGAATTTGGCGAGTCTAGCGAAAGCGCGGGCAGTGGTGAGGTCAGCAAAGTTAGCTTTCGATAGAGCAGGAAGACCGAAGGGTCAGTGGAAAGCCTTTCTACAGCAAGCAAAGATAAATAAGTAGAATGATGCATAAAAATTCAAATAAATTTTATTATCTTTTTTATTACACCGAGTGATGAGCCAGAGACGCAAAGGCGTGAAGTTTGAGAGCAGTCTGAGCAGACTTGTTGCTGCTTATGCCGTTGGGGCACCGGGGACGGAAAGATTTGTGAGAAAGAAACCAAAGGCTTCTAAACCAAAGGTCAGTAAACCCAAAGGAGTGAGCAAGAAAAAGAGTAAATCGAAGAAGAAGGTGGTGTTCGCGGATCTTCCACCCAAACACAAAGCAAGCTACGGAAAATTTGCTTCGTTGAGAAGACTAGAGAAAAGACAAAAGAAAGCAAAAAAGCCGAAGAAATCGAAGAAGGAACCACAAGGATCACTATTTCCTCTTAACGTAGTAGAACAGAGAGAGAATTACCGCGGTCCTCCTCCAACGCTTCCCCCTCGAACATATGAGGAAGAAGACTTGGTGTTACCCGACATTGCGCCTGAAGAAGAAGAGTATCAAGAAAGGAATTTCGAACCGTTCGCATTCAGTGCAGAACTTCCGGACAAACCCGTTTTACCTCCCCGCAGAAGGAACACTGCAAGCGCATACCCTAGGGGTTCTCGTTCATCTTTTGGTCGGTTCAAAGGCGTGCGCACAGGAGAAAATAGGCGCGAAAGAAATCGACAAGAAAGGGAAAAGAATGACGACACCACTGTTAATTAACAGGCGATTGCCTACTTTCATTGCATATGACTTTGAAATATTTTTGAAAAACGATTGGAGGTAAATTCTCTCGATTTTCAAACACGGAAAAATTTTTTGAAAAAACCCCTCCTTTTGGTGAGATTTTTAAAAAGTGTACTTACTGCAGACATTAATTTTGTTTGTGCACCGTAAACTTCAAAGAAGGGGGTCATGGCCGACGAGGAAGGAACTTTGTTTTATGAGCAGGAAGAAGAACCGAGCTGCAAGGAGAAAGAATGCTGTAAAAAGAAATGTGACAAAGAAAAAAAGGAGAGCTCTGATAAAGCCCCATGTGATAAACCTTGTGGAAAAAAGAATGGCGAAGTATCTTGCGAAAATGGAACAGACGATAGTTCTTGTGAGGACGATTGCGGTGATAACTGCAGCAAGACTGGTCTTCGTGAGAGAGGCAAGCGCAACGATACTGGCTGCAGCGAGAAAGAATGCGCTGAACGAGGAGGTTGTCGTGATATATGCGCCGAGAAAGCTTGTGTTGGAGAAGTATGCGATGAGGTCATGTGCTGTGAGCCTGAGACGAAGCGCTGGAAGAGAATCACGCTCATTGTCATTGCAATGGCGCTAGCGGTGTTCAGCATTCTTTACAGTCTTGTCGAAGGCAGTGCTTCCATTGCATTCGGAGCCAGTACTGCTGCTTCTCTCACACTTCTTGAGTTTGGAACCGACAGCCTAATTGAGGTCGCTGCCGGTGTAGTAGTGCTGGTCAAGTGAGTAACCTCTTGTAAACATTAATTCCTCGTATGACTTACATCATTGTTGTTAGGTTTGGCACTGAGTTGAGACGCACCCATAAGAAAGGCGCTTTGTTGCATGAACGCATTGCTACAATTGTAATTGGTCTTTTGTTGGTGAGCACAACAATCACTATGTAGACATTTACATATTTTTTAAAACAGATTCTATTGGCTTTGGGCGCCATTGCAGGAGCACTGACAAAGTTGATACTGAGGTCTGCACCAGAAACAGGGTAAGGACTACATCAACCATCCAAGAATTCAAAAACAATTGTATTTATTAGGCTGATTAATCTTATCATTGGGGGCGTATCCATTTTGGTCATGTTCATCCTCTGGATTTGCAAGAGGACTATTGCCTCATTATTAGATAGTTCAACACTTGAGTCAGAGGCTGGCTGCACCTTGGGATGCCTCAAGTTTTCTTGCATTGTTTTCATTTGTATGATCCCTCCTTTACTTTGGTTATGACTATTGATATTATTTCAGCGGGCTTGCTATTTCTGCTCCTTGGTGATTCTGTTTGGTGGTTAGACTCTGTGTTAGCTGTCATTATTGCACTTTTCATTGGCCTTGGAGGATATAACACTGTGACACATGCATGCTCAAAAGATTTCGATGGTGGTTGTGGCTGTGGTACAAAGGAAAAGAACAAATGGAAAAGCTATGTTCGTATATTGTTACAATGTCTCATAGGCATTTGAAGAACAACAGACATTATTATTTTAAGAAAATTCTTTCTTCTCCGTCCAAGTCATCAGGCACTTCTTCTGCCAGAACTTCATTTATGCAGGGTGTATCGAAAATACTTGGTACAAGTCGCGACTCACGTTTTTTCGGGCTTTCATTAATAAAAGTTACCAAAAACTTCATTCTCGTTTCTTCTCAACAACATGGACGGTCACAGGTGGACTACCGAGTGCAAGGCTTTCTTTACGACAACACCGGTGGTACTTGGATTTGTGCTTCTTCTTCTGGTTCTCGTTCTTTACGGTGTATCCTTCTGGCACTTACTACCTGGTGAAATCGTTGTTCCGTTACCCTGGCTCAATAACTTGACTACTGAAGTTAATCTTGTACAAAAACAACAGCATTAAACTTATTTTCTTACAAACACAAACATGAGTAAGACGCAAGCCGAAGCACAGAACCACTTCTCTCAAACGGCAAGCCTCGCTAAAGAGATATATAGCGCCGCAAACAAAAGTGCTGGTGAAGGACTGAAGCTGGGGTGGAAGGAAGCTATGCAAGTAGCTCAAGTCCGACCTAACGTTGTCATAATAGCCCCAAAGGTTCAGCACATGTGCTGGGACTGTCACGATATACACGACTGGCTATTCACCTGTCAACGTTGTCACGCAAGGCTCTGTGTTTCCTGTGTGGACGACGACATCGTGGATATCGCCGAAAACTTTGCCGATGTTGCAATTCCTGTGCCCGAAAAGGAACACGACCCTTTCCTCTGTTTCGATTGTTTCAAGGACAAGCAAGATAAGCTAAAGACTGCCAAGCTTCGTGAGGCGCAAGCTAGGATAGACTATTACAAGAACCGTTTATTCAAGTTCGATGGCACCTGGTCCGAGGACGAAGAATCCGATATGGACATAGAGAAAGGTGCGTTAGACACCAAGGAAAAGATCACAAAGTATCGTGATGAGACAGTTGCACTACGCACTGACCTTGACAAGCAAAAGGGGTCAGGAGTTATTACTGCCATGTAACTCAGTATACAAGTCATAAAGCCTTTGGTTATCATAAGTCAGTTCTGTTATGTTCGCCGTTATTTCATCTAAGAGGGCTTGGTCTTGTAGGTTTCGGTTGTCATAATCGTTGAGTAAGAACTGAGTTTCCAAAAGTGCATAAGTTACTTCATCGAGTTCCCTTCTCAAGTCCATTGTTTTTTATTGAATTCTAAAAAGTTCTTGAGCTTTTTCAACGATAGAGTGGTGAAACTCCCAACTATCCTCAAGATTGTTCACGTTTGTTGCCTCCTTTGCGTTCGGGTAAAGTCCAAAGGCTGTCATCGGAATAAAAACTTCAATTGGGATGCGACGACGATCCGCAGCGGCATGCATCGCATCAGTTGCCATGATGCCATAAGAAATGGACCCCGGTCGAGCTAGCGTTCCTTGCTGGACTTCGAGCTTGATTTTGCCTAGGAGAGTGAGGTCGTATACCCAGCGCAGGTCCTCCTGTTTCTCGCATTCTTCACGAGACATGCTGGTGGGGAACTCAGTAAATAACTCGTAAAACCCCGTTTCCAAATAAAGATCGGTCGTGTCAAGAACCCTTCCACGAAGACGTAAAGTTTGAAAACTGGTATTCTCTTCAAACGTCTAATTAAAGGGTAAGCACAAGTTCTCTGGGAAACCATCTCTCTCTAACAAAGGAGGGTAACGGACCGTGAAAGCGCCTTCGAGAGCTTTGATGGGCGAAAGTCTCCACTTGATATTCAGTCTACAGTTCTCGCAGCAGGCCCAAGAGCGAAGGAAAGAACGGTTCATCCCAGTGAAGTCGAAAGAAGGGCTCCAGCATGTTTTCTCCTCCTCCAGCATAACGACCGGTAGCATCTGATGGTTCGGTTCGAGTGAGCCTCGGAGACACGAGGCGCAGGCCTGCACGTCCATCCTGTTGAGTAGCTCAATGGGCACGGTATCCAGCTCGGAATAAGGGTCCCAATCGAGTTGGGCTTCCATATCTCCTATCGTGATAGCGACCACATCTTTGCCTTCGGAGTCGACCGTCGCCTTCTTGATGACTTGAGGGAAATCATGAAAGTAGAGCCTCCTGTCCTCCATAAGGAACTCCTTGACCTCAACAGGAAGCATGATCTTCTCGAAGCACTCGGCAAACTGAGCGAGGGCCTGCTCTTTCGTTCGTTGAGGTATAGCCCTTGCCAGGTGGTTGTGCCAGGTCTCTCGACATATCGACATAAGGCTGCGCATCTGGAGACGACTTTCGTTCACCTTGTAAGAACGTCCAAGCCGTCCTTGTGGCGTAGAAGGCAAGACCTGCCCATCCAAAGACAGAGCTTGCTTAGCCGCATCGAGCAGGTTACGTTCCTCGGTATGTTCCTGTTCCGCTTCGAGCCTCGCGCGAACGTTGCGAAACTTGATCGGAGCGTCGCCCTCGAACTTTCTCTTGGCGCAAGCGGGAAGGATGGGCGTGTAGTACAGGGTCTGGGGAGAAAGGATCTCGTTGCACTCGATCGCTCTTTCTCGGTGGCACGCGGTGCAATCGCGCTCCATATAGTCGATGGGAGGTGTCAGAAGATAAGAAGGGGATGCAAGTATCTCGTCCTTGAACGTGCCAACCTGCTTGTTCTCTTCCCCGGTAACGAGTGGTGTCTGTTCCTGTTGTCCGTTCATTGTTCCGATGGTTGTTGAGAGAAAAAATTACTGCTACCCTCTCACCAGCCTTGTTTTATAGGCTCCTTTCCCGCGGATTTAACTGGGTGATTAAATTTAACTTGTGGCCTGGTAATTTGTTTCCCAATTGGAAACGTTATGTTTTTCGATACAAAACAAATATTAGCGCCGAGCAATCGCGAATGGCCACGACCTTCAAGCTGCCTTTTCATTGGAGAACTCGTGCTATTGACCTTTTAGCGTGCCAATGAGGCAGTTCTTTTTCTACAATAGGAAATAAGTGAGTAGATTCTCCTGTGTTCCCGAGTTAGCCGAAGCAGATATTCTTCTTATTTGTTAAGTATGCGTCGTTTCCTATGGGGGAGCTTTTGGCGGGAACCAATAGAGGTGTCAGAGTCCAGGTGCTGGTCCAGAAAGCGTGCTCTTCTTCCAATAGTAAATATCCTTTAATCAAGAGACCTGGCTTAAATAAAACGTTTTTGTCAGTGTTTTTATTTTCATCAGACCACTCACCAACATGACAACGAAGAACAAGGCCGCGCAAGACTTTCCCAAAGGAAGGAGGAACGGTAAAGGCAAGGAGAAGAACAGACCCGAGGATGACGAAACCGAAGCTCTTGAGGCCCAACGCCCTAGAAAGCTGAGCCGTGGAGAGAAACTTCTTGTCTCTCGTAGCTCTACACCTTCCTCTCTTTCGAAACCCTTGTCTCCTAGCGATATCATCTTCGGCGTTACCGCGGGAAGTGGGAACCATTGCACCGTGCCCTTCTTCATCACCAAGGAGGGTCATGATAACGTCAAGATACCGCTCCACTACGAGATCGAGACTCCGAAGAAGTTATCTTTCGGTGTCACAACCTTTCAGGGGAAACCCAATTCCCACATGGCGGTAGTCCCTCTTATGAAAGATATCCCTTCCGACGCCCAGCACCTGGATAGGTACTATGAGCTTCAAGCTATCTGCAGGAACTACCTTCTTTCCGAAGACGCTGCCGATATGTGGCAACAAGTTGGTATCGAGCAACCAAAGTCTCTGGAGGAACTTCTTCCGCACTGGGTATCTCCTGTGCACACCTGGATAGCGAAGCGCTCCAAGGAACAGTTCACCGATATCCGCCTCAAGTTCAACGTGAACTTCCAGAAGGTGAAGGAGTTCGTGGCCAAAGACCTTCGCGTG
>Ga0209935_1003978_pt1 | contig 14249 bp, 13 predicted proteins | sample ThiBio_1000_plan_2_FD_183958 | JGI IMG/M metagenome (GOLD analysis project Ga0209935, IMG submission 183958) | Wastewater bioreactor microbial communities from Cape Town, South Africa - Thiocy_cont_1000_plan (SPAdes) | ecosystem: Engineered > Bioreactor > Thiocyanate-remediating >... | reverse complement strand
GATTGGCTCTGGCATTACAACCATGAAAGGCCTAATATGGCTCTCGGAGGAATAACCCCTAAAATGAAACTGGCGCAAACAGCCTAGGTTTTTACTTTTAGATACTGCTATAAATGGGGGGATTACCGTTTCTATGCTTTATTATGGAAGGCACGAATATATTTTCTTATGACATACAAAACTGCTACACCTATATAAGATCTCAATTTAATTTTCTACCAGTTTTAGAAATGTTGAGACAAAAAAATGGCGTATGATAATTCAAAAAGAAATAAACAATTTTCTGAATCTTCAGATGAGGAAGCAAATAACGTTGTATCTGAGGCGCTGCGAAGTGAGGGTAGTGCTTCTCAAGCTGAGATTAAAATGACATCTGAAGCGCGGCCTATCACCGCGAGCGAGTTTATTAAGTCGCCTATTGCTTTATTGAAAGCATTGATAGATCAGTTTCGTACCAATCCGAAAAAAGATAAACAAGTAAAACGGCCCAAAGTGCGATCGAAACTAAATCAACAAGTAACGGATGAAGACACTTATTTTCAAAAATTGAGTGAGTGTAAGATACGTCTAAGTGAATTGAAAGCTAAAGCGGGAGACTGTGAGGATATTTTAGAAGTTTTTGATAATGCTAATGAGCAGGCAGAAGATCCGACATTTGATAAAAAAGGTAATTTAGATTTTGAAGAGCAGCCTGTGCGTAGCCGTTTGCAACTCTTACTTTGGCAAGAGAAAAAACTAAAGCAGGTTTTTGAGATTGATAACAAAGATCAATTATCAAATTTGAAAAAGGAATTGATCGAAAAAGTGCAAGATAAGCTAAGCAAAATTTCCAATAAACCTCTTTTTTAATCCATTTGAGCTGAGGCCAAATCTGCGATTGCGCCTCAGCTAAGAGATGAAAATGCATGAGAGAACAAGAAAATTAAGATACAAATGCTCCGCTATGTCTCTTAAATGATTATAGGATAACAATGGCATTGTAAGTGTGAAAAATGGCGATCAAAACCGTTAGTTTAGTATCGCATCAACTAAAGTGGCAATACGCTCCCCAGATTCAACTGCAGCTTCCATTGTGCCAATTTCATCCAAAATGGTTGCGTGTTCGCCTGCAAAAAACAATTTGTCATGAATAGGTGCAAAGAGTGCTTTTACCTCAACACCATGATGACATTCACGTTTGTCAATCAGTTCTTGAACTGTAATATCAAATGCAGAATAAGCGCCTTGTACATAAGGATCAGATCGCCATGATTTAGCAACGGGCGTATCGTATTTAACAAAATTTAAATCTTCTGCATGGTGGGGGATGTCTTCTAAAAATTGTGTGTGATTAAAGCAATTTTTTAGAATCGAAAGTGTATTTTGATAAAAGTCTGGGTTCAATAGATCAGGTTCTTTCTCATGAATACAATATACATTAAATAATTGGTGATCATCGTTAAAGAACACACCCATCTGTGCTGAGGAAAGCCATTGATTTTTTTCTTCTGAGTGTGATTTAACAGGCACCAGGATTTTTCCTATAGCGCCATAATGTAAATAGCGGATTTGTTTTAAGATATTTGTATCGATTAGCCGTTTGTCAAACTGTATATTGTTATATACTGAGCATGGAATGGCGAGTATCAGCTTATTGCATTTCACTGTTTGGCTGTCAGAAAAAGTAAGTTCAATTTCTTTTGAGTTATGATAATTCACTTTTTTTAATATTTTATTTAGATGTAGCCTGTTCCCTAAACGCCTTGCCAATTCCTCTGGCAAGCGGGCATTGCCAGCTTTAATGGACATACGATGTAGAAGCGGCTTTTCAGTTAGGTTTGCGTGGGCTTGCGATAATCCGCCAGACAATACATATCGTAAGGTCTTTAGATTATGAATATTAGTCGACAATAATGAAACAGACAAACCTTCATAAGCATTCATCACAAAAGTTATAAATGCTTTTTGTGCTTCATCTAAATTGAGCTTGTTTATTACGGTTTCCATCGAACCTGGCGTGTTGATTTCATTGTCGAGCAGTGTAGAAAAATTTGGATTTTTTTCTCTAATTTGTTCGACTATTTTTGTTCTTTCGTAGTAGATCCCTTGATGATAAAACATGCCTTGAAAGGGAGTGTGCTCATCTACTAGTTCTAATTCAAGTTCCTTTATCAAGGAAAGTATATGCTTAGATTCGCCACCATCAGTTAAGTTTTGTGCGCCTAGTTCAGCATTAGAGTAGCCATTGTCTAAATTACGGACGAGCACCGTGTGAACACGTCCACCGACTCGTGGGCGGGCTTCATAGACTTCTATATCATGGTCTTTTTGACGCAAGCGATAAGCTGCGGTCAGGCCTGCTAAGCCTGCGCCAATAACAACTATTTTTTGGTTAGATGTTTGAGCTTGTTTGTTTAATGCCATTAGTAAAAACATAATAAAGCTGAATGCTGCCATTAAATTGTCTCATGTGCATGGAAGAAAGACAATTAGGATGAATAAGTTGAGCAACTTTTTTGAGCTGTTTCTTGGAATTACATAGTCAAATCAAGGTAAAATCAGCATATTATCGGCTGAATATCAACATCTTAAAAGACGGGTCATAATTCTAATGCTTAATAAACATCGACTTAAGTTGATATACTAATTTGAGGATGAGAGCGTTGACGTCTTTAGACAGAGTAAGATTGAAATTGATAGTAATCAATAAATAGCGAAGAAGTATCTACTTCCAAGTGTTTCACTATAAGCAGCAAAATCAGAATGACATATAGGCTTTGATAAGCTGCAATGTTTTAACAAACCATGGAGCAAAAAATGCACTTTGATATTAGACCCATCAAACTTGAAGAAATTAACGTGGTTTTTGACTTATTAGTTGAATTGGCACTATACGAAAAAATCGAAGATCGTCTTAAAATTACACCAAAAAAAATGGAAGAAGAGTTGTTTGGTGCAAAAGCGGATTGGAGCTGTTTGGTGGTGACAACAACTGATGATGAAATTATAGGCTTTAGCCTATTTAGCTTTGCAAATATAAATCGCTCATTCAACCAAACACCATTAATTCATATAGATGATATATTTATAAAATCAGAATATAGAAAATTAGGTCTTGGAAAAAAATTGTTAGAAGCTATTGCCAGAAAAGCCAATGAAAGTGGGGTAGATAGAATGGAGTTATGGTGCCTAAGAGATAATTATTTAGGCCAATCCTTCTATAATAAATTAAATGCAAGAAAGATGGATTTTCTCGATGTTTATCAATTGAGCGTGGCGTCATTGTTAAGCTAATAAATATGGGCAGCAAGTAGGTTGGGTCTTAGGCCAACATTATTTATACCATGGGATGAGAGAAATAATAGGTGAGATTTAATTTGTTGGGCTTGGCCCAACCTACGCTTGCTCAAAGAAGCTCTCAAAGAAAAATCGATGAGCCCTTCAAGCAATGCTTGGGTTTCATTATTAAGATTTGATGATAGACTTTAAATCTTGAATCTAAATAGTTTAAGCGACCCTTCCTTTTTATCTATCAGGGCATGTTTATGTATGCTAGATCACTATAATGCATTGCCACTTTTTTCTTTCTATCTTTAATTTTTTCAAAAAATGGAAAAAGAAAATTTGCGGTACTGGGTATAGGATGCCATGAATTATCATTATAATATTCAGCACGAAAACTTAGTAATAACAATCCTTTATCACGTATTATTCTCGTTGGATATTTAGCAAAATTCCTTAATGTGTCCTTAAAATCCAGATAATCTTCACTATTAAGATTGTTATTTACCCAATATAAGCCACTCCAAAAAAAGGCATCCTTATATTTAGGATCTTTTAAGTTCGCGGATATAGAAAACTCATCATCCCCAATAAAAAAATATATTTCATATTCTGAGTTTGGATTAAGTTCAATTAAACCTGATTCTGCATCATCCATTTTTATATTTGGAAATTCCTTTAACATGTTTAATAGATCATCCAAAAGCTCTTGTTTTATCATGGTATGATCATTTGCCTTATACACAAAAAAAAGCCACTTTGTATAATTTTAGCACAAAGCTTAGAAATCATCTTTAGTGCCACAAAAGACACAAATATGGGCGGGTGCACTCATAATCAGGATGTTTGCAGCAGCATCCACCCTATCGTAAATACCATAGGACATCCATCTTAGATGTTTTATGAAATGGATGTCCTCTAAACCGTTACGCTTTCTTTACATTGATGGTAGATCTTTTCAGTAGTCTGATTCAATCTCGTAATTATGAATTTTTCGTTTAAGTTTAATGTTATTATTATTTCATAGTCATCAATTTTTCCATAGAAGAAAAAGGTTAAGGAGCGATACCATGGCAGGGATCATAGCGGTGAAACGTAATAATGTTAAAACAATTGAGGCTGTTTCGGCATCTTCAGGAACCGTTGTTACGTCGAGAACATGTAAGAGGACAGGCATTTGTAATGTAAAAGCCGAATGTCATACTTTCTGTTGTAATTACATACAGTACAAAATTCATCCAATATTAGTTTTTTTCAGCTTAGTGCCTACGTATAACAAAGACAAATGGCAACATGTTAGCTATTTCGTTCAAAATGACCCATATTTCATCATCTTGCATGGTTACTTTAAATATGGGGTGTCGTCACGTTTTTTGCCTCCCTAAAGTTACCTTGTATTTGAGGCAATTCGTATATTTACCCAACTTGAACTAGCACCGCTCAGACTCTGTCTTATATAAAAATATGCTAATGGAGTATTGGGCTGATGTTAGATGCATATACTTACAAAAATTCTCCCTTTAATCTTCTCAATCAAAAAATGATCAGAGTCGTTATCAACGATGGCCCACGTTTAGGAAATCAGGCAATAAATTTTACCTTGATGAAAAGATTAAGAGATGCCGGGTTTAAAGGAAAATTTCATATAGTTTATTCAGTTGAAATTGATCCACATACAGGTAAAGAAAAAGACACAAGTATTGGAGAAAAAATTGCACATTTTGTGAAAGGATATGATCCTCAAGGAGAACAAAAACAAGCTTTTGAAGGTGTTGAAATTGAAAAAATACTAACTTTTGTTGATAGTAATCTCGTGTTAAATGATATTTCGTATGTTCCCATTGCTGTTACAGCTATGGATGAAAAAAGCAATTCGTCATATGATAATTGTAAAGTATACAATTGTGGTGCTTACATCTCATTACGACCATTATACTGGCGGGGGCTTAATAAAATAGAATTACTAAATGGAGAAATTGAAAAATTTAGTGTAAACCTTCGATTCTTATCTAATGATAAGCCGAGTGGCAAATTGAGCGAGATAACAGATCCTAAAGAAAAAGAGTTGTTATTATTGGCACAAAACGTAACGCATGCTGGGGGTGATTTACAGTCCATCTATGGAAGAGAAGCGGGACTTCCATTAAAAACAGCGCTTAAAAGACTAGTTGATGCTTCTTCGCCGACTAATTTGAAGACACAAGGCTTAACTCTTATCTTAGTTCATGAAAATCCAACAGCTTTAGATATGCCTGATGATCCGTCTAAAATTGAAATTATAAATTCCACTGAACTAGCCATACAAAAATTAAGTGATCCTAGTTTTAAAGAAAGTTGTAAAGGTAAAGTTGTGCTAGTCTATACAGGTTCGCTTAGTCCTAGTGCATTTTCTGCAGTTCAAGCCATATCGACCTTACCACCTGTAGTGGAAGGTGCAAACTCATCAGAAGATTTAGAGAAAAGCGCCTATTTGCATTGGTCAAGTAAACCTCATGAAAATAGTATTTTAGATGAAATGGAAGCACAGCGGTATGACATTAATCCTAAAGATGCAAGTTTGTATAACGCTGCATGCAATTGCCTTTCTAGTGCAGAAGAAGATCCTCAGTCCTTGAATGAGTTTATGAAAAAGTACAAAACTGGGCAATTATCTGATTATTTTGAAAAAAGAAAAAAATGGTTTTTTGATAAGGATGATGCTGTTGCTCGCTCAAGTAAAGCTGTACTGCTGGGATTTGTTGACGGAAGAATTCCCGATCCTATCAAAGGGGAAACTGCATTAATGATTGCTATTAAAAATAATGATATTGATGCTGTGAAAAAACTCCTAACTAACGGAGCCGATCTAAATCAAAAAAATAGCGAAGGGCTCACGGCACGCAATTATGTTATTGCTTTTGGTAGAGATGATATAGTCAAAATAATCGCGGAGCATGAAGAAATGTTACGCGTAGCGAACGAAATTCGATTTAAACCCTAAAAGAACAACGCTTTATGCAAAATCGTTTTGTAGCTTAGGTGCTACATCCCTCCACGATGTTGTTGTCGAGTCATTTAGCCCTAAATAACTATAATTTTAAGGGGAGGCGTTATGCTTAATTACTTTAGTTCTTTTTTATCTCTTGCAAAACCTACTGCAACTGAAACAGCGATTTCTCAGAGTAACCGAGTTGCTAAAAAGATGGGTATCAATCAAAACGTAGTAGATGTGGCACGGGTCATAACTCTAATGCTTAATAAACATCGACTTAAGTTGATATACTAATTTGAGGATGAGAGCTTTGTTGTCTTTAGACAGAGTAAGATTGAAATTGATAGTAATCAATAAATAGCGAAAAAGTATCTACTTCCAAGTGTTTCACTAGAAGCAGCAAAGTTAGAATGGCATGTAAGCTTTGATAAGCTGCAATGTTTTAACAACCCATGGAGCAAAAAATGCACTTTGATATTAGACCCATCAAACTTGAAGAAATTAACGTGTTTTTTGCTTTTGTACGTAATTATTAAATATGAATATTCAATAAATAAGCAAACAAAAAAAGATGAATTGATTGAAGTCATCAAAAAACATAAATTGCCTGGTGATTAAAATTGGTTATTGCGCAATTTGATAAGTTGCAGGACTAGGAACAATCTTTGTTATTATTCAGATTGCAGCGCATTGCACCCACGATAAATGAAGATAAAGTAGAAATCGAAACGCATATGATAAACAATAATGTCAATAATATCATTGTCTTAGCAATAACAATTTTTTGTTTAAATATATTCTTTTCAAAGCGAATACGCACTTCAAAAATGTGGCACGCCACTGTAACCCCCCTTGCTTCGATTATTGGCAGTGGTTTTTTAGTTTCTGCACCTCTATTAGTATTAATTGGAGGTCGCTATGCCGCTATATTAATGCTAGTTGTCGTTGTAATAGCTTATGCTTTAGGGGGCAGCATTAGACTAAATATTCTCTATGCTGAGAGAACTCTAAATAATTTAAAAGCTCAAAATTCAAAAAATTATCTTCGCACGCTTTCTAATTTTACATTAGGCATAGCTTACCTAATTTCTGTTGCCTTTTATTTAAAGCTTTTATCTGCTTTTTGTTTAGAAGCCGTAGGATATAAAACAGTTTTAAATGAAAATATATTCACCACTGCCTTATTAGTTTTTATCGGCATAGTTGGCAAACTTCGTGGCTTGAAATGGCTGGAAGTTATAGAAGTTTATTGCGTAAATACAAAACTGGCAATTATAACTGCCATGTTATCTGCTTATGCAATTTATAACATTGACGTAATCATGACGGGCTCCCCCCAACCCATTATTTCACCAAAAGAAACATTATGGCTCGGCTTTCGTAAAATTCTAGGAATTATCATTATAATTCAGGGCTTTGAAACTTCACGCTATTTAAGAGAAGCCTACGATCCTAAAACTCTTATTCTCTCAATGCGCAATGCCCAAATTATATCCGGAATTATATATGTTATCTTCATTACACTTACAATGATTGTCATTGGTAATACACCGGAGATTAAAGAAACGTTAATAATGACGGTATCAAGTAAAGTTGCCACATCATTGCCTTTTCTGCTTTTAATTGCTGCAGTAATGAGCCAGTTTAGTGCTGCCATTGCTGATACAATTGGTGGCGGCGGCTTATTAATAGAGGTCCTTAAAAAGAAAATCTCTATTAAAAATGCTTATCTTATAATGGCTATTTTTACTTGTATATTGACTTGGCTAACCAATATATTTGAAATTATTGTAATTGCCTCAAAGGCCTTTGCGTTATATTATTTTTTTCAAATAAATATCACCTTAATCAATCTTAAATATCATCCTGTAAAAATAAAATGGCTTTACTCGCTTTTTTATTTCCTCTTGATGATTCTAATGGGAATGGCTGTTATTCTAGGTATCCCAGCTGCTTGATGCGACAAACATTAAATCATTGTAGTCTTGCGGTAAGTTGTCTTCGATAATACATTACTGCATTGAAAAGAGGTGTAATAACACTCGCTATTTGCATATTAAACTTATCTCCTTGTTTGCATGTCAATACAGTGAAGAAGTAAGAGGTATGCCCTATGCCAAGACCTGAACTGATGCACTATCACCATTTCACCCTACCTGGCAGGCCTAATTTTTTAAATGAAGTCCAATTAAGATTGACTGATGAATCAAAAAAGCTATTTGAACGTGGCAGCGCCGGGCTTGGCTATGTTGGCGTCGTAGACATGACAACAGGTGAAATTCATCTTCTACCTGCTTTTAACAAGGACGATGGCCAATTGCGCCTAGACAAAGATGGCCATAAATTTGATATGTATGCTTCTACGGAGCAAACTCTCGGTGGTGGTGCTGGCGATTTACATACACGCACTGCCGCCATGTTGTCCTTAGGGGATAAAGCTGGCAATCAAAACAAACTGATGGGTTTTGGGATCTGGAAGGCAGGCTCAAGTGTTAAATTTATCTCTGAGCTCCCTGCTGAAAAATCTACGCGGCTTATTCGGGATGAATTTTTAGTCACCAAAAATGACGACAACGAATGGAAAATATATGAAGTAGACTATTATAAGGAGATTAAAGAAGTAAAACTCAATTCTGAGCAACTTCAAGCCCTTAACAAACTGCCAAAAGATAAATCCCCCGAAGAACTTACTTTTGAAGAGCGTAGAACCATTGAAAGCACATTACCTATCAACTATCGCGATGATATAAAGCTTATAAAAAACAGATCCTCAAGTCAAAATATGTTCTCATGCAAATATGATCCCCTATATGGTGCCTTTTTTGGAAATATGATGCCAGATGGCCATGCTGGATCTCACCAAGTCGCTTTGCGCAGAGAATTGCCTTTACCAGTGCTTGAGAAGATCATGGATGTGGTTTTCACCGATCTGGGCCTTGCCATTCCATCAAGCAGTTATTTACCCTATATCCCTAATGATGCGAACGATAATCGACTAGAATATCATTTATCAATTGAGCATTTATGGATTAGATTTGAAAAACTCCTAGAACAGGTGAATGCTCAGACAAATGAATATAGAGCGCTAATTTTAAAATGTAGTGAAGTTATAAAAGGCAAAGAGAATTTCAACCAAATGGAAAAACTGGTTAAAAATATTGAAGATATGTCTATTAAAGGTTGGCTCCCTATAGAAATGTTGGAGCTTATCCTAAAAAATCCAACGAAAGCGTGGGAAATATATAAGATATTTTCCTCTGACTTTAAAAATATTATTGCAGAGATTTTAATGCAAAATCCCCAAGCTTCAAAAATTTTAATCGAAGCTATCGACGCGGCATTAAAGGCCGAGAGCAAAGAAGATGCTTTAAAGAATACCATCACTAAAACGCTAATAGAATTTATTGAAAATGACCAATTTCAATTAACAGATGTTTATACAAAATCCGTCGTTAAGTATATTGTAGATAACAGCTCAAACCCAGATGATATCGCATCATTACTAAAAAGACCTGAAATTAATGAACACTTAGTTAATGATATTGTAGAAACCCAATTGAATAATATATTTCGAGAGTTTAATCGTTCTTTTTCAGCAACGGAAGAAATGAAACAAAAGATTGCTTTACTTGAAAAGCAGGGCTTACTGAAAAGCAAAGAACATATGATCATTGCTCATTGTTTTAATTATTGTAATGATGAAAAAATAGAGCAAGTTATGAGTTATCTGCGTATGGGGATGACTTTCGACCAGTATGGACCATACCTCACAGATAATGTCGCTGCTTTCACTGAATTGGCAAAACAACTGGTCAATAAAGGTTATGAGGACCCCTTTAGTTTATTATTAATCGGTGTGCGGGATGAAAACTCATCATTGATGGTTTCGCTTAAAACTGCATTTCCCAATCAGGGTATGCTTATAGATGCTATTAGTGCAAATATGCCCAATGCTTTTAAGATCAAATTTGGGGGGGGGAGTGAGAGTCAATTTTCCGCCTATTTTGATCCTACAAATAATGCCTTAACGCTTAGTATTTCGCCTCCTGGCCACTATGAGTATGTCGACGACGATAGTGTATTCATATCAGACGGTTTTAAAGAGGCTACACCTTTAATTATGAAAGAACTGAGCAATCTAGGTTTACCCAAAGAAACGCTCGACAAGGTGAGGCAGGATCTGGCTGCTAATCCTGATTCATACAATATAGCGCTAAATCAAACCATGCAAGATGCTATTCTGAGTAAGCATTATGGTAAGTCAAAAGAAGCCTCTCGTCCTGCTGCATTGAGTACGCAATTCAATACAAGCAAACCAGATAAATCTGGCACACCTACCTCATCTGTTACGCAAGTTCCCGAACCGCAATCCAAAAAGCATAAATTCTAATACTTTACATCTGAGAAAGATGTCATGTTCTTCGTTTAAGCCATACACTAGTCTTAGATTGTTCTGTTAAGTTAACAGGAAAACCGGGCAAAATTACTTGACAGGCTTTTAAGGGAATGATGAAGTGAGCTATCGAGTAACATTCTGGAATTTTTATGAAAGTTAAAGAATTTTCATCTGAAAGAATTTTATTTTGTTTTCCTAAACCTGAAGATGCAAATGCTTTTTATGAAAACATTGATTGGAGTGTTATTAAGAACATTTCTGGTGCTCCATGGCCATTCATGCTTGACCATGCCAAATCGTTCATAGCGGATGCTGAGAAGGACCGCAATAATAATATTTGTTATGAATTTCTTTTAAAGGATAAAACGACTAATCAGTTTATCGGTATCGCTTCTTTGAATGTTAATGTTTCTGGTGAACCATCTGGACAGATTGGATACTGGATTACCAAAGCATGTCGAGGGAAGGGTTATGCATTTGAAGCTGTGAGCGGAATTATTAAATTAGCTAAATCTTTAAAATTGCCAAAGGTATGGGCTTCGGCGAGGAGTGATAATTCCCCATCGGTTAATTTGCTAAAAAAAATGGGAATGGTGTTTAGTGAGGAGAGGATTGGAATTTATGAGAGTAAGGAAATGTCAGAAGTCATATATGAATTAAACTTATCTGAGTAACTTGTCTATTGTTATACGAAAACGCTCAATTGTGCAGCAGCTTGCTGCATCATTTATCAGCAGATTTTTTCATGCTTTCACAAAATCTTTAAAAGGCGGATAGCTCTAACCCATCAAATTTTGCAACAACTTGTTGCAAAATTAATGTTTTGTTTCTCTCTAGGAGCTGCATTTTTGTAAGGAGGTAGTTTCATGGAAAATGACTTTAAAACTACAGACACAGAAGGACGTATTCAACTTGGCCAAAGGTATGCTAATAAGCAATGGAAAGTAAAGGAATTAGATAATGGAGCTATTCTTTTAATTCCTGTTTGTATAGCTAAGAGTGCTGAAGTCATGAAAACATTTGAGAAAGTTTTCATGAAGCATAAGAAAACAATGAATGCCTTAAAGTAAAGAGTGCTACATTTTGTATGTAAAAATTTATGTATTTATTAAAATATTGCATACAAACTACACTAAAAAATTAAGTTATAAGGCTTCCAATGAACTTGCTGAACGGTGTGATATTTTGCCGAACGCTTGCTTCTTCTAAAGCTGCCATGTAAGTATCACGCTTTTCTACGGGTACAATTGTCCAAGGATATCCACCTGAAGAACACATAACATTCATTACAAAACGACCTAACCGACCATTTCCATCCATATAGGGGTGAATATAAACAAAGAAAAAGTGACCAAGCACAACTCTAACAGAAGCTTCCTTTTCTTCTTTTAATAAATCAAAAAAAGCGGGCATGAGATCACGAACTGCTTCAACACTAGGTGGTACATGCATGGAACGACGAATGAAAACTGGCATTCCACGATATCCTGCTAGATCTGAAGGTCTTAAAATACCTGCCGTAACGCTAGGAGCCCACATTTCGCGATACCAGTCACTATGATCGTGCCAAGCGACATCGCCTCCATTGTTTCCTTCTAGCACTTTTTCAATACTATTTTTCACTGAAAGAAATGCTTGCCAGTAGCCGCGTGCTGCTAAAGCATTTTTATGGTTTTTATCATTTTCGTCATTCTCTGGGTTCCAGTTACCGCTTCGAACTTGTTCAATAAGTTCAGTACTTACTCTATAACCTTCAATTGAAAGAGAATGATATGCATCAGTAACATATTTTTCTTCAACTTGTTTTAAGTATTCTTTTGCCTTTATTATGCCTTTAGGGGGCTTAGGAAAATTAGATATAATCTCTTGCCTCATGTGATGCCATAAAATTTTCATACGGTTAACATAGGGGGACTCAGCTCTTTGAGAAAGTAATATGGGAGTCGGGGATGAAAAAGGATCTATTTCCCTTACATCATAATCAGCTGATTGCATGGTTTTTACAATATCATCTGCAATTTTACTTCTGCCTATATTTCGAAAAGCGCCTGCTAAACGTCCAGCTATTGTGCTGTGTCCACCGTCTAAGAGAGTTGGCAAGATTTGTGAAGCATCTTGAATTAAAGCCAATACGGAGCGTGCATCTGTTGGATTTTGGACAAAGAACTGAGCTGAGCAAGAAACTAAAGCAGGAACAAGTGAAAATAAGTTTAAATCGTTCTTAGTTTCAATATCCTTCTTTTTGGGGATGGATAGTCGAACATTTAATAATGCAGTATTAAATGGTAATTGAATAATTTTGTTATCTCCTTTTGATGTTCTTACAAGTAATTGTTGAGGAACAGTCCAGTTTTCTGCAAGAAGGAGCAAAGACTGCTCTGGAGATAAACACCATGATTTACCAAACCTAAAATTCAGGTAGGCTGCGCAAAAATCCCAATAAGAGGCATACCAAGCAGTACTTTCGCCTTTTGGTTCATCTGGGCGAGACGGGATATACCATCCTTTAATCACTTCTTGAAGGAACCCGTTTTTCACTAAGCGAGTGCGATGAACTTTGCTTATGTCGCGTGAACGGATAGCTATTAACCCATTGCTTTGAAGTTTATAAAGTTCTTCTAAAGATAGGGCTAGTTTTTCTGAGGGAGTTGCCATATACGTGCTACTTTTAGGTTATTCAGACGTGTTATTTTTAGGTTATTCGGTTGTGTTAATTATAGGTTATTTGGATGTGCTATTTCTAGGTTTTTTATCAAAATACTAAATAATTTGAAATAAATTATTTAATATCAATAGGTTATGTGCGGTGTATGAAACTAAAGGTATTAAAAGAAATTCGTAAACTATTATAAATGAATGGAAAGAATTCATATTTTAACTTAGCTGTAATTGCGTGTAGCTGCTGTAACTCATTTACATGAGGGTAATTGAAATGGCTATTTCTAATAAACAAGAAGTTATTAATGAAGTAATTAGAATAAATAAAGAATTGCAAAAAGTGGGGTACTACAATGAGAATATGTCTTCAGCTGAATTAAACTTAATAAGAAGAGATATTATAAATTTAATAAACGAAACAACTCAATTTTATTCAAATAGTGGGAGATTAGATTTGTGGGAAAAAGCTAATCTTTTGGATGCTATAAATTCAATATCTCGCAATCTTAAGCTACAAAAATCAACTAGTGGACTTTGGCTTTGTATTGTAGAGATTGAGGAATCAACAGTAGAAAAAAATGAGCGAGACGATTCAGGAATAAATGCCAATATTAATGATTTTACTGAGAAAGATATATTAGCCTTAATAGATAAACTGAATATTTGACATCAATTTTCAATAAAGAAATGGGTCCCTCCCACACACTCTTCCTGCGGGCCGCAGAAGCGCAAAATCGCGCTAGCAACTGGATTTCCAAATGGGGGTTGCTATTGGTACTACAGATAAAAATCCTCTGATTTTCTTGATTTAGCAACAATTTAGCACGAGGTACTATCGTAGACTTCCCCGTTAAGCACACAGTTCTAAACTAGAGTTTTCGTTGGCCATTCTTTCTCTATAGGCTTTGGGTGTCAAGTTATTCAGAGCTTCATGAGGTCGTTGCTCGTTATAATCTAACATCC
>Ga0209935_1003977_pt1 | contig 14268 bp, 9 predicted proteins | sample ThiBio_1000_plan_2_FD_183958 | JGI IMG/M metagenome (GOLD analysis project Ga0209935, IMG submission 183958) | Wastewater bioreactor microbial communities from Cape Town, South Africa - Thiocy_cont_1000_plan (SPAdes) | ecosystem: Engineered > Bioreactor > Thiocyanate-remediating >... | reverse complement strand
CAGCTACAGGCAAGGTCGAGTTTTGTAAGTGTCTATTAATAAATGTAGATCATCTGTAAGAAAGTTTTGTTCGGAGTTAGTTGCTGATATGAATGCATGGATACAAGAGAAACCATGAGAGTGGAGTAGCTGGATGAAGTGTACTAAATTAATAGTATTGTGCACTTACTTGAAATCGGTGATATGAATTTTGGATTGCATTTAATCGTTGACAAATGTTGAGGGTGTATCGTGTGACCGATTCTTCTATTCGCTTGATCTTTATTTCAATTTTGGTTTCTAGAAAAACAAAATTCCAAAAAAGGATTTGAACAATATCTGCCTTAAACTTGTTTTAAAAAGCAAACTAAAAAAGTGTTTTAGGCATAGTAGGAGGATTTCTAGTTAATTTCATTTCTGATACGAAATGATTAAACCTTTTTCTAGTAAATCAAAACTTGTTTGAAACACAGTGTATCTCAATCACAAACTTGGTTGAGTCATCTGATAAAAAAACACTAGGATCGTAAAGGAAATCCTTATCTAAAGTTGGAAGGTTTTTTTTTACCAAGAAAACAGTTAGATAGAAAAGAGAGTTCTTATCTAAAGTTGGAAGGTTTTTTTTTACCAAGAAAACAGTTAGATAGAAAAGAGAGTTCTTATCTAAAGTTGGAAGGTTTTTTTTACCAAGAAAACGGTTAGATAGAAAAGAGAGTTCTTATATAAAGCTCGAAGTTTTTTCTCACCATGAAAACTCTAGAATCAGTATTAGAGTAGCATGAATTTTCTTCAACCGACTTAAAGAGTGAACTTTGAGCAAATGTGGAAAAGTAGCACGACGAAAGGAAGAGGAATACTTTACTTATGAAACAGTTCTAAATCAATTTCATCACGTAATGAAACTGATTTAGAACCGTTTCACAAGTAAAGTGTTCCTTCTCCTTTTTCATTCATATTAAAACTGTTGTATTCGATCCTTTATAGATCAGATAGCTAGTCTATGTTTATGGTACGTTCAACGAATCAAAAAGGTGAACTATTAGATTTAGTTGATGAACTTCTAGAAATCTTTTCTGATACCTATGCTGAAAAAGAAAAATTAGGAAAACTAGTGAAAAACACACAATATGCAAAAGATTTGTTTGTTAAATTACGAAACGTGCTTGATCAGTATGATAAAAGAGGTGCAAATATTGTTAAAAAATTCGAGTTTGCCAAACAATTACGACATTTCAAACAAATGATCGAAGGAAATATTCATAAATCTACTCAATATAATGATGTTATTTCATCATTGGATGGTTATTTATCAGTAATAAAAGAAAGTTATCGAATTAATCGAGATAATATTGAAACATTGGAAGAGATCAACACAAAAATTGGAAAAATACTTCGAATGCAAGAAAATAAAAATAAAATTGGTGGATTAATTAGCCGAGGTGTTCAAAAGAAAACATTAAAATTGATCTATTTTGATCTAATGGAATCCAATCCTGAAAGAAGAAAATTACGTGTTGTGAAAATATTTTATGGTTACTTTGTTCGTTATATCTCATTTATTAGGAAATCAGCAGAAGATCTCGTTGATGTTAATAGATATGCTTGTAGATTAGAAGACATGCAATTAAAATTATTAAGTGAAGAACCGATTGATATCAAAGATTATTTTTTCGAAATTAAACACGAGTTAACTCATGATCCAGGTTATTCAGTTGAAATTTTATTACGATGTCTTGCAGAAAATCCGTTGATTCATACAAGTATCTCAAATGATTCTAGGTTTTATCTAACTAATTTCATTAAAATATTTGAGAAGTTAGTTAAATCAAAAATGTCATGCGCTTCTAAAACTTTTATTGAATCAATAAGTATATTAATATATCAACTAGATCGAGCACATTTTGGAAAGTTATATAAAGCTATAAGTAAAGAGAACGCAATAATTAAATTAGTATTCAAAATAATCTATGATAAAGGTGTTGAATTATATATAAGTTATAAGGAACATATTTCAACGACAAATGTCAATCAAAAGGATCCTTCTCAATCAACGATATCGGAAAATATTAAGGAATTAAAAGCTAAATTTTCGGATTTCTTTGAACTGATTTTATCGAGAAAAACAGTTTTATTAGACCAATTAAGAGATTCAGTTATTGAAGAAAAAAATGCAAATGGAACTTTTTGTTTGCTATCAGATATTTATGATCAACCTATTCAAAATTTGAATCTAGAAGCACCGGATGATATTATTAATGTGAAGTACTGTTTTAATTATTGTATGCTTCAATCTTTAAAATATCAAGATTTAGGTAATGTTCCAAGACCAGAATTATTTCATCGATTATTATTCTATATTCAAGCTCATGACAGTAAACAAAGTTCAAAAGATACCGATAAAAAACATAAAAAGGATTTATTCAAATTAAAAGCAAAATTTTACGAAGTTCAACAAGATAATTATAATGATTTAGAGAGTTTAATCGAAATTTTAAAAATGATGATCAATATTCAAACATATAGTTTTCGTTTGACAATTGGTACATCAATTCTTTCCCAATTGAAAGATAAATCCAAAAATGAAAACTTCAATGTAAAAATCGAAACATTAAAACCATTCTTTGATGAAACCGGTAATGAAAAAGAAGTTTGTTTCAGATTAGCAAAATCATTTAATATTCATTTATTAAAAGATGTGTTCGAAGATCAAAATTTAATTTTAGAAATATTATGTAATTGCAATCCAAATTTCAAGTTAATGTTTGATAGCGGGAATGAATTTAACAATAAGTTTGATATTGACAAAGATTTAACTCCTGGTTGTAGTATTCCATATTATTTATCGGTTAAATTAACTGACGACGAACGATACAACGACCAAAGTCCTAACTACGATGAAAGCAATTTTCAAATTGTCATGTCAGTATTATTCAAAGTATTCAATTGCTCTTCGAATAATGATAAACAACAATTCTTTAACAGTAAAGACGAATTAAATAAGGAATTCATTGACTTATTTGAATCAGTCAATCGATTAATTCAATTTTATAACTTAGATGATCATGAAGAAATTTGTCAACAACTTCTGGATATTTCGATTGGTCACATTTTAGATGGTTTTAGTAGAGGAAATGAAGAAAGTTTGATTGATCGAAATAAGTATGCAAGAAAAATCGTTGATAATGCTATTAATTATAAATTCGAATATGTCATCAAAGTGTTTGAATCAACGAGATCAGCGGATGAAGTAGTCACCATATTTAATATAATGTTGGAAAGAAAAAATCACTATAGTTTAGATGATTGGGCAAGAAATACAAGTTATTTACATGAGAAATTACATTTCCTGTTTTGTTATCATAAATATTCAAGAAATGACTTTGATCGATGGTTTAAAGAATTAAATCCTCATATATCAAACACAACTTATGAAACGATTGAAAACAACAGAGTATTAGTCGAAAATGAATTTAAAAAAAATATTGAAGCATTTAACCAGTTAGATATTAAATATTTACAACATAATCAAGTTGGTGCATTAGCATTAATCTACGATCTCCTTGAAGATCCGTCGAAAAATAACGATAATATTTTTATGAAAGTTAGTACTGGTCAAGGAAAATCGTTAATAATTGCAGAAACAGCTCGAAAAATTATTCAAATCAGTCGAAATTCTCATAAAAAAAGACAACAAATATTCATTATTACTTGCTATGATCATCTGGCTAAACGAGATTTTGAAAATTATCAAAGTTATTACACATATTTTAATATTCGGTCCATGTATTGTTCACGTAATAGTTCAACGAAAGATTTTTCGAATCAAGATGTTATTTATGCTGATTTGGAAACTTATTTTAATGTCTTAAGAAACGATGGATATAACACTTTAATGGGATCGGGAACAATCGATTTACCAGATATTAGTGATGCTGTTTTAATTATGGATGAATTTGATAGTTTAATTTTAGATTCTGATGAAATATTGCAAGTAACATATCGTTTTAAATTGGAAAACTACAATAAAACTCAGAGTCTTGATCAGAAAGAAAATTTTCGAAAATTATTCGATAAAATATTTTCAAAAGGCGCAGAACAAAAATTTGGAGCTGTTATTGATCGATGGCACAAGAGATTATTACATGAAAAAAAGGAAGAAGATAAGAAAAATAAAAAAAGAGGCTTTCAAGATACATTAGGAAGAGAACATACATTTGCCAGTTCAATTTTGACTGATTTATCAAAAGGATCTAGAGCTTGTTTTGTTCATTTTTATTTATATCCTTTGGCTTTTTATCGCAAATTTAAACAAGTGATTGGCTTTTCAGGAAGTATAACATCAAGTGGTATGAATAAATTTAATACATTATTTGGAGATAAAAAATGTCTGTATTATGAAATTCCACGATTTTTCGGTCTTTCAAATTTCCAAAAGAATCGGACATTTAAAAATGCTCCAGGTGTAGTGAAAGAAAATACAGACGATTATCTCAAAGCAATTCTAGAAGAAATTATGACACGACATTCGGAACAGCCAATCTTGATATTTGCTGATTCAGTCAAGAACCAAAATCAGACAAAATCGGATTTTGAATACATTCATGAACAAATAATTGAAGCAAAAGGAACATTCTTGAAAGATTCCAAAATTATCAAAGTAGAAAAAGAAGAGGATATTAAAGAAAATATTGATGAAATTGGTAAATTAGGTTCGATTACATTAGCAACTCGAATTCTTAGTCGCGGTGCTGATATTAAAGTTGATAAAAATATTGAAAACGGATTACATTTAATATTAACGTATTATCCTGAAAGAGAAAATATTTATATTCAGATGCTTGGTCGAACTGCAAGACAAGATGAAAAAGGTTCTTATTCAGAAATAACAAGATCTCCTAAAAGTTTCACTGATGGTGCTGAAGTCAAAGTTAATTCCACTAAGAAAATATGGCACGATGTCACTGAGTATTTTTATAAGAATGTTACCCGAAGTTCAACAAAAAAAAACTTGGATATCAAATGGGTTTTATTTTCATGTTTAATGCAAGAGTTAGATGAAAATGATAGAGATGAAGATGATCTCATCGATTTTGTTAAAGCAAACATTTTAAATTTACAATGTAGCACTGATTCGACGGATTCGCAGGTGTTTTTCTGAAAAAAAAAATTAATATAACCACTATTGAAAACTAACTCTATTTGTATTTTGTATGTGAATTTTGTATAAATCGTTTCATTTTAGTACGAGTTCCAAAAGCTAACCTTGTAGTATATTCCTTATTGAAGAAACACTGAAAGATTTCTGTGGAAATGAACCGCATATTTTCTAATATTCTTCTTACAATTACATCTTTCATTGTCTTTTTAATTCATCGCCTAGTGATTCGTCGGAATTGTTTCGCTACTCATGCTTAGCCGGTTTCATCCTTGACGCAATAGTTTCTTTAGCAATTCATTTTTGCGTATAATACCAATAGGGTGAGGGTGTTGAGGGTGAGGGTGAGTAATACCAATAGGAAAACAGATCAATTCGTATAAATATATCAAATACAAATGAATCTGCTATTCTCAACTCTTGCTTTTCAGCAATCCACTATTTTGTCAAAATGATATTATGTGCTTTTAATTAAAAATTTAAATGCAGATTTTATCTTTGTCGACGCGTTTCGTGTTATTTATTTAAAATAGAAACACTCTTCAGGACAAACTGCATAAAAGCACATATGAGAAAAAAATGACAAAAGAAACGAGAAAAGATGAGAAGAACTCCTGTTAGACAATTATTGTGATACTGTCCGATGTCTGGTGTGCACCAGGCGCCGTTGTAAATTATCGACGTTGCGGGTACCGAGGACTGGAACAATATCATTAATTGGTGAATCCAGAAAGTATTTTTGCCATAATAAATGAAACTTTACTGGAAACATTCTCATACTTGAACAGTATGTAAAATGAACAAACATTGTCCTGTTGTGATCAATGGGAGTCTTAACTTGTATTGGACTATCAAGAACCCAGCAGTGGCTGAAATCCTTGGGATCCGGATTCCACCCGGAATCCACAGAATCCAGCCACATACAAAAAAAAATATACATATACATATTATATGTATATACAAAAGTATCTTATATATAATACAAACAGTGACTTCAAGGAATCCAAGGATGTCAAGGAAGTCATGCATTCCAAGGATGTCAAAGAATCCAAGGATGTCAAAGAATCCAAGGATGTCAAGGATTCCAAAGAATCCAAGGATGTCAAGGAAGTCAAAGATTCCAAAGAATCCAAGGATGTCAAAGAATCCAAGGATGTCAAAGATTCCAAGGATGTCAAGGAATCCACGGAAGCCAAAGATTCCAAGGATGTCAAAGAATCCACGGAAGCCAAAGATTCCAAGGATGTCAAGGAAGTCAAAGATTCCAAAGAATTCAAGGATTTCAAAGATTCCAAAGAATCCAAGGATGTCAAGGAAGTCAAAGATTCGAAAGAATCCAAGGATGTCAAAGAATCCAAGGACGTCAAGGAATCCAAAGATGTCAAGGACGTCAAGGAATCCAAGGATGTCAAAGATGTCAAAGAATCCAAGGATGTCAAGGAATCCAAGGATGTCAAGGATGTCAAAGAATCCAAGGATGTCAAAGATTCCAAGGATGTCAAGGAATCCACGGAAGCCAAAGATTCCAAGGATGTCAAGGATGTCAAAGATTCCAAGGATGTCAAAGATTCCAAAGATGTTAAGGAATCGAAAGATGCCGAAGAATTCAAAGATTTAAGAGAGCTGAGGGATGTGAAAGAAATCAAAAATTGGAAAGATTCCAACGATGTCAAGGAATCCAAGGAACTCAAGGATGTCAAGGATTCCAACGATGTCAAAGAATTCAAAGATTCGAAAGAACTCAAGAGTGTGAAAGAATTCAAGAATTCCAAAGATTCCAAGGATTCCAAGGATTCCAAGGATTCCGAGGATGTCAAGGATTCGAACGATGTCAAAGAATTTAATAATTCCAAAGATTCCAATGATTCTGAGGATGTCATGGATTCCAAGGAAGTCAAGGAATCCAATATTGTAGAAATAATAATATTCAATTTAATAATAGTTAGCTCCTATTTCGATAGAGTATTTAATTGATTTATTCCTTTTTATTCAATAATATTTAAAAAATTTAACAATCTTGGTTATTAGTTTGAAATTTCAAAATGTTCATTTTCATCTTCATTATGATAAAGTGTATTTGTGGAAGTTTATTCATGTACGATGACGTGTTGAATCACTTATGAAAATAAAGTCATTGAAGATTTTTAGCGAATTATGATTACTAAATTACTGTATTTGCTCGAGCGTTGACGGAGTTACTTGAAATGCAAGTGTGATTACAATTTCTAAGATGAAATAGAATGAGTAGCATTGCCAGAAATCGAGGTTCGGCCATATTAGACAGCATATGTGTATATGTTTTTATCCAACTGTTTATCTGTTCGCATGCGCCACTATTGATATGTTTTAAGGAATCGTCAAGACCCATGTTGAGATTTTCGTGGCAATATCTCTGAAAATCAATAATAATGTGTGAAAAGTTATCGGTTATTCTTCTTTTACTTGTCGATGATTTGGCAAGTGGAATCTGTCGACAAAAAATCGGGTATTCTTCAAGATATTTAATGCACTATTAGCATTGTTTGAAGTTGTTTCTAGGTGAAGATTATTTCGAATGAATTTGGCGAGCAAACAGCCCGCATCATAGATGATAATTTTCGGTAAATGTGGATTTAGTGTGTATATGTTTGCTAAAGCTTGAGTAACTTGTTTTCGGGATTCAGATTTGAGTATTTCTTCAAAACCGACAATCACTTGGCAATTCGTTGCCATAACTAAAATACCACAAGCTCGCACTGAACTATTGCTCCATGTGTCATCCTTGTGTACATTACAACCAAGCTAAACACAAAAGTTATTTATTAATGAAGATGTAAGTTTAAATAATCTACACAATGTAGAGGAGTAAAGAAGGGAAAGAATGAATATCTCCGTTTTGCAACTATTCGCCGATGCCAGTAAAAGAAAATAGGGAAAGTTTTTGAGAAGAACTGGGTAAGAGTCGAAGCATTACCGAAAGTATCTTATCGTCATTTCAACACTTTTCAAAAAAATTGACGTGAACAAGCTAATTCAGGAATGAAACTCACTCTCTCCATATCATTTGAGTGTTTTGAAAAATCATTCAATTTCCGTTTGCCATTTTCGTTTTGATTTATGGTAAGCTGTTGCTTGTCTTCTATTATTAGTTCATTTGATGAACACGAAATACAGAATTTACTGTTAATTCTCGGCGTGTGACTGCATCCAACCTTCAACTCGGAAAATAACGGACTGAAATGTTCGGCTAAAATTAACGGAACGTTTCCATTTGCACACAATCTTCTACGTATTTTCATATGACCATCACATATAATAGCCGCTGAACATAAATTGTCATTGCCAGTATCGGATTTTAATTTACATGGATGAAATGTACTGTGCGATGACCAAAATGTAACAAACATTTTGTAGAAATAATCATAATATTTCATAATGAACTCGTCGATGTCATTGTATATGTTACGGGGAAGAAAAGCACACAGTTGCCCACGAAATCGTTCGCCAATATCCATAAATAGTTGATATTGAATCAACGAATATGTAATGAATATTCGCTCGAATAATCGTCGATCCAAACGAACGCGTGAACCGTCATCACCAGCAAATTGATTATACGCACGTGTATAACATTCGAAAGCTACGTGTCCATTGCTGAAATCGAAAAGAGTTGCATAGATTTATTTAGTTGAATATTTTCTGAAAAAATAAAAGCTATTTTAATCACCGAAACACTTAGAACTTTAGTGCATCAAATATTTTTCAATATCATTCGACCTTTTTAAGGTTTTAGAGTAACATGATAATCAATATACGTTTATATTTAGATTCTATGTGAAGCTGAACTTTTGTAAAAACGTTTACCTTAATAAAGCTGAATATTGTTTAAAAATCAATGATTCAAATGCTGTTTTTCCACCCAAATAAATAAATTCTCCATTGGAAAACATTTCTTTTGTTGTAAAACAATACGGTGAAGGATGACTTAAATTTGTAACGAAATTCGGAAATACTTCCAAATAACAATCTTTCGATTGACATGAATAATTGATCACCGTTGCCAATGTTGTAGTACCATCAGCTAAATAAAGAGTAACAACACGGCACGTTGCTGTTGAAGAAATATCAGCATCGCATCTATAATCACACGAAAAAAAAGTCTCGTATTACAGTAATCATGAATTAAATTACTGTGGACATGTGTTTGATTTAGGCGATAAGTAAAATGGTAAGCAAAAGGAAATAGACTTTGAAAATTCATCTCTAATATCAATATTTTTGGAATATTTCTTTAATTCTTCGTCAATGTTTTTGTTATGATGCATTAAATCTTTTCCGTGTGTCGATTTTTGTTTGAAAATCATTAACACATCATAAACATGATGAGGTTCAATATCAACGTCGAAACTTTGTTTGATGATTTTGACCAAATGATGGAGCCTGTTCGGCAATTGAGATGGCAATTTTTCATCGATCGCTAAAATAAAATCAATTAACTGTAAAGTAAATGGTGAATTGAGTTGAAAGTTTGAAAACGAGTAGATGTTAAACGGATTAGTGTATAAGTTGTCGGTTTTGTTAAACATAATCGTAAATTCAATATTCGCTTTAACAACACGATTTGTTATTATTCGTAAATCAATAAATCTAAATTCTTTTCAACTGTAAATGTGTCGTTTAATAAGCAAAATGTTTTGATTTCATTTTCAGGAATATTACTTTAAAACAAAAGACATAGTTAATAGTTTACATCAACAAGTAAGTGAAAAAAAATATATCGCAAAAAAATAACAACTTCTAGATTAAGGAAATGAGTAAACAAATGGATGTCATATAAGAGAACGCTCCCGTAGAATAAAAAATAAGGTAAATGAAAATCAATGTCAAAAATGCGAATCAAGATGTCAAACATAATTAATTCAATTTGAATTCAATTTTCTTTTCTTCGCTTGCCACTGTTCGTATTATCTTCTTGAAATGATAACGATGAAAGGCGTTTGTTTTTTGTACGATATCGCGAACTTCGACGTAGATTAGCTTCTGAATTTTCTTCATTATTCGAAGCTATATTATCATCAGCTGTTGTCTCATCTTGTTCGCTATTCGGCAATTCTTTATTATCAAATTCCGGTGAAAATATTCGTTGATTTTGTGTTTGTTCGATATTATCACTACTCGACACGCGTAATATGGGAATTGGCGGTCGAGGCAACAATGGATTGATTGGTGATGGTGTCAATGATGTTGTTGATGCAGACGAAGACGATGAAAACGATGATGTCGGAAGAGGAGACAAGTTATCAAGGTGTGGTAAAGGCGTCGAAGTTTTTTCAATGCTCGATGTTGACGAACTTGTTGGCACCGTTCTACTTGGAACTTGTTCCGATTGTTCAGTGTGCCAATCGGTTTGTGAACTATCTTGACTTAAGAGTGGTGACCATGTCGTGTTACGTTGTTCACTCGTGTTACGTGCTTGTTGAGATTTGTTTTTCTTTCTCGGCTTTGATGCGACAGTTTCGTACTTCCCAATAGTTCTATAAATATGTGGTCGATGGTAATAAAACCTGTTCACAGCTGTTTTTGTACAACGTCCATGGCATCTTGATTGGATCCAAATACTCGACAACAAACGAATTAACTGTATTGAATGTAATCGACCGAGGCAATGATTTAACAAATAAATCACAAATGTTAGGACCTGATCGAAGACCGCCTTTATACTCTGACAACAAATTCATGTCAACTAATTTATTCAATATCGATTCGATCGATGAGTATCGATACTTTAATTTCGGGTACTTGCTGACCACCTAATTTTAAATAAAATTGGATTTACTTTTTCTTGTAAAGAAAATAATAGGGCATTTTCTGATACCTGTGTTTGTGTGAAACAGACACTAGGAAATTGTAAAATTGTACGATATAGATCGAGAACAATTTCATTTGATTGTTGTGCAGCAGTAGGATTTTAAGTTGGTGGAATCGGAAGAATAGCTGGATTCGAATAATTGTTTGAAATATCTGGAATCCATGGGATTTCATCTAGGCGATTTTGCAATTGACTGTTAAGATTGAATAAATTAAAAAATTTCAATAGAATGATTTTGGTGACATAAATCGCCGCTTCCACTTGTTTTGCTGTTATAAAAAAAATCAGAATTAAATTTTAGCAAAGAAATGAAAATGAGAGTTCTTCGCTACACTGTGAAAGGGCTTTTTTCATGACTTGAAGTGCAAAAAAGTTTGAAGATGATACTTACAAGATATTACGATCGGTGTCGACGAAAACGATGGAATTTTTTCTTCGAAAAATATTGCCATACGTTGATAAATTGTAAATGTCACTGACCCATTTACATCCGTGAGATTATTCAATGCAATGAAATCATTTAATAAATTAAACGCAACGTCGATATGTGTTAACTGAGCCGCTAGTCTGGCCGTCAATTCGCTAGTTTTTGCAAATCTGCTGGATATCCATTTGTCAATATTTTTTCATCGATCGCCTAGAGCAATAAGAAAGATTCACTCAATGAAATGAGTCTAGCATTCCAAAGTATACCCGCAGTGAAACACGTAAGTTTGATTCGAAACTAGAGATAGTGCAAGCAAAAGCATTTCCAGTTCGATTGTTTTCGGTGGTAGAAATTTATTCTTGAGATTAGCATTGAATTTTGGCGGTGAATCGATGACGTCAAAAATTGTACGCATTACCATCGCATCGGGTACAACAGATGATTTAATTTTTGCCTGTAAAACATCCATAGCTGGCGCCTAGAAAAGTACATTATATGAAACTATACAAAAAAGAATTTCTCTCTCTTACCCCGTTGCTCGCTGCCAGAAAAGAAACTTGTGGATTGCTGATATGACCACTATCGCTTACTTTTCCTTTTTGATAGAAAGGCATGCCGGTATGAAACCACTTCAATACACTTACAGCACTAGAACTAAAACACAAATTAATACAATTTGAAATAAAGATGCTTAATAATCCCATGCTGAATGTATAATACTCAAGAAAACATGATACATACTTCATTGTGTTTGACTTAGTTTCCGAACAAAATAGACCGAGTTTTTGATGATCGCCATCGAATTCGTCAATTAAAACTAAAATATTTCCAGCTGTATCCAAAAATTTTGTCAATCCTGGTCCGGTTATCTGATAAATATAAAAATCATGACCATTTTCATATGCATAAGCAAAATATTAATGAAATTTACTTCATTGAGAATCGCGTGTCGATAATTATTACTCTTGTCGGCAATCTTTTCAAAACCTTTCTTCTATGACGAAAAATAAAAAAGAAATGAATTTCCCTAATAATATGAGACAATAAACGGAATCCGCGAATCCATTGATACTTTTTATTGTAGTGAAAGATGTTATGCTTTTTTCGTTTTTATTGAAAGTATGTTTATCATTTGATGGTCGACGCAAAGAAAATAAGCTCACCAATTGATGTAATCAAAAGTGTGAATTCGTTAATCGATTTGGCTCGTTCAGGCACATTGGCCAATAACACTTTTCCATCATCTTCGTAAAATGCTGCTGTAGTTCGTAGACACACAGACAAGGATTCAGCATCGATCATTAAATTGTCGGAAATTTTATGAAGTGTATCAGCAACAGCAAAACCATGGACACGTTCCAAATCGTACTTAACACTACCTGCAAAGGTCATATTTCGTGCGAATAAGGCATCCGGGTTTAACATGTTATTTCGACAAATTTGAAGAAAAAACAGAAATAGTGTTTATTTTCGATCGATTATGTTGTTTCTGATACATATAAAGTCGCCATTCATTATATGGAAAGCAACACAAAGAGCAAATTTTAACCAATGATGGACGTATGGCTTATGCTCGTGTCCCAACAACTGTGTTAAACTTTTACGTTAGTTTTTATGTAACTGTTTTGGTAACGAGTTCGGGCTCATTCAATATCATGATAATTCATATTCCTCACCTTTGACCAAACAGATGTCCTAAGTTACCTGAGGTAGGTTTTTAAGTTGAAGGTCGTAACGTGAAATAGAATATTTACATAGTTAAATCAATTTTTCCGTAACGTCAATGCATGTCGCACTTGAAACTTGAATACAAATTCAAAATTCAATTCACTGATTTCAGTGTTCAAATTCAAATACCTTCAGTGTAAATGCTTAGTTTCAAAGTGAGGGTGAGGGCGGACATGTGTACACCGTTAATACCTGAAGAGATGTTCATGTGGATCAAATATGAAAACAGAAATGAAAAACCAACTACTTTACTTTTCCTCTCAAAGAAGATCAATACCAAAAGTCAACTGAACGAAAAAAAATATTTCAACTTGTACACAAACTTTCAGTTCGACACTACCGGTATCGTGCAGTGAAAAATGTGCATCGACTCGCTTTTCGATCTGTTGTTATATTCAAGTTCGTTCATAACAATTTTATACATCTCAAACTTCAAAGTTGAATTCAATTTCACAACTCGAAATTTCAATTTTCCAAATTTTGTGTGGGCCCAAAGGAATATTCATTCTGCTGCGATTGTTGAGGGTGAATGCAGCGATATGTACCCAGAGGGCATAACAACATAGTGAGGGTGAAGGCGGAAAGAATTAAAAGGAAGATATGGGTACACAGAGGGCATAACGAGATAGTGAGGGTGAAAGCCGAAGAAAGTTGAAAATTCAACTGCACAAATAAAGTTGTAAAGTTGAGATTTCAATCGAACAAAGAAAATACAAATTTCAAGTTCTAAAATTGAATTCAACTTTCAAATCCGACGCTACTAAACCATTTGATAAAACTTAGTTTTAATAGGAAACAATAACTTATTCTCTTGAATATTATGAACTGGTGACATCCTTGGCATCCTTGCAATCTTTGACATCCTTGGAATCCTTGAATTCTTTGGAATTTTTGAAATACTTGACATCCTTGGCATCCTTGACATCCTTGAATTCTTTGGAACCTTTGAAATACTTGACATCCTTAGCATCCTTGGAATCTTTGGCATCCTTGACATCCTTGGAATTAGAGCACTGCAGGTTGAGACTTTTTCATGTCCTATAACCTGTCCTGCTAATATTCGACAACCTGATCCTGTCCTGTCCTTTTACTATTTTTTAATGACCTGTCCTGTCCTGTCCTGCTTTTTTT
>Ga0209935_1003975_pt1 | contig 14270 bp, 9 predicted proteins | sample ThiBio_1000_plan_2_FD_183958 | JGI IMG/M metagenome (GOLD analysis project Ga0209935, IMG submission 183958) | Wastewater bioreactor microbial communities from Cape Town, South Africa - Thiocy_cont_1000_plan (SPAdes) | ecosystem: Engineered > Bioreactor > Thiocyanate-remediating >... | reverse complement strand
GTGTAACGAGTCAAGAATAAAAATACATTAAAAATAGGCAACTCCGCATGCTCACAACCTCAGTTTGAACGACAAACAAGCTTGTGCGCCTGCCATGCATTCTGCTGGCAGTCTCTGCTACAATAGGCTACCTTCTTACAACGTGTGCACCGATATCCCGGATCGGGTCTACCACAGGCATCGCAGAAGCGGCCAACGGTTGCTCCTTTCAAAGCGGCTGTAGTCTTCTTCGTCATCTCGGCTGATGGATCCTGCAACTTGTTGAAGACCAATGACAGGTGGAACTTGGGTGGAAAGTCTTCAACGGGTAGGAAGCAGGGCAAGCGGATGGTCGGATCCTCTGCCTGGCAGCCGAGTAGGAAGTGTTTCCTGGCACGATCGACATCCCCCGCCATGTGGCACTCAGAACCCAGGCAGTAATGTGCCTCGGGAACCTTGCGGTCATCTTTTGGCGCGCGATCAAGGTACTCCTGATAGGCAGCGATGACATCCTCCGACCTTCTCGCATCCTGCAACCTGATGAAAGAAGCCCTCTCGTACAGCCAGTCATACCGATCAGGGGAGAGCTGGAGAGCTCTGTTGATCTCTCTTAATCCATCTTGGTGGCGTTGTTGAAAGCCGTACATGCAAGCGAGACGATGATGGAACCTAGCTTCTAGAGGGTGGGCCTGGATGCATTTCTCCAAAAATATCACAGACTGCTCGACTCCCATCCTTGATAGGTGCATGGTCATCAGCAGCCCTTCTCTATCTTTCGGGTTCGCATTGAGTCTTTTGTCGGCAATTCTTAGCAGGCGCTCTCTATTGCCGTCGTTGATCAGAGGGAATTCCCACAGAGGATAGGAATCCAAAACCAAGGCTATCCCTTGTTGCTCCTCTCCGCGATCGATTAGTAGAATGGCATCATGAATCATCGATGCAGACTTCAAGAAGGCTTGAGCCATCACTGATCCCTGAGAAGCTCGCCACAGCATCTGAGGCAACCACTCTTCAAGGTTGGGGTTCAGTGCAATTCCCTTGAAAGTCGGACGGCTTGTCATCCTGTTGATGCCCTCAAAGATTTCTGCGAAATTGATTCCTGGTACCGAAGCGGCGCCAAGGAGGCGCTCGCCATACCGAAAACAGCGTTCACGGAGCGTTAACCCTCTGGTGCCAAGGGACTCCTTCGCCTCGAACTCGACGATGCTCTTCCCAGCTACTAGCCACTCTTCAAGAGGAGACTTGGTGCCGCCATCCCCTTCAAATCTCGCCCCACCGAGGACCGCACGGTTGTGGTATCTACGTGCTGAGACCTCATCTCTGGAACACCCATGGCCATATGCATACAATCGAGCCACTTCCATTTGCGAATTTGCATCGCCCGCATCCGCCGCCTGCAACATGTACTGAAACCCCTTCGAGGGTTCTTTCTTCTCGTCCAGATATGCTGACGCGGAAAGACAGGCTGCCCGAACGTGACCCTTCCTTGCCGCTTGCTCCCAAAGCTCAAGCGCCTTATTCACATTCCTCGGGTGCTCCGACGTGCCTTCGAAGAAGTCATTTCCTAGAAGAAACAGCGCTTCGGGATCCTCCTTGGCCCGTCCCTTCGTGATGTCTGCTGCCTTCTTTGCTGCGGAGCTTCCGAGAGCGCCACCCCTGGCAAGGGTTCGGAGTTTTTCTAGTGCGAAGGGTACCCCCATGTTTGCGGCCTTCTCGTAATACTCCATCGCAAGCTTGGGATCTTCTGGGCCTCCGATGCCACCACAGAGGACATCTGCGTAGTTAAGCTGTGCCTCAGCGAGACCCTGCTTCGCAGCTCGTTCAAACCATATACGGGCTGACTTCCCATCCTGTGGACGACCCATCCCACGCCATAGGAAAACCCCTAGATTGTTCTGTGCATGGGGTACACCATTTTGGGCTGCTTTGAGGTACCACTTGAATGCAGCGTCGAGGTCAACGTCCACACCCGACCCATCCCGATATGCGTTGCCCAATGCCAGGTATGATTCTCGCACCCCGATGTTAGGAAGGAGGAGAGCGCTTTCAATGCGATACCAGCATTCCTGCTTTGCAGCTTTTCTGAAGCATTCTATCGCCCGCGCAAAGTCTCGGGGCACTACATCCCCATGGAGGAAGTATTGGCCCACGTTGAAGATACCTTCGGCGGATCCTTTGTTCGCTACCTCCTCGAAGATCTGGAAGGCCTTGCGAGGATCTCTTTGGGCCCCACGCATGCCTTCGGCATAGTTGTGGGCTTCCGCCAATCTGCTGGTCAGGGCTGCGAAAGGCATGAATTCCAGGAACGAGGAAAAAACTCGTATGTCCTCAGGCAGAGGATCGATCCCTTGCAGCTGCGCGCCACACTGCCTCATAGCAGCCAGCCATTCTCCAGGTGTGTTAGGATTGGGGGGGCGGGGGTTCTTGTCTGTCTCGCTGATGCTGACGCAAGACTCGCAGTCTCGGAGTCTAAGAAGTAGAACCTCATCTCGGGGGTCCAATTCGAGACCCGCCTTGCATGAAGTTGTGGCCTCAGAGAAGAGATCGAGGTTGTAGAGGGACTCAGACAGAAGGCGATGGTACTTGACTTGCCCTGGGTCGAGTTCGATGGCATCTTCTGCATCCTCGCGCGCCAACTGGAACTTCTTCAAGCGTAGTTCGCATAGAGCCCGGTTAGAATACAGGACTGCCTCCTGAGGAGCCAGCGCCAGCGCACGTGTGTAGAAGTTCATCGCTTCGGTGAATTGGTCCTGTCTGAACGCAGCATTTCCTTGTTCCTTCAAGCCCTGCCATTCTGTTGTCGGCTTTGCTTGCGGTGCTTGTAGTGGCTGTGGTTGTGGTTGTGGTTGTGGCTGTGATTGAGGTGGTTGTGGTTGAGGTTGTATCGGAGGTGGCTGCGGTTGTGGTGGTTGAGGTGGTTGTTTTGGTTTCCATTGCCCTTTTGTTACAGTTGTGCTGGTGTTGGTTGCTTTTGTGGCTATTGCTGCGGTTGTGGTGGTTTGGGCTTTTTTGTTTTTCGTTTTCTTTGTACCCACCCCAGCGGGGGTTTCTTGTAATGGTTGCTGTACAGGTTTTTTTGGCTTTTTTGCGTTTCTTTTTCTTCGAGGTTGTTGCTTTTTTTGGAGATCATGTGGTGGAGCAGTCTGCACAGGTTGTGGAGTGTTTGGGGAGCCGAGCGCTCGTATTTCGGCCGCTAGATCCTCCCGTTGAATCGCCGTGGCGAGGCGTGCGAGAGTCTCAAGAGCTCTCTCAGGATCGATGGCACCCTGGTGAGCGATCAGATTTCTAATGCGCTTCGCTCTTTCCACCATCCGCTTCATCAATGGCGGGCACGTCTTGCTAAAATGCTCCTCCCAATGTTGGCGGATGAACTTGAGGCAGTCCGCAAAGTCTGGCTGCTTTTTAGGAATCGCCTCCTTTCCTGCGATCCGCCTAATAAATGCCAACAGCGGGGGATGTAGGAGAAAGATTGCCGCTAGAAGGTTCCCACTTGACCTTGCTCTTGTGTCCTCCATTTAGTACAAATAAAAATTTATGCTGTCTGTAGCTTTTATGGGGAAAAACGTCCTTTGTATTTTGTACCTGGTGAAAAAGACGAGAATTTCGCCAACACGTGAACGTATATTGGGTAACCTAGGGTTAGTCTTAGCGCTGTTGATCGGGCCGTGAAGCCGTGGCTAGCTATTAGCTTGGCGAATACAAGCTATTAGCTCGCCGCCACGAAAATCGTCCGAAACATAAATTTTACTCGAACAGGTTTTGAAAGAAGATTGGTGTTTTGATTTAGCGAGGTACAATTAGTGTACGTAGCGAGCGCGCAACTGGGCAGGTATCTCTTACTACAGAGGGGAGTCCGTTTCTTGGTTGCGATATCCATCCTCTGGAAAACGCGTTCAGAGGGAATGGAGGTCGCGGTAATGGCCAGATAACGTCGTGCCATCTAGGCGTGTATCGGCGAGGCCCACCATTTCAAGGGATCATGTTCAATCCGCCATCGCTCGTCTCCTCCACCATCGGATAGCGGGCAAGTGGTAATGCGAAGAGCTCCTCCCTCTGGTTCGCGGACGTATGGAGAATATCTTGGAGGTGATGCCATCTCCGAATATCCTGTTAATCCTGCCCAGGAATCTATCGCCAACTTAAAATATTAACACACCTCTACCATTCCAGCGATAGACAAAGCGCAACAATTGAATGGCTGGGGCCGTTGAACGACCATTTATTTATATGAAATATCGAAGGAGTATATATCTGGTTACAAGTAATTGCGCTCTTAGTCTTCTTCCCCCCTCTTCTTCGGCCTCCTCCCCTGTATCAATTATCGAGAGCAGTGTTTCTGTGTCCCTTTCATCTGCTTGGCCATCTTGAGTAACTTTTTTTTTGAGTATCATTCCATTGAACAGCAAGCTCTGTTTGATTTTTTTCTATACTGGTTAAGCGCTCGGCAAGTCCCTGGGCTGGACAGGAGTTAAATAAATAAATAGTAAAAGAGGCATACGATCAAAGAGTTGAACAGGCGGATTGGCAGCAGCCATGTCTTTAATAGGAATTACTACATGTGTATGCTCAGGAGCCTTAATCATCGTTACATTCTGCTTGCTCGCAGTTTTCAGATATGGAAGTAGCGCTTCTGCTTTGATTAACCTCTAGGGACTTTGCGCGGTTGTTCTTCTTGCGGTTCTTGCTTTCGTTGGAGTTCCTTTTGAGGCCACGGCCCTTCTCTTTGCAACAGGTTCAGCCTTTGTTGTTTCTTCTGCTTTGTAAAAACTGTTGCGCCAAAAAAACGGTAAGCAGGCAAAAAAAATATATATATATATTTCTTGGAATATTTTAATAAAATTTTAAGAACTTTTTAAAATCCTATTGGTTTTTTTTTTTAAAGTTACTTTAATTAATTACCTACAAAAAAGCAAACTCTTACCAGGAGTATACGCGGATGGAGACTATTTTGCCTGATATCCCTTTCCAAAATACTACAGTTGGAGAAGAAATCCCTTGTTATGAAATAGAAGCATTCTCAAAACATGAAGTCAATCGTAACCACTTCAACGAAAGAGGGGACACAAAGGTGACACATTTGGTCATGCATTACACTGTGTGTGAGTTTCTGAGCACGATGAAACTTTTTACCGAAGATAAACCTGATGGGAGAGTAAGTGCACACTATGTCATCACGGAGGCAGAACAGAATGTTCCTGGAGGCGTGCTTTTTCGAGTGGTGCCAGAAGACAAGTGTGCTTGGCATGCCGGCACAAGTTTTTGGAGGGGTAGTCGGAACCTGAACAACATGTCTATCGGTATTGAGAACGTCAACAAGGGATTCCATGACAAAGATGATGATGGAAGAAGCAGAACATGGTATCCATTTGATTCCGCTCAAATTGACACCCTTGGAAGACTCAGTCGTGACATTGTACAACGACACCAAATTCAACCCTTCAATATTGTGGGTCATGCGGATATTGCGCCATATCGCAAGGAGGACCCAGGTATCCTCTTTCCTTGGGACACACTGTACCACAATTATGGAGTCGGGGCATGGCTTGACCAGGACGAGAGAACTCCATCCGCCATTGCACAGAAATACAACCCCCGAGAGCCGCTGCCATCGAGCACCAGTGAGGCCTTCTTTTTGACTTCCCTCAAAGAGTATGGCTATGAGGTGGAAGATACTCGAAGTGTACAGAGTAACAACAACGTCGTTTTAGCATTTAAAGCTCACTTCTCGCACAATCAAAAGCCCGCCGGAGAATATAACGCCACACTTGATGATCAAGCTATGTTTTGGGCTTGGGGTTTGTCAGCAAAATATAAAGCCTCCTAACAACGTTTGCGAATGAGCATGAAGCATTTTTTTTTTTTTTTTTTTTGAATAGCACTCCAACAGGCTGGCTTCCTTCCCGATAACATCTTTCCGGTGTGCTCTATTGTACCATTGAGCCGTACCAACAGTAATAAGAAGTTTGGGGAGCTAATCGATGCCATCCGACACAAGCTCGAAACCTATCCCTCCCTCGCCACTGGTTTCGATGACTGCATCTTTGCTATCAAACACTGTGTTCAGGTGGAACTTCCAGTTAAACGGTTGATGGAAGCACAAGACTTGGCGGAGAAACACATCCTTTATCACGTCAACGAGGCCATCCAACAAGGACGTAGGATCATCCCAGATCACATCTCCGAGATGGAAAGACTGGAGCAGGTTGTTGAAGCCACGAATGCCGAGCAGTGGGGCCACATCTTCGCCAGCACCCGCTTCAATCCGACGCTTAACGAGGCCTTCGCATGGAAGAACAATTTGATGATCAGCGAACGTCAGAAGCTCGCACAGAAAATGATTGCGCACTTTCAGGCTTGCTTCGACAGAGAGTGTGAGAAGGCCGACCTCAGGGTGGAGGACCTGGGAGTGCTGATGATGTCGGAAGGGAGCAACGGCTTCCAGGTATCTCATCGCAAGGTGGAGGATCAGTTGCGCGAACGGCTGGCTGAGGAATTCGTGCAGGTGGTGCTCCGCGTTTCCGCTCAGGTTGCCGAATTCCTTTACTCGTATGTGGACACTCTCACGACCCTGCTGAACAAGATCTGCCTGGAAGAGCCGTATGTCTTCGACCCTACCATGCGTGTTGAGCACTGTCAATTCGAGGTGGTCGCTTTGCTGAAGCGGGTTGCCGTACCCATCATCCGTGCCACGATTCGTTGGTCTCACGATAACAGCACGCCAAGGCAAGATGCCGTGCTTGAGCTCGCAAGAGTGGTCCCATGGGTTGCCTTTCAAGTATGTGAGGAAATAGGTGCGCAAACTGTTCCCAACCTGAGCTCGGTGATCTGGGAGGTTCTCGACTTAGGTGCAGATATTGCAACTCTTGCTGGTGGGGGACCAGCGACTACTTTGCCACCTGTTATCGGAAAGCTGCTGAAGAGACTTTTCTAAGTTGTTTATAAAATCCCTGCTACTGAAGTGTGTATAGCCCTTTGGGAGGGCGAAACACGCCCAAGTCCTTGAGTAAAGTTAAGGGGCCTCTATGGCAGGTAGTGATGTTAAAGACCGGAGGGGACCAGCTGTCAAAGATGCTCTCGCACAGACTCGCTCTTGTAGAGACGCCAGAGTGGAAGTTGTTTTTGGCAGCTTGGGTCGGGGCTTTAATTAATTAATTTTTAATATGGCGAAAATTTTGAGCAATTTGAAACCCCGAACCGTGGTGTACAAAACTCATGTAGTCGTTTCGGCCCTGCTAAAATAATTTTTTCACACAACCATAATCTACCCACACCCTAACTAACTACACCTTCAGGAAAAATATGGGAACTGGATGCTTCTAGCTTGGTTTTTGTACAGACCGTAACAACTTACTTCAAAATTTTCGCCATTAATATTTCCTTTCCTACAAGGCCGCTAAACAAGTTTTTCCCATAAAGCTTATCGTTGTATGCAGTGTGCAACAGAGCGCCACATGCAGGTTGGCACCACGCTCAGTGGCACTTCTTCATATGCTTTTGCATCACCTGACTTTTATTTTGTGTAAACTTCTAGCTCGCTCTGATTTGTGTCTCGGTAGCAGATTTACTTGCCAAACCCCTTGTGTCAGAGGGCGACCTTGGAACCCATCGGGTTCAACTCAGCCAGCTACTGTTCAATGAACCAATATTTATCCTGCAAGCTCCCTCTTTCTTTCGTTCTTTTTTTGCTGTTGTTTGATTCATTTTGAGTGTGGTGTATGTGTGTTGTGATATTTGTGTGTCGTGCGTACGTATGATAGTAGGAATGTGTGTTTTGCGGGTTTTTTGTTTTGTGTGATGTTTGGTTTTTCTGTGCGTTTTCTCATCCCCGCAGACGGCCAGGTCCGGAATGGTCATTTGTGCGTGCCCTGCAACAGCGGCACCTTGTTGACGGAACCTGGACACATTATGAAGGTTATACCTCCACAAAGGCATTCCACACAGTCAGCCACTTGCCTGAATGCACATTGTGTGTCACATCCGAGGTAAGAGATTTTCTGCTTCTGCGCTGACAAAACGTTCTCGATCGAGGCAAGGTGGCAAGCATTTATTGCGAGCGACTTTCCTCTGCACGCCTTCCCTCCGCCCTTCCACTGCTCGAGGTAAGCTTTGGCACATGGTTGCAAGCTTCCCATCTCCTCGAAGATGGGTGGTGGGAAATCTTCATACCAGGTCAGGTAGAGCTCATGTGTGCTGTTGCTTTTCTTCACATCTGCTCTGTTTCATAAAGGAGACTTGTGGCTGGATCGCTGAGTCATGTGTACAATCGTTTAAGGAGGCTCAATCTATCGAAGATAAGAGGAAAGCCCTGATTGATAGAGGCAGAACGCTCCTGGGCTGGCCGTACCTGTGGGGAGGAAGATCAGCTTACATGCCCAACCTATCTGTCTGCAAAGCCCAAATTTCGGGGGTTGATTGTTCAGGTCTTTTTTTTCACCTCATGACTTGGTCCAACATTGCAATGACAAGAAATGACGTTTTAGGGTTAGTGGGGCTGCTATACCGATCCATTGGCCAGTTATTACCTCGAGATGCAAATCCAATGTTCATTGACTCTAAACCTGTTTCGCAAGCATCGGATCTGTTGGCAGGCGATCTGTTCTTCTTTTCTCTAGCAAGAGAGCCTCCTCATATGTAGGTGGTACCTCTCCTTGGAAACCACTCAACCAAAAACAAAAAAAAAAATACCTCAGGACTCATGTTATGATGTATATGGGAGACGGGCTCTTGTTAGAAAGCTGTACCAAGGACAAAAAGCTTACCAGGATTATTTCCCTTGAGGAGCGCTTTGGTTCACCATTGAATGATCTTTCTTGGGGGGAAAAAGTAGATGTTTCCTGCCACCTGTTTTGGGGCACGTATTTAGGCGAGTGAAAGTAGGAATGTTTTTGCAGGTTTATTTTTTGAAATTGTAAAGATTTCCACTGCTTTTCCAACAACCTTGCGCTGATTTTGTAGTTGCCACATTGGAGGCAATGAAGAGAATGCTACAGCTGGGATAATATCCGGGGAAAGAAAACAACTGAACAAACATACCCGAACAGATGTGAAGGGTACAGTTGCAAGGGGGGGGTGCATCGTAGCGAATATAATAATAATAATAATAATAATAGGACTTAGTGGGAGAGGAAGAGTCAGCGTTCCCTATACCTACTCGGTCAGCCAATTTTTCGGCTGTAGGGTACGAAGACCACCGTGGGGTCACCCACCATTACAGCACATACATCACCTGGTGATCTGTGATGCGGAATCGGTAGTGTCAACCTATTGGTGTTAGGTGCTCTGTTGCGATGTCACCTTGCGCCTTGGGACCACGTTGGCAACAATGTCTTCTGCAGCTCTTGCTGGGTACAGCCTTTTGCAGCACTGCAATTTTCCCCCAGTTCCTTTGTTCCGTGGGAGTTGGTAGTGAGGTACTCAGTCAATGAGAAGATAGGAGCAGTAGACCGTTGTGTCAGCGCTGTGGTAAAGGTGATCTCATTGGTCAACTCAATTGAAAGCCTTCAGGCAGTCACTTTGCTGCTCAGAAACTACTATTGTCCCTTCCGAGGGTGGCTGTGTGAATACCATATGGCACTCCAACACGAACACCTTGCGCTGTTGTATACCGTAAAAGATGCCCTCAAGGAGTGTACATTCCCTTGCCAATACATCTACCACTTTCTCCACCTTCATAGGTCTGTGAGAAATCTCAATATTTGCACGCAAGATTCAGGAAGCTGTTATGAGAAATAAGGGAGGAATATTGGAGTTTGATATGGAAAGTGTTTGTTCTGGGTTCACTTTCCCTCCTTACCTTTCACTGCAACAGCTCCAACATTCACTACCTGGATGTGCGGTTTCTCCACGAATCTAGTACCCGGCCACAAGAAGGACAAGAGTCGGCCACGAGGCAGATTAAATACATAACCAAACCACTCCGAACCAGCCCCTAATTTACTCAACCTTTTAACAGAACTCAACCCCCTTTACCAACGTACCCTCCAGTTTTCTCCCCCAAAAAAACTCCAAGCGCCAAGAAGCTTAGCAACAGTACACACACTCTACGACACCAACTTACCTCCAAACAAACAGACATAGCATAGGTCTTCGCAGCATCCTATCAAGAGCTCTAGTAGAACTACCTCTTGCAAAACTAGTCAAACACACATTCCATTGCTAGCAAAAGATAAAAACAAGTTTGATATAACACTCACGTCACTTCTAATTTGAATTTGTACAAATGGTGTGGTAGCTTCTCGTCTACGGTATGTCATCTTTGGAGGGCTTTCGACTCCTCGCAGTCACCGTATTTTCGCTGCCGCCTCTCACAACACAAAAGAAAAAAGATCGTTCCTTTGGAAAGCTACGAGAAGAGGCAAAGTGCTGTGCTCTTGCGACTCTTGGCACAGTTGGCGCCAAGTTTTGGCAACCAAGCTTGTCTCCGCCAGAAACCTGAACTGGAGGAGGAGTTCCTTCTTAAAATAACGCGCGCGAGCTGTGCAAAGCAGTTAGTCGCTAATTGATGAATCCTGAATACACTAAAACGCATCTTTTATTTGCTAACTTTTAAATTTTCCAATTACTGAAAGAGCTCAAGATACAAGTCTTTTGGCTTCCGTAGGCGCTTTCGGCCCAAGCACCCCAAGAGGCGAAACCCACAAACGAACCATTGTGGAACATAACTTGGAGAAACCGCTCCAGCGCGTTGGGGAGTAGATTGTACTTATTGCACAGCTTTGCATGTTCTCTTGAGGGAGTCCAGTGGGTTGTTGTCTGGGGCATGCTGTGAGTTCTAGCATGGCTGTCATGCACGGTCTGAATATTCCCATTCTTCGTCTGCTTCTCTCTTCGTGAACAGGGATGATCGAAGAGGCTAAATGGGTGGTTCTTCCGCTCTTGTGAGATCTATTGTGCTCGTTGAATTCTTCCTGTTCCGTGTGGAGAAACCAGCGCTCGCTGTTGGCTATCCATTTTCGATCTACGTCCGTGGCAATGGAGGCTTGGTAGAGGAGGAGGGCGAAGATAGCTGCGCAGAATTACGACTCTTTCCTCATAGACAGAATCTCTTTTCTTCCATGAAGCTGCCTTCGTACTGATTCACAGTAGTGGGCTGAAGCGCGATGGTACCGTCAGCGTGTAGTGATGTGCCTAAGTATCGTTCTTGATCCCCAGCAGTGACAGCCAAGAATTGTTCGTAGTTATCCATCAAGGCTTCCGCTTCTGCTCCAGGACTGGACTGGCTCCTTTATCAGGTTTACACCCGTGTTGATGGAACTTCTCACCCCGGGTGTGTGTGGATAGGCTAAAATCTGATGAAACTTGTTTGGGTTCTGGGAGCAATCTTTCTAGTAGGATTGTCCCTCTCATCTGTAGGTGTGTTGGTAGTGAGAGTGTGGATGGCAGCAGAGTGGACAAAAGTGGGGAGAATGGCGGGCGCCCGCAAGGGTGCAGGTAAAGTAACAACAAGGAATGTATTAGGAACAAACTCTTACATGTATAAGTGACTAAATGTCCTCTGCGGAGTGCATAGAGGTTGAAGATTGGTGGGAGTGACCCGTAACTCCGACAAGCTGAACTGCTATGCATCTCGGTGACAGGCTGGATACAGGCAAGGGATCGTAGTTTTTTCGAGATGCGGACATGGCAACGCCCTTGGTGAGCATATCGATAATCATCAAATCAATCGACATTTTTCTCTACCTGTATGGGTCCTTTCTTCACTATCTTTCAAATAAACTGGTGCTGGGTGTCGTGCTTGGTCCAAGAGTGATGTCCCGCAGATAGGAATGGCACCGCGATCGTCCATGAAGATGGTTAGTGATCCTTGACTCGGAAACGGCCGGAGAGCGAAGATATTGTGCGCAAGAAAGGCGAGGTCCCTCCGATCCATCGGCAGACAGCGGAAAAAAAAAAAAAAAAAAAAAACTTAAAAATTTTTTTCCTGGCTGCGGGGTTGGGGAACTTACAACTTCATTTTGTGTGGAAAACACGACTTCGTCCCAAAATTCCTGAACTCATTTTCTATTTCCCCAGCCGCAACTACGCTACTGTGTCTCAACACGACAACCACAACAAACTAACTTAGTTATCCACAGGTATCTTGATTTCCTTTAAGGTTCATCTGTTCTTTGAAATTTGTTTCTACTCCCGTACACGAAATCGTAAAAATTTTTGTTTTCCCTTACCCATCTCTATAACTTCTTCATCTTGCCAGTTTCTGCCTGTTTTAATGTTCTAGAACACAAATGGGTGATATGCAAGCCACGGTTGTACAAGGGGTGAAGGCGATAACGTCTGGGATAAGAAACAACAACCAGAACACCGTCTTCATGAAGGTGCATCACGGCAATCGCTTTCACTTCTTGCATGACAACCGCGTTTTTATCTTCATCGACCGGGATGTGGAAGACGGTGAGGAGGGGACAGAGGGGAAGTATCTGTTTGAGTCCCAGCCCAGCACCAGAGGGAAGACTGGCGACAAGAACACGGAAGATAACATTGAACAATTGTTGTTAGATCTGTTGACAACCAGCAAGTACCGAGTAATGCAGCTCCTGTATCTCATCTTTAGGATAACGGATAATGTGATGTTCCTAAGCCTGATCATTTCGGGGGTGTATCGATACATCCTGGGTCATGGAATCGATCAAACGCAGCAAGAACAGGAGAAGGCAGTGGTTCTTGTGTTTTCCGTGGTCGGGGTGGAAGTCTTTTACGATGTGATGAGCTGGACAACCAAGATCTGGATCGTAAATCGTTTGGGATTCTACATTGGAATCATGTTGTACTGCTGCTATGCAATTGCGTTTGCGTTTGTGCCCAATGTCGATGCAGTGGTTTGGATGCTACTCGGAATTCGGTTTGGGGCATATTTGCTGGAATCCTTTGTGGATTATGCGATGGACTTGGAAATGCACAATGATTTGGTAAAGATGCGGGACGGAGAACCGCAAGGGGGCTGCAGGTGGTGCCAACTTTGTATCACCTGCGACTCATGCAAATGTCTGCGAGTTGAAAAAGGCACCTTCCTACACAACAAAGACTATGCTGGCATTCCTTCCCTCTATGTGGGATCAATCTGCTCATGGACTGCTCGATCTGCCTTCTCCACACCGACTTCCGACCTCCCCAATGAGCCATTCACGCAATGGCGTTTCCTCCTTTGGGGCTTGGCTTGTCTGCTTTTGGTCCCACTGTTTCCAGTGATTGTGGTGAGCCTCATCTTTGCTCTTCCTCTTACTTTGTTCTTTTTGTTTTTGAACTGTTTCTGTTGTTCCCCCTGTGATTTGGCTTACTTGGAGGAAGTATTAACTGCCTGGTGAGCAAAATCTTTAATAAAATCAAAGCAAAACTACGAGCCCAACAACACACACACACACACACACGCGTTTAGTCGTGCAGGAATTTTTTGGATGAGATCTGTCCTCCGCACTCCGTCCCCTCCTCGAATCACCCTGAAAGCACCGACGGAACGCTGAGGGTATGGCCAGATGAAAAATTACTTGCAGAATGAGTGAGCGACACAGAACCGCACCAGATGCGTTGTAAGCTCATTTCTTTTTGCCGGCAACTATTTGTGGGAGTTGTTTCTTCCTCCGCAACTTTTCCTGTTTCACGTGGAGGAAATTAGCGCGAGCGAGAGAAATGGAGGAGCGTTGCATCGAGAGAGAGTGGCAGGAGTTGTCTTCGATCAGAGAAAATCAGGTCACCACACGGAAAAGGCCAGCAGAGGGCAACCTGACTCAACTCCCTGGTAAATGCTGCAAGAGAGTGAGTTTGTTTATTCACCAAGCAAGTTCAGATGCCAAACGACCATGTGTGGGAGGAGAGATGGCACCCCGTGTAGACGGACCGATGGCTACCTTGTGGTATAAGCTTTACAACTACATCGCGAGAAATTCTTCCATAGATGGCCACACCAGACAACTCCTCTTTGCCACACTATATTACAAGTTCGTGCGTGAGAGCGTAGCCATTGCAAGGATTTTGATCAAGGATAAATTTAAACGCACCAGGCACGCGACCTTTCAGCCGCTCTCCATGCAAAAGGGCATCGCTGGGGGGGAAAAGTACCTCATCGACGGCATCTTCTTCAAATTCCCCACCAACACTGAGGTCAATTCAACTGGCCAACGCCTCTACAAAAGCATGGAATCGGCTCTCAAGACCTGTTCCCTTGAACTCAAGGCTTTAAACGCTATTCTTCAAGTGCTCCAACCTGCTGAGTGCAGTGTGTCTGAGCATGACTTGGCAGTCCCGATGGCTGTTGTCGTGGATTACTGTGGGTGGCGAGTCTACGCATGCTGCTATCT